>Ga0335069_10010476_pt1 | contig 13135 bp, 10 predicted proteins | sample Lox_Sample_11_FD_206714 | JGI IMG/M metagenome (GOLD analysis project Ga0335069, IMG submission 206714) | Soil microbial communities from Loxahatchee National Wildlife Refuge, Florida, United States - Lox_Sample_1.1 | ecosystem: Environmental > Terrestrial > Soil > Wetlands | place: USA... | reverse complement strand
AGAAGCCGGATCCCTACCAACAGCGGGATATCGAAGCAACCAGTGCGGCGCTTAGCCGCATTGAAGGGGAGTCCGTCACCGGCGAGAAGCTGCTCGGTCGCGACGTGTTCGCGACCAGGGAGCAGGTAGCGGTGCTCAGGCGGAGCGATTTCATCGGCCTCTTCGACACAGCCTCCGATCTGAGCGGAAACGACGTCGACATCGCACGCTACGTGCGGGACGCGGACGACATCGACGCCCAGCTCGCTTGGGCCACGTGGACGCCCAGAACCGATGATGGCGCGCCGCCTGAAGACTCCAAGTCCCCGTCGGCCGAGTACTGCTGCCGGGTTCCGGTTCCGAAGGTGAACGAGTTCGCCAAGTACAAGGCCGTCTGGCGGCTGGACCAGGTACTAGGCAGGTGGACGCGGGTGAATCCGCAGAACTCGCAGTCCAGGGTGCGGCCCGGCGAAGTGCTGGTGGTCAACGCGGTCAGCGGTGGCTACGATCCGGTCACCGGGTTCGACCCCGCCGTGCGCGGCCCAGTGGCTGGCTGCCCGTCGCTCGACGCCCAGGCGGAGCCTGCGGAAGGCAGGGAGGACCGGTACGCCGCGGACCTGGCCAGCGTGCGGCAGCGGGACTGGATCAGCCTTGACCGCCACAGCCAGGAGACGCGTGATCAGGCGCAGGAGTTGTTCGAGGTACTGCATCCGAAGCTGCCGGACGGAGCGGGACAATCGGCCGTCACCGCCGCCTTCCTGCACGATGTGGGCAAGGCACATGAGATCTGGCAGGACGCCCTGTGTGACCTCGCGGAACCGGACGAAAAGGACCGGGTCAATTCCGGGCGCCCGTGGGCCAAGTCCAAGAGCGACGGCAGGCTGTTCTTCAAAGGTGGTGTCGCCTTCCGGCACGAGCTCGCCTCACTGCTGATCCTCGACGGGCCTCTGCACAACCTGCTGAAGCAAGCCCCCGATCCAGACCTGGCCCGGTATCTCGTGCTCGCCCACCATGGCAAGCTCCGCATCCAGGTCCGCAATCCGGCCGACTTGGCCGTGCTCGAGGCCGCCGACGAGAACACGATCCTCGGCCTGCGGGAGGGCGCTGTCACCGACATCCGGCCGCTGCTCGGCCAGCCCGCGACCAGGCTCACCGTGGACTTGGACCAGTTCACGCTCGGCGGCGACCGGTCCTGGACGCGCATGGCCCTGAACCTGCGCGATCGGTACGGCCCATTCGTCCTCGCTTACCTCGAGGTGGTGGTCCGCATCGCCGACTGGCGCGCCAGCGCCGACGCGAAACTCGTGAGCGCAGACCTGGGGGATGCCCGGTGAAGACCCAGCACATCTTTCCCGGCCTCCGCCCGGAACCACTGGCCAGCTATCTGGCCGGGCTCGGCCTGATCCGGGTGGTCGGCGAGCAGGCCGACTCGGACGCTACGGCTGCCTGGGCGGCCGACGGGCTAGCCGTCACTACTACGGTGGAGGACGTCGCCGGCTGGCTCGCCGACAGCTACGTTCCGACGCCCGTGCTCAGCCCGTGGAACAACGGCAGCGGCTTCGGCGTCAAGGACAAAGAGCCGCTCGTCCGGCTCAAGGCCCTGCGTGAGCACACATCACCGCGGTTCGCCCCGTTCCGGCTGGCGATCACCATCGCCGAGGCGGTTGTGCGCGACGCCCGTGACCAGAGCTGGGCCGGTGACAAGAAGCGCTTGGTGCTGGAGTTCCGCAACCGCTGCCCAGAAGAGCTACTACCGTGGATCGACGCGGCGGTTGTACTCGCAGGGGATGACCCAGTCTTCCCGCCGCTGCTCAGGCGGGAACCGTCCTCAGGCGATCTGAGATTCCGGAGACCCGGCGTCACAAGATCATGGGCACTGGGGGAGCAGCCACCGATCACGCTCACGCGCACTGGATCGCATTGCCGGACTCGGAAGAGCGCGGCGCGCTCATCCAGAACCTGATCATCTGGTGCCACGGTGAGTTGCAGACCGATGAGGTACGAGCGCTGCTCCGCCTGGGCGGACTGTCCGGCCGCCACGGCGACTACGAGGTGAGTTCGGCCGGGACGGCGGACTGCTAGCCCGGACAGCGTAGCGGGCGGCGGCCGCAATCCCAGCGATCACCTCTTCGCAGATTGAGCACGGCAAGGCAACGGAAGTGGACGCCATCCGCGGATACGTCAAGGCCCTCGGCGGGACAGTCGACGTCGTGGCCCGCGTCGGCGACTGGATCACCAAGGTCGCTTGAGCCAGGAGGCCCAGGTCGGCGAGGTGCTCCTGTAAGCCGGGGTTCCTTCGGCTCTTCCGCGAATCACGATATTAAGCTGCACCATAAGATCTATACTGGAGTTTACTGGAATTAGCTGGAACTAAGTGCCTACTGTCATTCTGCTACGGCTTTGCTGACCAAAGAGATGCTCGCCGCGTGCCTCGCGGTGGGCTTCGATCCGTACATCGGGCTGTATCACCGGCCCCGGTTCGGCCGTCCGGCGCTCGCACTGGACCTGGCCGAGGAGTTCCGGCCCCTGCTCGCAGACTCCACCGTGCTGAGACTGATCAACAACCGGGAGGTCTCCGCCTCCGACTTCCTGGTCCGCGCCGGAGCGGTAACCCTGACGGCCGACGGGCGCAAGACCGTGATCAGGGCCTGGGAACGGCGGATGACGACGCAGGTACGGCACCCCATGTTCAGCTATCAGGTCAGCTACCGGCGTGCCGCCGAGCTGCAGGCCAGGATCCTCGCCGCCCGCCTGACCGGTGAACTGCCCGCCTACCAGCCGCTCGTCACCAGGTAGCCGCCGTCATGGCCCGCCGGAGGTACCTGGTTGCCTACGACATCACTACGCCCTTCAGAGCATGAACCGGCTCAAATCTGGCGGATACGGGCCGGGCGCGGCGTGTCCTGACGTGTGTAGAAGCGGAGGGAACTTCCAGGCGGCGGCCTGCGGTGCGCTGACCTGGGAGGCCACGGTGAAGGACTGCGGCGTGGCCGTGGCGGGGCCGCTGGGGCAGAGCCGGGCTCCTACTCCGACAAGCGAATCACGGTGAACACGGGGACCGCCCGGTGCCGGTTCCCCGCGTGCGGGCATCCGGCCCGGGCTGCGGGGATAGGCGCGCCGACCGCTGAACGGGCCGGGCGGGGCGGAGCCGCCGTAGTACTCCGGGGCCGGGAGAGCCGGCCACATGGGGAAGGGCGGCAGCGGTTAGGAGAGGGGAAGGAGGCTGCAATGCCGCAAGACGCGCCGCCGAATGGCAGCGCCCAGGCCCTTGCCCTGATAGGGGCGGGTGAACGGGTAGCGGGGATGCAGGCCAAGCTTCACCGTTGGGTGGCCGCCGGCCCCGGCCGCCGGTTTGATGACCTGTTCAACTTCGTGCATGGCCGGGTCGCGGGCAACAAGGGCGCGGACACTCCCGGCATCGACGGCATCACCGCGTCGCATGTCGAGCAGGAAGTGGGCGTGCCCGGGTTCCTGGAGGACCTGCGGGCCACCCTCAAGGGCGGCTCGTTCCGGCCGCTGCAGCCCCGACGCGACCGAAGCCGATCCCGATGCGGCCGCCCGCTTCTTCTCGCAGTCCGCCGAGATGCAGGGCGTCTTCGAGCTGATGAAGGCCGACGAGGACAGCGGCCAGGGCAAGGACCACTGGAGGGAGTACCTGCGCCCGGGCTTCCACCTCCTGACGCAGCCGCCCGGTTACATCATGCAGGACCTGGGCGCCATCACGGCGCCGACCCTGATCCTCGTCGGCGACCGCGACGAGGTCTGCTCCGTCGAGGAGGGAGTTCGTGCCTATCGGGCGCTCACGGTCGGCGAATTCGCCGTCGTCCCCAACACCTCCCACATCATCACGCCGCCGCTCGTCGAGCTCATGGTCGAGTTCCTCGATCGGTGGAGCTGACACCGACAGGTGCCCGCGATGCGCACGCTCACCTTCACGTTCGATTCCTCGCACTCTCGCCCGCTCGCGCCCTCGAAGCGGCCCACGACCTCACCTGCCGGCGTAGCGACTGTTCCCAGCGGTCAAGCCGAGCACTTCGAGGTGCACGGCATCGCCGACGAACGCGTCGATGTGACCGAGGGCACCGGAACCGGCATCGGTCCCACCTGGCAACGGCGCCGCTACCGTTCGTTCGGCCGGAATTACCGCACCCGGGACGGCGGGCCAGGTCTTCGGCGCCACGCCGCCCCGCATGGCGGTCAGTGGGCGATGGCCATCTGGACGAGCCGGACGATGACCAGGACCATCGCGATCGCCAGGTAGGAGCGCAGGATGGTCAGGGCGATCTTGCGGCCGCCGGACATGACCGGCTTGGACAGCATGTTGAGCGGCGGCATCCGCCAGTTCTCCCGGTCCCGGCGGTCCACCTCCACCGAGCTCTGCACCCGGAGCGACCGGATCAGGACCCAGCCGCCCCCGGCCACCGACGCCACCGCGCAGCCCAGGAAGATGCTGATGATCTGCCGCTCGGTGATGCCGGGGAACAGCACCGAGGCGGTCAGCACGACCGACATCGCGACGAGCAGCGCGATGACGGCCGAGGTGAACACGTTGGTGCCACGGCGGTTGACCCACGGGCCGAGCACCGCGCGGTCGTTGCACAGCATCAGCAGGAACACCGCGGCGGCCGGCAGCAGCACGCCGGCCAGCGCCTGGACGCCCTCGATGATGAGGCCGAGCGGGGCGCCGGGGAGGAGCACGATGGTCGCGGCCACCGCGATTAGCGCGGCGTAGATTGCGTAGAAGCCCTTGGCCTGGCGTACCCCCCGGTGCAGCGAGTGCTTGAGGCCGAGCGTGTCGCCGACCGCGTACGCGGTCGACAGCGAGACCGCGAACGCCCCGATGATGGCCGCGTCGAGCAGTGCCACCGCGAACACCACGCCCACGACCCGGCCCGCGTGGGCGGCGATGCCGTGCGCCAGGCCGGCGGCGTCGGTGAAGTTACCTGCGGCCGGCGAGCCGGCGAAGGCGGCGGCGGTCACGCCCATCAGCGCGGCCGCGCCGACCACGACGATCACGATGCCGATCCACAGGTCGACCTTCTCGTAGCGGATGAACCGCGGCGTGATCCGCTTGTCGACCACGTAAGACTGCTGGAAGAACAGCTGCCACGGCGCCACGGTGGTACCGACGATGCCGATGATCAGCAGCATGACCGTGGCCATCTGCCCGGAGCCGCCGGGCAGGCTGGGGACCGCGAACCCCCGGGCCATCGAAGCGCCGGACGGATGGACGGCCAGGAACAGCGGGATGAGGAGCAGCGATCCGGCGCAGAACATCACTGCGATCCGCTCGAACCTGCGGAAGCTGCCGGTGGACGCGGCCGCCAGGATCACCCCTGCGGCGAGCAGCACCGCGACGAGCTTGGGCACGCCGAGGTACCCGGCCGCCAGGGTGATCCCGATGAACTCGGTGATCAGGGTCAGCGCGTTCAGGATGAACAGGTCGATGACCTCGAGCGCGCCCCAGAACTTCCCGAACCGCTCGATGATCAGCCGGGCGTGACCCACTCCAGTAACCGCGCCCAGCCGCAGCACCATCTCCTGGTTCACGTACAGCACGGGGATCAGCAGCAGCAGCGTCCACAGCAGCCGGGTGCCGTAGTTCTGGCCCGCCTGCCCGTAGGTGGAGAACGCGCCGGCGTCGTTGTCGCCGCACATCACGATCAGCCCGGGGCCCACGATGGCCAGCAGCGTCTTCAGCTTGGCGGACAGCCCCGCCCTGGGGGCGAGGTCATCGGCGGAGATGGTGCCGAGTGCGCCGCGGATGTCGCCGACGTGCGCCTCGTCGAGAGCAGCAGGATGAGCAATGGTGGCCATGGTGAACACCCCTTTCACGTCACGCAATCTGACGGAAAACGGGGGCGCACGCCGCTGGCCGGCCGCCAGCGCGGCCCGGCCGGGATCCAGGATTAAGTCAGCGAGAGAAGATGCTTACCGGCGTGTGCCCGGAACAGAACGGGACAGCAGCGAGAAGGGCCAACTTCGGCCCGGACTATCAGAGTCCATCGCATGCCTCCCTTCTGTCGCGACGCACGAGGGCGCCAGGCCACACCCGCCCCGCCTGCCGGGGCGCTGTTCGGTGACACTATTAGAGGAAACACGCGCCAGGGGCTGGGAAATCCCTGGCCGCACCTCTCTCGTAAGAGCTTTGGCACTCCACGGCGTATTGCGGCCGCCAGGAGCGACCGCCAGCCACTTGGCCTCACCCCTTAGGCCGGGGAGAGGTGTCCTGATCCGGAGCGTCTCTCGACGGTTGGGATCAGTGGCCTATGTCCGTGAAGACGCCTCACCGAACGAGGTGTCCCGTTTTTCAACCAAACTCAGGATGCCCGCGGGAACGCTCCGTGTCAATTCGTAGCCGACTGTGGCGCCATGATGTGTCGTGAGTCACACGTTCATGAGATGTTCACCTGAGCTTCACCGGGGGTTCGTCCCGGATTCACGAGAACGACGCCGCCGGTGCCCGGAAGGCCAGCGGAGCTGCCGGGGCCCGGAAGGCCAGCGGAGCTACGGCCCGGCCGGCACGCCGAGGCCGGGCAGCACCTGGGCGGCGGGCAGCGCGGCGAGCAGGCGGCCGGGCAGCCTGAGCTTGGACCCGCGGATGCCGGACCCGATCACCACCGAGCCGGTCTTGGCCACGCCCTCGTCCACCAGGACCGGCCAGCCCTCGGGCAGGCCGACCGGCGTGATCCCGCCGTACTCCATGCCGGTAGCGGCCGTCACCGCGTCCACCGGCGCGAACGACGCCTTCCGCGCGTCCAGGTGCCTGCGCACCAGGCCGTTGACGTCCGCCCGGGTGGTCGCGGCCACCATGCAGGCCGCGTAGCTGGTCTCCCCGCCGCGCCTGGCCGCGATGACCACGCAGTTCGCCGACTCCGCCGGCGAGACGCCGTAACGCTCGCAGAACGCGGCGGTGTCCGCCAGCGCGGGGTCGATCTCGGCCACCTCGATCTCATCCGAGCCGGGCAGGTCGCGCAGCGCCGCGGCCACCGGCACGGCGAGCAGGTGCGGCCGGGACAGGGCGGGGGCGAAGGCGAGCTGAAGACTCATGGAGTCATCCAACCAGACGTGGCAGGGTGGCACCCGTGGTGATCGACGCGCATCTGCACCTGTGGGACACCGGACGGCTGCCCTACCCGTGGCCGCGGCGGCCGGAGAATGCCGCCATCAACCGGACGTTCGGCTTCGGGGATTTCGCCTCCCGGGCCGCGGAGGCCGGGGTGGACCGGGCGGTGCTGGTGCAGGCGGACGACACCGCCGCGGACACCGAGGCGATGTTCGAGGTCGCCGCGGCGCACCCCGAGATCGCCGGCGCGGTCGCCTGGGTACCGCTCGACCGGCCGGACGAGGCGGCCGCCCAGCTCGACCAGCTGGAAAGACGGCCAGGCCTGGCCGGCATCAGGAACCTGATCCACGACCAGCCCGACCCGGACTGGCTGCTGCGCCCTTCGGTGGGGGAGGGGCTGGCGCTGCTGGGGCAGCGGGGCATCCCGTTCGACGTGATCTCCGTGCCGCCCCGGCACCTGAGCCACGTGCCGGTGCTGTCCGAGCGGTACCCCGCGCTGCGGATGGTCCTCGATCATCTGGCCCACCCGCCCATCCGGCGATAATGGGCACCGGGCACATAATCACCAGTAATAACCGGAGGCAACGATGCCGCTGTTCTCAAACCAGCAGAACCAGAGCACGGCGATATGGGAGCCGAAGGCGGCCGACGGCCGGCTCGCGCAGACGGCCGGAGCCAACGAGGCCGGCGTCTTCACCTCGGACCTGTCGGTATCGGAGTACGTGCTGCTCGGCGAGGCCGGGTTCGAGCCTCTCGGCTTCGTCGTCGGCTCATCGATCTACCACGTCGGCCTGCAGGCCGGCCGGTGGGGCCAGAACCTGGAGCTGCAGGTCCTGACGCAGGCCATGTACAACGCCAGGGAACTGGCCATGGCCCGGATGCGCGCCGAGGCCGACCACCTGGCCGCCGACGGCATCGTCGGCGTGCAGTTGCGGATGCAGATGTACGCCTGGGGCCAGAGCTGCCTGGAGTTCGTGGCCACCGGCACCGCGGTCCGCCACCTGGCCGGCCAGGGCGCGCACCGCGCGCCCGACGGCCGCGCGTTCACCTCCGACCTGTCGGCGCAGGACTTCTTCCGGCTGCTGGCGGCCGGCGCGGTGCCGGTCGCCTTCGTGCTCGGCACCTGCGTGTATCACATCGCGCACCAGGGCGTCATGCAGTCGCTGCGCCAGATGGGCCAGAACCAGGAGATGCTGCAGTTCACCCAGGGCGTCTACGAGGCCCGCGAGCTGGCGCTCGCCCGGATGCAGGCCGAGGCGGCGCAGGCCCGCTCATCCGGCATCGTGGGCGTGAACGTAGAGGTCAAGAACCACGTGTGGGGCGAGCACGCGACCGAGTTCCTGGCCACCGGCACCGCCATCCGCCGCCTCTCCGAGGAGCACCGGCTGCCGGAGACCTCCCCCCGGCCGACGTTCACCCTCGGCCTGGACGCGTAACTCCTCCCGGCTCGAGCGCTGTATCAGGCAGTGCTGTATCAGGAGCTGTGCGCGGTCCCTCTTTAGGGGGCATCCGGCGATGACCATGTCGCCTGGGATGAAGGGGGCCAGCCGGAATGAGCCAGTCTGTCACCGCGCCCGCGAGCGGCGGCCGCATAGCACCGGATCCCGGGCCCGAGAGGATGTCGCGGTGCGACTACCTGTTCGGCATGAATAACATCGCGATGTACGCGGCGTCCCGGGGCTCGCCGCTGCTCCTGCCCAGCCACGTCGCCTTCCTGGTGGCCTACGTGCGCGAATGGCTGAAACTGGAGCCCGGGCCGGATAACGAGAAGGCGGTGATAGGGGCTCTATTCCAGCGGGCGCCACGATGGGCCAGGTACCTGAGCGTGCGCCTGCACCGGGCGCAATGGATTCCCCGGAAGGTCCGCCTCCCGCTGCTGCTCGCGCCGCTCTTCATTCCGCTGGCGGTCATCTTGCCCTGCCAGCTCATCTGGGCGGGCGCGAACAGCGCCTGGGATATCCTCAGGAAGGGCGTTCGTAATGTCCCGCCCCTGGTCACGGCCGTGGTCGTGGTGTTCGTGACCAGCGACGCCTGGCGAATCCTCGGAACCGGGTTCACGGTCCGGTTCTTCATCCTGGTATGCGCGTTCCTGACCGCCAGCCTGCTCTTCCTGATCCGCGAGGACTGGTGGGCGGATGTGAGCGCTGACGAGGATGAGGCGAAATCCTTGCTGGAAGGCATGAAGAACTGGAACCGGTCAACGCTCCACGAGTTCACGAGCAGGGGAGCCAGGCCAGTTCCGATGGAGCGGCCCAGCGGATTCCGCGGAGTCTACGCGTACCTGGCCTACCTTACGCTCGTCGCTTTCTCGCTGATCGCCGCGGCGCTCTTTGTTTCCGCCATCCTGGTAATCGTCGGGCTCATCCTGATCAACTCGAATGAGACCAGGAGCCTGGCCGGTTCGGCCTATATTTACCAGTCGTTTCCCGGCATCACCGTCACGAAACAGCTGCTTTCGCTCTCGTTCAGCCTGGGTGCTTTCTCGGCATTCTTCCTGGTCGCCGCGCAGCACAGCGACGACCGTGACAAATTCATGAAGAACACGCTCCTCCGCTATCGCCGCGCGCAGCTGGCGTACACGGTTTACTGCCGGGCCCATGACTCCGCCGCGAAGTGGACCGGCATACCCGTCGACATGAAATTCTGCAATCCGGGCGCGCGCGAACCCCGGCAGCGGGAAGACCTCGCGGTGATTCCCGGCCCCAGGCCTACCGCGGGACACCGCTAGCGGCCCGGATCGGCGGGCGCCGGGCGCCGGGGGCTCTGCTGGAGGCCTGCGGCCCCAGCCGGAAGGATGCGCACCGGAAATCTGTTATGCCTGCGGGGTCAACCTGATTTATTCTTCCCGCCGGTATGGAGTCAAATTCCGTGACGCCTTCGTCCGCCGGGCTCGCCGGGGCGCAGGCCCGGCGCCCTGGGTCTCGCGGCGGGCGATCCCCGGCGCAGCCAGAGCGCGCGCAGGCGCTGGCCGCGGCCCGGGCCGCCCGCCGCGCCGCGCTGCCGCCGATCACCTATCCGGCCGAGCTCCCCGTCAGCCAGCGCAAGGACGAGATCGCGCGGGTCATCCGCGACCACCAGGTGGTGGTCATCGCGGGGGAGACCGGCTCGGGCAAGACGACCCAGATACCCAAGATCTGCCTCGAGCTCGGCCGCGGCGTCGCCGGGCAGATCGGCCATACCCAGCCGCGGCGGCTGGCGGCCCGGACGGTGGCCGAGCGGATCGCCGAGGAACTGGGCAGCCCGCTGGGCGAGGCGGTCGGCTACCAGGTCCGGTTCACCGACGTGTCGGCCGGCGACACGCTGGTCAAGCTGATGACCGACGGCATCTTGCTGAACGAGATCGCCCGCGACCGGCAGCTGCGCCGCTACGACACGCTGATCATCGACGAGGCGCACGAGCGCAGCCTCAACATCGACTTCATCCTCGGCTACCTCAGGCAGCTGCTGCCCAGGCGCCCGGACCTGAAGGTGATCATCACCTCGGCGACCATCGACCCGGAGCGGTTCGCGGCGGCGTTCGGCGGCGCGCCTGTCGTCGAGGTATCCGGCCGGACCTACCCGGTCGAGGTCCGCTACCGGCCGATCGAGTCCGGCCGGGACGAGGATGCTGACCAGGGGCAGGCGATCAGCGACGCGATAGGCGAGCTGTCAGCCGAAGGACCCGGCGACATCCTGGTGTTCCTGTCCGGGGAGCGCGAGATCAGGGACACCGCGGACCTGCTGGCCGGGCGTGACCGGCTCGAGGTGCTCCCGCTGTACTCCCGGCTGTCCGCCGCCGAACAGCACCGGGTCTTCGAGCGGCGCGCCGCGTCCAGCTACACCCGCCGGGTGGTGCTGGCCACCAACGTGGCCGAGACCTCGCTCACCGTCCCCGGCATCAAGTACGTCATCGACCCGGGCACCGCGCGCATCTCCCGGTACGGCTACCGGACCAAGGTGCAGCGGCTGCCCATCGAGCCGATCTCGCAGGCGTCGGCCAACCAGCGCAAGGGCCGCAGCGGGCGCACCTCGGACGGCATCTGCATAAGGCTCTACTCCGAAGAGGATTTCTGCTCCCGCCCTGAGTTCACCGATCCGGAGATCCTGCGCACCAACCTGGCCTCGGTCATCTTGCAGATGGCCGCCATCGGTCTCGGCGACATCCCGAAGTTCCCGTTCATCGACCCGCCCGACGCGCGCAACATCGCCGACGGGCTGACCCTGCTGGCCGAGCTGAACGCGTTCAAAGACGGCCGCATCACCGGCCTGGGCCGCAAGCTGGCCCGGCTGCCCGTGGACCCGCGCATCGCCCGGATGATCCTCGAAGCCGACAGGAACGGCTGCGTCCGCGAGATGCTGGTCATCGCGTCGGCGCTGTCCATCCAGGATCCGCGCGAGCGGCCCGCCGAGGCCCAGCAGGCGGCCGACGACAAGCACCGCCGGTTCGCCGACCCGGACTCGGACTTCGTGACCTACCTCAACCTGTGGGAGTACCTGGCCGGGCGGCAGCGTGAGCTGTCCTCCTCGGCCTTCCGCCGGATGTGCCGCGCCGACTTCCTGAACTACCTGCGCGTCCGCGAGTGGCAGGACCTGCAGGGGCAGTTGCAAAGGCTGGCCGGCGACCTCGGGGTGGCGGTCAGTTCTTCTTCGGCCGAACGGACCGGGTTGCACGTGTCCTTGCTGGCCGGCTTGCTGTCGCAGATCGGGATGAAGACTGAGCCGGCCCGCCCCGCGGCGTCGGCACCGTCGGGACGGCGGCCGCGGGCCGAGTACCTCGGCGCCCGCAACGCCAGGTTCGCCATCTTCCCCGGGTCCAGCCTGGCTCGAAAGGCGCCGGACTGGATCGTGGCCGCCGAGCTGGTGGAGACCTCCCGGCTGTGGGCGCGGACCGTGGCGCGCATCGAGCCGGAGTGGGTGGAGCCGCTGGCCAGGCACCTGGTCAAGCACAGCTACAGCGAGCCGCACTGGGAGAAGAAGCGGGGCGGGGCGGTCGCGCTGGAGAAGGTGACGCTGTACGGGGTGCCGCTGGTGGCGGACCGCAAGGTCCCCTACGGGCGCGTCGACCCGGCCGCGGCGCGTGAGCTGTTCATCAGGCACGCGCTGGTGGAGGGCGACTGGCAGACCAGCCACCGGTTCTTCGCCGAGAACCGGCGGCTGCTGGGCGAGGCCGAGGAGGTCGAGCACCGGGCCCGCCGCCGCGGCCTGGTGGCCGGCGAGGACGAGCTTTTCGCGTTCTACGACGCGCGGATCCCGGCGGAGGCGGTCTCGGCCCAGCACTTCGACACCTGGTGGAAGCAGGCCCGCCGGGCCGACCCCGGCCTGCTCACGTTCAAGGCCAGCGACCTGCTCAGCGACGCCGCCGCCGAGGTCAGCGGGGATACCTACCCGGATGTGTGGACCTCGCGGTCCCCGGCGCTCGAGGCGCTGCCCTTGTCGTACTCCTTCGAGCCGGGCAGCGAGACCGACGGCGTGACCGTGGACATCGCGCTGAGCAGGCTCAACCAGGTGAACCCGGCCGAATTCTCCTGGCAGGTGCCCGGGCTGCGCACCGAGCTCGTCACCGAGATGATCCGGTCGCTGCCCAAGGCGCTGCGGCGTGACCTGGTACCCGCGCCGGACCTGGCGCGGGAGGTCGTGGCCCGCCTCGGGGAGCCGTCCGGGGACCTGCGCGACGCCGTGGCCCGGCAGCTGCGGTCGCTGCGCGGGGTGACCGTGCCGCACGACGCCTGGGACCTGGACAAGCTGCCGCGGCACCTGCGGATCACCGTCCGGGTGACCGACGGGGACCGGGTCCTGGCCGAGGGCAAGGACGTCGCCGAGCTGCAGCGCCAGCTCCGGCCGCGGCTGCGGGCGGCGCTGTCCCAGGCGGCGGCCGGCCTCACCCGGTCCGGCCTGACATCGTGGAACTTCGGCCCGCTGCCCAGGGTGTTCCGCGAGGACACCGTGGTCGCCTACCCGGCCCTGGCCGACGCGGGCGACCACGTGGACGTGCGCCTGTTCGAGACCGAGGCCGCGGCGCGCGCGGCCATGTGGGCCGGCACCCGGCGGCTGATCCTGCTCGGCGCGCCGTCGCCGGTCAAGTCCATCGCGGGCGGCCTGTCCACCCGGGCC
>Ga0335069_10010475_pt1 | contig 13135 bp, 13 predicted proteins | sample Lox_Sample_11_FD_206714 | JGI IMG/M metagenome (GOLD analysis project Ga0335069, IMG submission 206714) | Soil microbial communities from Loxahatchee National Wildlife Refuge, Florida, United States - Lox_Sample_1.1 | ecosystem: Environmental > Terrestrial > Soil > Wetlands | place: USA... | reverse complement strand
AATTTAGAAAAGTATCAAGCTACTATTTCAGCCCGCTGCGGCCCTGTCTATCTATAATTCCCTTGATGGGATTATTCCTTAAGGGTAATATTCCGTGCATGGAATAGGTGAGTTTGAGATCTACGAGCACCACCTTAAAGAGATTGAAAAGACTACGGTGTGAAGTATGGCAAGGAATTTTCGAGAACTGGAAGCAAAGATGTCGCCCAAGGCGAGAGAGCGCGCCCAAGCGAAGGCAAAGCAGATGATCGACGAGATGCCTTTGGCTGGGTTGCGGGAGGCCCGCAATCTTACCCAGCAGCATTTGGCTGATCTGCTGAAAGTGAATCAGGCAGCCGTGTCCAAGATGGAGCGGCGGACAGATATGTATATCAGCACCCTGGCAACCATGGTGAAGGCAATGGGGGGGCAACTTCGCATTGAGGCAGTGTTTCCCGACGGGCGAGTCGAGATCAGCCAATTCAGGGAACTAGCCGCAGGCTAGCCGCTGACCGGAAGTGCCGAACAGGAGGCGACCACTCCCTGTGTTCGTGAAAGAAATTCATAGTGTCTTAATCGAAGAGCTGTTGCCTGGCTGTCTAGTCGGGAGTACGATGTGCGACAGTAAAGTTTCGTAACCGTCCCGGCCCGTACGTTGCGCAGGACTGCAGCATCTCAAACCTACGCTGCCAGTCCAGAAAGAGGGTCATCATGACGCGCCAGTTCTTCCTCGCCAGCCTGTTTTGTCTCGTCTCTACGCTAGCCGTGGCCACAGCTCCGCGATCCACCAATGTGCTCTATGTAGATGGTGTACACGGCAATGATCAGAACAACTGCAAGTCGCAGCAGAAGTCCTGCAAGACGATCGGGCGGGCGATCTCGCTGGCGACTCCGTGGAGCACGATCCTGGTTGCGCCCGCGACGTACTCAGAAAATCTGGAGATCACCATTGACTTAAACATTGTTGGTGCAGGGGCCAAGAGAACCATCATTGATGGTCAAGCGCTCAACAACGTGGTTTACATTTCGGACGAGAACGCCCACGTTTTCCTGTCAGGGTTTACCATCCGCAACGGCTCGACCTATGCAAACGGCTGTGGAGGTGGCGGAGGCGGCATTGCAAACTTCGGTAGCGTAACCGTGGTCGATTCCGTCCTTGCCGGGAATATTGCTAATGGGATTTTCGCAGATGCTTTGGGTGGTGGTATCTGTAGCACTGGCACTGCTCTACTCGAACGAATCATCGTCACTGGGAACGAATTGGAGGCCAGTTATTCGTCCTGTGGAGGGGGCATTGCCAATCTGGGCGGAGTAATGGCGATCGAAGACAGCACGATCAGTAACAACTCGTCGTTGACCACCGATACATACGGTGCGGGCATATGCAACGGAGGCACGTTGGAGGTCAGCCAAACAACCATCAACGGAAATGAGACTGGTGACGGTGCTTACACGGAAGGTGGTGGAATCGATAACGACGGTATTGCAACTATTATTAACAGCACCATCACCGGAAACGCGAGCCAGGGGGGAGTGGGTGGCGGTATTGCGAATTATGGCGGGGCGATGAAAGTTATTAACACTACCGTTAGCGGAAATACTGCGTGGCGCGTAGCCGGCGGTATTGCTACCGACGGCAATATAACGATCGAAAACAGCATTGTTTCGGATAATGCTACGAACTGCTCCGGCGGGATCGTTTCAAAAGGTTACAACCTGAGTAGTGACACCTCATGTCCGTTCACTGCGCCTGGTGATTTGAATAACACAGAGCCATTGCTTGGCCCTTTGCGTAATAACGGAGGGCCAACACCGACGATGGCGGAACTGCCGGGAAGCCCTACGCTTGATGCTGGCAATCCGAATGGCTGCACTGACAACCAGGGAAATCTGCTGAAAACCGATCAGCGAGGCGCGCCGCGTCCGGGGAAACACAAGAACCTGCACCGATGCGACATGGGCGCTTTCGAGCGGCAGAGCGATTAAAGCCCCTCGGCAAGGTGTCTTTTCAGACAGCCTTGCCATTGAACCTTCGGCATATAAGCCTTTTAGAATCCGGCTGGTAGAGTTGTGCCATGCCGGTCCCCACGGTCGAGCCGAAAGAAGCCCAGACGGTGCAGGCGCTGGTACAACTGCTGCGGACGCGGTCGTATGAAGAGATCCGGCAGCGGATGTACGACAATCCTCCGGGAAGCCCGTGGTGGGTGGCGTGCAAAACCGAGCTCGACGTCCGCAATGGCGAGCAGATGGCGACGGCGCTCTCGGCGATGTCGCGGGTGCTCGAGCGGCTGAGGGCTTCGACCGAGCACTTCGAGCAGCTGGCCGACACGCTGTACCACACCACGACCGAAATCTCGGCGGAACTGAAGACCACAAAAGACTCGGCGCGACGGTTGGAAGTGGCGGTGTATGTCGCGATCGGGATCACGCTGGTGCAGCTGTTTAATTTAGTCTTCGAAGTGTTTCGAAGACGATAAAACCTTTCGCCGCGGATTTGCGCGGATGACGCGGATCAATTTCTAAGTCAGAAACCTTTCACCACAGAGGGCACGGAGAACACAGAGGCCTGCGTTTCACTTTCACATCGCTTTTTGAATCGCTGCGCGGAGATCACCGTAGGGGATGAAGCCGGGGTGATATAACGCGACTTTGCCTTTACGATCTATCACGACAATGGTCGGGGTGGTACTGGCGCCGTAGTGGTCGAAGTTCAGCTTGCTGACCGGGACAGGGACTTCCTGCAATCCCGGATAGTACTGCTGCCAGACGTGGCCGATGTAGGCAAGCTCGTCTTTGGGCTTGGCGTCTTCTCCGTAGGCGGCGTAGCCGTAGAGTTGGGTGGGCGCGGCGACCTTCAATCCTTGTGCAGAAAATTCTGATTTCAGCTGGCTAATAATCGGCCCTTCATGTTTGCAGTCCACGCACCAGTGCGCCCAGAAGAAAAGGAGCACAGGCGAGCCCTTCCACTGAGCGAGCGAACTTGGCCGGACGCCGAGATATTCGGTGACGCTCAGCTGCGGAGCGGGTTGGCCGGGGAGTCCGAGAAGGTTGAGGTTCTTCTGCAAGCGGGGGCGAATCGAAGTATTGCCGTACGTGACCAGGCTGCGGCGCAAGAGCGCGAGGGCTTCGGCGTTCTGGCCGTGGGCGGAGAGCACTCCGGCTTGCACTTCGATGGAGGCGCCGATAGCGAGCGGCAGATGGGGTTCTGCGTCGAGAGCGCGCTTGCGAAGCAAGGGGCGGCCTAGGGCTTCGACCTGTTTGGCGTAGTTTTCGGCCTGGTCGAGCTGCTGCGCCGAAAGTAGGGCCCGGGCCATCCAAGAAAGGCCTTCGAGGTATGCGGGGTCGGCTCCGTGGGAGGCGCGATAGGTCTCAAGCTGCGATCCGGCGGCGGTGATGTTGCCTTGCGACAGGGCAATGCGAACGTCGGTGACCAGGTCGGCGGAGGCGAAGGATGTCAGAAGAAGGAAAAGGGCGAGCAAACGACGAACCATGATGTCAGTATGACGGATGGAGCGCGGGAAGTGGTAGCGGGTACAGCTTTCAACCAACAATTTCACTAACGATCACTGAGGCTTAAACCACAGAGAACACAGAGGATTACCGCGAAAAGCGGGTTACCCTGGTGGCTGAAGTAACATGGCTTTTGTGGGGTGTCTACGATACAATAATGGTGCGTTTGAACTTTGCGGTTTTTTGCAGTATCCAGTATCTCCGCTTTAAAGCGTGACCTGCCTGCAGAAGTCCACGATTGACTCAGCGCGATATCAATAAAAGGAAACAAAGCAACACTATGGAAACAGGAACAGTAAAGTGGTTTAACGACGCCAAGGGTTATGGTTTTATCAGCCGCCAGAGCGGTGAGGATGTCTTCGTACACTTCTCAGCGATCCAGAGCGACGGGTTCCGCAGCCTGCAGGAAGGTCAGCAAGTCCAGTTCGACGTGGTCAAGGGACCGAAGGGCTGGCAAGCTGAGAACGTGAAGCTGGCGTAGGCCACTTTTACAATCCGATACAAGGGCAGCCGAGAGGCTGCCCTTTGTGTTTGTGGGGGGAAAGCCTTCGCCGCGGGTTTGCGCGGATGAACGCGGATAAGGCTTTGTTTCTCTTCGGTCGGAGTTGAGGAAATCGGCCAAGGCAGTCACGATAGAATGTGACCGGAGGGCTTAGATGGCTCTGAAAATAGGCGACAATGCACCGGATTTCGAACTGCCGGCGGTGGAAGATGGCCGCAATGTGAAGATCCGGCTGAGCGATTATCGGGGGAAAAAGCGGGTGCTGGTTTCATTTCATCCGCTGGATTGGACCCCGACTTGAGGGGAGCAGGTGCCAGCCCTTGACGCGGACCGCGACAAGTTTGCTGCACTGGATGTCCAGGTTCTGGACATAAGTATCGATACGGTTTTCAGCCACAAGGCGTGGCAGAAGTTTGAAATTGGCAACATTCATATCCCCATGTGCTCGGACTTCTATCCGCACGGGCAGGCGACGGAGGCTTTCGGGATCATGCGGCACGGGCCGCCGTTGGCGGGTATCAGCGAACGAGCAGTCTTCATCGTTGATAAGGCCGGCAAGATCGCGTTTGCCAAAATCTATCCGCTGGACCAGTCACCGAAGACGGAAGAACTGCTGGAAGCGGTGCGAGAGATGAATGCCTAGCTGCTGCATCGTCGCAACAGCAGGTCTCGCGACTGCGTTCGGTTTTCGCCTCACTTCGCTCGAGATGACGGATTCCGCTTAACTAGCGATCTCTGGCTCGATTCGAACAGGGAAATTCACTGAGTTGGCAATGAAGCAGAAGCGGTGGGCCTCGTGATGGAGGCGGATCGCTTTGTTGCGGTCGCTCGACGGGGAGATTTTGATTCGTGGTCGCAGCGTGACTTCGGTGAATACTCCGGAGCCATCCTGATTTTCCTGCAGCGTGCCGGAAGCGTTATCACGGTAGTCAATGATCGTTATGCGATGGACTGAGCATAGGTGCAGATACCACAGCATCTGGCAGGCGGAAAGGCTGGCGACCAGTAACTCTTCCGGATTGTAGCGAGAGGGATCGCCCCGAAAGGCCGGGGCACTTGAGCCCAGGACTGTTGGCTTACCCGAGCCCGCGAGACTGAAGTCGCGGCGGTAACTAGTGTACGACTCGGTGCCTTTTCCGTCGCTGCCGGTCCACACGATGTCAACGTTGTAGTTGTGCTGCTTCGCTGACTTCTCGCGTTTTTTTTGCTCGAGCGTCCATTCTTCCGATACGACCTTGCCTTTCGCGATTTCGTCGACGACCAGGACAAGTTGATGATTGTGATCGCTGTAGAGCGTCTCGATGTTAACGCCCGCATCGGCCATCCTTTGGCATAGCTTACCCAACTGCCCCGGTTCTTCCTGATTGAGTCTTTGGACCAAAACCTCGCGCTCGCCGAGCACGCGAATGCCTACTTCTTCCAGTACGCGGCGGGCCGCAGCGCCGTCTTCGAAAAGGAAGTGGGCGAGACCAGCCTCGCCGGCGAGCCATGCGCCGCCGCCCTCGATGCTCACGCCGGCACGGCCCAATGCGGCACCCATGCGGGCGAGGACTCCCGGTCGATTTTCGAGTTCTATCGTGAGGTCTACCATCATTTATTCCTTTATCTCTTCAATCTTCTCCAACGAAATTGATTTCGAACCACCGCGCTCGTACACCGCGCCGGTAATGCGGACCAACTTGCCCGCGTAAGGTAAGAGCTTCCCGCGGATATCAACGTCCGGCATTTCGTTTGAGATTGGGTGGTAAACCTGCTCGTCTTTCGTCAACAAAACCAAAGGCGACCCTGCGCGAACGCATGCCTGGAGGCATCCGTTGGGCAACGGCTTCACCACTTCATGAAAGCGATGAACGCAGCCACTGTCGCGAAGGTAGCCGACAATTGTAGTTTCGTGGGATTGTGGTGCTTCCTGAGTGAATGCTGAAACCGAAAGTAAGAGTACAAACAGCAGTCCTAATTTCTTCATATGTTCTCTCCTTTTCTTAAACAACTCTAGCGCCAGCCCAGCATCTATGTTTAAATGAGGGTTGAAATATGAATGTACATTCAATAACCGAAGTCGCAGGACTGATCGGCGAGCCGGGACGGATTCGCATGCTGGCCACACTGCTCGATGACAAGACGCACTCTGCTTCAGAGCTGGCCATGGCAGCGGACGTGTCGGCGCAGACCGCTAGTTCACACTTGTCGAAGCTGCTCGCGGGCGGGCTGATTGTGGCGGAGCGGCAGGGACGGCAACGGCTTTATCGTTTGCGCGACAGCGATGTGGCCAATGCGATTGAAGCTCTCGGAGCCCTCGCTTCACCGGACAAGCCCGCCGAGGTTCCGGAGTTACGCTTTGCGCGCAGCTGCTATGACCATCTGGCAGGCGTGCTGGCGATCGCGATGCGGAATCAGCTTTTGAAGCGAGACGCGTTGCGGCAAGTGCAAGATTCGTTCACATTGACCAAGGGCGGCGAGCGGTTTCTTGCCGACTTTGGTATCGATGCCGTAGAGCTGCGGCAATTGCGGCGGTCGTTCGCGGGGAAATGTCTCGACTGGACTGAGCGGCATCACCACATCGGCGGGGCGGTTGGAGCGGCGTTGCTCTCGCGGTTCCTGGAGCTGAAGTGGCTAGCTCGGATGCGCAAGACTCGGGCCGTCCGCGTGACGCATGAAGGAGAGCGCGGTTTCGAAAAAGTCTTCGGGATTAGCTGCCGCACACTGGGTAAGTAATAGCCTGGCGGGCGAGAGCGTCCGCCCCACACCACAACAATTATTGCTTCGAGTCGCAAATCAAGACTACGTCGGAGTCTGTGCGGCCGCGGATGATTCCCATCTGTTTGCCGTCAAACGACCAGTGGAAGTCGCTGATGTGCCCGGACGGAAAGTTAGTGATCTGCTTGCCGGGAGAGCCGTCGAGAGGCTGCATCCAAAGATTCTCCGCGCCCTTCTCCGATATCTCGTACACGACTGCCTTGCTGTCGGGGGTGAACCAGGCATTCCGCGAGTGCGTTTTCTGGAACTGCAAGAGCTGAGTCTCTTGAGTCGTGAGATCGACCACCGCAAGCCTGTCGGTGCCCGGCTGATCCAAGCCGAAGGTGACAAATGCCGCCAGTCTTCCGTCCGGTGACGCACTGGGTAAGCTGACCATAGGATCCGGCGAGAGTGATGTCGGGGACGAACCATCAATAGAGATCTGCATCAGCTTGCCTCCGAAATGAATGTTTTCTCCATACAAGACCGATCGGCCATCTGCCGTACAAACCGGGAAGGCGTCGTAGCCGCCTGAGGTCAACTGCTTCAAACCGCCGCCGCTAAGATTCATCCTCCAGATATTTCGTGCACCAGAACCGTGCGCCGCGATGGCGGAGAAGATCAGCAAATTTCCATCACTACAAACAGACGGGCTCTCGGGAGCATTCGCCTCGCCAGTGTCGATTGGTGTCAGGACTCCCGAGGCGGGCTCAAGCCGGCTCAAGCCGGAGCGGGTTCCCAGTATGACGCGACCATCTGGTGTCCACGAGAAACTCTTCGCGGCCCCCGTGGCGGACGCCTGACGGAAATTGTTGGGATCTGACGTGGCGGGCCCGAGATACAGATCGCTGCGATCTTCACGCAACAAAGCCGCGATCATGTGTCCATCGGCGGACATCGTCAAGTCGTCATACGTGTTGGTGTCTTGCGTGATCCGTCGAAACCTTCCGTCGGGATAAGAAATGAAAACGATCTGTGCATCGGCGAAGGTGGCAAGCTGGTCGTATTGCAGAGCCAGCAGACCGCTGCCATCTGGAAGCCAGGCTAGACGAGTCAGATAATGATCGAAAGTAAAAAAGACGCGTTGCTTTCCGGTGGCCACGTCCACCGTCACAAGGCCGGCGACCGCGTTGCCCGGATGCGCCAGGGATGAGACGATGACCTTGCCATTGGGAGACCATTTCGGCTCGTTGAAGGCCTGAGCGTTCGTGCCGGTCACCAAAGTTCGTTCCTGCCCGTTATACAGAGAATGGATTACCAGCCGATACTGGCCCACCACCGGATCGTTCCAGACGACGTAAGCGAATTCGCGGCCATCGGGAGAAAAGCTAAGCGGCGAGTCGATGTCTTGAAGCAGCTTCTCTGGAGCGCCGCCGAGAACCGGCGCGCGGTAGAGAAACCGGAAAGAATAATTGCCGGACTCCGCGCGGGCAAAGTATATGTAGTTGGCGTCCGGCGAGAAACAAACAAACTGATAGCGCGATCCCGGCGAAGGAGGAATCACCTGGGTATTGCTTTTGGTTGCGATGTTGCGCAACCAGAGGCTCTCACCGGCCACGTCGTCGATGACGGTGGCGATGTACTTCCCGTCCGGGGACATGGCCACGCCAAGGATGTTTCCGGTTTCCGTGATCTTGGTGATGGAAATATTCGCAAAAGGCTGAGTACGATTGCGTGAGAGGAATGCGTAAATGCCATAGGCGGCCGCAATGGCAAAAGCCAACGCGACAACAATGGCGAGGCTTACTCCAAACTTGTGTTGCCGTGCGGCAGCCACGACCGCTGAGCTCGATGACGAAGTTGCCGGCGTCGGTGCACTTGAGACCGAACTCTGGGGAACGGGTGCAGAGGCTGTGCTGGATCGGCCAGATTCGAGGTCCCGTTTCAAGCGCTTAAGATCGCCACGCAACTCAGCTGCAGTCTGGCATCGCAGGTCACGATCTTTCTCCAGCAGCTTGGCAATGACTTCCTGCAGCTTGGGCGGCAGATTCGGATTTACCTGCGTGACCGGAGCAGGACTGCGCTCCAGAATGCCGTTGAAGATCACCGCAGAAGTGTTGCCGGGGAATGGCAGTTGGCCGGTGGCCATTTGATAAAGCACGGCCCCGAGGGAAAACAAATCAGTCCGCGGGTCGAGTTGTTCGCCACGCGCCTGCTCGGGAGACATGTAGGCAACCGTGCCCACGGTTGCACCAGGGCTAGTCAGGTGCGCCGGGAGGTCTTGCGTAAGTCCCGCTGTGTCAGTTTCTGCGGCTCCAGTCAGTTTTGCGAGGCCGAAGTCAAGAATCTTTATTTGCCCGCGTTGGGTAAGAAATATGTTGGCGGGCTTGATGTCACGATGAATGATGCCTTTGGTATGGGCGACGTCGAGGGCGTCGGCGAGCTGGATGCCGATATCCAACATGCGGTCGAGCGGCATCGGCGGGCCGAGCAATTTCAGGTCAAGACTCTGCCCTTCCAGCAACTCCATTGCGATGAAGGAACGGCCGTCAGCATTTTCGACGGCATGAATCGTGCAAATGTTTGGATGGTTCAACGCCGAGGCGGCACGAGCCTCGAGCAGAAAACGGTCCAGCGCAGCCTGATCGCGTGCGAGTTCCTGCGGGAGAAACTTGAGAGCGACGCGGCGGCCGAGAGTGAGGTCCTGAGCTTCATACACCACTCCCATTCCGCCTTTGCCGAGCTGGCTGAGAATGCGGTAATGAGAGATGGTTTGGTTGAGCATGGCGCAGGCGACATCTTAGGAAAGTGCGGGGAGGGAGTCAATAAAGGTGATCCTTTTGCCGTTCCCCCGCTTGCACAAAAAACGCGAAAAGCATGGCCCACCCGGGTGTACTACTCTTACTTACCCGTGTAGCTCACCCGCCAGATTGAGTTCGAGCCGTCGTCGCTTACGAGAAGCGATCCATCGGGAGCCACGGTCACACCAACTGGGCGTCCCCAGACGTCGCCGTTGTCGAGAACAAATCCCGTGATGAAATCTTCGTATTCGCCACTGGCTTTGCCCGTTTGATGCAGAGGCACGCGAATGACTTCGTAGCCAGTGCGTGCGGCCTTGTTCCACGAGCCGTGCTGGGCGGCGAAAATATCGCCGGCGTACTTCGCGGGAAATTGCTTGCCGTCATAGAAGGCGAACTCGAGCGAAGCATTGTGCGGCTGCAGCAGAACGTCGGGAACGATGGCCTTGTCCTTCAACTCCGGACGCTTCCCTTTGTGCCTCGGATCCTGATGCGCTCCCATATACCACCACGGCCAGCCGTAGAATCCTCCCTCCTGTACATGCGTGATGTAGTCGGGAACCAGATTGTCGCCCAAGCCGTCACGTTCGTTGACAGAACACCAGAGATCACCAGTCTTGGGGTTAATCGCCAGACCTCCGCCGGCATTGCGGATTCCGTAAGCGTAAACGCGCAGGTTGGATCCGTCGGGGTTCAGCGCGAGAATGTCGGCGCGGTTCTTTTCCTCTGGAGTGGTGTCGGGATCGTCGACATTCGATCGTGAGCCGACCGCAACAAACATTGTCTTCCCATCAGGCGTGAACTGAATGGATCGGGTGGAGTGGCCCTTGGTCGGCAGATCGATTAAATGCTCGGGAGCAGCCTTGGCCTTCATGTCGCCATTTCGATACGCGAAGCGAACGATGCCATTCTCATTTCCGACATAAAGCCACTGCGGGGTTGGGCCGGGCGGATAAAACGCGATTCCGTAAGGATTGCTGAGCCCGGTCGCGTAAACCTGGGTTTGCTCGGGCTTGCCGTCGTCGGTCATTCCACGAAAGACGAGGATGTGCCCGGCATCCATCTCCGCGAGAAAGATGTCACCGTTCGGCGCGGTGCGAAGCAGACGAGGATTGTTTAATCCGGCGGCGTAAAGCTCAACTTTGAATCCGGCAGGCGCCTTCGGCCATGCATCCACGGGACGCGCGACAAGGTTGGGGCCGTTATCGGCAGACTTGGTGGCGTAGGGCTGAGGCAGGTCGGCAACGGTAATCTTGCGAATCTTTCCCGGCGCTTCGTAGCGGAAGTCGGTGAACGGAGGCGTTGGCTCAGGGAGATTCAGTTTTGCAGGCTTGTCCGTGGTGGCGGCCGCGGCTGCCGGAACGCCGTTCGGAGAATTCAGCGCCTTCACGTAGCTAACGATCTTCCAGCGTTCCTGCTTCGGAAGCTGCGCCCACGAGGGCATTTCATTTTTGGGATCGCCGGTCGTGATGAACCAGAAGAGCTCTCCGGGAGTTGCCCGACGAATAAGACGGCTCTTCAACGGAGGTATCGGGCCTGAACCTTCACCGTGCTCGCCGTGGCAACGCGCGCAGCGAAGATGATAAAGAGGTTGGCCTTGCCGGGCCGCATCCGCCGAATTCTCGTAAGGATTCTGCATCTGCTTGCTGAATGCCGGAGCGTTATGAAAGTCGGCGTTATCAGCACGTAAAAGAAGAGAAGAAAGCGATATCGAAAAGCAAAGCAGCAGAAACTTTGTGAGTTTCATCGGTCCACTTCTTTTTTATTGCAGGATTTTGCCCAAGCGAACAGTTCAACTATTGGACGGCAGTTGGGCGGGATTGGTTTCAATCATTGCCTAAGCACTAGTGAGAAAACACGGTGCCGTGGGCATAAGCGTCGCCGTGGAACCCATGTGGCCATAACTTACCATCCATGCTGACCCCGGGTTTATCGCTGCCGGGATCGCGAAAATGCTCCTCAACGGCGAGCGCGCCAGTTTGAGGATCGAAATTCAGCATGAACAGACGGTGTTCGCCGTATTCCCCTGAATTGAGAATGATGCGGTGAGCATCGGTATCAGCAGTGATCCAGTGGGGCTTCTGTTTATCGTCGAAAGTAAGTCGCGAGACTTCGTGAATGTGATCGAGATCAGAAATGTCGTAGGCAGCGAGCGCGTGAGCGGCGAAAAGCGTTTGCACCCAGTAGTGTCCGATGCGCAGAGGCACGGCACAAGTATCGCCGTCGAAAGTTTTCAGGTAGCGCGCCGACGGATGATCGCTGGCAAGATCCTGCATCTGGTAAAGGCCGCAAGAAAAGGTGTGCACAAGCACGGTCTTTCCGTCCGCGAGCAGACGGGGCTCTCCGGGGGCATTCTGCTCGGAGCCATGGGGTCCTTTCGGAAGCACGATCGTCCGCAGAAGTTTCAGATCAGAGAGCCGCCACACTTGCACGGTACGGGTTTCACCGTCGCTGCGAAAGTGCATGGAGGTATTGCTGCTCACAATGCGGTCGAGCAGCGGCACGGCAACCAGACTGTAGGGGCGAATCAATTCAGCTTTTGCGGCTGGATCCATCGCGCTGCTGCTGCGAAAGACGTGCCCATGATCGTCGAACTCGACGATGCCGCCGCCGTCTGACTTCGGGCCGTGCCCACCGTGATACTGGAAGGTTGCGAGCACGTGACCGTTTTCGAGCCGGACATAGGTGTGCGGATGCATGTAGCCGTCGAGATCGCCAAATGATGTCACCAGCGCGGGATGCAATGGCGTGCGCAAATCGAAGAGCATGCTGCGTCCGCTCTCAAAAGCGTTGGCGAGAAGAAAACCGCTTGCGGGCATTTCGAGTTCGGTGTGATGCGGCGTTCCGGTCGGACCCGGGACCGCAACCGAAGCGACTGGCTGGCCGTAGTGTGGAGACTTGGCGTCCGCATCAATGACTCCAAGGAAGTCAGCCGACTGCTTGGCGTCGTCGCCGGCCCAAACGAAGAGATACGAATTCGTCTGAGCCACAACGTGTGAAGTGGAGCACAGGGCAAGAAGCAGCCAAAGCAGTTTGCGCATGTCTGAATATTCTTGAAGTTGATGTTGCTGTCAATTGCGAATTCTATTGCTGAGTATCGCGGATAAGGACCACGTCGGAGTCGGTGTGGGCGCGGATGAATCCAAGCTGTTTGCCATCCACCGACCAATGAAAGTCAGTAATGTGCTCGCTGGTGAAGTGAGTCAATTGCTTGCCAGCTGACCCATCGAGCGGCTGGGACCAAAGGTTATCGACGCCATCCTCGCGGACGGGATAGACCACGGCTTTGCCGTCCGGTGAAAAGCGCAGCGGTCCGCTTCGGGGCTTTTCGAAAGCTAACGATTTCACCAACTGGTTCGAGTCCAACGAAACGAGCGTGAGCGCTTCGATATGTTCACCGAGATGACCGAAGGCCGGGAAGACAACGGTTTTGGAATCCCTGGAAATATCGGCGCCATTGGCGGCAAGTTCTTCGGAAACTCTTTCGGGGGTGCCGCCGTCGATGGGAACCTTCAGCAGATGGCCTCCGGACGCGCTGTCCTCATAGACGACCCAGCGTCCATCGGGAGAACACATTCCGAGGTCGTCGACTTTACCGGAGGTGATGCGCTTGAGATTTCCCCCATTGGAGTCGGTGCGCCAGATGTTGAGCACTCTTTCGCGGGTATTA
>Ga0335069_10010474_pt1 | contig 13135 bp, 7 predicted proteins | sample Lox_Sample_11_FD_206714 | JGI IMG/M metagenome (GOLD analysis project Ga0335069, IMG submission 206714) | Soil microbial communities from Loxahatchee National Wildlife Refuge, Florida, United States - Lox_Sample_1.1 | ecosystem: Environmental > Terrestrial > Soil > Wetlands | place: USA: Florida... | reverse complement strand
CCCGCGTCGCTGGACCTCACGGATCTTCACATGCCGCCTCACCTGGACGAGGCCTCGCCTGCCTGCCGCCTTCTGGAGAGCACACCGGATTACAACCTGGTCGAAGCAGGGGGTAGGTACTTTGCCATCTCCAACACGCTTGGACCGGTTGACCTGTTTGAAGAACTGCTTGGGGAACGGGCGCTGCCGCCGGTGCTGCTCAGCGGAGATTCGTTGGAGGCCGTTCGCCGGGCGTCCGAATTGAAATCGTGGGCAGCCTTGAGTTCGCCGGTACTCATGGAAAGCTACCGCGGGTTCAATCTGGTTGCATATGCTGGCCGGATCTACGCCTTGCGCCAGTCTCTGGGTCGCGTGAATGTGACCGATGGCGAAGTTGAATTGCGCCGCCGATTCGGGTCTGATCAGGTCGTAGTCGCAGAGAGTGCCGAGTTGGCGAAGATTCGCATTGATGCTCTCGTCACAAATGAAGAATTGGCCACGCTTCGGGCGGATCTCAGCGGGCTCCGATCCGACTTGGAATCCAGGACCGAAACAACCGGAAAAAGCCAGGCCGATCTGACCGCAGCGATCCAGAGTACTGGTGAGCTGCTGGAGGGGCTGGAACGGCAACTCCGAACCTGCGCGCCTCAGACCGATCTGACAGCGGCGATCCAGGCTGCTACCGAGCGGATGGACGGGCTGGAAGCGCTACTCCGGACCCGCGCCTCGGAGACGGATCTTGCAGGGGTAGTCCAGGTGGCAGGTGAGCGGATGGAAGCGCTGGAAGAACAACTTGAGGACCGGGCCTCCAGGGCGGACTTGGCCGCGGCTGCGCAAAACTTCATGGCCCGCATCCACCATCTGGAAGAGCGTCTTCGGAATTATGCCTCCCGAGGCGATTTGGTGATCGCGGCCCAAAGCGTCACGGAGCGCGTGGACGCACTGGGACAGAAGATTGAGAGGCAAGAAGCTTCGATTTCTCAAAACGCATCCGCCCAACAGCGGCAGATCGATGAGACTCGCGTCGCGATGGTTGACCTCCAATCCCGCTTGGAATCCGTGTCACGCCAAAGCCAACTGGTTGGTCATCAGGTTTCAATCCTGCAGAATGGCCCGGGTGATCCGCACAAGCCCTGCGTGGCCGGCGAACATCGCGACTTCACTCTGGTCCACTTCCAGGGTCGCGTTTATGGGCTCAGGCGACCTCTCGATCCAACTGAAGTCACGCGGGGCGAGAGCGAGTTGATGGCTCACGCTAACGGTCAGGTGGTGATCGGGCATTCTGTCGATGGTGTGCGAGCTCGCATCGATCTTCTTGAAGCAGCTCGAGAGCTGGAGGCCGAGATAGATTCTCTCCAACAAGCAATACAGTCCACCGATTTCCGCCTGACTGAAGGCCTGCGCGAGGCGAATTCAGCATTGCAGGCCACCCGTCGCGACCTTGAACAGCAGGCACAACGTCGGCCAAATCGGCTTTTTGGGAGACTTTCCAGATAGATCATGCCGGAGTTCATGTTCTCGTTCATCGTTCCCACCCGCGGCCGGCCGCAGTCGCTGGTGCGCCTTTGCGACAGCATCCATACGAATACGAGCCTTCCTGACCGGCTTGAGGTCGTTTTTGTGATGGATAGCGACGACGAAGAGTCCCTGAAGTTCGAATATGCGAGGTTGAACATTCGGAAGGTGGTTGTGGCACCGGGTATGGCCATGGGTGAACTCAACATGGCAGGCTACCGTGCCGCCGTTGGCCGCTACCTCATGCTGTTGAACGACGATGTGGTGGTGCGCAGTCCGGCGTGGGATGAGCGTGTGCTTGAGGTCTTCCAAAGATACCCGGACGGGATCGTGTTGGTTCACGTAAACGAAACGATATTTCGGGACAAGCTCTGCACATTTCCATTCCTGACCCGCACATTTTGCGAATTAGCCGGCGGGATCTGCCCCGCCGGTTACCTGCGTTACCGGATCGATGATCACATCCATAACATCTTCGATCTCCTCGCCATGCTTGGCCAGCGCCGTCGTGTTTTCCTGCCCGATCTCATTTTCCAGCATCATAACGTCGTTGAAACTGACGCGGGCGACAAGTACGTTCCCAATCCCGAGATTCATGCCATCGACACTCGCCTCTTTGACGCCCTGCTGCCCGAGCGGAAGCGGTTGGCCCTGGCGACGATGGAAGTGATCGACCGTCACGCGAACATGGAGAAGCGGCGGGTCCGTGAGATGCGGCTTAAGCCGATCTTCGATTCGGTCGCCATCCGCGATCCCGGGCACGCCCGCATTCACCCCATGCGCGAAGGCGACCTCGATCGGCCGCGCGTCACCGTGGGGATCGTCTCTGCCGATTTGAGGTCGGACCATGCCCGTAAGTGCGTTGATTTGGTGAAGCAGCACACTCGAAATTACGACCTGGTGATCGTCGACAACAACAACGGGGCCGGCTTCAATCACGCGCGTGAGATGAACCGCTTATTGGAATTCTGCCGGACCGATTACATCGTTCTGATGGACGACGACGTCTTTGTCCGGGAAGGCTGGCTCGAAGGGATGTTGCGGGCTATGGGGCCGGAAGTCGGCGTGGTGACGCCGGTTCACTATGACCGCAACGGTGTGTTTTCGTATGCAGGAGTGGTCATGCAGCCGGACGACTCCGGTCACCATATGCACATGTTGAGGATCGGGGAGAGTCCTCAGCACATTCAGACCCTGTGCAGCGCGATCATGCTCATCGATATGGCTCGATGCGGTCACATCCGGCTGGATGAGACATATTCGAAATATTTTCTCGATATCGACTATGGCCTGCGAGTCTGGGAAGAAGGCTGCCGCGTAGTTTGTTCGCCGTGGACACAGGTGACGCACATTGGTGGCGGCACCATGGAGCAAGGTAGCGACCGGTCGGTGCAGCTGTTTGACGACCAGCGCAGGCACTACGTCCGCGAATGGGTAGACACGCGGCGCATTCATGCTCTGTACCGGGGTATATGGCGCTCAATCCCCGAATTCATCGAGTTGTCGATGCTCAAACGGGAGATCGACGGGCTGTTTTTCGATGCTTCCCGGCTGTCCAGGGAAGCTTTCTTCAGCCGAGTGCGCGAAATGATCGGCTCTCTGCAGCCTTACCCGGCCCTGAAGAATTACGCGATAGAACAGGCCCGACTCGCGTTAGAGGATCGACCCGCCCGCGCCGACGATCCGGAAACCGGGCACCTGGCGATTCTCCTGGGCGGTTTCGGTGTTCCCACACTGTATGAGGCCGGGGTGGAGGGCATGAACGTCGTGCTCTGGGGCAGCCGGTTCTTTGCGTTGCCGGGCAACGAAGGAGTGTTCGACTCGAACCGCATGTGCCGGGGAGGCTACAGCCGCAGTTATGAGTCCGGGGATTTAGAGCGGCTGAAGAAAATGATCGCCCGAGGCGAGTCGCATGGTACGCACGTGTCCGATGGCGCGTCCAGTTTGCTGCCGGGAGAGGAGGAAATTCCCGCCACCGTGACCGTAATCGACTTTCAAGGCGAGCCTCCAGCCTCAAAAAGGCGCCACATCTGGACCACGCTGCGCCGTCTGGTGAATGCGGCTCCATACGCTGGCGTCTTGCGCCCCCGAGGTACCGATGGTTCCGGGAACCTGTTCGACGCAGCGTACTACCGCGCCGCATATCCAGACGTTGCCGCTGCCGGCGTAAACCCGCTGCTCCATTTCATCACTGCCGGCGCGTTCGAGGGTCGCAACCCGCACCCCCTGTTCGACACTGGCTATTACCTTCGAAAGTACCCCGATGTCATGGCCGCCGGCGTCAATCCATTGGGTCACTACCTGAAGTATGGTGCGGCGGAAGGCCGTCAGCCGCACCCCCTCTTCGATCCCACCTACTACCTGGAGCATAATCCGGACGTCCGAAAATCGGGGATGAACCCGCTCTTACACTACTGCCTGCACGGTGCCGCAGAAGGCCGTCAACCGCACCCCTGGTTCGAGCCGAAATACTATTGGAGCCAATGTCCACGTGCGCGTGCCAGCGGAGGCAATCCCCTGGTTCATTTTCTTCTTCAGGGTTCAGAGTGCTGCAAACCACACCCCTCCTTCGATTGCGATTATTATCGGCGCGAGAACCCCGACGTGGCAAGGGCACGCATGAATCCTCTCGTGCATTACGTGCTCTTTGGGCTGCGACAGGGACGCCGTCCCAGTCCGGCAAGTGCCTCCCCTGACGAAGCCCTGCCTGAATCGCATCGTAGTCCGGCAAATGCGCCCTCGAATCCCGTGCGCTCTCTCTCCGCCAGCGCCCCGGCCTTCTGAAAGACAGGGAGGACCTGAGCATCGGGTGGGCGAAAACAATCCACGCATGATATACTAATGGCTACCCTTGGATTTTTCGGCAATGCGCGCGGCGAGTTCGTTTGCGCGAGGCCAGTGGGCATTGGAGGGTCGTAGAGTGGTGCAGTCACAAAATGTGGCACGGTGATTATCCGTTCTTACTTGCCAATCTGATCTCCAAGGACTTTCGGGTTCGGTATCGCAGCATGTCGCTTGGAGTATTCTGGTCCCTGCTGAACCCCCTGATAATGATGGGAGTCCTAACTTTCATCTTTACCAAGGTTTTCCCGAACAATTCGATCCCCGATTTTCCCCTGTACATTTTGTGCGGAATGGTACCTTTCAATTTCTTCTCGATCGCTTGGAGCAACGGTACCACTTCGCTTTTCGACAATAGCCGGCTGATTAAGCGCGTCCCGATTCCTCGCGAGATTATTCCCTTGGCCGCCGTCCTCTCCAATTGCACGCACCTTCTGATTCAAGTCGCGCTGCTGTTTGTGATTGCGCTGCTGTACGGCAAGACGCCCAACTGGCACTGGCTGTGGCTTCCAATCGTGTGGGGCTTGGAAATCGTCTTTGTATGCGGTCTGTCCCTGGCTACGTCGGCGCTCAACGTCTATGTGCGCGATATGCGCTACGTAGTCGAATCGGCGAATACAATCCTATTTTGGCTGGTTCCGATCTTTTATTCCTTCGCCATGGTCCCACGAGCCTTCGCGGAGATCTACGAATTCAACCCCGTCGCGGCACTTGTGCTGGCGATGCGAAACATCGTGCTCGACGCCACGGCTCCGCGCCCTGTGCTCCTCGTGAAACTGGCTGTCAGCTCTACCACAATGCTGGCCGCCGGCTTGCTCGTCTTTCGTAGTTTGAAGCAGAGGTTCTACGAACAGTTATGACGCGTAAGCGCCGGGTAATTCGTTTTGAGGAGGTCTCAAAATCGTTTTCGCGGCATGCCGGCCATATGCTTCTGCGAGAACATTTGGCCGCCCTTGGGCGCGGTGTGCGCCGGGAGCGGCTTCAAGCTCTCAAGAAGGTCTCTTTTGAGGTGATGGAAGGAGAGAGCTTGGCTGTCGTGGGGAACAATGGCGCCGGAAAGAGTACCTTGCTCGGGTTGGTGGCCGGCTTGGCCGAACCGGACCAGGGAATCGTCGAGGTGAACGGCCGCATTGCAGCTCTGTTGGAACTCGGTTCGGGCTTTCATCCCGATCTGACCGGCCGGGAGAATGTGAGCCTGAACGCAGCGCTCTTGGGAATCAGCCGCAAACAGACCTCCGAGCGCTTCGAGTCTATTCTGGCATTCTCCGGTATAGGCGACTTCATTGATGAACCGCTGCGCACTTACTCGAGCGGCATGATCATGCGGCTTGCATTCTCCGTGGCGGTCAGCGTCGATCCGGACATCCTGCTTATCGATGAGGTCTTGACCGTTGGCGATACAGCCTTTCAGACGAAGTGCTTCGCGAAAGTCCGAGAGTTCCGGGACGCAGGGAAGTCGCTGATATGCGTGTCCCACGCACATGCCACGATACCTGAACTGTGTGACCGCGCTATCTGGCTCGATCATGGAGAAGTCGTCATGACCGGAGAAGTCGGACCCGTGCTCGCGACTTACGCTGGTTCCCAGGTGTCGACGCCTGCTGTATAGCTCCATATTGCCGGGGTTTTTTTGGTGTTATAAGGGAGATACCTGAAGACGTTCGCTGGCCCTGCGATAGCGCCGCGTGGCACGCTCGGCCCGTACTGAGACGACAGTGAGCCACCGAGACGAACTGGAAAAACGGTTGGAGCAGGCAGAGCGGCGCATTAGAGAACTTGAATACTGCCAACGGATAGCCGACGATCACATAGCCGCCATCGAGAACAGCATCATCTTCCGTTTCCTGCGCCGTGTTGGCCGGCCTTTCCTGGATCTGAAAGCGCGAGTCGCCCGGTGGCTTGGCGAGTCGCGGCTTCACACCTGGAACTCGCGTTTTTTCCCGGCGAAACCAGATGAATACGCCTCCTGGGTAAGCCGGGAATCGGCCCAAGCGCCGCCGTCATTGAAGACATCGCCAACGTTCAGCATTCTGGTGCATGTATCTCAGCCACGTCGTGAATGGCTGGATGAGGCAATCGCGTCCGTGCGCGTCCAGTCCTACGCTGCCTGGGAGTTGCATATTTCCTACGAGTCGGGTACAGAACCTTGGCTGGAGGACTACCTGGAGAGGCTTGTGGCCTCGGATACGCGAATTCACACGATTCGTGCGCCGCGGGAGGCCGGTGTTTCAACGGCGCTGAACTTGGCCGCCGGCCTCGCGAGCGGCGATTATCGCCTGGTACTCGGCGCCTGCGACCGATTCGATCCGAACGCCCTGAACTGGATCGCCGCACTGGATCCCGCAGAGATCATATACGCAGACGAGGATGTCGTCGATGACCACGGACGTGGGATCGAGCCGATCTTCAAGCCTGACTGGTCGCCGGACTTGCTGCTCTCCTGCATGTACTTTGGCCGCATGATGGCGATTTCGCGCCAGGCTTGGGAACGGGCGGGCGGCTATAGGCCCGCATACGAGCACGCCCAGGACTACGACCTCGCCTTGCGAATCACTGACCATCCGGTTTCAGTGGAGCACGTTGCGAGAGTGCTTTATCATCGGCGCCTGTGCGAGCATCCTGCTGCCAGGTCTTCCAGCGCTGCCGCGCGACGTGCAATAGATGATACGTTGCGCCGACGCGGCGTTCTCGGGCAGGTCGCAGACGGGCAGCGCCCGTGTGTCTTTCAGGTGCTCTGGAAGACGTCCGACCCCGCACTGGCGAGTCTGATCATCTGCTCCCGATCGCCGCGGCTCTTGAATCAATGTCTACAGTCCGTGGCTGATCTTACGAGATACACGGATCGTGAGACTATCGTGATACAACACCAGGGCGCCGACGACTCTGCAATGCAGCAGGTTATGGAACGTTTTGGGGCGAAGTGCGTACCTTATTCCGGAGCATTTCACTTCGCTCGAATGAACAATCTCGGGGCTCAGGCCGCGCGCGGCAGTGTCTTGGTTTTTCTGAACGACGACACCGAGGTCATTGAAGAGTCTTGGTTGGAGCGCCTGGTGGGACAGGTGGAGCGTCCGGATATAGGAGTCGCCGGCGCACGGCTACTTTACCCGTCAGGCACCCTGCAGCACGCTGGAATCGTGGTTGGAATCGGAGATGGCTGCGGGCATATCGGTCGAGGTGAGCTGAGGGCCCCTTATTGGCCATGGCTGGAATTGACACGAGATGTCGCAGCCGTCACGGGCGCTTGTCTTGCGGTGCGCAAAAAGCTATTTTGTGAGCTGCGGGGCTTCTCCGACGATTTCCCGAGCAACTATAACGACGTGGATCTATGCCTGCGCGTGCGCGAAGCCGGTTATCGGGTGATCTGCGATGCAGCAGTCGCCCTCAAACATTATGAGGGGAAGACCCGTCAATGTACAGTCACGTCCGATGAGCGCCGTAACTGGTACAATCGTTGGAGTAAGGTGATCGAAGCTGGAGACCCGTTTTATAGCCCGAACCTCACGCGTGACCGCGAAGATTTGTCGTTGCGGCGGTAATCCGAGCGATATGACCTCACCGCATATTGCCGGCGCCGATACGGTTGTCTGTCGATAACTGTCTTTTGTACAATTATGTGATTTTCTCGGGTTATGCACGACTCGTTACTTCAATATTGTGTTATGTGTTTGTCATGAGTTTTATTGTACCCGGGTACCAAGGGGTTTTTCAACGTCTCATCACAGCTCTGGAGAAGGGACTTCTTCCCGAGGGGGACGCGATCCAGTGGGAGGAATATGCTTCTCTGATTGCAGAGCGGTGCCGCCTGGACTTCCGCGGACCTGATTTTCTCTCCATCTCGCCGGCCCGATCGGCAACCACCTGGCTGTTCCGCCAGTTGCGTCGAAACCCTTCCGTATTCCTGCCGGAAGTGAAAGAGACCAACTATTTCGTCTCGGGGTGGCTGGATGGACCCTATGAACGGTACTTCAGCGATTGGAGACCTCCTCAGCTTGCCGGGGACATCTCGCCGAATTACAGCTTGCTTCCGCGGCGAGCTCTATCGGAAGTTCACCGCATATATCCGGAAACACGCCTGATCTGTATTCTACGGAACCCGATTGAACGCGTCTGGTCGCAGTTGCTCTTCGACCTCCTCCGGAAGGACGGGAGTCACCGAATGAGCCATCATGAGGTCTCTGCCCTGCCAGAGCAAGCGATCCTCACATTGCTGGCCTGTTATTCCTCACTGAATCGTTATGATGAGATTCTGGAGCGTTGGCTCGCGTCGTATTCTCCCGACCACTTCTATATCGATTTCTTCGACTCTATCCGCAAATCTCCCGGAACGTTGCTTAGACGGATCTGCCGCTTCCTTGACGTGCCCGATTGCGGTCCAAGTACGGATGACAGAATAAATGCTCTTGAGTACGGCACGATTGAGATGCCGGTTCGGGTTCGTGAGTTCCTGCGCGCCCTCTATGCACCCCAGTTGGAGAACTTGAATCGCGTATTGGTGGATCATTTCGGTTTCGGAACTCCTGATTCCTGGCGTGTGGACCGGGTACCTGGGCCGGGATCATTCAAAATCGTCGATGACTACCGGGGATGGGACGCTTTCTTCTCCGGATCGCGATATTCATTGGTGCCGCATCCTGGTTCCGATACGAAAAACGTAGGGCCCCCGGCGCTCCTGAAGCGAATGCTGCCCACGGATGTGTCCGCTCGCGAGAGAATGCTGGAAGGCTTGATGCTTCGGCTCTGCGAAAACCGCGAATGCGCGAGCGGGCCGACACTACTGACTTCGCACCGGGATCACAACCTGGTCCTGTTCCATGGTCGGTTCTATGCATTGCCGCATTCACTCGGCGTCTGGGAGGGTTGGCAGACGCAAGACCCCGAATCGGTTCCCGGCGTTATGGCGGGAGGATCTCTGGGCGACCTGTTGGCCAAGCTGAACGGTTCTGTCGCCTGATTGAAAGTGATTCGCCCAAAACGGATGAGACGCCGGGCCCGCTTTTGAATCGGGTGGAATTCGATCCGCCGAGTCTGTAATCTAGAAGTGATCCGGATGAATGGACGGTTTTCTCCCGTGGCCTATGGCTCAGAAGGATTCGCGAGCCTCGCGGAAACCGTGCGTGTTACCCGCAGGCGCTATCACGAGCGTCTCACCGGACAAGATTCTTCTGCACCGTGGTGGACCGCCGTCGTCCTGACCGCAAGTTCCCGGCTGCAGGCCGAGCGATACGAGGCCGAAATCAGGAGCCGCGTCTCAACGGGTTGTATTCCTTCTGGCGTTCAGTACCTGGTGGTGCCGGACCCGGACGATCAGCGCGTGGGCAGTGGCGGTGCGACCTTGAATGCGCTCCGCCACTTGATGGATCACGCGGCCTTCGGCGGGGTGCTCGATCGCGAGAGCGAGCTCATCCGATGGTGGTCTGAAAACCGCGTATTGCTGATCCACTCCGGAGGGGATTCGCGCAGATTGCCGCAGTATTCGCTCACCGGGAAGCTTTTCGCCGCAGTTCCGCTAAACACCCCGTCCGGCCAGGTCAGTACCGTTTTTGATGAGACCCTCGCTCTCTCCACCGCTTGGGCGGATCACTTGCCGGCAGGCCTCGTTGTCGGTTCCGGTGATGTGATCCTCACGTTCGATGCCTCGTCCCTGACATGGGACCGTCCGGGCATTTGCGGCGTAGCCATGCTCCAGGCGGCCGAGCTCGGCACGCGACACGGTGTCTACATTGCTAGTGAATCAGGGCTCATCTACCGATTTTTACAGAAACCCTCCATGACCGACCTTCGTGCTGCCGGCGGCTTGATCCGCGGCGAAGAGGTGGCTCTTGACACCGGACTGATTCGCTTCGATCCGACCGCTGCAGCTCGCCTCGTGCGTATCGCGGGGCTTCCGGAGGTCGAAGGTATGCTAACACGGAAGCCGCGCATCCCCGGCACGTCACCGACCGCCGACCACAAGGCCGTCTTTATTGACCTCTATGCACACCTGACCATGTCGCTCACCGGCCAATGGAAACCGGGCCCGACCGACCATCCTGCCTTACACGAGCTCGCAGAAGGGTTGCGCGGCATTCCTTTCTGGTGTTCGCTCGTAGCCGGCGATTTTACCCATATCGGCACAACTTACCTGTTTCGAGAACTCATGACCAGGGTCACCGAGTTCTCGCGCCTGCACGCGGCGCACCCGCAAAGCGGGGTGAGCATGCAAAAGGGCGTGAAATCCGGCGGCTTCGTGATTGACAGCGCCCTGTCAGCAGGGGCCGAACTGGGTGGCTGACACTCTGGTAATCGAATGCAACCTCGCTGTGCCAGTCCGAGCCGCATCTGGATCGGTCTTGCACGGCCTGGACGGCATCCCCGAGCCTGTCGATGTCCCGGAAGACACGGTAGTCCATCAGGTTCCCGTTGCTCTGTCGAATGGCCAACGCGGGGTGGTGATTCGTGTGTATGGGGTAGAGGACGATCCCAAGGGACCGGTCGCAGCAGGGACGGCGACCTGGTTTGGCAGGCCTATCCTTGATACCCTGAGCGCTCTCGGCATGGACCCGGAGACGGTTTGGCCCGGTGTTCCCGATTCCGAACGGAGCCTGTGGAACGCCTGTCTCTTTCCCGTAGCTCCAGAGGCGGAATCGTGGGAGTGCGCGCGATGGCTGCAAACCCGAGGCAGCGCGTATTCGGTTTCGCGCTGGCGCGAGCAGCATCGGCTCTCACTGGCAAGCAGCGCGCGGTATGCGGATGCCGCCGCCATCGAATCAGCGCGGGGCCGGCGTTTGAGCGCCAGTTGGCGCATGAGCGCCGTATCTCTGGTGGAATCCGGCGCTGACGTTCGTCCGTTGCTGGCTAATTCCCCCGGTCTCGGACCTCTCTCCGAAGCAGCCAGGGCTTTGCGCGATAAGGCCGCCGCATTGGAGGCGTCAGTTCCAACCGAGGCAGCCAGCAGGCGGTATGTGGCCGGACTCTTTTTTGCGCAGGCAGGCCTGACCGAAGAGGCTGACAGGTGTCATAACGTTGCGTTCCGTCTTATTGAGCAGGCCGTGGAACGCGGCCGGCAAGTCGGGGCGCCGGCGACTCAGCAATCCTGGCGGCATCAGGAAGTAATCGTTCAGGGACCGGCGCGGATCGATTTCGGGGGCGGCTGGTCGGATACGCCTCCGTTTTGTTTGGACTGGGGCGGAACAGTCCTGAATATGGCGGTACTCCTGAACGGGACCTGTCCGATCAAAACTACCATCCGCAGAGTGCCGGAACCGGTACTACGATGCGTCAACGTCGAAGATGGAGCCCCCTCCGAGGTACAGGTAGTAGATATTGGATGCAGTAGTTTGGCAAACAGCTACGCTCTGCAGCGCGATCATGGACCAACCCAGCGCTGCGAACCGGAGGCGCTTTCCCATGGACTCGCATCCTAAGCTCTTGCGCGGCCACGCGCAAGAAGACAATCTCCCAGCGAATCATCGCAGGGAAGAAGCGGCAGCACCATTTGCGGCCGCCCTCATTGCACCGTAATCTTGATCTGCGACACATTCGTGGTGCCAATCAGTCCCGGCGCGGTCCAACCAGTCGGCTGGGTAACCGAGACTGTTGTGCTCTGAGTCGCTAGAGGCGTAAACGTGACGGAGCTTTGAGCCGATCCCCCCACAAGATTAACGGAGGCTGACGACAGAGTCCCTGCGGCCGAGTTGCTGCTACTGAGCGGTACGTTCACGCTTCCATTGCCCGCGACGGGCTGAAGGGTTTGAGGCGTATTCGCCCCATCAGTCGAAAGTTGGTAACTCTCTACCATCAGGAATACAGCACCCCCGGATAAACTGATGGTACACGCCCCATAACAGCCGTTCGACTGCAGGATCGCCATACCCGACGGAGCTAAGGTCACCGTGTCTGTCGCGGTTCCGTAGCCCGATGCTGATGCCGTATATGTCGCTGTGCCGGATGCTCCGCTCGCGTACGCCCAGAAGTAGCCCAGAGAGGAGCCTGCACCCACATTCACCGTGATCGTGTTTGAGCCTGGGTCTGTCGGATTGAGTGCGAGTTTCAAGCTGCTGGAGTTGCTGGTTAACAAGACTTGTGCTCCTCCGGTTCCAGCAGGACATGTCAAGAGCACCACGCCCTGAGCCTCCAGAAACTGGCCAATGGTCAAGCCGTTGCTGATCCCCAAAGTGCAGCCCTGAACAGTCGCCTGCACCGTCCCAGTCCCGTATCCGGTCGCGCTAGCGGTTATGGTCGATGTGCCGATCCCAAGCGGATGGAACGTAGTCGTTCCGTTAGGCGAACCACCAGTGATGACAATAGGTGAGGCTGTGATGGTTCCGGTTGCCGTGTTGCTACTCGTCACTGTAGCACTTATGGACTGGTCTGCAGCAACGGCCTGGGTCGCAATAACAGCTCCAGAGTTACTATCCAGCAGAGCAGTCCACACGGTCAGTGTGGCATCGAAGCCTCCGCCGAGGCTCATAGTGAAATTCGTGCCTAGTCCACCCGGTGTCTGGATCGCAAGGCCCGATGGACCGAGCGGCATCTGGGTATTCACGGTGCCATAGCTCGAGGCGGATATTGTATAAGGTACAGAACCGCTGCTGCCATAACCCCGAACATAGAAATCCGTAGACGAGGTCTGATTCTGGGCGATTATAACCGTGATAGTATCTGAACCGGTTCCGGATGCAGTGTTAGCAAATTTTAACTTAGTACTATCCGAGCTATGCAATGTCACCGTGACGACGGCCGGAGCAGGCCCATTGAGGCTGACACTGGCCGTCGTTTGCAGATTATTGCCGACCGTGATGCCGCTAGGTGGAATCAG
>Ga0335069_10010473_pt1 | contig 13135 bp, 6 predicted proteins | sample Lox_Sample_11_FD_206714 | JGI IMG/M metagenome (GOLD analysis project Ga0335069, IMG submission 206714) | Soil microbial communities from Loxahatchee National Wildlife Refuge, Florida, United States - Lox_Sample_1.1 | ecosystem: Environmental > Terrestrial > Soil > Wetlands | place: USA: Florida... | reverse complement strand
CCGGCGGATTCGACCTCGAGTCGCGAGCCGGTTCCCGATTACCTCGCCAATCTCGGCGCGGGCGTGAAGGGCATTCGCATAGGCGTCGTCACGGACCTGATGACGGGACTTTCCGATGACGTCGCGAATGCATTTCGTCGCGCTCTCGACACGCTCAAATCGCTTGGCGCGTCATACGATAACGTCTCGATGCCGTCGATCGCGATGGCGGGCGTCGTTAACGGCACGATCACGTGGGCCGAGGCGCTCGAGTATCACGAGACGTGGATGCGCGAGCGTCCGCAGGATTACGGGACCGATGTGAGGCGGTTGCTCGAAATCGGGATGATGACGACGGGCGTCGCCTACGTTCGCGCGCAGCGCGCCCGGGCGAAGATGCTGGCGGAGGCGCTGTCCGCTCTTGAATCGCACGACGTTTTGGTCGCGCCCGGCAGCGCTATCACCGCGCCGAAGATAGGAGGCGCGCGCATCCTCGATGACGCTCCGGCTGACTACGATCTCGTGCGCGACATCCTGCGCTTCACCGCGCCGTTCGATTGCACGGGTCAACCGGCGATCGCGATACCGACCGGAGTCGGCGCGGACGGATTACCGGTATCAATGCAGATCATCGGACGGCCGTTCGACGAGGCAACGGTGTTGCGAGTCGCGGCGGCATATGAATCCGCCCGCCCCGCAATGCCGTCGCCGAAGGTTTAGATCGTCATCTCTGAGCGCATACGAAAGGAGGGGCTGCCGGATGGCAGCCCCTGTTCTTATGGATTCACGAGCGCATTAACTATAGATAATTTGAGCCGTCGTCATGTTTTTGAACACCCGCGGGTTGGTTGTGTAGTGACCAGGGCTGTTAGTGTTCGGAAAATAGTAGTACCACGCTTGCGCACTGGAATTGTACATGAATGGAAAATCGCTTGGCGCCGTGTAGAACCACTGCCCGAGTTTGAAATCCCACAGCCATGCGCCGTGCAACGAATCATTGGCGTCGCTAAATGACTCCCAGCCTAGGTCGGCATGCCACAGTAGCGGCGACTGGCTCCAATTGTACCAACCGAAAGCGTTTTCAACCCCCGTTGTTTTGTCCCAGAAAGGGAAAGTTAAGAAGTACCAGTTCCAGGGACCCGGTGGCGGTGGAGGAGTCGCGGGAAAAGGCATCTCACCCGCGAAAAAGAGTGGATGCCCCGATGCCACCGCGAGCCCGTTGCCTTCCGGAATCAGGACCTGCATAGCGTTACCGATGCCGTTGCAACTTGTGGTCGAGTACTGTCCATAGCTGCCGCCGGCGACAGTGGCGGTATCGGCTGCGAGAAACCCGTTCTCTGCCGGCAAGGAAAGCGGAGTTTGCACGGTCAGATTCGGTAAGCCATTGGGTGACGTGAATGGAGAACTCTGGCTCGTTTCGCTGCTGTCGAAAGGGTCGCACGCATTCGCAAATAGAGTCAGCAATGTGTATTCCGGGTTGGGCACGGGCAGTGCTTGTGCGGTCAGGATCGTGGTGTCAGCTCCGACCACTCCGTAGCCATAGGCTGAATAGTTTGCAGAACTATTGTTCGCTCCCCGGTACGACACCAGAAATCCGGCGACCTCCGTCAGCGGACTTTGGTTCTGATTGAACGTGAAACTGTACTGGCCGGAGTCGCCTTGCTGATAGACGTAGAACGCAAGCCCCGAGCCCACTTCGCTGCCGGTGCAACTACTACCCCCATTGCAAGATATGAGCACTGGCTGCGATCCTTGATTTGCGAAATTGAGGAACGTCCACCCAGACGGTGCGGTCACCGTGGCGAGCCCGTTCGTGGCCCACCACGCAACTTCGACCAAAAACACGTCCCCGGGCTGCGCTCCGGCGGGCGCAGAAAATGTCAGGTTACATGAGGCGCCACATGAGACCTCGGTTTCGCCGGCACTGCCTCCCGGGCCGACCGGGATGTTGTATCCGACGAAGTACGGCAGCGGGTCTTGAAGGGTGACCATCTCGGTTGCTTCGTTATTGCCGCCGTTCGAGTATTCCTGGACCGTCCAGAAACCGCCTCGTGAAGTACCGATCGTGGGGTCCCAGACTGTGGTCATGTAATCGCCCCAGCGAACGTTTGTGGGAGGGTAACATCCTGTGATCTGATCGTGACTTTGCATGCCCCAATAGGTTCCCGAGCTGGCAGGAGAAAGGGGGCCGGAGCCGAGAAGTCCGGGCCACCCTCCGTTGGTTCCTACAAAGCCTCGAGCGGTGTTCCAATATGAAGAAATGTACGCGGTTGGATCAAAGGTCCTGTAGTTGTAAGCAATTTCGAGATCGTGGTCCATCGCGATGGTCGGATAAACGTACGAGACACTCGCGGAGTCAATATACCGCGTGTTCCAAATCGGTGTCTTGGTGAAGCTCTCCACCTGCCCAACGAACCATAAGGCCTCGGTGGTTCCATTAGCTGCATCTTTCGCGTGAAACGCGGTCATCAGATAATGATTGCCATCGGCGCCGGCTTGTACAGTCACGTTGGTGACACGCGCATCGCCGACATTGACGTCACAGGCACCCGGAGAAGCGCACCCTTTCTGGTGCCCAAACGCCGCGACATACTGTGCCAAGACCCCGGTAGCCGGACTCGTGATGGTTGCGCCGAACTGGCCGCTGGAATCGATCGAGACTACCTTGACGTAGGGCGCCGCACTGGACGGCGCCAAAGGCACTACAGACGCCGCGAGATAAAGCTTCTGGCCAGCATTCCCTGAAACGTCCCTGGAAGGCCGCGCCGCTGAAAAAGGAGGGTTCAGGAGCTTCTGGCCGTTCAGAGTGATCGGATTTTGCGTAAGATTCTGGTGTGGAATTAGGACGAGTTGATCGGCCCCGAGACCCTGAGCGCCAATACACAAGATGTCGATTGCGACCCAATCCTGATTGAATCCGAGTATCGGCTGATCCGCGCCCGGATTGTTCGCATTTGCGGGACAGGTTATCGGTATCGGCGGCAGCTTGGTCCATGATCCCGTAGCGTCAGATGTATTTGAAACCGCGAACAGCAGCGCGTTCGCGTTGGCCGTGAAGTCGAAGGTGGTCGCCAGCCAGCGGCTGATGGAGCGGTCGTAAGCAATCTGCGTGTCCGACAAGTGTTGGGAGGAGGAATTCCAGAAATTCCCGAGTGCGAGCGGGAAGCCGCTTTTGACATTTCCATTCTTGTCGAAAACGTAGATGCCGGAGTTCAAAAATTCCACGACCTGCGTCGGTGAGGCGTCAAGAGCGACATCAGGCGGTTCGTTGATTCCGGAGATTCCATTTGTCGAACAGGCAGGTCCTGCGCCACCGGCGAGCGGGGCGCCAAATGGTCCGGACGGGAGTTGCACGCTGTCGGGGTGTGCCTGCTGCGGTGCGGCGCTAGACTGCGGTTCAGGCGGCTTTTCTTGTGTCGGCGGAACGTCGGGAGTCGAGGGGGGGACTCACCTCGTGCGGTCCTATGTTCATCCAATGCATGCAGTCTTGCATCAGCAGACGGTCACTCGACGGCCCGTGAAAGAGATCCCAGCATTTCCGCCTGTACTGCGCCCAAGTCTCTCCCCTCCAATTACCGAAGTCTTTCGGCTGGCTAAGGGGCATTGCCGTCCAGTTTTCAAACGTATCCGGCGAACCTCCGGTCGCCTGGGCGCTCGGTTGCGCTGCCGATCCCGCGGGTTGCGCGCGGGCTTGCAGCACGCCGAACGCAATCGTGACCGAGAACGCCGCAACACACGTTTTCGCCAGTTTCAAACTCATTGGCTCAAACACCTCCTCTCCGAGTTTCACAGGGAGCTAGCGAAAATCGATGGGTTCGTCAAGCGCGCAACTTAACTGTTCAGCAGCACATTGAACCCGCGAGTTTGTTCGTCATTCCCCCGCGCGCCTCAGACAGTGCCCCGCGTGTCCTGCCGTGAAACACGTCGCATCGGATGCCGCGCGAAGAATCCCGGTCCTCTCGATTTGCTCGGGGCTCCCGTTCCTTCGCTCCGCTAAGGATGGCCGCTCGCGCAAGGCTCACGGCCACCTTGCGCGCCGGGCAAGAAAGATCAGACCGCGCGGGAATGACAGAAAAAAGGGCATCCACCTCAAATCACCTGCAGGTAGTCCGCCGATGGAAGCGGCGGGAATGGCGCTGCCGGTATCGTCTGATACCAATACGCCACTGACGCGATGTCGTCCTGAAGCTGGAGAAACTTCGCGCCCTTGCGCGGATCGCCGCGCCATCCGAGCGCCTGTATCGTCACCCGCAGATCGCTCTTGAAGCGAATCGGATCCTGGATGTGCCATCGATACATCCCGAACCGCTGCTGCGACTGATACAGCCCGTCGGGCCGGATCACCTGCGCGAGGCCTGCATACGGCGTCGTGAACTCGCGATAGCCTCCGTTCTCGCGCCCGACATCGAAGTTGTATGACCCGCAGAAATAATCCTCGGTGCCGGTGCCGCAGATCGTCGGAAATTCTTGATCGCCATCAATGTAAAACTTGATCTCGCCCTCGCCCCACCATCCGCTGTTGTTCACACCCCACGCCATGTAGGTGCCCACGTAATGGCCGCGTCCGCTGGTACCGTCGACGAGTGTGTAAACCTCGCCATACGGCAACGGATTCTGACGGCGAAACTGCGCATGGAAATAGGCCGCATCGGCAGGCACATCGGTCAGCGTGTAATTGATTTGATAGAAGAGGATGACGGGCGCGTCGGCGAGGTTCGTCATCGTGATGCGGCATCGCGAGCGAAACGGCATCTCCCAGTAGCAGTTGAACGCGCTCCCCGGATTGACGCATACCGCGAGCGACGACACCTGCGCATAGCGATTCCATCCGCACGCGAAGAAATCTCCTACAGGACATTCGACCGCGGGGACGTCGGAGCCGTCCCAGTAAATGCGCAGGATACTGTGTCGCCAATGTCCGGTGGGCGTCATCCAGATTTGCTGGATCGCTCCCGAACCGGCGATATCGGCGAGCGTCGCCGTCTCACCCTGCCTGATGATGATGTACGGCGAGACCTTCCATCCGCGGCCCAGGTCGCGCGCCGGACTGGTCGCAGGATCGGGCGTAGCCATCGCGCCCGCGCCTTTTTCGCCGGTCGGATTCTCGGGCGAAATCGATCGCGACTGCGCATCGGAAAGGAGCGCGAGGTTCCCAAGATGAAGTCCCAGGCCGTTGAACGATGGCATAGCGGTTTCCCTCCCTGTCGCGCGCGATCTTAGCGCCGATGGGTTTCGCAGCAAGAGGGAATGACGGCCGTTGGATGAATCGCTCGTCGCAGCGGCAGGGACGCCTGTCGCGCTACGGAACTCTGCACAAGTCAAAATCACTTCAGACCCCCTTCCTAACCTTCCCCCGCAACTAAACGCGGGGGCAGGAATAAGACGCTTGGCCCGCAACAACAACGCGGGCGCGAATGTCTGATTCCTTCCCTCGCAATGTTTTGCGGGGGAAGGTTAGGAAGGGGGTCTGAGGCGCACTGTGCAGAAGTTCCTTAGTTCGACGAGGGAGCGAATTCCCAGCTAAACGCTTTAGGGAACCTCTGAATAAGTCGGAGACCTATACCAATGCCCCTGTTTGTCATCCCGAGCGAAGTGAGCCACGCGAACGAAGGTCGAGGGATCGCGGACAGCTTCGCGCAAGCGAAGCCGGTACTGTTTTTTTGGTCCGCGCAGCGCTCTTTACTTGCGCAGAGCTTCCTTAGGCGACGGCGCGCATCGTGTCGACGACGCTGCGGCGCATCGCTTGCAGGACAGGAATCGCAACACTCACCAGGCCAATAGCCGCTCCGATGGCGACGCTCTCGAAGGCGACCGACGGCGTCAGCGAAACCAGTCGCAGCAGCAATCCGAACTGCCCTCCCAAGTGCGCGGGCATTCGCAGCGTCAGGTACGCAGCGACGCAGCCGATAACCCCCGCGATTACGCCCATCGCGAGCCCTTCTGCGGTCAAGAGAGTCGCGAGCGTTCGAGGCGTGTAACCGATCGACCGCATCACCGCGAGTTCGTAACGCCGTTCGCGCACCGTCATCGCAGCGGTGTTGGCCGCAACCATCACGATAACGACGACGATTATCGCGGCGATCGAACGGACTCCGGCGAAGACCAGGCGGAGTTGACCGAACTTCAGCTCAGCCGCGCCGGCCTCGGTCTGGGTGAAAGTTTCAAACGGAGAGTTGGCGAACCGCTCGTCGATTTCATGGGCGACAACCGAGGCGTTCTCCGAACGATCGACTTTGATCAAGTACGCAAAAACGGAGTCCTTGAAGATGGTGAGCTTGTCGAGACGTTCGAGGGGCACAAGCACAAGCTCGATCGGTCCTGTCTCCGCGATACCCACGATTTGGATCGGCAGATCGCCGAAGAGCAGCATCTGGGGACGAAGGGTGATCGTATCGCCAACCTTCCAGTGGTAGCGCGCGGCGAGCCGGGTGCTGACCACGCCGCCCTCGAGTGTCTGCGTCAGCATCGATGCGGACCCCGGCGAGACTCCCCACTCAGGGCGCAGCGTAGGCAACGAGGCAGGGTCGAGAGCCGCAACCGCGATCAGATCCTTTGGATCGCGATACTGCGCGACCGTCGCGATGTATCCGCTTGAGGCTTGCACATGAGGGACGCTTGCGATCGTTTTTCCGTACGCCTCGGGAAGCATGTACAGATATCCGGCCTTGTTCGCGCAGACCATCCGGAGATCGCTGACCTGATCGCGCATTATTTGTTTGAGCACCGACGGCAGGCTCATCAGGGTCGCGAACAGGAAGATCGAGATCGCCATCGAGGCTACGGTCAGTATCAGGCGCCGGCGGCTGCGCATCAGATTTCGCAGGATCATGGGCAGGAATTTCATGACCGCACTCTGTCTTAAGAATACGCCCTTTTATCGGCAATCGCCCTGTTGTTGGCGAGCCTCGATCGGCGGAATGCGGCCGTCACATCTGGATATCGACCGAAATAAAGTCGTGATCGGAGACGCGCGGCGAGAAGATGGTCGGCTGCGCCCGTATCACTCGCGCGGAGGCCTCGACGGGTTGTATTCCCCGCAGCGCGATCCAGTCGAGCTTGGGGCGAAATAGAGGAGGAACTATTCGCGAGAATGTAAAGGTTCCCCGGCCTGGGGCGTTCGCGTCGTCAGTTGAGAAACCGGCCTCACGAAGACGATCGAAAAGCGGCTCGCATGCCTGCGGATAACGGAATCGTCCGGGATTCCGAAGCATCTGCCGAACGACATCGCGCATCGCCTGCACGCTGCCGAGTTCGGTCGTCGTTGTGTTGAAGTCGCCGCCGATGATCGCGGGCGCGCGATTTCCGAGCGCCGCCACGATTGCCTTCATCTGCAACTCGCGTCCGGAGGGTGCGCATCGGCTATGCAGATGGGCGACAGCCACATCGATCGGCTTCCCGCGAATTTCGACTCGGGCTTTGAGTCCGACCGGAGCCCCGATTCGGCGCACGAGCTTGAACGCACGCGGCTTCGGCATCAGCGCAAGAGCGGGATCGGGAACCAGAACCGTCGATGCGTAGACAATCGGGGTCGCGCAAAGAATCGCCACGCCAAGCCATCCGCCGGGGACGCCGTCGCGATGGCGCAATTCATACTGCGGCTGATACGCGCAGCTCATCCCGAGCTCGCGCGCGAGGTCTGCTGCGACGCGACGCCCATGCGCGCGGTGAGTTCCCGAGTCGACTTCGCAAAGCAGAAGGATCGAGGCGCTCTTGAGCACGCCGCGATGCAGGCATCGCAGGATGCCGTCGAAACGCGCGCCGCTTTTCGCGTTGAACGCGACGATGCGGGGCGGCCCGGCGATATCGCGCGCCAGACGATTCTCGATTTGCGGCGCAAAGGGATAGCTGGCGAGCGCCGAGGACAGCTCGCTTTCTCGCAGACTATCGGCGTTGGCATCGGTCGGGGATGGAACTAACAAATGCACTCAACCCCACCATTATACCCGCTGTCGAGGCGACGTGCGCCTCCATGAGTATCAACCGCGAAGTTCCGCTTCGATCTCCTTGAACGAGGTAAGCGGAAGTGAGCAGGAACGCTCTCTGCATACGTATGCCGTCAGCTTACCGTCGATTTGCACTTTCCCCCGCAACATCTCGGGCAGGTATGCGAAATCAAGTTCGGCCGAATTCGCGGCGAAAAGAACCAGGTTCGGCACGTACAGCAGCGTCACGCGTTCGAGGCTCTCGCGAAATTCCGGCGAAGTCGGTTCTCCTATCAGCACAACCTCGGTCGGACCGCGCAGATAAAGGTCGACGGCTTCGAGCAAATGTGAGAATGCGAACGGCTGTTTCTCCATAAGTTCGCCGAAAAGCCGTATCGCGCGCTCCGCTTCGCGGAGATACTTCTCATCGCCGGTGTATCCGTGGAGCCGAAGCAGCGACATCACGGCTGCGCTGTTTCCCGACGGCGTCGATCCGTCGAAGGCCGCCTTCATCCGCGCGATAAGGGCTTCATGATCCTCGGAGGTGAAGTAGAACCCGCCGCGCTCGCGGTCGACAAACTTGTCGAGCACGACGTCCATCAGGATGCGCGCGCGCTCGATATATCGGCGGTCGAGCGTCGCCTCGTGCACATCCAGCATCGCACCTGCGAGCAGCGCGTAATCCTCCAGGTATGCGTTGAAGCGCGCGACGCCGTCCTTGTACGAACGCTTGAGCGCGCGACCGTCCCACATGCGGGTCATGATGAAATCAGCGGCCTTGCTGGCGATATCGCGGTAAATCGGCTCGTGCAGGACACGATAGCCGTGGGCAAACGCCGAAATCATCATCGCGTTCCACGCGGTCAGGATTTTCTCGTCGCGCGCGGGCTTCACCCGCCGTTCGCGAGTTTCGAACAGACGCTGTTTGATCGTCGCTATCGCGGCGGCTGCATCGTCGGGCGACATCGAGAACATCTTCGCTGCGTCGGCAATCTCGATGGTGCGATGCAGGATATTGGCGCTGTCGAAATTGCCGCTCTCGGTCACGTCGAAAAATCGCTCGGCCAGCGGCGCGAGCTTTTCTCCAACCGACTCCTCGATTTCGGCAGACGTCCATACGAAGAACTTTCCCTCTTCGCCTTCGCTGTCTGCGTCCTGTGCCGAGTAGAAGCCGCCCTCGGGACTCAGCATCTCTCGTGCGACGTAGTTCAGGATCTCCTGCGCGATCGCATGAAACTCGGGTTCATTCAGCGCGCGGCCCGCATCGAGGTAAAGCTTCGCGAGGAGCGCGTTGTCGTAGAGCATCTTCTCGAAGTGTGGCACGAGCCATCGCTCGTCGACGCTGTAGCGATGGAATCCGCCGCCGATCTGATCGTAGATGCCGCCCTTGGCCATCCTGGTCAGGGTATTGCGGACCATGTCGGCCATTGCGGGATCGTCGTCGATATCGTAGGTGCGCAGGAAAAGCGAAAAGACAAACGTGTTGGGAAATTTCGGGGCGCCTCCTATTCCTCCGTGAACGCTGTCGTAGGCGCGCGCGAGCGCATGAGCGGCCGCCACGGGCAAGTCGCGGCGAAGCTGTTCAGCGGGCGCCTCGTAATCGTTGAGCGCGCCCAGCGCCTGGGTCAGCCGTTCGACGTTATGCTTAACCTCGCCGGCGCCGGTCCGGTATGCCTCAGCGACTGCGGCAAGCACGCGCGGAAATCCGGCCATCCCCTGTCGATCGACTGGAGGAAAATAGGTGCCGCCGAAAAACGGTCTGCCGTCGGGCGTGAGAAAAACCGTCAGCGGCCATCCCCCGCGCCCGGTGATGAGTTGAACGGCTTCCATATAAATCTGATCGAGGTCCGGGCGCTCCTCGCGATCCACCTTGATGCTGACGAAATTCTCGTTCATCTGGCGCGCGATAGCGTCGTTCTCGAAGGACTCGCGCTCCATCACGTGGCACCAGTGGCACGCCGAATAGCCGATCGAAAGGAGGATGGGTTTGTTTTCCTTCCGCGCGCGCTCAAGGGCTTCTTCGCCCCATGGATACCAATCGACGGGATTGTGGGCATGTTGGCGAAGATATGGGCTCTGCTCGTTTATTAGTCGATTGGCGGGGCGCTCAAGTTTCGCGCTGGTGTCGTGATCGCTCATAATCCCCTTGGATTCGGCTTCGGATTGACGAAGCAAAACGCGAGATTCCCGGTGGTATCTCGCCTTGACTTCACTTCGACGCTAGCATGGCCGCGGATCGGTGGCCACGCGCCGGATCGATCCGCACTCGGCAAATCGATTTCGCGCCGGGGATTCGTGGACAATTTGAATATAGCTGAAAAACATGCGCAATCGGTCGAGCGACAGACGGCCGACCGGGGTGCGATGGCATCGCTCGACGATCGAACGTTGCGGTTCGCGTTTTGGGGTGTCGTCGTTGCGACCGCGATTCTCTACTTCGCAAGGCTCGGCGCACGGGCGCTGTGGTCGTCGGAGTTCCGATGGGCGGAAATCGCGCGGGAGATGATTCGCAGCGGGAATTATTTCTGGCCCACGATCAACGGCCATGTCTATTACGACAAGCCGCTGGGCTCGTATTGGCTGGTGGTGGCGGCGACCTGGGTGAGCGGGGGAATGAATGAACTCGCGTCGCGCATTCCGTGCGCGATCGCAGGTCTCGTCGCCGTCATCCTGATGATCGCGCTTGCGCGCCGCCTGTACGACGCCCGGACCGGAGTCATCTCGGGAATGATCCTCGCGACCAGCTTCAGTTTCGTTTTTTTCTCGCGTCACGCGTCAGCGGACGTAGAAACCATCACTGGGGAACTCGCAGCGCTGCTCCTTTATCTGAAATTCGAAGACAATCCCGACGGATGGTGGGTGTGCTGGCTGTGGATCGTCATGGCCGCGACATCACTGACAAAGGGGCTGCTTGGCTTCGTGCTGCCAATCATGGTGATCGGCCTCTACGCAACGCTGGGAGACGGCATTCCGGATTTTTGGCGATCGATCAACTCGGGCTCGCTGTTCGCCCGCTTCGCGCGGATCTTTCGTCGGAATCGATGGCTGTTCAACTGGAAAACCGCGCTCGCCGCGCCGCTCGGGCTTGCGATTTACGTCGCGCCGTTTTTGATTTCGCAGCACGTTGAAGGATCGCAGCGCGGACTTGCGATGGTGTATCGCGAGAACGTCGTGCGATTTTTCCAACCGTTCGACCATCGCGGCCCAATCTATCTGTATCTTTACGTGATCTTCGCCTTGATGGCGCCGTGGTCCGTGTTCATTCCTGCCGGCCTCATCCATGCTCACGCGCGTCGTCATCAGGAATTGGAACCCGCACGAAGCGACCGTTTCGTGCTGATCTTCTTCTGGGCGACTTTCGTCTTTTATACGATCTCCGGTTCGCGCCGCAGCTATTACATCCTTCCGATTCTTCCCGCCGCTGCGATTCTTGTTGCGAGATTGCTTTTGGCGCCGCGAGCATCACTCGCACGATGGGCGCGAATTTTCCTCGATATCGGATACTGGGTCCTTGCGATCTGCGTGGTGGGCGGATTGGTGCTGCTGATGCCGCCGAGCGTTCTTCCGATCAAGGATCTGGCGCTTTATCCGGCGGCGCCGGACCGCGTCGCGTTTGCGGCGATGTGGATCGTAGTTCTGGCGACGGTCGCGATCGCTGTTCGCACATTCTCGCCGCGATGGATTCTCATTTCATCCATCGCCGCGGCTTATGCGTCGATGATCTACATATATGTCCTCGCGATGCCGGCGGTTGAGCAATATCGCGGGGAAAAGGCTTTCGCCCTCGAAGTCGTCGCGAAGCTGGGCGAAGGAGTTCCGAAACTGGGATTCTTCAATACGGTCGGACCGCTTTTTTATCTCGATCCGCCGCAACCGTTACCGGAGTTCGATTCCGCCGACGAGCTGGCAAAAGCCGTTGCCCAAAATCAGATTCGATGGGTTATCCTTCGGCGCCGCGACCTGGACAATCTCAAGATGCCGGCGAAAATCCTGGCTTCCGAGGCATCCTATCCCTGGGAAACCGACTACAACATCCGCAACAAGGTGGTTCTCGCTGATCTGGTGGCAAGCGACAATCGTTAGTGGGACAGGCGTCCCTGCCTGTCCAATACTCAGGAGAACGACATCGCTTCGCGTTTATCTTTCGACTCCGCGCGCAACGCGCTCCGCTCAAGATGACGTTATCGGTATGCCCGACTCGTCAAAGGCGCATCGGCATCACGACATACGTGAATTCGCTGTCCGACGACGTCGAAATGAGACCCGGGCTGACCTCGTCGGACAGACCGAGATCGATTGGGTCCGTACCAACCACACTCAACATCTGAAGCAGGTACGTTGAGTTGAATCCGATCGCAAATTCTTCGCCGGTGTAATCGATGTCGTCGATTGTATCGCTTGCCTCGCCGATATCCGGACTGACTGACGATACCGTAAGCGATCCAGGTGCGAGAGCCAGTTTAACTCCGTGATATCTCTCGCTCGAAAAAATCGCCGCGCGCTTGATCGCGGCCTGAAATCGGTCGCGTTCGATCTTCACGTGATGCTTGGTCTGCTTGGGAACCACACCGCGATAATCAGGGAATTCTCCCTCGACCAGGCGCATCGTGACCTCGGTCGATCCGCGCTTGAGCGACGCGATCTGCCCGTCGATCACGAGATTAACTTCCGCATCGCCGCCCTGATCTAGAAGCTTCCTGAGCTCTCCGAGGCCCTTGCGCGGAATAATCGCGCCGGTTTCCATGCTGAATCCCGGAGCCGCGCGGTCGATGAGCGCGAGACGATGGCCGTCGGTCGCGACCATCCGCGCACGCGCCTCTTTTCCCGATCCCTGCGATTCAAGAAAAACCCCGCTTAAGTTATAGCGTGCTTCATCCGGGCTGACCGCGAAGATCGTCTTGTCGATCATCGAGGCGAGCACCGAAGCGCTCATCGTCAGCGATGCCTTGATCGATTTTCGCGGCGCATCTTTCGACGATTGGCTCGGCATCGCGGGGAAACTTCGCGGATCGAGGCCCATCATCTTGAATTTGGCGCGCCCGCACTTGATTTCGATCCAATCGCCGTCGAGCGGATTGATATCGACCGTCTCGCTTTCCGCCTCGCGAACTACTTCAAACAATTTGCGCGCATTAAGCGTGATGCTTTTGTCCTTCGTGCTCTTGCAATCGATCTGAGTGCTGATTCCCACCTCGAGATCGGTCGCTGATAGTTTGACCGACGTTCCCGAAGGT
>Ga0335069_10010472_pt1 | contig 13135 bp, 10 predicted proteins | sample Lox_Sample_11_FD_206714 | JGI IMG/M metagenome (GOLD analysis project Ga0335069, IMG submission 206714) | Soil microbial communities from Loxahatchee National Wildlife Refuge, Florida, United States - Lox_Sample_1.1 | ecosystem: Environmental > Terrestrial > Soil > Wetlands | place: USA... | reverse complement strand
GGGATTAACTTCTTCGATACAGCGAACGTGTACTCCGGGGGAGCGAGCGAGGAAGTCGTCGGCAGATTTCTGAAGTCGGCGGTGCGGCGCGAGTCGGTGGTGATTGCGACGAAAGTCTATGGCATCATGCGCGATGAACCCAACGGGGCGGGGTTGTCGCGGAAGGCAATCATGTTTGAGGCGGATGAGAGCCTGCGGCGACTACAGACCGACTATATCGATCTTTATCAGATTCACCGCCTGGATTACGAAACGGCCATGGAAGAGACGCTGGAAGCACTCCACGACCTGGTGAAAGCGGGCAAGGTGCGGTATATCGGAGCATCTTCGATGTATGCCTGGCAGTTTGCGAAGTGCCTGTATCTGGCCGATCGGCATGGCTGGACGCGCTTCGTTTCCATGCAGGATTACTACAACCTTGTGTACCGGGAAGAGGAGCGGGAGATGCTCGGGCTGTGCCGGGCGGAAGGCATTGGCGTGCTGCCCTGGAGTCCTTTGGCGCGCGGGCGTCTTACCCGGCCGTGGGGCAGCGAATCGACGAAGCGCTTCGAGACCGATCAGTTTGGCAAGAGCCTGTATGCGAAGACGGCGGAAGCGGACCGGCGGGTGGTCGATTGCGTAGAGGAGCTATCGAAAAAACGAGGGATACCGATGGCGCAGATTGCGCTGGCCTGGTTGCTCTCGAAACCGGGCGTGACTGCGCCGATTGTCGGTGCGACGAAGCTGCGGCATCTGGAGGACGCGGTGGCGGCGCTGAGTGTGCAGTTGACTCCAGAAGAGACGGCATCACTGGAAGACGCGTACGTCCCGCATCCTGTGCTGGGATTCAGTTAAGAGTTTCTGTTTATTCGTCAAACGAAAGATTGCTTTGAGGCAACGACAGCAGCGGGTTCTCGACATATGATCGAACCGTCCCGTTGAGGAAGTTCGCCGCGCAAAGAAAGCTGATGAAGCCCTCCCCCCATCGACTGACTGAAACTCCGCCCGGAACCGGACGCTCAACCAGGCTCCGCTGTTCTGGGCGGTTTCTGCTCGTGCTTGCCTCTTTGTTCGTCCCAAATGCGGTGGGCGCGGACGCATCGAAACCTGCGGAGATTCCGTACCGTCTGCGCTTCTTTCATACACATACGAGAGAACGGCTGGATGTGATCTATCGCCGCGGGCAGGAGTACGATGCTGACGCCGAGGCCCGAATTGACGAATACCTGCGGGACTATCGGACAGGAGATGTCCGGGAATACGATCCGCGGCTCTTCGACTTACTGCACGATTTGCTCGTTTCGCTGGCGCGCCCTGATGCGGAGATCGATGTGGTGTGCGGGTACCGCACACTGCGGACGAACGAATATCTGCGGAAGCACGGACATGGGGTAGCCCTTCACAGCCTGCACATGCAGGCGATGGCGATTGATATCCGCGTTCCCGGAGTGCCGGCAGCCGAGCTTCGCGATGCCGCGCTCCGGTTGCACCGCGGCGGAGTGGGATATTATCCGAAATCGGGTTTCGTGCACGTTGATGTCGGGCGCGTGCGGCGATGGTAGGTAGATCTCATTACGGATAGGGATATCCCTTGGCCAAAGCTTGTGCCAGGCTGGCATCATGTGCGTATATGTCGTTGTAGAAGTGGACCTCGCCGCTTTCATAGGCCAGCGCCGTTGCGTAAACAATGAAGACCGGGATCGGGCGGTTTAGCTTCACGGTCACGTTGTCGCTGCCTTCCATGGATTCCTTCACACGCTCCAGCGTCCAGCCTGGGTTGTTGCGCAATGCCCACGCGGTGAGTTCGGCGGGCTTCTCTACGCGGATGCAGCCATGGCTGAAATCGCGGCGAGTGCGCGAGAAGAATTCCGCGGCTGGTGTGCTGTGAAGGTAGACGTTGTACTCGTTCGGAAACATCAGCTTGACGAGGCCGAGCGCGTTGGACGGCCCCGGCTTCTGCCGTATCGCCAGTTTCCCCGCCCTGAGTTGTGAGAGCACCTCGTCGGAAACTGTGCCATCGGTCACAACTTCTCCATCATTGGTCGTGACTTCGTAACGCTTGTTCGCGACATAGTGGGGGTTCCGCTGGATAGCGGGCACTATTTCACCGCGCAGAATGCTCGGTGGGACATTCCAGTACGGGCGTAGAACGACGTACGTCATGTCGCGGGAAAAAACCGGGGTCTGGGTGCGCATTGCCTTCCCCACGACGACCCGCATCTTCAGGGCCACGTTGTTGGTCTCGTCCAAGGCGCGGAGTTGGAAGTCTGGAATGTTCACGATGATCGGAGGCGCAGAAAATTCCGAGGGCAGCCAGCGCCAGCGCTCCAGCGCCAGCTGTAGCTGGCGGACACGATCAGACAAGGGCACATTGAGTTGTTTCAGAGTCTCGGCCCCGATGCGTCCATCATCTTTCAGGCCGTGACGACGCTGGAAAGCTTTGACAGCTTCCACCAGAGCGCCATCGTAGAGTTGGGGATCGCTGGCGAGCGTCGCGTCCGAAGGTAAATCACCGACGAGTTTGAGAATCCGGATGAGACGCGGCACTCCTGTATAGTGCTGGCCGGGCTCGATCGGCTTGTCGGAGGGAGGGAGTTGCTCTCCGTCATCTTGATTAACAATTTGGGAGTAGCGAAGCAGTGCTGCTTCCGTGCGCCGGTATCCGGCAAAAGGAGGTTCCACCTCGTCCAAAACAGAAGAAACGTCTGAAGCGGGCACCAGCCGATCGCGCACGTATTGCGCGAGATCGTACTTTTTCTGTTCAATGCTGAGCCCGAAGCGGAAGTGCTTCGGGTTGATGCGGCCGATGTGGAGGTCTGAAACAAACCGCATCGTGCAAACTGTGATGGCCACGTCGAATGGAGCAGAATCGCCATTGGAAGTCTGCAGCTGACCGAGGCGGGCATCCCAACGGGAAGCATCGTAGTCTTCCGGCTGCAATCCTCTTTTCCACGCAGACTTGAAAACTTCAATCAACGCCAAGGCCTGGGGGGAGGGCTCAGTGCCCTGCAGCCACGCTGGCGCGTACGCATAGGAGTCGTAAAATTCGGAAACGACGGCTTTGTAGTCGCTAAAGTCCGGCCAACGAAGATCCTGGAGTTTCCCGCTCTCTACGATCTCGCGCAGACGGGAGCTGCCTTGGGGCGCGCCAGCGATCGTGCGCTCGGGGTAGCCCGCAGATAAAAAATCGAAGCTCTCAAAAGCGAACGACAGCAGCAGAACCAGTCCGATTCTGCGAGCAATCACCAGTAGCAATGCCTTCTGGGACATGACCGTTCTCGTACTCCAGAGTAGGGAAGAAGCTGTGCCGTGCTACTGGCAGAAGTAGCAGCAATGTGGGTCAAGCGGTGGAAGCGCGTGTTCCCTGGCGAATGGAGTAGGGAGAGTCTGGAGAAGAACGGCGGGGAAAAATTGAAAGGGCCGCGACATTGGTTATGCCCTAGCCGCTAGCTCCTGCGAGAGAGCCCACAGCGTGGTGGCATGTACCGTCGCAGCCCCTTGATGCGATCACTGCTTTCACAGTTCCGAACCCCAACTGACCCTCGCAGGTCCGTCGGTTTTTTCAGGTCCGGTCACCTTGCGGGTCGCCCCGCCCGGCTGATCACTCAGTCTATTCGGATCGGCTCGTTTTATTGTGCCAACCCTTTCGACCGTCGACGCAAGCAAAGTTACCAGAGTAACGAGAAAAGTCAACGCAAACTATTGGTGCAGTACGGGTGTCTGGAGCTGTGCATAACTGAAACTGCAAATTGCTGGAATGCAAAAAGTTATTAACAGGGCAGAACATTCCATCCACGATTTGCACAGAAAATTGCACAATGCATTCGCAAACCGCAAAGTGAACAAAGGGAATCAAATAATCGTCTTGACGAGGTTTTAAGATGGGCGCATCTTGCAAGAAAGAAGATCCTCGTTTCTCTCGCAAAGGCGCGCGGGAGAAAAGGCATGCGAAAGAAAGCGTTCGAGATCGGCAGCGTAACGAAGTGATGCCCGAACTGGTGGCTTATGTGGATGGCGGATGCCTGGGAAATCCCGGGCCATCGGGCATTGGGGTTGTGATCTGGGGCGGGACAGCGGGGCCGGTGCGAATCGCGAAGTGGATCGGCCACCAGGATAACAACGTTGCCGAATACGCGGCTCTCATGGAAGCGCTGCAGTATGCGGTGGCTCTCAAGGCGCGAAAACTCCACGTTTATTCCGATTCTGAAGTGGTGGTGCGGCAGATGAGGGGCGAGTATGTCTGCCGGAGTCCGCGGCTTTATTCCCTTCATTGGACGTGCCGGAAGCTGGCGCGGTCGCTGGCATTTTCGATCTCGCACGTGCGCCGGGAATTGAACGCCGAAGCGAACGGGTTGGCGCAGGCAGCGCTGCGGCGGAAATAACAATCAGCACTCAGCCGTCAGCATTCAGCTATCAGCTATCATGCTGTCGGCGGGCGAGACGGTTCGCGGGGCTGGATCTAGTCCATGATGACGGTGGACTGGCCGGTTAGTTCAAATCGCTTGCGGCAGCGCATGTTTTTGCAGGCCATCATGTCGTCTTTGCGGACCATGTAGGAGCGGAACTTGGCAAATCGGGCGCGGTCGCGGTCGTCGGCGCGTCCGGAAAGCTGGCGCTTCTTGGTGCGGACCACCCAGGTGACTTCGTAGTCGGCCGTCTGATGACAGTGGGGACAGTTCAGGGAAGCTGGTTTCTTTTCCTGCCGCTCATCAAAAAAATCGCGCTCTTCCATAGGCTTGCAGCGCGGCGTCGAGGCGCGCGCTTATAACGTGCATTATTGCACATTTGAGCAACGGCGATGGATTGGGGGCCTCTGTTCGATTGGAGTGAGCCTTTGGCCGTCGGGCTACAATCGCAGAGGATCTCCAGAGGCGAAGATCACAGTGGCAAGGAAGAAACAGGCGAAAAGGTTCCGGGCCGTCACGGCGGTGAAGGAACTCGCGCGGGAGCGTGTGGGGAGTCCTCCGGCGGAGAAAGTCGTGGTCGAGAAAACAAAAAAGCCGGAAAGGCATAAGCCCACTTTGGGCAAAATGCTGCGTGAAGCAGAGTAGGCAACCCGCATGTCAATCGAATGACGCGGTGACTGTCACATTTCCGTTCATCACAACCGTGCACGCATTCCCGCCAGAGGTCGTGCAGCCGCCGAAACCAAGGAAGTTGTGCCCTGTATTCGACGCGGCCGTCAGGGAAACCGTCTGACCGGAGGCAAATGCTGCCGCACAGATCGTATTCCCATTGCCGCAGTTAACACCGGCGGGAGCGCTGGTGATTGTGCCGTCGCCGGCTCCGGAAGTCAGATTCACCGTGAGAATGTTCGTAGCCGTGCCCTGCGGGCAGCCGAGACTCGCGGGGCCGTCAACTGTAATCGACACGCTGTTGCTCACGATATCGTTGGGGCTGTCCTGCATGGTGGCGTAGATCTGTGCCACGCCGCAGTTCGTATTCGGCGAGACCACTCCCGGGCCCGTAAATTGTACGACCTGTGGGGCGCTCGACTGCCACGTCACCTGATTGGTGATGTCAACTGTTTTCGGCGGATGAATGTATGTTCCGTAAGCGCGGTACTGGAAATAGGCTGAGGGATCGGCGGCGGCAAAGGTGCCGTTTCCCGGCTGAATCGCAATCGAGGTCAAGTGGGTGTTGTGCCCGCAGGCGGACAAGCTCACCAGGCTACATGCGAGCATGACAAGAATGACAGCACCGAACCACGTCCGGATCATCTCTAGCTCCTGGGACCGAGCGCCGGGGACGCGCACTACGGCTGGATTGCCGTCACTGTAGTCAATGGCACTGCAAAATGCAATAGCCTGAGCTGACAGGCGAGCAAGCAGCAGGCGGGGAAACAGACCATTTTGCGGGCTTCACCCCTTCACCGCTTCCGCCACGCACCTGGCGAACTCGCGCACATCTTCTTCCGTTGTATCGAAGGAGCACATCCAGCGCACGATGCCTTCGTCTTCAATCCACGGGTAAAAGAAGTACTGTTGCTTGATCTTCTCGATGGCGTGCTTCGGAATCTGGGCGAAGACTCCATTGGCTTCGACTTTCCAGACGATCCGGACCTGTGGAATCTTTCGCACCTCGGCCTCGAGCACCTTGGCCATGCGGTTCGAGTGTTCGGCGCTACGCTTCCATAGATCATTCGTAAGCAAGGCCTCAAACTGCGCGGCGATAAAGCGCATCTTCGACGCCAGCTGCATGCCTTGTTTACGCAGAAACAAGAAATCGGAACTCAGCGCAGGGTTGAAGAAAACTACGGCCTCACCGCCCATGATGCCGTTCTTCGTCCCACCGAATGAGAGCACGTCGACGCCGAGATCACGCGTTGCCTGACGGAGCGTCTGCCCCAGGCTGACCGCCGCGTTCGCGATGCGGGCGCCATCCATGTGCAGGAACATTTCGTGCTCATGGGCGAAGTCAGCCAGGGCGCGAACCTCATCGGGCCGGTAGACGGTTCCCATCTCGGTCGACTGGGTTATCGAGATCACGCGCACCTGCACGTGATGCTGATCTCCGATGCCGTGATATGCGTGGCGCACCTGATCGACGGTGATCTTCCCGTCCTGATGAGGAAGCGGGATCAGCTTGCATCCCGTGTGTTTCTCGGGAGCGCCACATTCGTCAGTGTAGATGTGGGCGTAGTCGCTGCACAGGACGGCGTGGTACGGGCGGTTCAGGGCCTGCAGTCCGAGCACGTTCGCTCCGGTGCCGTTGAAGGTGAAAAACACTTCGATGCTGGACCCGAGATGTTCTTCGAACTTCGCAATGGCGGATCGCGTGTACGGATCGTCTCCGTAGGCGACTACGTGTCCTTGATTGGCGCGGGCGATCGCTTCGAGAATTTCGGGATGAATGCCGGCATTGTTATCGCTGGCGAAACTGCGAGTCGGCTTGACTGCGGTCTGAGTCATAACGCATCAATTTAGCAGACTAAAGACCTTCACCACAGGGGACACAGAGGGGCACAGAGTCTGGCGCTCGGTTTACAATTCATCTCCGAGCATGCCTCGCAAACGCACACTCATTCCGTCGCCGCTCGCGTGGACTGACACGAACCAGCCGGTCGCGCATCCGGCGCTGCCCGTTGTGGCGGAACGCGGGGGCACGCAACTGCGCACGCCCCTGCCTGTCGCCATCGTGGATACGCGCGAGCAGAATCCGCTGTTGTTCCGCCGATTTCGGGGATGGTTTGCGAAGATCGAGCACCGCGCGCTCGCTCTCGGCGATTACTCGGTGAAAGGCATGGAGGACACGTGCGCCGTGGAGCGCAAAGATCTTGCCGATCTGATCTGCTCGTTCACCACAAATCGTATGGTGTTCGTCAATCGGCTGCGCCGCATGGCGGAGATGCCCCACAGCCTGCTCGTGGTTACGTCGTCGCTGACGGAGATCAAGTCGGAATATCCGTATCGCGCGGCCAATCCTAACCGCATCACGCAGTCGCTGATCGCGGTGCTCACGGGCCTGCGTCTGCCGTTTATATGCACAGATACGCATGAGCTCGGCGAGGAAATTGTCGCTTCGTATCTGTATCAGACATTTTTGTATGATTGGCTGGACCGCAACGGGTTCGGGCGTCAGATTGCGGACGGGGATTTGTAACGAATTGTCCTCCTGCGTATTCGAGATGCGCGTCGACCCAGCCGAGTGCTGAATCATAGGGATCCTTCGACTCCGTGCTCAGGAAGACAGTAGTTGAACAGCAAAAATCATGAACGATCAATTCGCTGACGCCGATTGTGCTGCGCAACTGCTTCTTCAACGATCCACACTTCGTCCGAAAATTGGGCTCGTACTCGGCTCGGGGCTTGGCGCGTTCGCCGAATCGCTTACTCAGGTGACCGCTGTTCCTTATTCTGAAATTCCGTCGTTTCCGCAATCGACCGCTATTGGCCACGCAGGACGGATGGTCATCGGGAAAGCGGGAGAAGTCCCCGTCGCCGCTATGCAGGGGCGCGTCCACCAGTACGAAGGATATTCGGCGCAGCAGGTCGCGTTTCCGATCCGCGTGTTCGCGCGCATGGGAATTAGAGCGGTGATCCTGACCAACGCCGCCGGGGGCATCAATCTGGGCTACTCGCAGGGCGCGCTGGTGTTGATCCGCGATCACATCAACCTGCAGGGAACCACTCCGCTGGTCGGTCCTAACGACGACCGCTTCGGCGTGCGCTTCCCCGACATGACGCATGCATATTGCAAGGAATATCGCCAGACTGCTCGCGAAGAAGCGGCCAAGCTGAAGATTCAGCTACATGAGGGTGTCTATGCGGCGCTGCTGGGACCGAGCTATGAGACTCCGGCGGAAATCGAGTATCTCCGCCGCATTGGTGCCGACCTGGTGGGAATGTCGACGGTCGCAGAGGTGATTGCCGCGCGCCACATGGGATTGAATGTGCTGGCGATCTCGTGCGTCACGAACATGGCGGCGGGCATTCTCGATCAGCCGCTCTCACATGCCGAGGTGATGGAAACTGGGGAGCGGGTAAAGTCTACGTTCGAGGCGCTGCTGGGGGCAGTCCTGCCGAGGATTGCAGACATCTCGTAGGGCGACGACCGCCGAGACGCAATGAAACATTCCAAAGGCATTCACCACAGGGGACACAGAGGCGCACAGAGGAAAAAGCGGCGCGTGACTGAGGTCGTGCCCTTCCCGGTTGGAATGGTCGGGTGAGGTTCGTAGCCTTTCAGCTCAGCGCAGAGCGCGCTGTCAGAACACAATCTTCGCTCCGACCTGCAGCACGCGTGGGCCGCCTCCGCCCAGGCCGGGATTCGTCTGCGCCTGATCGGGAGTCTGCGTGATCGCCCCTTCTTGCGGAACTCCCGGGTTCACAAAGAAGTTTGGCAGCGCGAAGTTCGGGTGGTTGAAGATGTTGAAGAACTCCATGCGGAGTTGCAGACGAACGCGATCGGAGAAGCTTGTATCTTTCATGACCGCAAAATCCACAGCCCAGTAACGCGGACCATAGATGGCGTTCCGGCCGAGCGTGCCGAAGCTGCCTTGCGGATTGGCGGCGGTCGCGAACGCAGGCTGCGCAAACGCATTCCCGTTCAGGTAACCGATGGTGTCCGGAGCGGACTCCCAGTTCGAGTTGATCACCGGCTGCCCCGGCACGCGATCAGGGCGTTGATGGTAGTTCGCAGGTGTGTCCGAGGATACTAGTGTGCCCAGGCTCGGGTCCGCTCCGCTGGTGTCGTTGGCGCTCACGATGGGCACGGGCCGTCCGCTCTGCGCCGTAACGATCGTGTTGAATTGCCACCCTTCCACCAGCCGCTTATAGCTGCCCAAACGCGGCAGCGCATAAGTAAGAGCTGCAGTAAAGCGATGACGTGTGTCGAAGTTCGAAGGCCCATGCTCGGAGGCGAGATCATAGGAATTCTGGGGATATGCGACGGTCGCGAAGTTGAAGTCGATCCCATCCGAGGCATCGTCCAGCGACTTGGAAAAGGTGTAGCCGGTGAATCCCGAAAGGCCGTGCCATCCGCGCGTGCGCAGGGTGGCCTGGAACGCGTGATAGGTAGAGGCGCTGATGGTTGCGAACTCATCCACGGGCCCGTACTGCGGATAGTTGTATCGGTTCCCGAGGTAGTCTGGCTGATTCGCGTCGCGTAGACGGACGAGTTTGGTCCCTTTGCTTCCGATGTAGCCGAGTTGCAGAGCGAGAGGGTTTGTAATCTGCTGCTCGATGTTCAGGTTCCAGCTTTGCGAGTAGGGCGTGACGAGGTTGCGCGGCGTGACGAAGATGCTAGAGCCAGGATTCGGGAAAGGCCCCTGAGGTGGCGTGAGTATCGCGTTGCCCGGGCTGATTCCATTCCATCCGGTTGGATCGTAGCCGAACGAGGTGACCGCTTTGGGCCCGATGGGGTTCGTTGCGAGTCCGGCGGAGTTGGTGAAGTTCGCGATGAGCAGGTCCTGCGGAATGTAGTCGTAGTAGATACCGTAGGCACCGCGGAAGACGGTCTTCAGCACAGGGTTCCAGGCAAATCCTATGCGCGGGCCGAAGTTGTTCAGATCGCGATCGTACGCATGCTTCAGTCCGTCAGTCCCGACCATGGCGAGATTGCCGTCGAGACCCATGTTCGAAAGCAGGTTGTTCTTCTCGCCCAGCGGTCCAAAGTACTCCCAGCGCATGCCGTAGTTGACCGTCAAGGTTTGCGAGACGCGAAAATCGTCTTGCCCGAAGAAAGCCAGGCCGTTGTTGAAAGTATCCCGTTGTGTGTTGCCGGAATTGGCCAGCACGAACGCGTCACCAAGGTAGTACGAAGCCAACATCAGCGCGCCGCTGTCGGTGCATCCTGCGGGGTCCGTTGGCAACTCTCTGCAGACTGAGAAGGCGGTATGATCTTCCCCATAAAAGGCGAAGATGCCGCGCGCCAGATTATCGTTGAAGCTGCTGATCGTAGCGCGCCGGTATTCTCCGCCGAACTTGATGGTGTGGCGGCCTCTCAGCCAAGTGAAGTTGTCGAGAATCTGGAAACTCTGGCTCGTGCGCCCGCGCGGGATGCTGTAGCCGCTGGCTCCGAGATTCTCGAATGTACCCGCGAAATCAATTTCCGGGAGGCCGAGCTTGCCTGATCCCAGATTGAAGGGATAGGCGGTCGTACCGAAACTAGCTGGATCTGAATTGCCGTCCAGCCCGGCAAATGAAGTCCGATAGCGGCTGTAGCCGAAGCGCACTTCATTGATCCTGGCGCTGCTAAAAGTCGATAAGAGGCTTGCCGATACAAGTTGGACGCGGGTGGGCGAGGTCTGCGCGAATTCGGGCAGGCGGGATCCGGCGCCGAATCCAAGTCCGCCCAGCGGAAACACCTGATGACTGCGCGCGAATGCGTAGCGCCCGGTGAGCGATTCGTTCGAAGTCAACTGATGGTCCAATTTCACTATGAAACTGTCGACCGTGTTCTTGTCGAGATCCGTTCCCGCAATGGTTCCGGAAGTCCCGTTGTATCCGGGCAGTGACGTGTAGAGCTCTAAGATATTTGTCAGGGCCGGATTCGCTTGCGCCGGCGCGAGACCGTTCACAAAAGACGGCACCAACTGCTGCGCCTCCGCGATCTGCGCCTGTGTGGGCACAAGGAAAGTGAAATCAGAACCGACGCGTTCGCGCTGCCCCTCATAGGCTCCAAAGAAGAAAGTGCGGTCCTTGACGATGGGGCCGCCGAGCGATGCCCCAAAATTGTTGTTGCGGAATGCCGTCTTCTTTACCGGCAGACCGGTGGCGGAATCGACCGCACGGTTGAAGTAATTGCGCGCGTCCATGGCGCTGTTCCGCAGGAACTCGAATGCCGTGCCGTGGAAGTCGTTGCTTCCTGACCTTGTCAGAATGTTGACGACCGATCCGCTGTTGCGCCCATACTCCGGGGCAAAGTTCGCCTGCAGGTTGAATTCCTGGATCGCGTCGATCGGCAGCAGTGACGCGGGTGCGCCGCCAATCCCAGTCTGGTTGAATGCCGAGTTGTTGAAGAAGGGGTCGTTGTTGTCGGTGCCGTCTACTGTGTAATTGTTTGAGCGGTCGCGATTGCCATTAATCGAGAACTGGCCGAATCCGCTCTGAATGGCGGCGACGCCTGAAGGTTCGACCGTGGCGCCCGGCACGAGCGCAACGAGCTTTCCAAAGTCGCGTCCATTCAGCGGCAGGTCTGACACAAGCTGCTGGTTGACCACCTCGCCAAGCACGTCTTTGCTCGTCTCGACCAGCGGAGGCGCTGCTGAGACCGTGATTACGTCGCCAGCGTGCACCATCATACGGAAATCGACGGGGGTGTCCCGGCCGACTTCCACGATGGCTCCGGACTTGTGCGTGACCTGGAATCCGTGCACTTCCACGGTCACGTCGTAAGCTCCAGCGGGCAGCTCCGCCACTACGTATCCGCCATCTTCGGCGCTGGTCACCTCGCGTATAACGCCGTTCGCGACGCCTCTGACCGTGATCTTCGCATTGGGGATCAAAGCGCCGCTGGGATCGGTGATTTGGCCGCGAATCGAACCGCGGAAGCTCTGTGCGGCAACCAAAGTCGAAAAGCCTACGATCAGCAGTGCACTGAATACATGTTTAAAGGCCGACGAACACACAATTGCCATATTGCCCCCTGATGGTTGCCCGACAAACTTTCGTTAACGGCGCAAAGGAACTTTATTGCCCTGCGCGCGGAATGGTCAGCGGCGCGGGCGGCTTGATGTCGTAGGTTGCGGCAAAACTTCGCTGATTGACCGCCAGCCCGAGACGTCCACGAGAATCGATATATAGCAACGGATCGCCCACTGGAACATCGCTGAAGGTCTTTACGAACTTGATCTTCAGAGGTTTGTCGCCAATCCTAACTGAGACTTCCTGGCCACGCTGGTAGCCAAGCTTCAAGAACTCGGCGCCGTCAACGTTTGTGACGAGATTGCCGTAGGGTCCGTCCGTCGCGATGACCATCGCATCCAGCCTGCGGTCGTTGCTAGTTGCCATCTTTAGATCGAGCCGGACTAGATCCTTCACTGGGATCTCGGGTCCAACGGTTGTCCAGTCGTCGCCGCGTGCGAGGTGGGCTCCTACGGGAGAAAAGATGTCGCGTCCGTGAAAGGTCGAAGACAGCTTGCTCCCAATCATCCAGGCGGTATTGGTTATCTCGCGCACGCCATCGATCCCGTCGCGTTGTTCGACCAGCGTCAGCAAACCGTTGTCAGGCAGAACAAAATACTGCCCCTTCTTTGAATGCGCGACGATTGCTTTGCGCGTGCTGCCCACGCCCGGATCTACCACCACGACAAACACGGTTCCCGCCGGGTAATAAGGGGTGGCCCCGTAGAGAAAGCGCGCGCCATCGAGGATGGAATACGGGGTGACCTGATGTGTCAGATCGACGATGCGGACCCCGGGCATCACGCCGTACATGACGCCGCGACAGATTGCAACCGCATCATCGACAACGCCGAAATCGGTCATGAACACGATCGTGGGAGGATACTTCTGTCCCGCGTCAGCCGCCTGGACACCAGCAGGAACAAATGCCAGCATCAGAATCAGAACCGAACAGACGATTGCGCGGAGCCAATAGGACTGCGAAGCATTCATCGAAGGCGACCTCATCCTGATGTTGTTCTCCTGGAACCTGATTAAGGAGCTTGTATTTAAGGCTGTTCGCCTTAGTGCCGGCCCAGTGGGGTCCGGCG
>Ga0335069_10010471_pt1 | contig 13135 bp, 13 predicted proteins | sample Lox_Sample_11_FD_206714 | JGI IMG/M metagenome (GOLD analysis project Ga0335069, IMG submission 206714) | Soil microbial communities from Loxahatchee National Wildlife Refuge, Florida, United States - Lox_Sample_1.1 | ecosystem: Environmental > Terrestrial > Soil > Wetlands | place: USA... | reverse complement strand
ACAGGAGCGCGCCTGGATGGGAGGCGGTTGCTTCCCGTAGTGGGCGGGAGGTAGCGAGCCGGTGCCGGACCCGACGCCACTCACCGGGCCCGCGGTGCAGCATCTCGTGGTCCGGTATGCTAAACGCGGAAAGATGCGTTTTGCCAGCCACAGGGACGTGGCTCGCGCCTTCGAGCGGGGAGTGCGCAGGGCAGGGCTGCCGATCGCTTATTCCAGCGGGTTCACGCCGCACCCGAAGATCTCCTATCCGGGCGGCGCGCCGACCGGCGTGGCGAGCGAGGCCGAGTACCTGAGCCTCGCGCTGACCGCCCGGCAGGCTGAGACGCAGGTGTGCCAGCGGCTGAACGCGGCACTGCCTGATGGGATTGATGTGATTGACGTTACCGAGGGGGTTCCGGGGGAATTGGTCCTCCCGGCCGCGGTGGATCCCCAAGAGGGGTCCGGGGGGATGGGTCCCCCCGGGATAGGTCTGTCGTCCCCCGGGACTGACACCTCCTTCGGCCACTTGGAGGCGTCCGAGTGGCGAGTGGTTCTACCGGGCGTGGAACCGGCGGTGGCGCAGCGAGCCGTCGCGGGTTTCCTCGCTCTCGGCGAGGCGCCGGTGGAGCGTCTCACGAACAAGGGCGTCCGGCGCCTGGATGCCCGTGCGGCCGTGCTCGAGATGAACGTGGTCGAGATGAACGTGGTCGAGATGAACGTGGTCGAGACCGGTTCGGCCGATCCTGACGGCGGCTCACGTGCCGCCGCGACAGGCCATCAAGATTGTGCCATTCTCCGAATGGTTGTTCTACATACGGCACCTGCCGTGCGGCCCGAAGATGTGCTGACCGCGCTGCGCGAGCAGGAAGGCATCGCCGCGTCGCCGCCGCCCATGACCACCCGCCTGGCGCAGGGCCCGCGGGCCCTGCTGACCGGGAGGGGCGCGTCATGACGGCGATGCGGTCGAGGCTGTTGGTCCGGGGAGCCGTACCCGTGAAGACAGAGATAGGTCACGTGGCTCGGTGCTGCCGGGCTCGCGCGGTAGCCGCGCGGGTCCAGTGCGGCCAGGGCGGGAGCCGCCATCGCGGCACCGCCTGGGCCTACGTTTACAACGTGCTCCCGTGCGGCGTGCGGATGGGTCGCGGAACGCCGCCAGCCGGCGGAACACCGCGAACCAGCGGAATACCGCGGTACCGCGCGCCCGGGAGCCTGACTGGAGATTGCCCGAATGCTCGACAGCGAGCTGAACGACAGAGATTTCAATGACAACGCGACGGGCGGGCCTGGTGCCGGCGACGGGCGTGGTGCCGGCGAGCTGAACCCCGGCGTGCCCGCGGCCGTGTTCCAGCCGCCGCAGGTCGTGTTCCAGCCGCCGACGGTGCGGCCCGACCCCGTGTGGTCCGAGCCTGCGCCGTCAGGCCAGGCGGCCGGGCCCCCGGCGCCGGCCGGCGGCAGTGCCGGCAGCGGCAGCGGCAACGGTGCCGACGGGTCCGGCGACGACGAGGATGGCGCGGGCCCGGGACGCCGCCGCAGGCGGCGGACGAGCCGCGGCCGGGGCCGGAACGGCGACCAGGACGCCGCGGCGGACGTCGGCGACGGCCAGCCGGAGCCTGCCCGGGACGCCGAGGCCAGCCAGGAGGCGCCAGCGGGCCAGCCGGACGCCGCCAGCGGCGGCCAGGGTGAGGCCAGGCGGTCGTCCTCCCGCACCCGCAGCCGCCGCACCAGCCGGGACGGCGCCAGCAAGGACGGGACCGCCAGGGAAGGCGCTGCCCGGGAAGGGGCTGCCCGGGAAGGGGAGGACGGCCCGGACAGCGCGGACGCGCCCGCGGCGGCCGCCCCGGCGGACGGCAACGGCGACGCCGGCGGTTCCGCCGAGGATGACGTCGAGCCAGCGGGCGCCAGCGGGCGCCGCCGCCGGCGCAAGCGCCGCCGCGGCTCGGCCGACGGCGTGGCCGCGCCGGACTCGCTGACCTCCGACGACCCACCGGACACCGTCGTGCACGTGCGCGAGCCGAACGGCAGCCCCGACCCCAAGACCGGCACAGCCGGCTCAAGCAGCAGCGACGTGCGCTCGGTCAAGGGATCCACCCGCCTCGAGGCCAAGAAGCAGCGCCGCCGCGAGGGCCGGGAGACCGGCCGCCGCCGGCCGCCCATCGTCACCGAGTCGGAGTTCCTCGCCCGCCGCGAGTCGGTCGAGCGGGCCATGGTGGTCCGGCAGCGCAAGGACCGCACCCAGATCGCGGTGCTCGAGGACAGGGTGCTGGTCGAGCACTACGTGAACCGGTCCAGCCACCAGTCCTACGTCGGCAACGTCTACCTCGGCAAGGTCCAGAACGTGCTGCCGTCGATGGAGGCCGCCTTCGTCGACATCGGCAAGGGCCGCAACGCGGTGCTCTACGCCGGCGAGGTGAACTTCGACGTCAGCGGGCTCGAGGGCCAGCCCAAGCGGATCGAGTCGGCGCTCAAGGCGGGCCAGTCGCTGATCGTGCAGGCCACCAAGGACCCGGTCGGCCACAAGGGCGCCCGGCTGACCAGCCAGGTCAGCCTGCCCGGGCGTTACCTGGTTTACGTGCCCGGGGCGTCCATGACCGGCATCAGCCGCAAGCTGCCCGACACCGAACGTAACCGGCTCAAGCAGATCCTCAAGAAGGTCATGCCGGAGAACGCCGGCGTCATCGTCCGCACCGCGGCCGAGGGGGCGGCCGAGGAGGAGCTGTCCCGGGACGTCGCCCGGCTCGCCGCCCAGTGGGAGGCGATCGAGCAGAAGGCCAAGACGGCCAGCGCGCCCGCGCTGCTCTACGGCGAGCCCGACCTGACCATCCGGGTGATCAGGGACGTGTTCAACGAGGACTTCAGCAAGCTCGTGGTGTCCGGCGACGAGGCCTGGGACGTGGTCGACGAGTACGTCAAGTACGTCGCCCCGCACCTGGCCGACCGGCTCACCCGCTGGCAGGGCGAGAAGGACGCGTTCGCCGAGTTCCGCATCGACGAGCAGCTGGCCAAGGCGCTCGAGCGCAAGGTCTGGCTGCCGAGCGGCGGGTCGCTCGTCATCGACAAGACCGAGGCGATGACGGTCATCGACGTGAACACCGGCAAGTTCACCGGCCAGGGCGGGAACCTGGAGGAGACCGTCACCAGGAACAACCTGGAGGCCGCCGAGGAGATCGTCCGCCAGCTGCGGCTGCGCGACGTGGGCGGCATCGTGGTCATCGACTTCATCGACATGGTGCTGGAGAGCAACCGGGAGCTGGTGCTGCGCAGGCTGCTCGAATGCCTGGCGCGGGACCGGACCAAGCACCAGGTCGCCGAGGTGACGTCGCTCGGCCTGGTCCAGATGACCAGGAAGCGGGTGGGCGCCGGCCTGCTCGAGGCCTTCTCGACCCCGTGCGAGTGCTGCAACGGCCGCGGCGTCATCCTCACCTTCGACCCCGATTCCGACAGCCACGCCTCCCCGCACACGCACTCCCGCGGCCACGGCGGCAACGGCGGCCGGGGTTCGTCCGCCGCGCCCAGCCCGGCCTCGGTGGCCGCCCGGTCCCGCTCCGCCGAGCCTCCCGCCCCGGCCGACGTCCCCGCCCCGGCAGCCGCCGCCTCAGACGCGGCCGCGCCCCAGGCCGGCGACAGCCCGCCCGCCGGAGGCCAGGCGGCCGGCGGCCAGCCCGCAGCGCCAGCCGCCCAGGACGGCTCCGCCCCAGGAGCCACACAAGCCACAGGAGCCCCAGGAACTCAGGAAGCCCCCGCAGCCTCCGGCGCTTCGGCCCCTGGCGCCCCGGCCCAGACGGACAATGGCCAGGCGCCGGACGCCCCAGCCGAGCCGCCCGCGCGTTCCGGTCGCCGCCGTCGCCGCAAGCCCGCGCCCGCCCCGGTTACCACGGACGGCACGGCCACCCCGGTCCCGGCAGCCTCAGCCACCCCTGACGCCCCAGAGGCACCAGCCCCCGAGGCGCCCGGAGCTCCGGTTATGCCAGCAGCGCAGGATGGTGCCGCCTAAAGCCCGCACCACCAACCTCACACACCCATCCCGTCGCGGCAGCCCCAAAGATTGGGGAGGATTCTGGCTCTGGGGAGATCTTTGCGGACCATAGCCCCGAAAATTCTCCCCATAGCGCCAAAACACCCCGGAAAACCCGGCAAAAGGGACAGCGGGTCACGGACCCTGAAGCGCCGCGACCACAACTCAAGACCATGGACCCGAACGAGCGGGGTTCGTGCAGCCGCTGAGGTCTGGTAGCCTTGGCGGTCGGGAGCAGCCCGCTGCGCGGGCACCCATGTGCACGTTCAAGCGAGCCCGCCGTGGTGATACCGGAGTTCCGAGGCACGCTAGGAAGCGCAAGGAAAGAGAGAGTTCTCGGGTGTACGCGATTGTGCGCTGCGGCGGCAGGCAGGAGAAGGTCGCGCTGGACGAGGTCGTCATCGTCGACAAGTTGCCTGGCGAGGTCGGTTCGAGCGTTACGCTGCCGGCCCTGCTGGTGGTAGACGGCGACCGGGTCATCAGCGACCCCGCCGAGGTCGGCCGCTATCAGGTCACGGCGGACATCGTCGGTGACGCGGCAGGCCCCAAGATCAACATGATCCACTACCGGAACAAGACCGGCTACCGGCGTCGTCTCGGCCACCGGCAGCGGTATACCCAGGTCCGGATCACCGGCATCGGCGCCGACACCAAGCCGAAGGCCGCCGCGCAGGCCGAGGCACAGGCCAGCAAGGCGGAGGAGGACTGAGATGGCACACAAGAAGGGCGCGTCATCCAGCCGCAACGGCCGCGACTCGAAGGCCAAGCGCCTGGGCGTCAAGCGTTACGGCGGCCAGCTCGTGAACGCGGGCGAGATCCTCGTCCGCCAGCACGGCACCCACTTCCACCCGGGCCAGGGCGTCGGCCGCGGTGGCGACGACACCCTGTTCGCGCTGGTCGGCGGGACCGTGGAGTTCGGCACCCACCGCGGCCGCCGGGCCGTGAGCATCGTCCCCGCCGAGCCGCCGGAGTAAGGCTCGCCAGGGGAGAGGTAAGACCATGAAGGCGGGCCGGGCAACCACCTGGCCCGCCTTAACCATGCAGGAAGGAATATCGTGGCGGAGTTCGCCGACCGGGTCACGCTGCTGGTGCAGGCTGGCCACGGCGGAAACGGCTGCGCTTCGATTCACCGGGAGAAGTTCAAGCCGCTCGGCGGCCCGGACGGGGGCAACGGCGGTCGCGGCGGCGACGTGATCCTCGAGGTGGACGCGAGTTCGGCTACCCTGCTCGACTTCCACCGGCGCCCGGTGCGCCGGGCCGGCAACGGCCGGCAGGGCGAGGGCTCCCACCGCACCGGCGCCGACGGCACCGACCTGATCATCTCGGTGCCGAACGGGACCGAGGTCAAGACGGCCGACGGCGAGGTACTCGCCGACCTGGTCGGCGTGGGCACCCGGTTCGTGGCCGCCGCGGGCGGCCGGGGCGGGCTCGGCAACGCGGCGCTGGCCTCGCCGCGGCGCAAGGCGCCGGGGTTCGCGCTCAAGGGCGAGCCGGGCCAGCAGCGCGACCTCATCCTCGAGCTGAAGACGGTGGCCGACGTCGGGCTGATCGGCTTCCCCAACGCCGGCAAGTCCTCCATCATCGCGGCGATGTCCGCGGCGCGGCCGAAGATCGCCGACTACCCGTTCACCACCCTGATCCCGAACCTCGGCGTGGTCGAGGCCGGCGACGTCCAGTTCGTGGTGGCCGACGTGCCGGGCCTGATCCCGGGGGCCAGCCAGGGCAGGGGCCTGGGCCATGACTTCCTGCGGCACGTGGAGCGCTGCTCCACCCTGGTCCACGTCATCGACTGCGCGACCGAGGAGCCGGGGCGCGACCCGCTCACCGACCTCGCCGCGATCGAAGCCGAGCTGCAAGCCTACGGCGACGTGACCGGCGCCGAGCTGGTCACCCGGCCGCGGCTCATCGCGCTCAACAAGATCGACGTGCCCGCCGCCCGCGAGCTGGCCGACCTGGTGAAACCGGACCTCGAAGAATGCGGCTACCAGGTCTTCGAGATCTCCGCCGCCACCGGCGAGGGCCTGCGCCAGCTGGGCTTCGCGATGGCGGCGCTGGTCGCCGCGGACCGCGCCGCCCGCCCGGCCGAACAGCCCGCCGAGCGCGTCAGGGTGAAGGTCGCCATCAGGGCCGTCGACGAGCCCGGCTTCGAGGTGGTGACCCTCGGCGAGGGGACCTTCCTCATCACCGGCGAGAAGCCGCGGCGCTGGGTCCAGCAGACCGACTTCAGCAACGACGAGGCCATCGGCTACCTGGCCGACCGGCTGGCCCGGCTCGGCGTCGAGGAGGCCCTCGCCGCGGCGGGCGCGGATCCGGGCGCGGAGGTCCTGATCGGCGACCCGGACGACGCCGTGGTCTTCGACTGGGACCCGACGGCCCCGATGAGCAGCGGCGCCAGCCCCCGCCCGAGGCGCGGCAGGCGCCACGGCACCGGCCCGGACGTGCAGCCGCTCGGCCCGCGCGGCACCGATCCCCGGCTATCGTCGTGACCGTCCCGCACGAAACGCCATCCGCCGGCCGCCCGTCCAGCGGGCGCACGGACATCGCCGACGCCCCCCGGGTCGTGGTCAAGGTGGGATCCTCGTCGCTGACCACCGCGGACGGCGAGATCGCCGACGAGGCGATCGCCGCCCTGGCCGCCGCCCTGGCGGCCCGCAGGCAGGGCGGCGCGCAGCTCGTCCTGGTCTCCTCGGGGGCGATCGCGTCCGGCCTGGCCCCGCTCGGGCTGTCCCGGCGCCCTAGCGACCTGGCCACCCAGCAGGCGGCGGCCAGCGTCGGCCAGGGCCTGCTCATCGCCCGGTACACCGCCGCCTTCGCCCGGCACGGCATCCGCACCGGCCAGGTGCTGCTGTCCGCCGACGACCTGATGCGCCGGACCCACTACCGCAACGCCCAGCGCACCCTGGACCGGCTGCTCGAGCTCGGCGTGCTCCCCGTGGTCAACGAGAACGACACCGTGGCCACCGACGAGATCAGGTTCGGTGACAACGACCGGCTGGCCGCCCTGGTCGCGCACGTCACCCGGGCCGGCGCGCTCATCCTGCTCTCCGACGTGGACGGCCTGTACGACGGTGACCCGCGCCGCGGCGACGCGCAGCGGATCACCGAGATACGCGAACGGGCCGACCTGGCCGGGATCAAGCTGGGCCGCGGCAGCAAGGCGGGGCAGGGGACCCAGGGACACCAGAAGACCCAGGGCATCGGCGGCATGGCCACCAAGGTGGAGGCCGCGATGATCGCGTCGGCGGCCGGCATCGCGACCGTGGTCGCCGACGCGGCCAGCGCCGCGGCCGCGCTGAGCGGCGAGCCGGTCGGCACCTACTTCGCGGCGGCCCGCGGCCGCCGCCCGGCGACCAGGCTGCTGTGGCTGAAGCACGCCGCGGTGGCCCGCGGCAGCCTGCGGCTGGACCAGGGCGCGGTGGAAGCGGTCGTCACCAGGCGGGCCAGCCTGCTGCCGGCCGGCATCACCGGCGTCGAGGGAACCTTCGACGCCGGCGACCCGGTCAACCTCTGTGACGAGAGCGGCCGCGTCGTCGCGCGCGGCCTGGTGAACTACGACGCCGCCGAGATCCCCGGCCTGATGGGCCGCTCGACCAGGTGGCTGTCGAGCAGGCTGGGCCAGGAGTACGAACGCGAGGTCGTGCACCGCGACGACATGGTGATTGTGTTAAGAGCGAGCTAGTTGTCGTCGCCGTTGCCGCCGTTGCCGCCACGGTTCTGCTGCAGCCGGTCGAAGAGCCCGCCGCCGGCCCGCGCCGCGGTCTCGGCCACGCCGCGGAAGATCCCGATCAGCGGGTCCTGGGAACGGTTCCACGAGTCCTGGTAGGCCCGGGCCGCGTTCCTGACTTCCTCGCCGACCGAGGCGCTGCCGTCGCTTTCCCGGCGCGGGTAGTCCCCGCCGAGGATGCGCTCGTACTCGCCGCTGCTGGCCCAGTGGTCCAGCTCGGCGAACCTGACCACGGCGAACGGGTGAGTCTGGCCCTGGAGCTGCAGGATCTTCAGGATGCTGTCCCGCAGGTCGGGCACCGCGTCGTACTCGTGCGCCTGCTCGCGGAACGCGTCCGGGTTCAGCTCGGACAGCTGCGCGCCGCCCGCCAGCTTCATCAGCACGCGCCGGGAGGCGTCGATGTCCTGGCCGGCCAGCAGCCCCGCGCGGTCGCAGGACAGCTCGGACTTGCGGAACCACTCCTCCAGGCCCCAGATGATGGCGCGCAGGCCGATGTAGCCGATCGGCATCCAGGCGATCCGCGCCGCCAGCTGGATCAGGAACAGCAGCATGGTGCGGTAGACGGCGTGCCCGGACAGGATGTGGCCGAGCTCGTGCCCGATCACCGCCCGAAGCTCTTCAGGGTCGAACAGCTCGATCATGCCCGTGTTGATCACGATGAACGGCTTGTCCCGGCCCAGCGCCATCGCGTTCACGATCGGCGTCTGCAGGACGTAGCACTCCGGCACCTCGGGCAGGTCGAGGATGTACGCTCCGTCCCTGACCATCTCGTGGATGTGCGGGAACTGGCGCTCGGAGACCCGGACGCTGCCCGCCAGGTACGTAAGCCGGAAGGCCCGCTCATTGAACAGGCCGAACAGCTTGCGCAAGAGCGTGTCGAACCCGCTGAGCTTGCGCAGCGCGACCAGCGCCGACCGGTCAGCGGGATGCTCGTATGCGCGGGACGAGATGCCGGTGAGCCGGACTCGCGCGCGATCTGGCACTGAAGTCATATCTCGTATGGTAGCCCCCGCGCCGGCCAGTTGGGCCGGGACAAGGCCGCGACAAGGCGGGCCGGTACGATACAACGGCATGAGGGCCTGTTAGCCATGCGACGGATCGGAGTGATGGGCGGCACGTTCGACCCCGTCCACCACGGTCACCTGGTCGCCGCGAGCGAGGTCGCGCACGACTTCGCGCTGCATGAGGTCGTCTTCGTGCCGACCGGGGAGCCCTACCAGAAGGACCAGCGCGTGGTCTCCCCGGCCGAGGACCGGTACCTGATGACGGTGATCGCCACCGCGTCCAACCCCAAGTTCAGCGTCAGCCGCGTCGATATCGACCGGCCCGGGCCCACCTACACCATCGACACGCTGCGCGACCTGCGCGCCGCCGCCGGGCCGGACGACGAGCTGTTCTTCATCACCGGCGCCGACGCGCTGGCCGAGATCCTGACCTGGCACGCCGCGGACGAACTGTTCACCCTGGCGCATTTTGTAGGCTGTACCCGGCCGGGACACCGGCTGTCCGGGGCGGGCCTGCCGGACGGGAAGGTCAGCCTGGTGGAGATCCCGGCGCTGGCCATCTCCTCGACCGAGTGCCGGGCCCGGGTCGAGGCGGGGCAGCCGGTCTGGTACCTGGTGCCCGACGGGGTGGTGCAGTACATCGCCAAGCGCCATCTTTACGCCAAGGCAACTGACATCCCCCTGTGAGACCCTAGGTTTATGACAACGACCCCTACCGAGGAGGCCGGCAAGCACTCGTGACTGCCACACCGAGGGCCATCGAGCTTGTGGAGACCGCCGCGCTGGCCGCGGCGGACAAGCTGGCGGACGGCATAATCGCCTATGACGTCAGCGATCAGCTGGTGATCACCGACGCGTTCCTGCTGTGCTCGGCGTCCAACGACCGGCAGGTCAGGTCCATCGTCGACGAGATCGAGCTGCGGATGCGCCAGGCAGGCGCCGGGCTGGTCCGCCGCGAGGGCGAGCGGGAGGGCCGCTGGGTGCTCCTGGACTACCTCGACGTGGTGATCCACGTGCAGCACTCCGAGGAGCGCACCTACTACGCGCTGGAGCGGATCTGGAAGGACTGCCCCCAGATCCCCCTGCCCGAGCTCGTGGCCAATCCGGGGAGGACGCCCTGAGCGACCCGGTACGGCTCGTGCTGTGGCGGCACGGTCAGACGGTCTGGAACGCCGAACGGCGCTTCCAGGGCCAGAGCGACATCCCGCTCGACGAGACGGGCCAGGCCCAGGCCGAGCGGGCCGCCCGGCTGCTGGCCGGCCTGCGCCCGGACCTGATCGTCTCCTCTGACCTGAGCCGCGCGGCCGGCACCGCCGCCGCGCTGGCCCGGCTGACCGGGCTGGAGGTGACGCTCGACAAGGACCTGCGGGAGCGGCACGGCGGCTGCTGGGAGGGCCTGACCGACACGGAGATCCGCGCCCGCTACCCGGTCGAGCACGCCAACTGGAGCCCGCCCGACGGCGAGCCCACCCCCGTGGTGGCCGAACGGGTGGCAGCCGCGCTGCACCGCACCGCCGCGACCGCCAGCGAACCCGGCGTGACCACCGGGCTGGCCGTGGTGGTCAGCCACGGCGCCGCGCTGCGGCTGGGCATGTCGCGGCTGCTCGGCATGCCGGACGAGCTGTTCGGCGTGCTCGGCCCGCTGTCCAACTGCTCCTGGTCGGTGGTCGGCCGCCGCCGTGACCGCTGGCGGCTGCTCGAGCACAACGCCGGCACCCTGCCCGAGCCCATCCTCAGCGACGACCGCTAGAAAACCATGGAAGATCATTATGCCGAACGGGGAGGTCTGGCTGCTCCCGGTGGCCGCCGAGACCTGGGACGGCTACCTGAACGACATCAACGGCCACCACGTCACCGAGGACACCGTGGTGGCGGCGCTCGAGGCCGCCCGGCCCGGCCCGGTCGAGGAGGGCTCGCTCGGCGGCGGCACCGGGATGAACTGCTACCAGTTCAAGGGCGGCTCCGGCACCGCCTCGCGGCTCGTCGGCGAGGCGGCCACGCCTCGCCCAGGCCGGTCCGGGCCAATCCGCACGCCCTCCGGCGCCAGCACATGGTCCATGCCCCGATTCAACTCCAGATTCTGCGTCCGGATGTGTATCAGGGCCCGTCAGCCACCCTCTGTCTAAGTGTGGGGCCAAGCACATAACGGCCCGTAACACACAGGCGGGGGTACACGGCACCGGAGAGGCGCGATGCGGGGGACCTCTCCGCTGCCGTGGCCTGACCGGCCCCTCGATAGCGGCATGTGTCATCGGCAGACGCTGGGCTGCGGCTCACCCGGGGCGTAGTGCGTCCAATCCGCCTTTGTCGGCGGCCCGACATCGGCACAGAGTGCGGCGTACGGATCGGCGGACAGCGGCATTTGCCACGTCCGCACGGTGCCGTCCGCGTCGGCGCTGGCCAGCAGCTTGCCGTCCGGGCTGAACGCCACGCAGTTCACGCCCTGGTTGATGAGATCACCGAACAGGATGCCGCCTTGCTGTTGCTCCATCAGCAAGCTCGCCAGAGCGGAGCCGGCTTGGCCGGTGGGGGAGACGCGCCAGGCGGCCACGGCCAGCCGCCGGGCGGTGAGCGGACTGGCGGAGTCGGCGGCCAGGCTTTCGGCCGCGAGCTCGCGAGAAAGGGCGATGGCGTGTTGCCGGGAGGCGTTGGCGGCTTGGCGGGAAGCGTCGGCGGCGGCATTGACGGCGATCCCCGCGGCGCTGAGAGCGATCACGGTCAGGGCCAGCAGGCCCGCTATCACTACCCCATGCGCGGTACACCGACGGATACGAGACCGCCTGGTTCTACCAGCGGCTGTCCGCTGCCTGCGCAAAGCATCAGAAGTGAACCCGGCCGACGCTCGCCGCCGTCGGGTGCGTGCGCAGGAAGCTCCAGCTGCTCCACCCCATCGGCGGCGCCCCGCCCGTCCCGCGGATCGTCGGCCGGGCCGGCCCGTCGGCGGAACCACGTCCGGCCAGGCCAGCAGCGGGACCACACCCGGCCACTACCGCCGCGAGTGCCGCACCCGCAGCAACCGCGAGGCCGGCCACCGCCCACCATCGCCGGATAGCTTCCCACCAGGAACGGTTCATGATCTTCCGCCGATCACTACGCGCTAGTGTCGCGCCAGGCGTCTCCGCGGAGACGTCGGCTACCCGCCTAGCACGGCAGCGAACCGCTCCCGGACCGTCGCCGCGGTCTGGTCCGGCGGCGCGTCCCAGACCCCGGCGTTGAAGATCTCCACCTCGACGTCGCCGTCGTACCCGGCCGCTGTCACGGCCGCCGTCACCGGCCCGAAGTCGATCACGCCATCCCCGAGGTGGCCGCGGCCGAGCAGGGTGTCGGCCGGCAGCGGCAGCACCCAGTCGCACACCTGGTAGCTGACGACCCGGCGCCCGGCCCGGGCGATCTCGTCGGCCAGCCGCGCGTCCCACCAGACGTGGTAGGTGTCTACCACCACGCCCACCGCATCGGCGGGGAACCGCAGGGCCAGGTCCACCGCCTCGCCCAGGCTGGAGATCACGCACCGGTCGGCGCAGAACATCGGGTGCAGCGCCTCGATGCCGAGCCGGACCCCGAGCCGCTGCGCCTCGGGCACCAGCTCGCCGATGGCGTCCGCGACCATCCGCCGGGCCAGCCCGAGGTCCCGCTGGCCGGGCACCAGCCCGCCGCACACCAGGACCAGCGTGTCCGTGCCCAGCTCGGCCGCCTCGGCGATGGCGGCCCGGTTGTCCGCCAGCGCGGCCCGCCGCGCCTCGGCATCCGCCCGGGTGAAGAACCCGCCCCGGCACAGGCTGGACACCCGCAGCCCGGCCGCGCGGACCGCCGCCGCCGCCTCGGCCAGCCCGGCCTCCGCGACCCGGTCCCGCCACAGCCCGATGGCCGGGATATCGTGCCGCGCGCACAGCGCCACGGCCTCCGTCAGCCCCAGGTGCTTGACCGTGGCCTGGTTCAGCGACAGCCGCTCCAGGCCGACCGCCGTAGCGCCGGCGGCCCCGCCGGTCACACCCGCTCTCCATGGACCGAACGAGCGGCCCGCTCGCCCATCCTCACGGCGGCCAGCTCCGGCTGAGTCAGCGCCCGGGCCGCCGCGGCCAGCTCGAACACCCGGATCAGGTGCCCCGCCGGGCGCCGGCGCTGCAGCCCGCCCAGCATCGCGAAGTGCGGCTGCAGCCCGTTCAGCCAGGCCAGGAAGGCCACCCCGACCTTGTAGTGGTACGTCGGCGGCTCGAAGATCAGCCGGCTGAGCGGGACCGTCGGCCCCATGGCCGCGTCGTAGCCCGCCATGTCCCCCTCATCTAGGGCCGCCAGCGCCGCCGCGCCCGGGGCGGTGATCGCGGCGAACGCCCCGAGCAGGGCGTCACTGTGAAAACCCTCCGTATCGCCCCGGATCAGCTCGGCGTAGCCGAAGTCGTCCCCGGTGTACAACCGGAC
>Ga0335069_10010470_pt1 | contig 13136 bp, 12 predicted proteins | sample Lox_Sample_11_FD_206714 | JGI IMG/M metagenome (GOLD analysis project Ga0335069, IMG submission 206714) | Soil microbial communities from Loxahatchee National Wildlife Refuge, Florida, United States - Lox_Sample_1.1 | ecosystem: Environmental > Terrestrial > Soil > Wetlands | place: USA... | reverse complement strand
TGCCGGTGCTGTTCTATCTGCTCGGAAGCATGGTGTGCGTGATTCAGGCGTTCGTCTTCACGCTGCTGAGCGTGATCTACCTGTCGCTGGCGACCGCCCATCACGACCATTGAAAGTGAGGGACATCGATTTGATTTTCACGGAGCGCTCGCGCGCCGAGGTGTGGCGATGAGGACAGAGAGGCGTGGCGCAACGGTGTTTCGAATGCTGAACGAAAGGAGGGAGACAACATGCGCAAAGCACTGCAGTTGATGATGCTGAGCGGCGTGGTCTGGCTGCTCTCAGCCGGGCCGGCGTTGGCGGCCGAAGGCGCGGCCGATGGCAGCCGCGGGATCATCGCACTGGCCGCAGGTCTCGCCGTCGGCATCGCCGCGGTGGGCGCCGGGTTGGGGCAGGGGCGCGCCGTGGCCGCGGCCATGGAATCGATCGGACGCAATCCAAACGCTGCCGATCGTATCCAGACGCCGATGATTCTCGGCATCGCGTTCATGGAAGCACTGGCGATCTACGCGCTGGTGATCGCGTTCTTTTTGCAAGGCAAAGTCTGAACGGCGACGCGTCGCCGAACGATCCACGTGAGAGGCAGGGGCATCACCCCTGCCTCTTTGCGTTTGAGCGGATCGCCGCTACCGGCTGCAGGCATTCGTAGCAGGCGAGTTCGTTCGAGTTCAGCAGCGGGAAGCGCCGTAGCACCCCGGCGTAGCGGGCATGAATCGGATCGAAGCGCGCGCTGTCGGCGTTGGGTTCGTAGCAAAGGACCATGCGCTCGGCGCAGGTCCATTCGATCATCGCGTCGTCGAAGACGGGTTCGACCGTGACTTGATCGAGCAAGTGGTAGTCGCGCTGAAAAAAGCTGTCGGGTGTCAGAATGCGTGGGTACTCTTCACGCGTCGTCAGCAACAACACGTGTCGCTCGGGGAATCGTTGGCGCAACTCGATGAGTCCGTCGAGTAAATTCACCCCATACACCGCCGGCGCCGGATGCATGATCAGCGAGAGATTGTTCGCGGCATAGACGACCATGCCCACCGCCACGAGCGCAACGACTCCGCGGCGGAGCCATGCCCACCGCGCGAGCCATTGCGTCACGACATACGCGGGCAGGAGCGCGAAGAACAGGTGCAGCGGGAGGAGATTGTACGTGCGCTTGCTCGACGGAAGCCCGTAGCCGCCATTGGTGAGCGTCATCAAAACCGCGTCCCACAGCAGCAGCCCCAATAACACCGGCGCGTTCGCCGGAATCCGTAGCCAGCGCCGCAATGCGGGGACGACGCCAAGCGCGGCGATCAATGTGCCGGCGACGTACCACTGCCCCAAGGGCCAGCGCAGGTACGCACCGTAAATGCCGATGTGGTACACGGGCGAATCGAACGGCAACCGCAGGATCGTGGTGAAGATGCGCACCAAGTAGTCCCACTCGTAGAGTGAGCCCGCCTGGCGCGTGGTCATCTCCAATAGTCCGCGAAACTGCATCAACACCGGGCTGCCGGCGAGCAGGAAGGCCATCGCGTACACGACCAGCCCGCGCCGGCGCCGCGTCACCAGCCCGAAGCCGGCCAGAAACGCTCCCACGGCGACCACGGCGGACCACGCCGTCTGGGTGAAGAACAACGAGACCCCGCCCAGCAGTCCGCACAGGAGCCACACGCCGAGGTGGTCGGGATGCTGCCAGATCAAGGTCGCCAGCAGCAGCGTGCCGAAGTAGAAGATGTGGCTGTCGATGTGTCCGTAGCTGACGTACGAGAACCACAGCCACACGTAGTTCGTCGCCAGCCCGCAGACGATGGCCGCGGCCCAGCGACGACTGAGCGTCGCCGCGAAGTAGGTATAGATCATCGCCAGCGACAGACAGCTTACGATCAGCTTGCCGACGCGATGCCAAAACAACGTCGGCTCGAACACGAACATCAGGAAGTTGAACGCGAGCGAGTGCAGGTAGGTGAAATTGTCGTCGACGCCGTGGACGCTCAGAATGTCGACCCGCAAACCGTTGGTTGCGGCACCCGCGGCGGTCGCAAACCACGCGATCGAATCGCCGGTGTATGCCCAGCGCCAGTTGTCGTAGAACGGCAGCCAATATGCCGCGAAGATCGCGATCAGCGCCGCGGGCAGCGGCAGATCGCGTAGCCAGACACGAACCGGCAACAGCGATCCGCTGAGCGAGCGGATCGCCAGCGTCAGCACGACAAGCGCCGCCAGCCACACCGCATCGAGGCGCCACTGCACGACGTACGGATCGAACCGCCACGCGAAGTATGCGAACAAGCTCCACGCGACGACCGTGCCCACCGCCGCGATTCGTTCGGCACGCCGTTGAGGGTGAGAACCGACCTCCGCCGCTGCGTCCGACATGGCGGCGGGGATAGCGAACGCGGTCGCATGACTCAAGCGCGCCGCGACGATGCGACGAAGGTGGACGGCAGTGGCGTCGTGCCGCCGTCTGTGCTTTCACCAGGGCGTGGCTGGGCAAGCGGCTTTTGACGAGCGAGTCGCGCTCGAGCAGATCCGCGCCGCACGCGCGCGCGGCGCCGGCATCGTGAAGGTGACGCCGCTCGATCAGAGCGCCACTTTCAGCACGATGTGCCAACGCGAGATTTTCCTGAAGTTGGAGAATCTCCAGAAAACGGGATCGTTCAAAGTGCGCGGCGCCCTCAACAAGATTCAATCGCTCGACGACGCGGCCAAACGGCGCGGCGTCGTCACTGCATCGGCCGGCAATCACGCGCAAGGCGTCGCCTACGCCGCGCAGCGCGAGGGAGTGCCGGTGACGGTGGTGATGCCCGAGACCGCCTCGTTCAGCAAGGTCGCCGCGACCAGCGGCTACGGCGCGCGGGTCGTGCTCGCCGGCCGCGATTACAACGAGTCCCACGCGCACGCGGTGCAGCTCGCGCAAGAACAGCACGCCACTTTCGTCCACGCCTTCGACGATCGCGACGTCATCGCCGGCCAGGCCACGCTCGGCCTGGAGGTGCTCGATCAACTGCCCGATGTCGATACCGTGGTCGTGCCGGTCGGCGGCGGTGGATTGCTCGCGGGCATCGCGTCGGCCCTGCGCGGGGCGGGATCGCACGTGCGCCTGATCGGGGTCCAAGCCGCCGGCGCCTCGTCATTGTTGCCGAGCATCCGCTCCGGACACCGAGTCGAACTGACCGCGGTCGACACCATCGCCGATGGCCTGGCGACTCGCATGATCGGCGCGCTGCCGTTCGAGATCATCCGAGCGACGATCGACGACGCGGTGGAAGTCGACGACGCCGCGATTGCCGACGCGGTGCTGTTGCTGCTCGAACGCGCAAAGACGGTGGTCGAAGGCGCCGGCGCGGTGGGACTGGCGGCGTGTCTGTCCGGCCGGCTGCCGGCGACGGCGTCGAAGGTCGCGGTCATCATCACCGGCGGCAACATCGACACCAACTTGCTCGATCGCATCATCAACCTCGGCCTGGTCGAAGAAGGACGGCTGTTCCGCTTCACCACCCGCCTCGCCGATCGCCCGGGCGAGCTGCAGCGACTGGTCACCTGCGTCGCGGCGTGCCGCGCCAACATCCACCAAATCAGCCATCAGCGGGCGCAGCCGGGGCTGGCGTTGACGCAGGCCTCGGTGACGTTGGAGCTGGAGACCCGCGGCCGCGATCACATCAACGAAATCGAGCGAGCCTTGACCACCGCGGGATTCGAGCTAATCGGTGACCACAACGCTTCCGCAGGGTAGGCGGCCGCGATCGATTTCGTTTCAGGGCCGATCGGTTTTCGGATAAGAGGCGGAGACATGAGCACGGAGTGCCTTGAAATCCTCGACCCGACGGCGCCGGCGCCACGCGGCGGCGCGACGCCGAACCCTCGCTTGCCGACGCTGACCGGACGCGTGCTCGGCATTCGCCGTGACGCGGTGTGGAAGTCCTTTACACACTTCACCGCCGCGATCGCCGACATCGCGCGAACGCGGTGGGGCGTGCGCGACGTGGTGTTCTTCGACCCGGGCGTGCGGCTGGGGACGACGGAAGAGGAACGGCGAAAGGTGGCGGGCTTCGTGCGCGCCGTCGACGCGGCGATCGTCGGCCTCGGCACTTGAGGGTCGTGCACGTCGTGGAGTGTCCACGACACGATCGAGTGCGAACGCGCCGGGATCCCGGCGGCGGTCGTCGTCACCGAAGTGTTCGCCAACCTGGCGCAGACCGCGGCGCGGGCGCGTGGTTACGATCAGCTCGCGACGCTGGTGTTGCCGCATCCGATGGAGACGCGGACGGTGGCGGAGATTCAGCGCATCGCCGAAGAGCGTGCGGCGGATCTGCTGGCGCTCTTGGTCCAGCCCACGGCTTGAGCAGGTAGCCGAGGCGATGCGCGGGACTTTGCTCTCGGAGGTGTACTCGCTGCCGGCGGATGCCGAGGCGTTTCTCGACTTCGCCGAACGCCGCGGCTGGGGCGACGGCTTACCGCTGATTCCGCCGACCGCCGAGCGCGTGCAGACCATGCTCGACACGGTTGCCGAGCTTCCCGAGACCGTGATCGGCGTGGTCGAACCGCGGCGTGGCGATGCCACGGTCGAGAAGGTCGCGATCAACGCAGTGATGGCGGGCTGCCGGCCCGCGTACTTTCCTGCGGTGGTCGCCGCGGTCCGCGCGGTCTGCGATCCCGCCTTCAATCTCTACGCGCTCAACACCACCACGTGTGGTGCGACCCCGGCGTTGATGATCAACGGCCCCGCGCGACACGCGCTCGGCATCGAGTGCGGCTACAGTTGCTTGGGGCACAACGGGCGCGCCAACGCGACCATCGGTCGCGCGCTCCGCCTGGTGATGCGTAACGTCGGCGGCGCGCTCCCCGGAGCGGTGAGCAAATCGACCTTCGGGCAACCCGGGCGGGTCTCGTTGTGCTTCGGCGAGTGGGAAGAGAAGAGCCCGTGGCACCCGTTCCACGTGCGGCGGGGCTATCAACCGGAAGACAGCGTTGTCACCGTGCACTGTGCGACGGGGACGCAGGACATCGCCGACATCTGGGCCGAGACGGGAGAGGAACTGATCTGGGTGCTGGCGCATTCCATCGACTGGATCGGCAACAACAAGGTGTTGGTGGCGCAAGCGGAAGGGGAGATGCTGTTGCTGCTGTGCCCCGACTTTGCCCACAAGATCGCCCGCGACGGTTTATCGATCCCGGATGTGCAACGGCGGCTGTTCGAGCAGACGCGCACCCCGATCGAGCGCTGGCATCGTTGCCACTGGCCCAAGCTCGAAGCCCGTGGGTTCGTCGAGAACGGCACCGTGCCGCTGTGTGCGCGTCCCGACCAGTTCCTCATCGCGGTCGCGGGAGGCGAATCCGGACATCACGCGCTGAACTTCTGTACGTTTGGACTCACCCGATCGGTTTCCCAGTCTTTTGCGCTCACAGCTGACGTCGGCGCAGGCGAGTTCTGCCCGCTGCCAGATGCGTCGGGCGGCGGCGCGAGCTAGTCGACGCGCACGACGATCTGCGCCACCGGACCATTGCGTATCCGCGCGCTGACGACCGTATCGCCAGCCAGGAAGCGATACGCTGCCAGCACCGGCAGGCAGTACTGCACGCGCGTAGTCCCATCGACGAAATGGAACGTGCCGTCGGAAAACACCGTGCACGCATCGAGCGGGTCGGCCCGTCCGCTCGGGTTGCCGGTACCGTCGTTGAAGCGGCAGCCGAGGTCGTTGATCGCGTCCGAGATCTGTTGCGTTTCGCTGAAATCGGGCGGATCGACCGCCGGCACGCCGCCGAGCGACGGGAACATGTTGTCGCACACGTCCGGAGTGCCGTCGCCGAGCTGGCGCGAGACCAACACTTGCACGTCGGGGCGAAGGGTTGGATCATTCGGGTCGTACGCGAATGCGGTTGTGCCGATCGGGTGGGCCGTTTCGACCGGGCGTCCCTCGATCACGATGGTGAAGCCACGGCCGGAATGCGACTCGAAGATAGGACGGCCTTCCGTGTCGGCACCAACCGGAGTGATCACCGCATCGCTGGCCGATGCTAGCCCGAAGTAGGTGATCACGCCGTCGCCACCCGGCGGCGGGAGCGGTGTCGGTGTCGCCGTCGGGGTGTTGGTCGCAACCGGTATGCGCGTAGCCGGCGGTGTCGCATTGGCATTGACGCGCACGACGATTTGCCGAGCCGGTCCAACGATGTCGGTAATGTCGCGCAGACGCGCCGTGACCACGGTCTCGCCCGAGGGGAAACTCAGCGGAACCGCAATACGGCCGCAGAACTGCACGGTCGTGCGGGGATCGACGAAGCGAAACTCGCCGTCGGAAAACAGGGTGCAGGCATCGATCGAGTCAGTCCGGCCGAGGGGATTCCCCGTCCCGTCGTTGAAGCGGCAGCCGAGATCGTTCATCGCGTTCGAGATATCCTGGGTCACGCTGAAATCGGGGGGATCGATTGCTGGAACCCCGTCGGGATCGCCGGGTTCAGTCAGGCACACCCCAGGGCTGCCCATTCCGAGTGAACGCGAGACGAGAATCTGCAGATCCGGGCGTATCGTCGGATCAGTCGGATCGTAGTTGAACGCCGAGATGCCGAGCGGTTTGTGATTGCCACCAGGCATCCCTTCGATGACGAGTTCGAACGAGGAGCCGAAGCGCAGCTCGTAAACGGAGCGCCCTTCGCTGTCGACGCCCGCCGGATCGATGAGCAAATCGGACGAGCTGGCCAGACCGAAAAAGGTGATGTTGCCGCCAGCGGCGAGAGTCGCCGTCGGTGTCACCGTTGGCGTCAGCGTGGGTGTCGACGAAGCAGTTGGTGAGGCCGAACTGGTCGGCGTGGCCGTTAGCGTGATCGTCGGCGTCGCGGTTGGTATGGGGCTGTTGTCCGAATCATCGCAGCCAGTGATTCCAATCGCCAACGCTAGACACGCGAGCATCCACCGTCGGACCATTTTGATACCTCCCCCCTGGGCCCATCCCACGCGCAGCCCTTAACACTGTTGCGGCGCCACAGGCAACCGTGACCGGAGAGGCGAAACGATTCGATCGGTTGATTGACAACAGCGCGCCCCTCGCATAGAAAACGCGTCGACGGCGGAGGGGTGGCTGTGAGCTGGGCGAAGAGAAACGGTACAGAAACGGGCCCTGCCAGGCCCCGAATCCCTGAAAGGAGGAAGTAAGAAATGGCAGTAGCAGACGATGTGAAGGCGATCTTTGACGCGATGCCGCAGAATTTCAATGCGGATGCGGCGAAGGGGATGAACTCCGTCATCCAATTCAACCTCAGCGGCGACGGCGGCGGCAACTACCACGTCGTGATCAAGGACGGCGGGTGTTCAGTCGCCTCGGGGGCGCACGCGTCACCGAACATGACAATGACGATGGCGGCGCAGGACTACGTCGACATGATCAGCGGCAAGCTGAACGGCCAGATGGCGTTCATGAGCGGCAAGCTGAAGATCGCGGGCGACATGGGCCTCGCGATGAAGATGCAGAGCCTGTTCAAGCGCCCGGCCTGACGCGCGACTTCGAGCACACATGCCAATGGGGTGAGGAGGCGACTTCTCACCCCATTGTTGTTTCTACCCGCTCAGTCTCCAGCACGGGGAAGTTGACCACGAGTTCACACACCCATCGCGGTGCCGCGGCGACATGACGCCGCTCGCCGTCGGCCTCGTCCTCATCTCGGCCCTGCTTCACGCCGGATGGAATCTCTTCGGCAAGGGCAGCGCCGACAAATCCGCGTTCTTCTTCGCGCAAGGCCTCGTCACACTCGGGCTCTGCGGCCCGTTCGCGGCTGTGGTGTGGTCGAGCCAGCATATCAATGCGCTGGGCTGGTTGTGCATTGCGTTGTCGGCCGCCGCCCACGCCGGCTACGCGCTGTTCCTCGTGAAGGCCTACGAAGTCGGCGACCTATCGGTTGCCTACCCGCTCAGCCGCAGCGCGCCGGCGCTGGTGCTGATCTGGGAGATCACGATTGGCCGCCAGCGCCTCAGTGTGTGGGGCATCGCCGGCGCGCTGCTGGCGGTGGCGGGGGCGTTGCTCGTGCAATGGCCGCTGCTGCGACAGCGCGGCGTGCGCGGCGTGTTGCGCGCCGACGTAACGCGCTACGCCCTGATCACGGCCTGCTTCATCGCCGCCTTCACCATCGTCGACAAACTCGGCGTCTCCCAGGTCCATCCGCTGATCTTTCTGCTGCTGATCCTCGCCGGGGAGTTTCCGGTGTTCGCGATCCGCATGGGCGCGGCCATCGGGACCCGCTTGCGTCTGGAGTGGCGGCGCACGTGGCGCACCATCGTGATCACCGCTGTGGTCGGCCCTTTTTCGTATCTCTTGATTCTCTGGGCGCTGCGCGCGGCGCCCGCCACCTACGTGCTGTCGCTGCGGCAGACGAGCATCGTCTTCGGCGTAATACTCGGCCGCTTCGTCCTCGGCGAATCCGGCACCCGCTATCCACTCTACGGCGCGCTGGCGATCACCCTCGCCGGCGTCCTGATTTCTTTGGGCGGCTGAACGCACCCGCTTACCTTGACTCCCCGCCGCACCGCACCTACGCTGCGCCACTCGGAACGGACACGACTCGCGTGCGCGCCGCCATTCTGTTCATCGCCTCGGTCGCCTATCTGGGGTACATCCCGGTCGCATCGGGAACGTTTGGATCGCTCGCGGCGATTCCGCTGTTCTGGTTCTTCGATGCGCTGACGAACGCATCGCCTGTCATCAGCGTGGTGGTGTTCGTCGCGCTCGTAGCCGGTGCGTGTTGGATTGCCGATCGGGCGGATCGGTATCTTCAGGAACACGACAGCCACAAGATCGTCATCGACGAGGTGGCCGGATACGTCGCCGCGACGCTGTTCCTGCCGGTGACCTGGAAGACCGCGCTGGCCGCGTTTTTCATTTTTCGCGTCCTCGACGTGATCAAGCCGTTTCCGGCCGGATACATCGATGCCAACGTCGCCGGTGGGCCGGGTGTTGTGCTCGATGACGTGGTGTCCGGCATCTATAGCAACCTGTTCGTCCGCGCACTGTTGTGGATCGGAGCGCTGACGTGATCGAGCGCGCGATCGTTCTCAGCTCGGGCGACGAACTCACCACCGGCCGCACCGTCGACACCAACGCCAACTTCATTGCTGACAAGTTGGTTGCGGCCGGCCTCGACGTGGTCGCGATCATGGTCGTCGGCGACTATCCCGATCGCATCGCGTGGGCCTGGCAGCAGGCGATGCAGCACGCCGAAGTCGTCATCGGCACCGGCGGACTCGGTCCGACCGCTGACGATCTCACCACCGAAGTGCTCGCGCAGGTGGCTGGCCGCCGCTTGTACATGGATCAGGCGATTGCCGACCGCATCCGGCAGATGTTCGCGGCGATGGGCCGGGTGATGCCGGAAAACAATCTCAAGCAAGCGATGTTTCCCGAGGGCGCTACGATCATCCCAAACGCGCTCGGCACCGCACCCGGGTTTCGCCTCGACATCGAGACCGAACGCGGAGGGCGCCATCTGATCGTGCTGCCCGGTGTGCCGCGCGAGATGAAACCGATGATCGAGGAACAGGTACTGCCGTGGCTCCAGCAGGCCCGCGGCGGCGAGGACGTGTATCTCAGTCACACGTTTCAAACCTTCGGCATCAGCGAGTCGGCGCTCGACGAGTTGGTTGCCGGCAGTATTCCGTCCGCCGAGGGCCGGATCGCGTTTCGCGCCGCGTTTCCGCAAATCTCCGTGCGCCTCACTGTCCACGGTCCGCCGGCGATCGCCTCGCAACGATTGGCGGAGCTGTCGGCGCGCTTGCGCGAACGCATCGGCGCCTACGCGTACGGCGAAGGCGACACGTCGATGGAGGAAGTCGTCGGCACGATGTTGACGCAACGACGGCTGACGCTGGCGCTGGCCGAGTCGTGCACCGGCGGATTGATCGGCAACCGGATCACCAACGTGCCGGGAAGCTCCGCCTACTTTATCGGCGATTTTGTCACCTACTCGAACGACGCGAAGACGGCGGTGCTCGGCGTGCACGCTGCGACCCTTGAGCGCGTCGGCGCGGTCAGCGAAGAGGTCGCGCTGGAAATGGCCGCGGGCGCGCGCGGCCTCGCCGGCAGCGATCTCGGGCTTGCCACCACCGGCATCGCCGGACCCGACGGCGGGACCAAGGACAAACCCGTCGGCACCGTCTGCATCGCGCTCGCGACGGCGGAGAAGTCCTACGTGCGCCGCTATCAATTCTGGGGCACACGCGACTGGGTGAAGATCCTGACCTCACAAGTCGCGCTCGATTGGGTACGCCGCCATCTCCTTGGCCTCGACCCCAGCGAGTCGGGTGTGTTGCGGCGGTAGGATCGGCGCTCGCGGGTCCTAAGCGCGGGGTGGACTTGCGGCGGCGCACCGTAATACGCTCGCGGCATTGCATCCCGGGAAGCATGGAGACTGAGCGCGTCCGCACGTTTGTGGCCGTCGACCTCGAGACGGCGGCGCACGCCGCGCTCGTACGGCTGAAGGCCGAGTTGGCGCGTGCCGGCGGCGATGTGCGCTGGGTGCGCGATGACGGACTGCACGCGACGATGAAATTCCTCGGATCGGTGGCCGCCGCCCGGCTGGGTGATGTGCGCAGCGCTGTAGCGCGCGCCGTCAGCTCGCTCGCGCGGTTCACGATGCGCGTGCGCGGCCTCGGCGCATTTCCCTCGATCGAGCGGCCGCGCGTTTTGTGGGTGGGAATCGATGCACCGCCGCTGATCGATCTCGCGCGAGCGGTCGACGGCGCACTGGTCGCGCTCGGCTTTCCGCCCGAGGCCCGGCCGTTTCATCCCCACATCACCCTCGGCCGTGTCCGCGGCCATCGCGGCTGGAACGTCCTGGCCCGCGCGATCGAGCGCCATTGGAACGATGACTTCGGTGTCAGCTCGGTTGACCGCGTGACGGTGTACCGCAGCGAGTTGCGGCGCGGCGGCTCGATCTATTCTCCACTATGGACAACATCACTCTCGGACAGTACAAAAGGAGCAGACTATGGCGCTTGACAGCCCGCGTGAACGCGATCCCAACCGTGACCGTGCCCTCGATCTGGCGGTGAGTCAGATCGAAAAGCAATTCGGCAAAGGCGCCATCATGAAGCTGGGCGCCGAAGCCCTCACCCGCGACATCGCCGTGATTCCCACCGGCTCGCTCGGGCTCGATCTCGCGCTCGGTGTCGGCGGTCTGCCGCGCGGGCGTGTGGTGGAGATTTACGGCCCCGAATCGTCGGGCAAGACCACGCTGGCACTGCAAGTCATCGCGCAAGCACAGCGCGACGGCGGCATCTGCGCCTTCATCGACGCCGAACACGCGCTCGACGTCGTCTATGCCAAGAAGCTCGGCGTCAAGACCGAGGACCTGCTGATCTCGCAGCCGGATCACGGCGAGCAAGCGCTCGAGATCGCCGAGACGCTGGTGCGCAGCGGCGCGATCGATGTGCTGGTGGTCGACTCGGTCGCGGCGTTGGTGCCGCGCGCCGAGATCGAAGGCGAGATGGGCGAGCCGCAAATGGGTTTGCAAGCGCGCCTGATGTCGCAGGCGCTGCGCAAGCTCACGTCGAGCATCTCACGCTCGCGCACGATCGTCGTCTTCATCAACCAGATCCGCATGAAGATCGGCGTCATGTTCGGCAACCCCGAGACGACGACCGGCGGCAACGCGCTCAAGTTCTACGCGTCGTGCCGCCTCGACATCCGCCGCATCGGCGCCATCAAGCAAGGCGACGAGGTGATCGGCAGCCGCACGAAGGTGCGCGTGGTGAAGAACAAGGTGGCCCCGCCGTTCAAGGAAGCCGAGTTCGACATCATGTACGGCGCCGGGATCTCGCGCGAGGGCGAGCTGGTCGACCTCGGCGCGGAGTACGGCATCGTCGAAAAGAGCGGCGCGTGGTACGCGTTCGGCGGCGACCGCATCGGCCAAGGCCGCGAAAACACCAAGGACTTCCTGCGCGAGCACGAGGATGTGGCCCGCGCGATCGAGCAGAAGATTCGCGCGCGATTCGGATTCGGCGTACCGGCGGCAGCGACGCCCGACGCGGCGGCGGAAAAAACCGACGGGAAGCGCGGCGCCAAGGCCGGGTGATTGCGACGCGATGGAACTCGCTCAGATCCTGCAGTTGGCGATCAAACAAGAGGCGTCCGATGTCCTCTTGAAGGTCGGCGCGCCGCCGGCATTCCGTCTCCACGGCGACTTGGTGCCGCTGCCCGAGACGCCACCGCTGACTCATCAAGAGATGCAGCGGATGGCCGATACGTTGATGGACGACTTCCGCCGCCGGCGTTTCGAGACCGAAATGCAGGCCGACATGGCGTACGAGACACCCGAGCTGGGGCGGTTTCGCGTCAACATCTTCCGCCAGCGCGGCGTGCTGAGCATGGTCATTCGCGTCATCCCAGCCCGTATCCGTGGATTCGCCGAACTCAATCTGCCGTCGGTCATCGAGAAAGTCGCCTCCGAGCGGCGCGGCTTGGTGCTGGTCACCGGAACCACCGGCAGCGGCAAGAGCACCACGCTGGCGGCGATCGTCGATCACATCAACACCACCCGGCCGTGTCACATCATTACGATCGAAGACCCGATCGAGTATACGCACCGCGACTGTCTCGCGTTCGTCAACCAGCGCGAAGTCGGGTACGACACGGTCGACTTCGCCGCCGCCCTGAAAGCCGCGTTGCGCCAGAACCCCGACGTCATCCTGGTCGGCGAAATGCGCGACCTCGAAACCATCGAGACCGCGATCATGGCGGCCGAAACCGGCCACCTGGTGATGAGCACGTTGCACACCCTCGATGCGCCGGAAACCTTGAACCGCGTGATCAGCGCGTTCCCGGATCACCAGCGCGAGCAGGCCCGACTGATTCTGGCGAGCGTGATCAAAGGCGTCATCAGCCAACGACTCATTCCGCGCGCCGATGGCCAAGGCATGGTGCCGGCGGTCGAAGTGATGGTGTCGAGCGCGCGCGTGCGCGAGTACGTCGCCGACAAGGTCAAGGCCCGCGATCTGCGCGAAGTGATCGCCCAAGGCCACACCGCGTATGGCATGCAGACCTTCGATCAGTCGCTGATGGCGCTCTACCGCAGCGGGATGATTACTTACGACGAGGCCTTGCAGAACGCGAGCAACCCGGCCGACTTCGCCCTCAAGGTCCGTGGCATCGCGTCGACCAGCGACAACCGCTGGGACAATT
>Ga0335069_10010468_pt1 | contig 13138 bp, 11 predicted proteins | sample Lox_Sample_11_FD_206714 | JGI IMG/M metagenome (GOLD analysis project Ga0335069, IMG submission 206714) | Soil microbial communities from Loxahatchee National Wildlife Refuge, Florida, United States - Lox_Sample_1.1 | ecosystem: Environmental > Terrestrial > Soil > Wetlands | place: USA... | reverse complement strand
GTTCACCTGCTCCGTCGTGGCCTGGTCGATCTCGGCCGCCTGCGCCGAGGCGGACAGCGTGGTCATGTTCGGGTGATTCCAGGTGTGATTGCCGAGCGCGTAGCCTGCCTGCACCTCGTCCCGGACCTGCTGCGGCCGGGCCGCCATGTTCTCGCCGATGTTGAAGAACGTCGCAGGCACGCCGCTGGCCTGCAGTTCCGAGATGATCGCCGACGTGCTCGCGCCGGGACCGTCGTCGAAGGTCAGCGCGACCGTCTTGCCCGTTCCCGGCGCGTAGGAGCTGGTTCCGTGCGGCGCGGCCGGGCAGGCCGGTACCCGCCGGGCGCTGATCGCCGGCGGGGTGGCCACCCGCCCGTCCGGCATCAGCGCCGGCGGGCCGGCCGGCCCCTCACTCCCCGGCGCCGGCGGGCCGGCGGCGGAGGCTGCCGGGGACAGCCCCGCCAGCCCGCCGGCCAGGCCGAGGACGGCCGTTACCACCAGAAGCCGCGCACGGGGCACCAGCATGACTACCTCCCGGGAACGAACCAGACGCGGATATGATCCGCGCCGTCACGCCGGCCGGCCAGGGCAGCCCGTCCCGGCACCGGGAGACCTTGGTCACCGGTCCGCTATGCCGCTCCGCACCCGGCAGTCACGGCGTCCCGCTGACCACGTGCAGCTGCGCGACCTGCGGCACCGGCTCGTGCTCCAGCGCCTTGTACGTCCCGGCGTGGAAGACCAACGGCTCCAGCTGGGGACGGTGTACGAGCGCGACGACCTCACCCAGCACGATCAGGTGATCGCCGGCCCGGTGCGATTGCCGCAGCCGGCAGTCGAACGACGCCGCCGCGCCGGCCAGGACCGGGCAGCCGGTCACGCCTGGTTCGAAGGGCACGCCGTCGAACATCGCCGGGCCGGCCGGGCGGTTCCGGCTGGCGAACCGGCGCGAGACGTCCTGCTGCCCGGCGGAGAGCACGTTGACGGCGAACGCCCCGGCCCGCTCGATCAGGCCGAGGCCGCAGCTCTTCTCGCTGAGGCAGACCAGGACGAGCATCGGGTCGAGCGACACGGACGAGAAGGAGTTGACCGTCACGCCGTGCATGCTGCCGTCGCCGGAAGCCACGGTGACGACGGTGACTCCGGTCGGGAACGCGCCCATCGCCTGGCGGAAGGCCCGCACGTCGGCCGCCGGCGCAGGCCGGATCGGGCGGACGACGGATCCCATCAGGCGGCCGCCGGCTCGCGGGCCGCATCGGCCGGCACCGTCAGGCCGCCGAACGTCTCGGTGCGGATCAATTCCGGCACGAGCGACCGGATGAACCGGGCATCGCGGCAGATCGTGAGATGACCGCAGCCGGGGATCAGCAGGTTGGCGGCGCCGTAGCGCGGGTCATCGAGCCGCGCGGACGCCGGGGAGACCACCCGGTCGCCGTCGGAATAGTAGGCCAGCCAGCGGACCGTGCGCGGCGCGCCGGGCTCCGGCAGGACCGAGCGGGGGCCGCGATGCATGATCCGGGCGCACCGCCCGGGGGCGATGCGGGCCAGGGACACGCCGCGGTGCGGGCTCGCGATCGTCACCGCGCTCGCGGTCCGCGAGCCGAGCACGGCGTTCGCCGTGAGCGCGTGGCGGACGATGACCCCGCCGAGGCTGTGGCCGATCAGGTGAACGCGCGGGGTGCCGGCGGCCGCGACCGCCCGCAGGGCCTGATAGGTCAGCTCGGCGGACACGGCCACCGGATCCGTCGCGAAGGAGTTGTAGTTCAGGTTGACGATGTGCCCGAAACCGGCCTCGGCGAGCGCCCGGCGCAGCGGCGTCCACACGGCCCCGGTCGAGGCGTAGCCGTGCACGAGCAGCACGGGGTAGCGGGCGTTGCGCTCGGCGACGTACTGGATACCTTGGCACCCGCGTCGCCGCAGCGCGTCCGGAAGCTGTAGGGCCGCCATCCCCACGGCTCGCAGTTCCTGCAACATCGGCATGCCCTGTGAAGAGGGCGGCAGACGCGCCGTGATACAGCGAGCGTTAGGCAAAACCGGCTGCGAGTGCAGGCCTTCCGGGCCTGCGCGAGCGGTCGGTGCAGGTAGTACGGGCAGCAACCGCAGCGGGTTCTTGCCTAACGCGAACTTTTGCATGAGACACAGCGCGTCTTCGCGAAAGTTCGTATCAGACCGGGCTGCGGCGCCTCCTTGCCGGATGAGTAAACGCGGCCTCATGTCTGCCGGACCGGCCGCTCAGGAGGATCGGTGAGCATAGTGACTGAACGAGCAGCATCCGCCATTCCCGCTGAGGCCGACATCGACCGGGCACCTGGGTTGCTCGCCGGGGCGATGTCCCTCGACCTGACCCCGCAGACGTGCAACCTCGAATACTGGCTCGGTGCCGTCGCCCAGGGCACGCTGCGCGGGCTGGTGAACGGCGGCCACCGCGCCGAGGCGGCGACGCCCGCGTGGATGCGCGAGCCGGGCCCGCTGCGCCAGGCCCTGATCGAGGAGTTCGCGTTCCGCTCGATCGCGGAGGAGAAGGCCACCCGGGCGCTGTCGTACCTCGTGCTGCACGCACCGGACATCGACACCCTGGAGTTCTTCGCGACGCAGCTCATCGACGAGGCGCGGCACGCCTCCGTCTTCCGCGGCCACCTGCTCGGGCTGGGGGTGCCGCGGGACGAGCTGGCCGCCACCATCGAGCAGGTGGCGGGCGCCGATCGCGACACGATCCTCGTCCCCCTGGAGAACTTCGGCCTTCCGCTCGGCTACGACGGGGACTTCATCGGCGGCGTCTGCGTCCTGACCGTGCTGGTCGAGGGCGTCCTCGCGCCGGCGGCGGAGCTGAGCGAGCTCAAGTGGCGGCGGCTCGATCCGGCCGCGGCGGAGATCGAGCGCGCGGCGGGCATCGACGAGATCCGGCACCTGACGGTGGGCAGCGCGATCATCAAGCAGTACCTGCAGGCGAACCCGGGCGAGCTGCCCCGGCTGAAGGACCTGATCGGGCGCGGCCGCGCGCTGTGGGGCGGCCTGCCGGTGCTCGACATGATCCTGCGGCGGGAGCAGCTGTTCCAGGCAGGCCTGCAGCAGATGGCGCACGTCATCGGCGACTACGAGCTCGCGCCGGGCCAGCGCCTGATCGACAGCACGGCGGAGGAGCGGCTGATGATGGCCGCCACCTGGTCGCTGGAGATGCAGGACAGCCGCCTGGCGGCCATGGGCCTGGGCTGACCCGATGGAACGCCTCACGACCTTCCTGCTCGCCCGCCGACGGCTCGTGCTGGCCGTGTGGGTCCTGCTGATCGTGCTGGGCGGCGTGTTCGCCGCGGGTCTTCCCGGCCGCATCGTCCCGGGCGGCGAGGCCCCGGCGTCGAGCCAGTCGGAGGTCGTGGCGCGCGCCCTGGCGCAGAGCCGGCTGCCGTCGCTGTTCGTGGCGATCCAGGTCGCACCCGGCACCAGCCCCCGGCAGCAGGCGCAGCTGACCTCATCGGTGGCCGCGGCCGCCCGCCACGTCACGGGCGTCACCGGCGTCTCGCCGATGCCGGACACCCGGCCGGCGCACCCGGACGGCGCGCAGGTGACCGTGCTGAACGTCGCCACGAGCGGCGGCACGGACGGCGCGGTGAAGACGGCGCATGCCCTGTCGGGAGCGCTGGCCCATGTCGTGCCGGACGCCGCCGCGCAGGTGCACGTCGGCGGCTTCGGCGCCTACCGCGACGAGCTGACGACCGACTCGCAGCGCGACCTCGAGCGGGCGGAGCGCGTCGGCATCCCGATCGTGCTCGTGGTGCTGCTCTTGACCTTCGGGTCGATGTGGGCCGCCGCGCTCCCGCTGGCGATCGCGCTGACGGCGCTGGTCATCGGGCTCGGCGGCGTCGGCGTGGCGTCCTGCTTCCTGCCGATGTCGGACTTCGTGACCAACTCCGCGTCCATGATCGGCCTGGCGCTCGGCGTCGACTACGCGATGTTCCTGCTCCAGCGGGTCCGGGAGCTGACGCACGCCGGCCACTCGGTCGACGACGCGGTGCACCAGGCGATGCGGACGACCGGGACGGCCGTGCTGTGGTCGGGGATCACGGTGCTGCTGGCGGAGTCGACGCTGCTGCTGGTGGACAGCCGGTCGATCCGGTCGGCGGCGTTCGGCATGGTCATGGTGACGCTGGTCGCCGTGGGCACGGCGCTGCTCATCGCGCCGGTGCTGATCTGCGTGCTGGGCCGCCGGGTGGCCCCCGCGCGGCGGCACGCGGCCCCGACCCGGGCGGCTCGCGGCTGGCACCGGTGGGCGCGGCACGTCACGCGGCACGCCCCGGCCTGGCTGATCGCGAGCGCCGTCGTGATGGTGGGACTGGCGCTGCCGAGCACGAGGCTGCACTCGTCGGTCAGCATCTCCAGCACGTCGTCGCTGCCTGCGAGCTCCTCGGTCCGGCAGGCGTACGAGCTGGCCGCCGAGCGCTACGGGCCGGCGGCGATGAGTCCCGTCGTGGTCCTGCTGCCGCCCGGTCACGACGGCGATGCGAGCCAGGCCGTCCGGATCATCGCCGCTGATGGCCAGGTCGCCGCGGTGACCCGGGACACCTTGCCGGACGGGTCGCAGGCCCTCATCGTGACCGCGAAGGCGGACCCCTACTCCCCCGCGGCGCGCGCCCTGGTGTCGCGGCTGCGGGCCGGCCCGCTGCACGCGGCGCTCGGCGGAGTGCCCTACTGGGTGGGCGGGGAGGCGGCCGACAGCGTCGACGCCACGCAGGCGATGTTCGACGGCCTGCCCAAGGTCGGCCTCGCCCTCCTGGTCATCATCGCGCTGCTCCTGCTGTTCGCGCTGAGGTCGGTGTTCCTGCCGGTCAAGGCCGTGGTGCTGGTCGTGCTGTCGCTGGGCGCGAGCCTCGGGTCGCTGCTGCTGCTGGCGACCACCAGGCTCGGCGCCACGCTCATCGGCGCGAGCGGGCCGCAGGACATCCATCCCATCGTGCCGATCACGATCGTCGCGATCACGGTGGCGCTGAGCACCGACTACGAGGTCATCCTGATCTCCCGGATCGCGGAGCACTACCGGCGCACCGGCGACAACCGGGGCGCGGTGGTGTCCGGCATCGAGCACACCGGATCGGTGATCACCAGCGCCGCCGCGATCATGGTGGCCGTGTTCGCCGGCTTCGCGCTGGCCGACCTGCCACCGCTCAAGCAGCTCGGCGTGGGGCTCGGCCTCGCCGTGTTCCTGGATGCCACGGTGGTGCGCGGCGTGCTCGTCCCGGCCGCGATGGCCGTGATGGGACGAGGCAACTGGTGGTGGCCGCGAGCCGCGCGCCAGCAGTACCGCACCGAGTTCACCCAGAAGATCGCCACGGTGCCCGTAGAGATCATCAGCGACCGCGACGAGGAGCAGGCCGTCAGCGCGCCCGGCGAGCACGCCGAGGCCGCGCCCGCGCCCCCGCTGAGCCGCGCCGCGTTCGCGCGGGAGATCGCCGCACGGGTGGACGAGGGCAGCGTCAGCGTGCGCGAGGAGGAGCGGGACGAATCCGGCGCCGGCCAGATTCACCATTCCGCTGACGTCAAGCCGACCGTGGCCCTGGAGCACCCCTGGTGGCGGCCGGCGGCCTGACGCCGGCTCGGAGCAGGACGGCCCGGCCGGGCTGAGGGTGGCACGGGCCGTCGGTGGCGGCCAGGGCGCGCAGGGCGTCCGGGACGATCTCGATGGTGAGGCGTGAGCCTGCCGCGTCCCACGGCGAGCCGTCCCATTCGGCCACGAGCGGCAGGCCGTCGGTGCGTTCCACGACGACGCTGGTGCCGCGCGCGTAACCGATGCCGGGCCGGCCGAGGTACTGGCCGGTCGTCATCAGCGGGGTGAGCTCGGCGACGCCGGCCGGGGTCAGCGCGCCGATCGTGCAGATGTCGAGCAGGCCGTCGTCGAGCAGCGATCCGGGCAGGAACTGGAAGGACCAGGCGCGGAACCGTCCGCCGCCGACGGCGACCGAGGCCGTGGGCCCGTCGGCGAGCACGATGCCGTCCACGGTGACGCGGGTGGGATGGGCGGGCATCGTCTGCAGGACGCCGGCCGCGGCCGTGTAGTAGCGGTCGATGCCCCTGACGGCCGGGTCGACGGCGCGAGCGTCGCGAAGTACCTGCCCGAGAAAGCCCGTGGACGCGCCGAGCACGGCGGTGACACCCGGCTCGACCAGGCGCAGCAGGTCGAGGCGGCGGACGGTGCACGCGCCCGGGTCGTCGAGCAGGTCCAGGACCTGCCGCCAGCTCCGGTCACCGAACAGGTTGCGTACGGTCGAGTTGCCGCTGCCGGCCGGAAGCGCGCACAGGACCTGGCGGCCGGTCATCCCCTGGATGAGCTCGGAGAGCGTGCCGTCCCCGCCCACCGCGACGATGAGCCCCGCGTCGGCGTGCTCACGCGCCAGTTCCGCCGCGTGACCGGGCGCCTGCGTCCACGCCGTGCGCACCGTCCGCGCGCGCCCCGACAGCCAGCCCTCGATCTCCCGGGCCACGCCCGGGTCCGCCGCCGCCGCGGACGGGTTGACCAGGACCAGGCAATCGGACTGCCGGACGATGTCCGTCATTGTCATCTCGGTCAACACTGCCTCCCCGTGCGGTACGCGAATACCCGGGCAGAGGCGCCTGGCGCGGCGCTGATACAGGTATCAGGGCCAGCCCCCGGTGCTCCGTTACGTCATCTGCGTGATGTGCGCAGTCGGCACAGGTACCGGAGAGGACCCATCACTATGGCGAGACAGGTGACGCTGGAGCGACGCTCCGGCGGGGAGACGTCAGGCCAGGTCCGGCGCAGCGCAACCGCGGAGATCGTCTGCGCCCTGCGCGCGGCCGAGACGCTGCGGCCGCCCGGCCGCCGGCTCATCGAGGACCCGTACGCCAGGCACTTCCTGGCCAGGGGCATGTACCGGTGGCTGACCGCCAGCCGCCTGACGGCCGCCCTCAGCCGGCCCGGCTTCGACCGGCTCTACCCCGGATACCTGGCGATCGTGCTGCTGCGCAACCGGTGGCATGAGGCCGTCCTGAGCCGCGCGCTGGCCGGCGGAGCCGGGCAGGTCGTGCTGCTGGGCGCCGGATACGACACGACCGCGCTGCGCCTTCGCCTCGGCGGCGCGACGCTGTTCGAGGTCGACGCCCCGCCGACCCAGCAGGCCAAGCGCGAGGTCATCCGGCGCCACGGCCTGCCTGATCACGCCGTCCGCTACGTCCCGTGCGACTTCGAGCGCGACACGCTCGGCGAGCGGCTGCACGAGCACGGCTTCGACTCCCGCGCGCGGAGCCTGGTGGCCTGGTGGGGCGTCTCCTTCTTCCTCAGCGAGGCCGCCGTGCGCGCCACCATGGCGGACGTCGCGTCGCTGACCGCGCCCGGCAGCCAGTTCATGTTCGACTACCTCGACCCCGGCGTGGTCGACGGCACCACGCCGTTCCGGGGTGCGCGGCGGGCCCGCGCCGCCGTGGCCAGACGCGGCGAGGCGTACACGTTCGGCCGCACGCGCGACGAGGCCGGGCGGTTGCTGGCGTCGTTCGGCTTCGACGTGGAGCAGAACCTGTCCATCACCGAGCTCGCGCAGCTCTTCGGCCCGTTTCCCTACCGCACCGACGATTTCTTCGGCGTGATCACCGGAAGGCGCGTGGCGCGATGACGCTGATCGAGAACCTGTCACGCTGGGCCAGCGGGCTGGACCTCGGCGACGTCCCCGACCGCGTCGCCGGTTTCGCGTCCAGCCAGGTGCTCTCGCAGCTCGCGGCGGCCCGCGCCGGGGCGCAGCACCCGCTCGGGCAGGCGGTGATCCGCGGGTTCGGCGAGCCGTGGCAGGCGAACGCGGCCCAGTCGGCGTTCGTGCTGGCCGGCCTGACGTCGTGGCTGCACTACGACGACACCGCCTACGCCGGGCACCTGTCGAACTCGACGGCGACGGTGCCGATGGCCTACGCGCACGCCCTCGGGCTGGACGGCCGCGGGCTGCTCACGGCGGTGATCGCGGCCAACGAGTGCGCCGCCCGCATCACCGCCGCGGCCACGCTGGGCCGCTTCCGCGGCCAGAACGCCGCGCACACGCACCTGGCCGGCGCGGTGAGCGGCCGGCTGCGCGCGGAGGGCGCCCCCGCGCAGGACTGGATCAACGCGCTCGGCATCGCGTTCTCGATGCCGCCGTGGCCGTCGCTGCGGGCGTTCCTGGGCAGCGACGCGAAGGTGCTCAGCGCCGCGCTGCCGGTGCGGATCGGCTTGGACGCCTGCGACGCGGCCCGGGCCGGCCTGGCGGGCCCGCGGGACATCCTGGAACACCCCGACGGGTTCCTGGCGGCGTTCGCGTCCGTGCCGCTGCCGGAGGCCGTCGACCTCGCCCTCGGGCGCCGCTGGCACACCGAGACGCTGTCGTTCAAGGTCCATCCGGGCGGTCCCGGCCTGGACGCGGCGGTCGACTGCGCGGCGGACCTGCACCGGGCGCTCGGGCCGCTGACCGCGGACGACATCGACGAGGTGGTCGTCACCACGTCCATGTACACGCTGCTCGCCGGCCAGAAGGCCGCCGAGTTCTGCGACCGGGAGCGTTCGCCGGTCAGCGCGCTGGTCTTCTGCACGCCGTACGCGGTGGCCACCACGCTGCTGACCGGCGGCCTGGCCGGCGCCGACTTCGCGCTGCCCGCGCTGGCCGACGACCAGCGGTGGCGGCTCGCGGCCAAGGTCCGCCTCGAGCACGACGCCGGGATGACCCGGGAGTCACTGCTGAGCCAGGCGCCGTTCGGTGAGGCGCTGCGCCAGGCAGGCCCGCGGGCGGCGAAGTGGCTGGAAGAGGTCGGCACGCAGTGGCTGGTGGACCTGGCCGGCGAGCTGTCCCCGCCCAGCGAATCGTTCCAGGCCGCGACGAAGGCGACGCCCGCACGCGTCGAGGTCCGGCTGCGCACCGGCCGGACGCACTCCGGCGAGCGGTCGATCCCGGTCGGCGCGATCGGCCCGGACACCCGCGCCCGTCACCCCGCCATGGTGCGGGCGAAGTTCCTCGCCGCCGGCGGACCGGAGGAGACCGCCGACATCGCGGCGGACCTGCCGGCCGCTTCGGCCGCCCAGGTGCGGCGGATGCTGTCGCTCGCGCTGCGCTGACTACCGAACATTCTGAATTGCCACCGCCGTGAGCAGTATCAAGAGGCGGCCGGCGCCCTCTGGACGGGATACAGCGAGCCGCACAGCCGGCCAGAACCTACTGAACCACTTCTGAAGCTGGAGACATCATGCCTGTTATCGATGAAACCGTTGTCATCGCCCGACCTCCTGCGGAGGTTTTCGATTTCCTGATGGTGGCCGAGAACCTTCCCCGCTGGGATTCGTCGATGCTCGAGTGCGCTCAGGTGGGGGACGGGGCGGTGACCGTGGGCACCCGCTACCGCGGCGCGAGCAAGATCCTCGGCCGGCGCATCGAGTGGGTCACCGAAGTCGTTGAGCTCGTGCCGGGTGTGCGCGCGGCGAGCCGGGCGGTGGCGGGGCCGCTGAGCTTCACGGTCGGCTACGAGGTGTCGGCCTCACCCGCGGGCACCACGCTCCGCTATCGCCTCGCGGCCGAGTCCGGCCTCGACGGCGCCTTCGGCCGCGCGATGGAGCCGATCGTCCAGCGGGCCCAGGCCAAGGTGGTCCGGGCGAACCTCGGCACGCTCAGCCGCCTGCTCGAGCAGCGCGCCGCCTGAACGGGGGATCACATGCCTACCCAGACGAGCGGATCGCGCGGCATCGGCCGGACGCCCGGCACCGCGCGGCGCACCGTCCTGCTGACCGGCGCATCAGGTGTCGTGGGGCGCGCCCTGCTGCCGCGGCTGCGGGATTTCGACGTGGTGTGCCTGGTGCACAGGTCGCCGGTCGCCGGGCCGGACGTGACCGCCGTGCCCGGCGACATCGCCGAGCCGATGTTCGGTCTGGCCGAGCAGGCCTACGCGGAGCTGGCGGCCCGGGTCGACGCGGTCATCCACTGCGCGGCGGTCACGGACTTCAACCGCACCGACGGCAGCCTGGAGGCAACCAACGTCACCGGCACGGGACACGTGACGGCCTTCGCGGCGGCGGCGGGGGCCGTGCTGTACCACGTCAGCACCGCGTTCGTGGACACCACGGCGGACGGCGGCCGCGGCCGCACCGCCGTCGGCTACGCCGCGTCGAAGTCGGCGGCCGAGCAGGTCGTGCGGTCCAGCGGCGTGCCGCACGTCATCCTCCGGCCGTCGGTCGTCATCGGCGACTCGGGCACCGGCGAGATCGCCGCGTTCCAGGGGCTGCACCAGGTCGTGGCCGGCCTGTTCGCGGGCATCGTGCCGATGATCCCGTTCGACCCCGGCTGGCCGATCGACTTCGTCCCCGCCGACGTCGTCGCCGACTCGATCGCCTGCGTGGTCGAGAACCGGGTGAGCGCGGGCGAATTCTGGATCAGCGCCGGTGAGGCGGCACTGAGCCTGGACGAGGGTTTCGCGGTCGCCGTCGAGTTCGCACACGGCCTGGGCGTGGGCATCGACATGCCGCGGTTCGTACCGCCGGAGATGTTCGACCGGCTGATCGGCCCGGTCTTCCTCGACGCGCTGCCCGGCAAGATCCGCCGGAATGTCCTGCGGATGCTGGAGTTCTTCACGACCTACCTGCAGTCCGGCCAGACCAAGCCGTCCAGCCTGGACCAGCTCGTCGCGCTCGGCGCGAGGCCGCTGCCGGACCAGCGCGAATCGCTGCGGGCCAGCCTGCGGTACTGGGCCGCGCAAAACGGCTACGCCCCGGCCGGCACCGAGACCGAGAAGGCGGCCTGAGATGACCGCGACGGCCCCGGACGGGCGGCCCGCCGTTACCGCGCCGGCCGACCGCGATCGGGTGCTCGATCGCTACGCCAGGCACGTGAACTCTTCGCTCGCCAGCCTGGCGCGGCTCGTCGCGGCGCCGGTCGAGGTGGCCGCCGCCGGGTCGAAGGTGCGGGGCAGCGACGGGCATACGTACCTCGACTGCGGGGGCTTCGGGGTCTTCCTGCTCGGCCACTGCCACCCGGCCGTCGTCGCGGCGGTGCGCGAGCAGCTGGGGCGCAACCCCCTGGCCACCAGGCTGTTCCTCAACCCGGAGCTAGCTCAGGCGGCCGCGGACCTGGCCGGCGTCACGCCGGCCGGGCTGGACTACGTGTTCCTGACGAACTCCGGCGCCGAGGCGACCGAGCTCGGGCTGAAGCTGGCCCGGCTGGCCGGCAAGCGTCACGTGATCGCGATGCACGGCGGATTCCACGGCAAGACCCTCGGCGCGCTGTCGGTGACCGGGCGGGCGGTGTTCCGCGACCCGTTCGGCCCGCTGCTGCCGATGGTCGACTTCGTCCCGTTCGGCGACCTCGCCGCGCTCCGGGCCGCGCTGACCGCCCAGTCGGTGGTGCTGCTCGAGCCGGTCCAGGCCGAGGGCGGTGTCCGGCTGCCGCCCGAGGGGTACCTGCGGCAGGTCCGGCAGGCGTGCACCGAGGCGGGCGCGGTGCTGATCCTGGACGAGATCCAGTCCGGGATGGGCCGGCTCGGCGCCTGGTGGGGCGCCGACCTGGCCGGCGTGACCCCGGACGCGCTGCTCACCGGCAAGATCCTCGGCGGCGGCGTGATGCCCGTCGGCGGCGTCGTCGCGTCCGCGGCGCTGTTCGCGCCGCTCAACGCCGACCCGCTGCTGCACTCCTCCACGTTCGCGGGCAGCCCGCTCGCGGCCGCCGCGGTCACCGCGACCATCGGCGCCATCAAATCCGAAGGCCTGCTCGAGCGCACGCGTGAACTTGGCCCGCGGGTCCGCGACCTCGCCGCCGGCGCGGTCACGGCCCACTGCCCGCACCTGGTCACCGAGGTGCGCGGCGAGGGCCTGCTCATCGGCGTCGACTTCGTCTCGGCCGACGCCGCCACCGAGTTCCTGATCGGGCTGCTGGACGAGCACGTCATCCCGTCCTACTCCCTCAACTGCGGCAACGTGCTGCGCCTGACCCCGCCGGCCATCCTCGACGCGGCCGACCTCGACTGGCTCGGACGCGCCCTGACCTCGGCCGCCAGGCACGTCTCCCGGGTCATGCCCGCCGCCGCCTGACCTTCCCCTTCCTATTCGCTTTCCATGCACTTTCTCAACTGGCTGCTTTCCTAAGGAGATTTGAAATGCGCCTTGTCACTCTCCGGCTGCACGTGCCGGATAAACCAGCAAGCGACGTGTACCGGACGCTCGCCGACTTCGAGCGGTACCCCGAACTCAGCGACGCGGTCCGCAGCGTCGCCGTCACCAAGGTGTCCGAGAACCGCACCGTGTCGGACTGGGAGGTCACCTTCCGGGCTGGCCTGCTGCGCTGGACCGAGGAGGACACCTTCGACCCTGATGCCCTGAGCATCACGTTCCGTCAGCTCGAGGGGGACGCCGCCGTCTTCGACGGCTCGTGGCGGTGCGCCGATGCCGCCCACGGCAGCGAGATCACCTTCGCCGCGCGGCTCGACATGGGCATCCCGAGCCTGGCCGACGCGCTGGAGCCGATCGCGGCCCGGACGCTGACCGGCAACATCGTCTCGATCGTGCGCGGGCTGGTCGGCCGCGCCGAACTCGTCGCGTCCGACGTGGCGGTCCCGGCCCCGGCCACGGCGGGGAGCGCGTCATGAGCATGCTGCGCGCCGAGCGGGACACCCTGGACCGTTTCATCCCGGGGCTGGACAAGTACCTCAGCGAGATCCCGCTGCTGGAGCTGGAGCGGCCCGGCCACGGCGCGCTGGCCAGATTCCGTGAGCTCGGCGGCCCGGCGCTGCTGGTTCCCGCCGAGTACGAGGGCAAGGGAGCCGGCCTGCTCGACGCGGTGCGCATCCAGCGTGCGGTGGGCAGCCGGTCGCCGTCGCTGGCGGTGGCCACCACCATGCACCACTTCTCGGTGGCCTCCCTGGTCGAGCTGACCGCGGCAGGCAACGGGTTCGAGTGGGCGATGCTCATGGCGATCGCCGAGAACTCATGGCTGCTCAGCTCCGGCTTCGCCGAGGGCAAGCCCGGCCAGCACATCCTGACGCCCGCCATGCGGGGGCGGCCGGCCGACGGCGGCATCACCGTCAGCGGCGTGAAGAGGCCGTGCAGCCTCACCTGGTCGATGAACCTGATGAGCGCCAGCGTGGCCGTCGCCGACGCGGCCAGCGGGACGGACCGGCTGGCGGTCGTGCTGATCCCGGCCGACTCGGCGGGCATCGAGCGCAC
>Ga0335069_10010467_pt1 | contig 13139 bp, 10 predicted proteins | sample Lox_Sample_11_FD_206714 | JGI IMG/M metagenome (GOLD analysis project Ga0335069, IMG submission 206714) | Soil microbial communities from Loxahatchee National Wildlife Refuge, Florida, United States - Lox_Sample_1.1 | ecosystem: Environmental > Terrestrial > Soil > Wetlands | place: USA... | reverse complement strand
TGGCAAACAGAAAGTAGCTCTGGTCGCGGCTTTCGTCGATCGCGCGGTGCAGCTCGACGCCGTGGTCGCCGTCCATCCGCCGCACATAATGGCCGGTGGCGAGCGCGTCGGCGCCGAAGCTGCGCGCGCTTTCCATCAGCTCGCCGAACTTGATGCGCTCGTTGCAGCGCACGCAGGGGATCGGCGTTTCGCCCCGTGCGTAGGTGTCGGCGAAATCGGCGATGACGCGGGCGCGGAAGCGCTCCTCGTAGTCGAGCACGTAATGGGCGATGCCGAGCTTCTCCGCCACGCGTCTTGCGTCGTAGATGTCCTGACCGGCGCAGCAGGCGCCCTTCTTCTGCGGCAGGCTGGAATAAAGCTGCAACGTGACGCCGATGACCTCGAACCCGTCGCGCTTCAGAAGCGCGGCGGTCACGGACGAATCGACGCCGCCGGACATGGCCGCGACGATGCGCTGCTTCGGCGAATTCGGCATCATGCGGGCGTCTTATCGGCTTGGGTCGCCGCCCGCAAGCGCCGGTCAGCCGGAGCTGGTCGAAACCGGCAGATAGTTGAGCAGCGAAAGCTGGCCGAGACTGGCGGTAACCTGGAGCGCCGCCTGGAGCGCCACCTGGTTGGCACTGAGATTGGTCAGCGCCTTGGCCATGTCGACGTCTTCGATGTCCGAAACGAAACCCTGATAGAGGTTGGACATCGAGCTTTGGTTGGTGACGGCATCCTGCAGACTCTTGTAGGCGTCGCCGTTCGCCGCGGTTGCCGCGTTAAGGCTGTCTGCGGCCTGGCTGGCGACCGGCAGGGCCTGGGAGGTCAGGGCGTCGGTTTGGGTGGAATCCAACTGCCCCGAAAGGCTCCCCGACGGCGTGTCCAGATTGTACAGCGTCTGCAGCGCCGTCATCAGCTGCTCGCCGATGTTGTCGGCGAGCACGCCGATCTGCTGCGTCTGGCCGTCCGACACCAGCACGGTCTTGGCGATCTTGCCGTTGACGAAGAAGTCGGAAACCGTCCCGCCGGCAAGCTGCTGCAGCGATGTCGCCGTGAAGGGCGCGGTGTCGGAATTCTGGCCGCCGTAAATGTAGTTGCCGTTGGCGTCGGTCGAATTGAGGATGGCGGAAGCCTGTTCGAAGATGCTCTGCGCCGTTTCGATCAGGTTGGTGCCGTCCGAGTTGCCGACCGCGTTGCGGATCGCCTGCTGAAGCTGCGTCGCGAGACCGGAGAGGGTCGTAAGCTGGGCGTCCTGCAGGTCGGTCTGCGTCAGCGCGAGCTGGGTATTGGCCTGATAGGCGTCGGCTCGCGACTTTGCGGCGCGGGCCGCTTCGAGCGCCGCGGTCTTGTCTCCGATGCCCGTATAGTCGCTGGCGATCTTGCCGGTCGAGACTTGCGCCTGCGATTCGTCCAGGGCCTTGTTGGCCTGCATGATCTGCGCGAGCAGGAACTGGGTCTGGCTGTTGGTGGCGACGCGGTCGACGCTCATGGCCTCATCCTTCAAACGATCTGGAGAAGGGTGTCGTAGAGCTGACCGACGATGGTCAGCATGCGTGCACCCGCATTGTAGGCCTGTTGGTACATCATCATGTTCGACAGTTCTTCGTCGAGGCTGACGCCCGAATTGCTCGCCATGCGCGACTGCGCTTCGCTGAGGCGGTCGTCCTGCGTGGTCTGGTTGGTCTGGGCGGTCGCCGACCGGGTGGCGAAGTCCTGGTAGAACGAAGAGGCGTAGTTGACGAGATTCGTGGTCTGGCTGCCCAGTGCGCCGGCCTTGCTGAAGGTCTGCTGCGCGGTCGCCAGGTTCTGCAGCGCCATCAGACCGGTGGAATCGCCGGAGCCCACGACTTGCGCGTCGGTGAGGTCCGGCTTGGCGAAGGCGATCAGCGAAGGCTGATTCAGGATCGCGGGATTGACGGTGAAGCCGACCGCCTCCTGCGCCATGTAGTCCGACCCGATCCCGAAAAGCTGGCTGAGGCTCACGCCGGTCGAGCCTCGCGAGGTCGTATCCGCCGTAACCTGAAGGGTGGCTCCCGACAGCGCGGAGTTCATCGTCGTGGTCAGCGAACCGTCGGAGTTCAGGGTGAAGCTGGCGTATCCTGCCAACTGGGTGTTGAGGTTGGCCACGAAGCTCGAAAACGTGTCGCCGGCGCCGACGGCGACCGACACGGTCTTGAGGGTCTCGCCGCTGGGACCGCTGATCGTGAGCTTCAGGCTCCCCGCGGCGGCAAGCCCGACGCTGTCGCTGCCGCTTATGCCGGTGGTCAGGATCGAGGGCACCGACGACTGGAAAAGATCGTTCAGTCCGAAGAACTGCGAAAAACCTACGCCGCCGCGCGCGGAAGGATTGTTCGAATCCGGGTCCGCCACGACGACGCCGTCCCCGTTCGTTGTCGAGAGCGTGAGGCGGCCGTCAGTGAAGTCGGCCTTCAGGCCGAGCGAACCGGCCGTGTTGGTGGCGTCGGTCGGATCCACGAGCCCCGAGAGCGCCGAAGCAAATCCGCCGATCGTCCCGTCGAACGTGACCGCCGCGCCGCCGTCGACCGAGATGTTGTACGCCGGTGCCGCGGATGTGCCGAAATCGATCGAGACGACGTGCTGCTTCACGCCGCTTGCGTCGGTCAGGATGATGCTGGTCTTGCCGGTGAAATTCATCGAATCGGCACTCAGCATGCCGGTGTTGCGGCCCGCCAGGGATTGCGGCGGCGGATAGGCGCTGTTGGCGTTGTTGACCCGGTTGAATGCGAGCGCGACGCCTTGCGCGAACGCGCCGAGTTCGTTCTCCAGGCTGGTCAGCGTGCCGTCGCGCATTTCGACGAGACCCTTGATCGCGCCGCCGCTCAGGTGCGGCTCGAAGGCGATCGCGTTGCCGATGGCGCCTCCGGTCTGCGGATCGGTGTCCTGAATCGAGATCGACGCGGAGGAGCCGTCTTCGCCGGAGGTATAGGCAAGCTGCGCGTAGGAAGAGCCCACCAGATTGATCCCGTCCTGGGTCGACACGAGCATCGTTCCGTCGCCTTGCGGCACGGTGCGGATGTCGATCTGCTTGGCCAGCGCCGACATGGCCGTGTCGCGCTGATCCAGATAGGCGGTGTCCGTCTCTCCCTGCGCATCGGCGAGCTTGATCTGATTGTTGAGATCGAAAATCTGCTTGATGAGCGTATTCACCGACGTTACGGCCGTGGAGACCTGGGAATCGATCTGCGTCTGCAGCCCGTTGAGGGCGTCCGACATGTCGGAGATCGAGCTTGCGAGCGAGTTCATCGCGTTCACGACGTTGTTCTGGCTCGAAGGCGTCGTCGGGGACAGGGCCGCCTGCCCGAGCGCCGCGAAGATGTCGGACAGCTTGGAAGTGAGCGCGGTGCCGTCTCCCGGCGAACCCAACAGGGCGCTGATCTGATCGAACGTGCTGCTCTGGGCATCGTAGCGCGAGGACGATGAAGTGGCGCTCAGGTTCTCCTGGCTGAGGAACTGGTCGACGACGCGCTCGATATCCGAGATATCGACGCCCGCAACTTCAGGGCCGCCCGCAAGGGTCTGCAGGTTGACCTGCCGGCGCGCGTAATCAGGGGTGTTGACGTTTGCGATGTTGTTCGAGACGACCCTCAGGGCCGCCGTGTTGGTCTGCAGCGCCGACAGCGCGCTCGACATGATTCCGTTCAAGCCCAAGGCACGTGTCCCAAAGGAGCTTTGTCGCCGCTCCACTGATCGCAAGGGCCGTGCCAGAAGCGGCGCGGCTTTGGGGCCCGAAAACCGCGCTTTTCCTCTTCGGACCGGCGGCAAAGTTTGCCCCGGGCGGCAAACCATGCCCGTACCGAATTCGCCCTGTGAACGCGTGAAAGGCCCGGTTGCGGCTTGATTTTGCGAGCGATCCGGCTGGTCCGGGCCTTGCTTTGTCGGATGCGGGATTTTGGCGGACGGCCTTCTTGGCAGACATCGCATCCATCACGGCTGTGGCAACCGGGACAGCTTCGCAATCCGCGGGCGGGAAAAGTCCCGGGGGTGCAATCGGCACGCCGTTCGACGCGATTTTCGCGGCGATGATGGGCAAGACGGCGACGCTCGCCAATGCATCGTCGACAGACGCCCCCGCCGGCAATTCGCCGCTTGCGGAGTTCTTGGCGTCGCTGAGATCTACGCCCAAGGCCACGGCTGACTTGCCCGCGGCCGCAGCCGCCCTCAATGCTGCAGCGAATACATCCGAACAGTGCCCGCCCGCGCCGGCAAACGGTCCCGCGACCGGAGGCGACACGCCGTCCGGCGAGAGCGCAACGCCTCAGGATGCGGCGGCGCCGGTCAAGACCGAGCCGAACGGTTTGGAACTGGTGGCGATCCTCATCCGGCAAATGGCGGCGAAATGCACGACGGCCTCGCCGAAGTCCGCTTCTGAAGGCGGGCAGACCGAAACCTATCCGGCCGGTGCGTCGGCTTCTCGGCCGCAGAGCGAGCCGGGGTCTCAACCCGGCCAGGCGACAGCGGCACAACAGGTTCTCGTGCCGGTTCCCGCCGAGTCCATGTCGGTCACGTCACCGCAGGCGCGGGAAACGGAAGCGAACGGAGACCTGGACAAAGCCGGCGCGCCGTCAACCCATCCAGCCGCGGCGAACAAATCTGCGGGACACGCCAAGGCGAAAATGCGCGCGCACGCGCGCCGCGCCGAGCAGGTGACGGTCGCGATGAACACGGCGGCGCAGCCAAGTCTCGATGCCGCGGCGGCAGCGGCCGCGACGTCCGGCTCGCAGCAGCCCGTGGCCACCGGCGCAGCCGCCGCGGCCGTCAAGAGCGATGGCGCTTCACCGCGCCAGGCAACGAAAACCAACGTTGGACCCGGCGCGCCGGCTGCCGTGGCGGTTTCTCAAACCGCCTCCGCCCCGATTGCGGATCAGCCGGCATGGCGGTCGCAGCCGATAGCCGAGACTGCCCCGTCCGTCGATGTCGCAGCCGTCAGCAATTCCGTTAGCCACACACGGGAGGGAACGGCGGCGTCTGCAGCGTCCTCTCAGATGAAAAGCTCAGACGCTGCGCGCGCGGGAGCAAAAGTGGCCGATCCGCCTATGAAGAGCGCCAACGATCTGAAATCGGCCGGCCCAAACACCGGAACGTCCGCTGCGAAGGCCGCCGCGGATGCCGTCGAGGCCTTGGCGAAGATCGTGGCCCAAAGCACGGGCGCTGCTCAGCCGTCCAAGGGTCATTCCGCCGTCAACCCGGCGGGGACGGACACGGCCGCGACCTCCTCGGTCCATAACAAGCCATCTGCTCAGTCGTTGCATGCCGAACGGCTTTCTCCGCAGAAAACCGCGGACGCGGCGGAAAAGTCGGCGACTGCGCCAACGCAGGCCGCGCAGGAAAATCAGCCCGCGCTGGGCCAGAATCCGGCATCTCACGCCGCTTCCTCCGATCCTGCTCCGCAGCGGGTCGAAGTCCCGTCCAGGGCCGCCCCCGTGGCAGCGCAAAGTCTCCACGCGGCGGCGGCGCCCGCCAATCCGGCGCACGGCCTGGTCCTGGCGGGCGTCCAGCAGACTGCGGCGGCCGCGCCCGCCGCCAACGCTCCTGCCGCGACGGCATCCGTCGCGCCGGGAAGCGAACAGCTTGCGGCCCAGGTGCAGGTTGGCCCGCCGCATCACGATGGCGTGACCACGTTCGACAGGATCGGTTTGGCCATTGCGGCAAAATCCGTAGACGGAGTAAAACATTTCGATATTCGCCTGGATCCGCCGGAGCTGGGCCGGGTGCAAGTGCACCTTTCGGTCGACGACGCCGGCCGCGCGCAGGCAAATCTCGTGGTCGACAAGCCGCAGACGCTCGAATTGCTGCAGCGCGACGCGCCCAATCTCAACCGTGCGCTTTCCGATGCCGGCCTCGACCTGTCGAACAATGGCCTCAATTTCACGCTAAGAGAACAGTACCGGCAGAATGACGACGGCGGCGTGGACAAGGGGCGCGGCCGTTCTCTGTCAGCCCAGGCCGTCGTGCAAACAGACGCCAACCGAATCCATTCATCGCTGAGCTACGCGCCCAACAGCGTGCGCCTAGACATCCGCGTGTAACGGAGGAAGCCATGACCACCACCAGTCCCGTCAGCACGCAGACGACCGCCACCACGGCCTCGACCACCGCCACTCAGCAACTGGCGTCGAACTTCGACACCTTCCTTCAGCTTCTCACCACGCAGCTGAAGAACCAGGATCCCACGGCGCCCATGGATTCGACGCAGTTCACCCAGCAACTCGTGATGTTCAGCCAGGTCGAGCAGCAGATCAACACGAACACCAATCTGCAAAACCTGATCAGCGCCGTGCAGGCGCAATCGAACAACCAGGCGATGAACTATCTCGGCCGCAACGTCGTGATGTCGGACGGCACCGGCGTGCTGACGAACAGCTCCGCAACGTGGACCTACGGGCTCGACAACAACGCGGCCGCCACGACGCTGACCGTCGCCGACGCCAACGGCAAGACCGTCTACTCGACCACGGGCGAGACGGCGGCCGGCACCCACTCTTTCGCCTGGAACGGCCAGGATGCAACCGGCAACCAGCTGCCGGACGGAATTTACAGGCTGACCGTCACGTCCACTGCAACGGACGGAACGGCGGTGAGTTCATCGGTCGCCTCCAAAGGAACCGTAAGCGCGGTCGATCTGTCGGGCTCGAGCCCGCAACTCGTCATCGGAACGGCGGAGGTGCCGCTCTCAAGCGCCACGCTCGTTTCCAACTGAGTCCAACCGCGGCCGAGAACGGCCGCAGCTGAAAGGATCGGCGGACAGGCGAAGTCCGGATGCGCCGAAAAGGGAAAAGAAGATGAGTCTCTATGGTGCAATGATGACCGGCGTGGCGGGGCTGAATGCGAACAGCCAGGCCCTGAGCGTTGCGTCCTCCAACATCGCGAACGTCAACACGGTCGGTTACAAGGCGGCCTCGACGCAGTTCTCGACGCTGTTGGCGTCTTCCCAGGGCATCAGCGATCCCTCGTCGGCGAGCGTCGTGGCGCAGGCCATGCAGAACGTCGGCCAGCAGGGATTGCCGACTTCGACCAATTCGCCGACGGATCTCGCCATCTCCGGCAACGGGTTCTTCGTCGTCAGCAAGTCGCCCACAAACACCACCGATCTGGCCTACACGCGGGCGGGCAACTTCACGAGCGATGCCAACGGCAATCTCAAGAACGCCGCCGGGCTCTACCTTCTCGGCTGGGTGCTAGACACCTCCGGCAATCCGCCGACCAACCCGAACGCGCTTTCCGCCATCAACGTCAACAACCTTTCGGGCAAGGCCGTCGAAACCGGAAACATCAACATGCAGGCCAACCTCCAGGCGAGCGGCACGCTGGCGGCGGCGACATACGATCCGGCGCCGGCAACGGCGCCCGCCACCGACACCAACATGGCGTCGGGTGCACAGACGGCGGACTTCCAGCACACCTTCAATATCGTCGACAGCCAGGGCGGCACGCAGCCGTTGGAATTCTCCTTCGTGAAGGTGGGCGCCAACGACTGGAAGTACGAGGTGACCTATCAGGGCGATCCGACCAACGTCGGCCAGACGGCGACCACCATCGAACCGATCGCCTACGGGGAACTGAAGTTCAACTCGGACGGATCGCTGAACAGTGCGGCCAGTCTCGACGGCACCGATCAGACCGGCGTCGCGGCCGGCAACGTCAAGATCACGATTCCCTGGGCGGCTGCTTCCGGCCTGCAGAGCCAGGACGTGACCGTGGATTTCGGAACCATCGGGGGAATCAACGGTGTGACGCAGTACGACACCAACTCCCAGCTCAACACGTCCAACGTCGACGGTTCGGTCTACGGCAACGTCACCGGTCTTTCCATCGGCACGGACGGCACGGTGACCGCGAACTTCTCCAACGGCCTGAACCAGGCGGTGTTCCGCATTCCGCTTGCCACCTTCACCAACCCGAACGGTTTGTCCGGTCTCTCGGGCAACGCCTACACGTCGACGCCGCAGTCGGGGGTGGCGATCCTCAATACCGCGTCCACGGGCGGCGCCGGCACCATCAACCAGAAAGAGCTCGAAGGCTCCACCGTCGATCTGGCGACGGAGTTTACCAATCTGATCACGGCGCAGCGCGCTTATTCGGCCTCTTCGAAGATCGTGACAACGGCTTCCGAGATGCTCGATCAGTTGCTGCAGATGACGCGTTAAGGAAGCTTTCCGGCGCCTTTACACGATGTAAAGGCGCCGGATTAATCAGTGTAGCGACAAGTCTAGGCGAGTTGTTCGGATGTTGTTTACCGCGTGCGTTGGCCAATTTTTTAAGCCGGCACGGTTACTTTGCTCCCGGGTAGTGGAGTGAGGAGTGCGATGAATATGGGCGAAGACCGCAGAGGTCGCGTGAGCTACGTCATCGGTCCCGATGGCAGCCCGCTGACCATGGCCGACCTGCCGCCGCCGAATACGAAGCGCTGGGTGATCCGCCGCAAGGCGGAAGTCGTCGCCGCGGTACGCGGCGGATTGTTGAGTCTCGACGAAGCGTGCCGCCGTTACACTCTGACGGTGGAGGAATTCCTGGCCTGGCAGCGCGCGATCGACCGCTTCGGGCTTCCCGGGCTGCGCGCCACGCGCGTTCAGCAGTATCGGAACTGACGGGTGCATCCTGGCAGGCATGGACACGGCTCCTCGCCCGCCTGTCAGGCTTCCGCCGGCGGACCGTATGCCGCACGCGGGCAAGTGAACATCACGATGCAGCATCCCGAAAGGCGCGGATCGATCCCGCGCCTTTTCGCATTCGGCGAGCCGGCCGCGCATTCCGGGCCGCGCACGCACCGCAACGGAGCGAATCCGCAAACAAAGCATTAATGCAAAAACACATTGCGCCGCACCGCGCCGGCGTCGCCGTTAAGCACGCCTTTACCGCACAGGCGGCAATGTTTGCCTAGCAAGAACGGGTTTCCTCGTTCAAGGAGCAGGCATTGCCGGATTTCATCAAAGCGATCGGCGCCGCGCGCTTCGGCGTGATGGCAGGCGTGGCAGCCGCACTGACCGCCTTCTTCCTATATGTCGCGGGCGTGATCTCCACTCCGCCCAAGGCGATCCTGTTCTCCGGTCTCGAGCCGAAGGATGCCTCCTCCGTCGCCGCCAAACTCGACGCCATGGCGGTACCGTACGACGCCAAGGCCGACGGCGGCACGATAATGGTTCCCGCCGACCAAGTGACCAAGCTGCGCATGGCGCTGGCGCAGGACAATCTGCCCGCGGCCGGCGTGGGCTATGAGATATTCGACAAGTCGGACGCGTTCGGCACCACCGCCTTCGTGCAGAACATCAATCGGGTGCGGGCTCTGGAAGGCGAGCTCGCCCGTTCGATCCAGACGATCGAAGGCGTCGAATCCGTCCGCGTCCACCTCGTGATTCCCGAGCGTCAGATCTTCTCGCGCGACCAGCAGTCCCCGTCCGCCTCGGTCGTGCTGAAGACGCGCGGCACGCTCGATCGCGGACAGGTTCAGGCCATTCAGCATCTGGTGGCGGCAGCCGTTTCCTCGCTCGTGCCCGATCGCGTGGCCATTGTCGACGACAAGGGCAACCTCCTGGCCGGCGGGCAGGAGAAGGAAGGCGAAGACGCCGCCACTTCGAGTCAGGAACAGCACACCACCGATTTCGAGGAACGGCTGCGTCAGCGCGTCGAGAACATGGTGACCAGCATCGTCGGCCAGGGCCATGTGCGCGCCCAGGTGACCGCCAACATAGACTACAGCCATCTGAGCGAGACGAGCGAAATCTACGATCCCGATTCCAAGGTGGTGCGCTCGACCCAGACCGTCGAGCAGAACGCTTCCGACACTAACGGCTCCGCCGCGATGTCGGTGGCAAACGCCCTGCCCGGCCAGCAGCAGCAGGGCAACGACAACAACAAGTCCAGTTCGGGGCGCACCGAAGAGACCACGAACTACGAAATCTCCAAGACCGTTAAGACCTCCACCGTCGACGAAGGCGCGGTGAAGAAGCTCTCCATTGCCGTGGTGGTCGACGGCGAAGACAAGAACGGCAAGTACCTTCCGCGTACGCCGCAGGAGATGAAGCAGATCGACGCGCTGGTGAAATCGGCGATCGGTTTCGACGCCACCCGCGGCGACCAGGTGCAGGTCGTGAACATGCCGTTCGCGCGGGTCGATGCGACGGTCGGCACGCCGCCGCCCTCGCCGCTTCTGGGCCTGGACGGGCCGGCATGGTTCAAGATCATCGAAGCCGCGATCTTCGGCGTCGCCTCCATTCTGATCGGCCTGTTCGTGCTCAGGCCGCTGATCGCGCGCATGTTCGCGCCGGTGCCGATGGCGATCACCTTGCCTGGCGGCCAGATCGCCACTGCAACGGCGGTCTCGGGCCAGCTTCCCGCTCCCGCTCCGGCGCAGCAGAGCGCTGCGCCGGCGATCGCCCAGGCGAGCGCTCCCGCCGCGCTGCCGGCGCCGGTTGAGAGCATGATCGACATCAGCCGCATCGAGGGACAGGTGCGCGAGTCCTCCGTCAAGAAGGTGGGTGAAGTCGTCCAATCCCATCCCGAGGAAGCGCTGGCGATACTGCGCTCCTGGCTGCATCAACCGGTGTAAACGATGGCGCGCACGGTCACCAAAGCCCCTGTCAAGGAAGACATCCGCCAACTCACCGGCGCCGAGCGATCGGCCATCCTGATGCTGGCGCTCGGCGAAGAGCACACCGCCAAGCTGTGGCAGTTGATGGACGACGACGAGATCAAGGAAGTCTCCCAGATCATGTCCAATCTGGGCACCGTCTCGTCCGCGCTGGTCGAGAAGCTGCTGGTGGAGTTCGTCTCGCAGCTCTCGGGCACCGGTTCGCTGATGGGTTCGTATGAATCCACCGAACGGCTGCTGACGCGTTTCATGACCGGCGACAAGGTCGGGCAGATCATGGAGGAAATCCGCGGTCCCGCCGGCCGGACCATGTGGGACAAGCTCGGCAACGTCAACGAAACGGTGCTGGCGAACTATCTCAAGAACGAGTATCCGCAGACCGTTTCCGTTGTCCTCTCCAAGATCAAGCCCGAGCACGCGGCCCGCGTTCTGGCCGCCCTGCCCGAAGAATTCGCGCTCGAGGTCGTGCAGCGCATGCTGCGCATGGAAAGCGTGCAGAAGGACATCCTCGACAAGGTCGAGCGCACGCTGCGCGTCGAGTTCATGTCCAATCTGGCGCGCACCGCCAAGCGCGACGCGCACGAGCACATGGCCGAAATCTTCAACAACTTCGACCGCCAGACCGAGAACCGCTTCGTCACTGCGCTGGAAGAGAGAAACCGCGATTCCGCCGAGCGCATCAAGGCCCTGATGTTCACCTTCGAGGACCTGGGCAAGCTAGACCCCGGATCGATCCAGACGCTGCTGCGCCATGTCGAGAAGGACAAGCTGGCTCTGGCGCTCAAGGGGGCCACCGACAGCCTGCGCGACGTCTTCTTCTCGAACATGAGCGAACGCGCCGGCAAGATCCTGCGCGAAGACATGGAAGCCATGGGCCCGGTGCGCCTGAAGGACGTCGACGAGGCGCAGATGCGCATGGTCAACATCGCCAAGGACCTCGCCAACAAGGGCGAGATCATGATCGCCTCGAAACAGGGCGAAGACGAGCTGGTGTATTGATGTCGAGCGCCAAGAAATTCACCTTCGACGTCGAGTTCCGCCCTGAGGGCGATCTCGTTTCCAACGCCGCCCGCGCGCGCCAGCGCAAAGTCCTCACCCAGGAAGAAATCGACGCCATGTTCGCCAAAGCCCGTCAGCAGGGCATGAAGGCAGGACAGGTGCGCGCCGCCGAGACCACCGCCGCGGCGATCGAGGAGCTTTGCAGCATCGTACGCGATTCCATGGGCCTGGCACAGGAACAGATCGAATCCCTGCGCGCGGAAGCGGCGCGTCTGGCGTTCGTCGCGGCCAGGAAGCTGGCGCCGGTCGCCATCGCCGCCCTGCCCGAAGGCGATGTGGAGGCGTCCTTGCGCGAAGCCATGCATCAAGCCATCGGCGAGCCGCGCATCGTGTTGCGCGCCTCGCAGGGGGTCATCGATATGCTGAAGGACAAGCTCGAGGAAGTCGCCCGGGAGCAAGGCTACGAAGGGCGCATCGTCGCCACCGCCGATGCCGCGATCGCAGGTGCCGACTGCCGCATCGAATGGCGCGGCGGCGGCGCCGAACGCAGCCTCTCCGCTCTGGAAGAAGCGATCGGGGATGTCATAGCACGCCGCTTCTCGCAATCCCGTCAGTTGAGGAAAGGATAAAGTCATGGCAGGCAACGACGACGTCGATCTGCCCGACCTCTCGCACGATCCCAAGGACGGCGAAGGCAGCGCGCTGCTGACACCGGACAACAACTCGGAAAGCGACATCAAGCGCTCCGCACAGGACCTTGAGGCCGTGTTCGACGTGCCCGTGACGGTTTCCGCCGTGCTCGGCAAATCGGCGATGGAAGTGAGCCAGCTTCTGAAGCTTGCCAAAGGCACGATCGTCGAACTCGACCGCAAGGTGGGCGAGGCGATCGACATCTACGTCAACGACCGGCTGGTGGCCCGCGGCGAAGTGGTCCTGGTGGAGGATCGCCTGGGCGTGACCATGACGGAAATCATCAAGGCCGGCCAGAGCTAGCCGACGCGCTGACCTGAAGGAGAACACCAATGCGGCTACTGATCATCGGTCAGCTCTCGGGCCAGATCGGAACGGCGACCAAGATCGCGATGGATCGCGGCGCCAAGGTCACCCATGCGACCGACATCGAGATGGGCCTCGCCATCCTGCGCGGCGGCTCGGGCGCCGACCTCGTCCTGTGCGATGTCCTGCTCGACATCTCGGCCCTGGTGCGCGGGCTTGCCTCCGAGCGCATCTGCACGCCGGTCGTGGCGTGCGGCGTGGGGACCGACGCTCGCAAGGCGGTGGAAGCGATCCGCGCGGGCGCCAAGGAATACCTGCCGCTGCCTCCCGACCCGGAGCTGATCGCGGCGGTGTTCGCGGCCGTGGCCGACGAATCCCATCAGATGATCGCCGAAGACGAGGCGATGACGGCGGTCATCGCGCTGGCCGACCAGGTCGCGGCCTCGGATGCTTCCATCCTGCTCACCGGCGAGAGCGGCTCGGGCAAGGAAGTCCTGGCCCGCTACGTCCACAAGAAGTCGAATCGCGCCGACAGACCGTTCATCTGCGTAAACTG
>Ga0335069_10010466_pt1 | contig 13139 bp, 8 predicted proteins | sample Lox_Sample_11_FD_206714 | JGI IMG/M metagenome (GOLD analysis project Ga0335069, IMG submission 206714) | Soil microbial communities from Loxahatchee National Wildlife Refuge, Florida, United States - Lox_Sample_1.1 | ecosystem: Environmental > Terrestrial > Soil > Wetlands | place: USA: Florida... | reverse complement strand
CGATGACGCCGATCGGCAATTGATCGATGCGGTCGGCGTAATAGAGCGCCGAGATCGCGCCGGCGGAGAGAAAACTCGCAATGATCGTGTCGGCGAACAGAGCAAGCTGCGTGCCCGCCGAGCCTACGGTCGCCGGCACCAGCGCCTTGAAGAAGCGCTGCACGTCGTCGTCCCACCTCAACGTGCGGAACGAAGTCATGACGCCGGCATAGAACGTGTCGCCGCCGACCAGGAGCGCCTGCAGCACGCCGGAGATCAGCACGCCCCAGGCGGCGGCATGGCCGGCGCTCGGAAACAGGAACACGGTGGCGAGCGTCGCCATCATGGTCACATTGAGCAGGATCGGCGCCGCGGCCGCCGCGGCGAAACGGTGCATCGCATTGAGGATGCCGCCCCACAGCGTCACCAGCGTGATCAGCAGCAGATAGGGAAAGGTGATCCGGGTCAGCGACACTGCGAGCGCGAATTGCTGCGGCTCGCGCGAGAAGCCGGGCGCCAGAATTTCGATCGCTTGCGGCGTGAAGATCAGCGCCAGCGCCAGCAGCACGATCTGCGAGGCGAGGAGCAACGTGAAGATGCGGTCGCCGAACAGGCTCGCCGCCTCCGCCCCGCCCTGAGTGCGCACCCGCGCATAGGCCGGAATGAAGGCGGCGTTGAAGGCGCCCTCGGCGAAAATGGCGCGGAAATGATTGGGCAGCCGGAAGGCGACAAAGAACGCATCCGCCACCGGCCCGGCGCCGATAATGGCCGCCAGCATGATGTCGCGCATGAAGCCGGTGACGCGCGAGAGCAGCGTATAGCCGCCGACTGTGAGGATCTTGCCGAGCATGAGCTTGTTATTCCCCTCCCCCTTGTGGGGAGGGGTTAGGGGTGGGGGTCGGGAGGAGATAGCGCAAGCGTCCCCGCATGAGCATCACCTCGCGACCCCCCACCCGACCCTCCCCACAAGGGGGAGGGTAATCACTACGCCAGCACCTTGCGCACCGCGCCGATGATGCGGTCCTGGTCCACCGGCTCGAGATAAGCGTGCATCGGCAGGCTGATGACTTCGCCCGACAATTGCTCGCTCACCGGCACGCCGCCGTCGGCGACGGGGTAATCGCGGTAGGCCGGCTGCTTGTGCAGCGGCCGCGTATAATAGATCGCCGTCGGAATGCCTTGCGCCTTGAGATCGGCGGCCAGCTTGTCGCGCTGCCCGGGCTTGAGCTTGACCGTATATTGCGCCCAGACCGAGGTCGACTCGTTGCCGACGCGCGGCACCAGCGCGACGTCGGCGAGCGCCTGCGCATAGCGCGCCGCGACCTTGTCGCGCGCGGCGATCTCGTCAGGGAAGATTTTCAGCTTCTCGATCAGGATCGCCGCCTGGATGGTGTCGAGCCGGCCGGTAATGCCGATGCGCACCGCCTCGGAGCGATCGGCGCCCTCGCCGTGCAGGCGGATGCTCTTGATGCGAGCAGCGAGCGCGTCGTCGTCGGTGAAGACGGCGCCGCCGTCGCCATAGCAGCCGAGCGGCTTGGCCGGAAAGAAGCTGGTCGCGGTCGCGTGGCCGAAAGTGCCGAGCTTTTTGCCACGATAAGTCGCGCCGAAGCCTTGCGCGGCATCGTCGAGGATTTTCAGATCGTGCTTCTTGGCGATCGCGGCAATCGCCTCGTGGTCGGCCGGCAGGCCGAACAGATCGACCGGAATGATCGCGCGCGGCCTGAGCCCGAGGCGTTGCGCGGTCGCCACCGCGCGCTCGCAGCTTGCTGGATCCAGATTAAACGTCTCCGCCGACACGTCGGCGATAATCGGCGTCGCGCCGAGCAGCGCCACCATTTCGGCGGTGGCGTGATAGGTGAAGGACGGGCAGATCACAGCGTCGCCCGGCTTGATCTCCCAGGCCATCAGCACGAGCAGCAGTGCATCAGTGCCGCTGGCGCAGCCGATCGCGTGCCGGGCGCCGCAGAACGCCGCGAGATCGCTCTCGAACGCGTGCACTTCCGGGCCGTTGACGAACTGGCAATGCGCCAGCACGCGCGCCACCGCATCATCGACCGCACGGCCGAGGCGGCGGCGCTGCGCCGCGATGTCGATGAACGGAATCGGCTTCTGCTCAACGCGCGTATGTTGATTCATGATTGACTTGCTTGCCTCTGCCGGCGGAAATGATTTATCAGCCGGCAACGCGGCGTGGGCCCTTGCGCTGCGGCAGCAGCGATTGCGTGCCGCCCGCGTCGAGACAACGGATCGCGACTTCGAGGCTGGCGACCGCCTCGTCGCCAGTCACCGCCGGCGACTCACCGCTCCGGATCGCGGCGAGGAAGGCCTGCATCTCGGAACGCAGCGGCTCGGCATAGCCGACCGACAGGTGCCGCATCGAATAGCTGCCGTCGGGCTGGAAGCCGAAGCACTCGGTGACCTGCAGCGTCAAAAGATCGCCGATCAGATATTTGTCGCGCGTGGCGACGTGAATGGTGCGCGCCTTGAACGGCGTCAGCCAGTTGGTATTGATATGCGCCAGCACGCCCGAAGCCGTGCGGAACTGTAACAGTGCGATATCCTCGCGCTCGGCGACCGCGCTCGAGGTCTGCGGCTGGATCTCGACGATTTCGGATTCGGTGAACCAGCGGATCAGATCGATATCGTGCACGGCGAGGTCGATGACGACGCCGACATTGGACATGCGCGGCGGAAACGGGCCGACGCGGGTGATGGCGATCGAAAGAATGTCCTGATCCTTGATCGCGCGCTTGATCGACTGCACCGCCGGATTGAAGCGTTCGACATGGCCGACCATCAGCGTCACGCCGGCGCGGCGGGCCGCAGCGACGATGGCGCGGCTCTCTTCGACCGTCGGCGCGATCGGTTTTTCCACCATGATGTGGACGCCACGCGCGGTACAATCGAGTGCGATGTCGCGGTGCAGATGGGTGGGCGCGGCGATGGTGACGGCATCGACGCCGGCGTTCAGCAGCGCTTGCACGTCCTTGAACGCGGCGCAGCCAAGTCGTTGCGCGACCGGATCGCAACGGGCGCCATCCGGATCGGCGATGCCGACCAGCTTGACCCCCGGCATTTCGGACAGAACGCGGGCATGATTGCTGCCCATGACGCCCACGCCCACAACGCCGACACGTATTGTTCCGTCCGAACCCGTTTGCGTTCCACTCATGACCGCAAAAGCCCCCTTCGCACTACTCGGAGCCGACCCCAAGACCACCCTGGCTTTTCCGTAGCATGATGAATGCCAACTTGGCGACCGCGCGTGTGTGTAATTCGGAACACAATTTAAATCAAAGGGTTACAGGCCAACTGGGAGAGCCTGCGCGCTGCGAATTCAACCTGTTGAAATTGCTTTATTAATTTACCGCCGCGCGCCGCGGCGCCGATGGCTGCCTAAATGTTGCGCTGTCGCGGGATCGCGGTGGGCCGATTACGACCGCCGGTAATCGTCCTCGATGCGAATGATGTCATCCTCGCCGAGATAGCTGCCGGTCTGCACCTCGATCAGTTCCAGATCGATCTTGCCGGGGTTTTCCAGCCGGTGCTGGGCGCCGATCGGGATATAGACCGATTCATTTTCGTGCACGACTCTGACGTCGTCGTTGATGGTCACCCGCGCCGTGCCGCGCACCACGATCCAATGCTCGGCGCGGTGATGATGCATTTGCAGCGACAGCCGCCCGCCCTGCTTGACCACAATGCGCTTGACCTGAAACCGTGCGCCCTGGTCGATCGACTGATAGGAGCCCCAGGGCCGATGCACTTTCAGATGTTCTTCAGTGACCTTGGGCGCCGTTTCCTTGAGCCGCTGCACCAGGCGGCGCAGACCGTCGCCGTTCTCGCGCTTGGCCACCAGCACCGCGTCGTCGGTGGTGACGACGACGAGATCGTCGACGCCGAACAATGCGACAAGCTGCTTGTCGGTCGCCGCATAGGAGCCGCGCGTGTCGAGGAATTCGACCGCGCCGGTCCCGGAAGAGTGTCCGGCATTGCCGGCCGCGTCGCGGCGCGACAATTCCCATACCGCCTGCCAGGAGCCGACATCCGACCAGCCATAGGAAACCGGCATCACCGCGGCGCGGCTCGTTCGCTCCATCACCGCATAATCGATCGACTTGGCGTTGGCGCGGGCAAAGCTGTCCGGATCGAGCGTGATAAAGCCGAGATCCGTGCCGGCCTTGGCGACGGCGTCGCTAACAGCGGCGACGCTCTCGGCCTCGAAGCTTTTGTATTCGTCGAGCAGGAGACTGGTGCGGAACAGAAAGTTGCCGGAGTTCCAGAGATAGCCGTCTTTGACATAGCGCTCGGCGGTCTTGGCGTCGGGCTTCTCGACGAAGCTCTCGATAGCGAAGATCTCCGACCCGATCGGTTGCCCGGCGCGGATATAGCCATATTCGGTCGCAGGCCGCGTCGGCCGCACGCCGAACGTCACGATGCGGCTCGCGGCCGCGGCGCCGGCCGCGAGCGCGCACACTTTGGCGAAGGCCGCGCCGTCGGTCACGACATGGTCCGCGGCGAGTGCCACAACGAGCGGATCGCCGTCGCGCTTGGCCGCGTAAGCCGCGCCGGCTGCGATCGCGGGGCCGGAGTCACGGCGCAACGGCTCGAGCAGGATGTCGGCGGCGACGCCGATGGCCGCGAGCTGCTCGGCCACCAGAAAGCGATATTGATTGTTGGTGATGACGATCGGGCGAGCAAACAGCGCCGGATCGGAGACGCGGCGGACGGCGTCCTGGAACGTCGATTCCGGACCGAACAGCGGCAAGAATTGCTTGGGCCGCCCCTCGCGCGACATCGGCCACAGCCGCGTTCCCGCGCCGCCGCACATGATCAAAGGTATGATCGGTTGAGCCAAAGTCTTCCCGTAGCAGGCTACGCCGGATCGCGGCCTAATGCGTTCGGCGCCGGATATACGCCGGTTCCGTTAAGAAACTTCACCACCAACAAAATACCAGACGCCAACTAGCGGCGGCTATTTCTTCTTCTTGCCGAGCACGCGGCCGGCGACCGCATCGAGCTTCTTGATCAGCTTCGGATCGCGCGCCTTGGGCGCGGTGATCAGCGCATTATCGAGCGCGCGGTCGGAGCCGATCGGGCAAGGCTCGTGCTGGCGCGGAAAGTCCTTGGCGAGCCGGGCCACGAGCTTTGCCGCCTTCTCGGCGTTGGCCGTGAGCACCTTGATAATGTCCTGCACCGTCACCGCATCGTGGTCCGGATGCCAGCAATCGAAGTCCGTCACCATGGCGACAGTGGCGTAACAAATCTCCGCTTCGCGGGCGAGTTTGGCTTCCGGCATATTGGTCATGCCGATGACCGAGTAGCCGAGGCTCTTGTAGGTGAGGCTTTCGGCCAGCGTCGAGAATTGCGGCCCTTCGATGCAGACATAGGTGCCGTCGCGCACTACATTGATTCCTTCGGCCATCGCCGCTTCGGCGAGATGAATGCGAAGCCGCGGCGATACCGGATGCGCCATCGACACATGAGCGACCAGGCCTTTGCCGAAGAACGAGCTCTCGCGCTTATGCGTGCGATCGACGAATTGATCGATCAGCACGAACGCGCCGGGCGGCAGTTCTTCCTTGAACGAGCCGCAGGCCGACAGCGAGACCAGATCGGTGACGCCGGCGCGCTTGAGCACGTCGATATTGGCGCGGTAGTTGATATCGGACGGCGAGTTGCGGTGGCCCTGGCTGTGCCGTGACAGAAACACGACCGGCATGCCGGCGATCTCGCCGATGCGGAGCGGAGCGGATGGCTCGCCCCACGGGCTTTTGATGGTCTTCGAGCGCACCTTTTCCAGGCCCGGCAAATCGTAAATGCCGGAACCGCCGATAACGCCAAGCACCGCTTTGGTCATGAGAACCACTTCCCCACGCGTTCATGAGTAAAGAAGCAAAGGCAATTATTGTTTGCGGAGCTGTTGCGCGGCGCCGGTGAAGTTCGGCACCGCCTCTTGCAGCACGTTGTAGATCGCCGCACGCTCACCGCTATCGAGATCGGCCTTGAGCCGTTCGATCCAGCCGCGCACCACCTCAATCGAAGGGCACACAGGCTTCGCCGCCACCACGCCTTCAATGCCGATATCGGCGCTCCCCTCGTCGTGGGCGAACAGAATCTCGTTGAGCCGCTCGCCGGGCCGGATGCCGGTGAAGACGATATCGACGTCGCGGCCGGGCTCGAGCCCGCTGAGCCGGATCAGTCGTTCGGCAAGGTCCACGATCTTGATCGGCTGTCCCATATTGAGAACGTAGACCGATGTCTCCGAGCGCGCGGGGCCGAGCGCGTGGCTCGCCGCGGTGACGACGAGATCGCAGGCTTCGCGGATGGTCATGAAATAGCGCACCATATTCGGATCGGTCACGGTAACCGGCCCGCCGGCCTCGATCTGCGCCTTGAACTTCGGCACCACCGAACCGTTCGACGCCAGCACATTGCCGAAGCGCACCGCGATCATGCGCATCGGCGGCTTGCCGCCATTGGTGTAGCCGGCATTGGCTTTACCGGCGTCGAGCGCCTGGCAATACATTTCGGCAAGCCGCTTGGTAGCGCCGAGCACCGAGACCGGATCGATCGCCTTGTCGGTCGAGATCATCACCATGGCGTCGGCGCCGGCATTCAAGGCGGCGTCGGCGACATTCACCGAGCCGAACACATTGGTCTTGATGCCCTCCTCCCAATCGCGTTCGAGGATCGGGACGTGCTTGAGCGCCGCGGCATGGAACACGAGGTTCGGCTTGAATGCGGCGATCAGGCCTATTATGCGCTCGCGGTCGCGGATATCGGCAATGCGGCCTTCGACCACGGTGCCGCTCGACCCTGCGCTTGTTTTCGCGGCGAGCTTTTCCAGGACCGCATGCAGCGCAGGCTCGGAGTTCTCCAGGATCAGCAAGCGTCCGGCGCTGAAATTGACGACACGGTCGCAGATCTCCGCGCCGATCGAACCGCCGCCGCCGGTGACGACCACGGTCTTGCCGCGAACAAAATCCTCCAGCCTGCGGTAGTCGATCTTCACGCTGGGTCGAAGAAGCAAATCCTCGACCGCGACCGGCGCCAGCCGCAACGCCTCTTCGCCGGCCTCGAGCGACGGCATGCGGCTGGTCGTCAGGCCGAGGCGTCGCGCCTGCATCAGCATGGTTTCCGGATGCAGTTCCGGGGCCAGCGCGCTCGGCGTCAGCACCAGGCGGCCGACGCCGATATCCTGCTGCGAGAGATGCGCGACAATGCCTTCAAGATTTTCCGGCCGGCCGCGGACGCGAACGCCGCGCACCGACTGACCTTGGTCGTTTATTGAAGGCGACAGGATGCCGATCAGCCGTATTTTCTTGACGGCCCCGCTCTCGACCGCGCGGATCAGAACCTCGGCATCGGCGGCGACACCGACCACAAGCGTCGGTACCGCGTCCGAGCGTCGCGCATGCTGCTGGGTGCGCGAGTGCCGGAACAGACGGTAAGCGAGCCGCGGGCCGCCCAAGAATGCGACCTGCAGCAGCCAATAAAGCGCAATAGTGATCTTGCCGAAGAAATAAGTGCCGTAGAGCGTCGGATAAAGAAGAATGTAATCGAGGATCAGCAGCGAGACCGCGAGCACCGTGACCGCGCGCAAGATGTTCCACAGATCCGGCAGCGAAGCGAAACGCCATTTGCCGATATAGAGATTGAAAATCCAATAGACGGCGCCGGCATAGACTAGATAGGCCGGCAGGTAGACCAGCAGCCAATGCAGCCGCTCCTCGAAGCCGCCGTTCTCGAACCGGACATAGAATGTCGCCACCAGCGCGAGCGCAGTGACAGCGAGATCAAACAAGACGATCCCGACGCGGCGCGGGTTTCGGAGAAAATCCATCATGGCGTTACTATACTGCAGGATCAGCGCCCGATCATTACCGCTTGTGATAATCGCGAAACCAGGCCGCGAAATAGCGCAGACCCTGCTCGATTGGGGTCGACGGCCGGAAGCCGACGTCGCGCATGAGATCGTCGACGTCGGCGCAGCTTTCCGGCACATCGCCCGGCTGCATCGGCACCAGCTCGACGGTCGCTTTGCGGCCGAATTCCCGTTCCAACAGCTCGACGACGCGGGAAATCTCGACGGTGCGGTTGTTGCCGATATTGTAGATGCGCCACGGCGCGGTGCTGGTGCCCGGATCGAGATCGCCGCGCGCGGGGACGTCCGACGTTGCCGGCGGCATGTCGATGATGCGTTCGACGGCTGCCGTCACATCGTCGACATAAGTGAAATCGCGCCGCATGCGGCCGTAATTGAACAGCCGGATCGGCGCGCCATCGACGATGGCCTTGGCGAAGATGAACATCGCCATGTCGGGCCGGCCCCACGGGCCATAGACGGTGAAGAAGCGCAGACCGGTCGCCGGCAATCCGTAGAGATGGCTGTAGGAATGCGCCATCAATTCGTTCGCCTTCTTGGTCGCGGCGTAGAGGCTGATCGGATGGTCGACATTGTCGTGGATCGAGAACGGCATGCGCTTGTTGGAGCCGTAGACCGAGCTCGACGAGGCAAAGACCAGATGGCGCGTGGCGCGGTGGCGGCAGCCTTCGAGAATATTGAGAAAGGCAGACAGGTTGGAATCGAGGTAGGCGTGCGGGTGCTGCAGCGAATAGCGCACGCCGGCTTGGGCTGCGAGATGCACGACCGGGCCGAAATCGCCGCCGCCGAACAAAGTTTCCGTCGGCTTGCGTTCGGCAAGATCGATCTTGTGGAAACGGAATTGCGGAAATTGCCGCAACACCGCAAGCCGCGCTTCCTTGAGCGCCGGATCGTAATAATCGTTGACGCAATCGACGCCGACCACGGCGCGGCCGTTTTCCAGAAGCCGGCGCGCCAGCGCGAAGCCGATGAACCCGGCGGCGCCGGTGACCAGGACCGGCTCTTGCGTGCTCGCATCCGCCATCGTCACAGCCGCCACAGATCGATGCCGTCGGGCTGCGCCGCGCGATCGAGCTTCGATTTCACATCGAGCACGATGCCGCTGCCGTCCTTCAACAGCTTTTTCAGGAGCGACCAGCCGCCTTTGACATAGGCGTCATGCGCCACGGCGAAGATCACCGCGTCGGCCGGCCGCAGCGCCTCCATCGGCACCAGCCCGATGCCGTATTCGTGCTTGACCTGCGCCGGATCGGCCAAGGGATCGTGCACCTGCACGGCAAGCCCGAAGGATTGCAGCTCGGCGACGATATCGGCAACCTTGGAATTGCGCGTATCCGGCACGTTCTCTTTGAAGGTCATGCCGAGCACGGTCACCGTGGCGGCCGCGCCGTTCTTGCGCCGCAGGAGCCGGCGCACGCATTCGCGCGCGATGCGCTGCCCGACGCCGTCATTGATACGGCGGCCGGCCAGGATCACCTGCGGGTCGTAGCCCGCCTTCTCGGCGCGATAGGTCAAGTAATAGGGATCGACGCCGATACAGTGGCCGCCGACCAGGCCCGGATAGAATCTCTGGAAATTCCATTTGGTGCCGGCGGCCGCGAGCACGTCGCCGGTATCGATATCGAGCCGTTCGAACAGCGCCGAGAGCTCGTTCATGAAGGCGATGTTGAGATCGCGCTGCGTGTTCTCGATCACCTTGGCGGCTTCCGCCACTTTGATCGAGGGCGCGCGATGGATGCCCGCCGTCACCACCGAGCCATAGACGTCGGCAATGATGCGCAGCGTCGCGTCGTCCTGGCCGGACACCACTTTGGTGATGGTCTCGAAGCGGTGGGTCTTGTCGCCGGGATTGATGCGCTCGGGCGAATAGCCGAGCGTGAAATCGCGGCCGCAGTGAAGCCCGGACGCGCGCTCGAGACGCGGCGCGCAATCTTCCTCGACCGCGCCCGGATAAACGGTGGATTCGTAGACCACGATATCGCCGCGCTTGAGGAAGCGTCCCACCGTATCCGAGGCGGCAAACAGCGAGGTGAGATCGGGGCGATGGGCGTCGTCGATCGGGGTCGGCACGGTGACGATGTAGAAATCCGAGCCCGCGAGCTCCTCCGGATCGGAGGTAAAAGACAGCGTCGGATGCAGCAGGTCGGCCTTGTCGACTTCCAGCGTCCGATCGATACCGGCGCGCAATTCCTCGATGCGCCCGCCCTCGATGTCAAACCCCGTCACCGCGGCGCCCGAGCGCGCGAATGCAACCGCCACCGGCAGCCCGACATAGCCGAGCCCAATCACGGCAATCTTGCGTTGGTGCGGCAAAATAAAATCCCCGGAGTGGCCATACGAAACCCGCGGCGGCGCGCTTTCTTTAGCGTCCGCAGCGGAAGGCGGCAACAGCGATGGCATCGCCCGGCTTGAACGATGCCGTCATCGTTAAGCGGCGACGCCCGAACTTAAAATGCGTTGTGAGTTTGCGGCCTAGCCTATATGCAAAGAGCTCACGATCGTTGAAACGGATGGGTTCGATGTGCGGCATTGCAGGCTTTATCGGCGCTGCACCTAACATGGCCGGCGGCGATCTCGGCGCAATCGCCGAGGCGATGGCCGCGAGCATCGCCTATCGCGGCCCCGACGATCAGGGCATTTGGACTGACGGCGAAACCGAAACCGCGCTGGTGCACCGCCGGCTGTCGATCATCGATCTGTCGGCCGCCGGCCATCAGCCGATGATCTCGGCGAACGAGCGTTACGTCATCAGCTATAACGGCGAGGTCTACAGCTTCCAGCCGATCGCCGCCGAGCTCGCCGCGCGCGGTCACAATTTCCGCGGCCATTCCGACACCGAAGTCATTCTTGAATCCTTCGCCGTCAACGGCATCGAGGCGACGCTCAAGCGCATGATCGGCATGTTCGCCATCGCGCTGTGGGACCGCCGCGACCGCACGCTGACTTTGATGCGCGACCGCCTCGGCATCAAGCCGCTCTATTGGGCGAAATTCGGCAACACCTTCATGTTCGGCTCGGAGCTCAAGGCGCTGCGCGCGCATCCGGGCTGGACGCCGCGCATCGACCAGAGCGCCGTTGCCGCCTTCATGCGGCACAACTATATACCCGCCCCGCGCACGATCTATGAGGGCGTTTACAAGCTCGAGCCCGGCACGGTGCTGACGCTGCCGTGGCGCGGCGAGCCGAAAATCTCGCGCTTCTGGGATGCGCGCAGCGTGGCGCGCAACGGATCGCGCAATCTCGCCGAGGACAGCGACGAGGAACTGATCGATCAATTGGAATCGCTCCTGAAAGACGCGGTCAGCCGCCGCATGATCGCCGACGTGCCGCTCGGCGCCTTTCTCTCCGGCGGCGTCGATTCCTCGACCGTGGTCGCGCTGATGCAGGCGGCCAAGAGCGGCACTGTGAAGAGCTTTTCCATCGGCTTCGACATCGAAGGCTATAACGAGGCGCACCACGCTGCCGCGGTGGCGCGGCACCTGCAGACCGATCACACCGAGCTCACGGTTACGGCGAATGAGGCGCTCGACGTCATTCCTCGCCTGCCCGAATTCTACGACGAGCCGTTTGCCGATTCGTCGCAGATCCCGACTTACCTCGTTTCCGCAATGACGCGGAAATATGTCACGGTCGCTCTGTCGGGCGACGGCGGCGACGAACTGTTCGCCGGCTATAACCGCTACCAGCTCACGCAACGCTTCTGGCGCTCGCTGTCGCTGATGCCGCAGCCCTTGCGCAAGGGCGCGGCCGCCGCACTGACCGCCGTGCGCCCGGATCGCTGGACGCAATTATTGTCGGCATTGCCGCGCCGGCTGCGCCCGCCGCAGGCCGGCGACAAGGTGCACAAAGCAGCGTCAGTGCTCCGTCTCGGCAGCGCCGACGCCGTCTATCGCCGCCTGGTCAGCCATTGGGAGCCGTCCGAGATCATGCCGCAGGTCGCCGAGCCGCGCGGTATTCTCGACGATGCCAGCGTGGCCAAGGACTTTCCTGGCCTGTTGGCGCGCATGCAGTTCCTCGACCTCGTCACTTATCTGCCCGACGACATCCTCACCAAAGTCGATCGCGCCAGCATGGCGGTGGCGCTCGAAGCGCGGGTGCCGCTGATCGATCATCGCGTGGTCGAATTCGCCTGGCGTTTGCCCGATCACGTCAAGGTGCGCAACGGCACCACCAAATGGATCCTGCGCCAGGTGCTCTATCGTCACGTGCCGCCGGAACTGATCGAGCGGCCGAAAATGGGCTTTGGCATTCCGCTCGGCGAGTGGCTGCGCGGGCCGCTGCGCGATTGGGCCGAGACGCTCCTTGGCGAACAAAGGCTGCGCGAGGGCGGCTTGCTCGACGGCGGCATGGTGCGCCGCTATTGGCAGGATCATCTCGACGGTAAGCGCAACTGGCAATATCTGCTCTGGGACGCGCTGATGCTCGAAGCCTGGCGCGAACGCTGGGCCTAACTCGCGGGCTTAATGCCGACCGCGCACCAGAAGGGCTCGCGATCCGAGAAACGGATATCGACAAAGCCGGCGCGGTTGAGCATCGCCTCGATCTCCTGCCGCGTGAATCTCTTTTCGAGCCGCGTGCAGAAGCGGTCATAGGCATCAGTGCGCATCACATAGAATGACTTGTCGGCGTAGTAAGCGAGCGGCAGGCCGCGCGGCGAACGGCCGAGCCGCGACATCAGCGTCGCCAACCGCGCCAGCGGCCAATAGATCAAGGCGGCGATCAGCTGGCTCACGACATAACGCAACCCATGCGGCAAACGCGAAATGACAAGGCGGCCGAAATTGCTCAGCCGCCACAGCACGCGATACCAGACCGGCCGGTTGTCGAGCGCGTAATAGAGATAGACCAGGAACGGCGCGCCGGGCTTGAGCTTGGCCGTGATCGCCTCGATCGCGGCCTGCGTGTCCGGCACGTGATGCAGCACGCCGAGCGAATAGGCGAAGTCGAGCGATGCATCCGGCAGCGGGATCGCAGCGACGCTCGCCGCATGAAAGCTGACATTGCCCGCGGATTTGAGGTTTTCCCGCGCCACTGCAAGCGCCTGCGGGCTCGCGTCAAGCAGATGCAGATGCGCGACGCGCGGCGCCACCAGCATCGACCACCGGCCGGTGCCGCAGCCGACATCGATGCCGGTGCCGCCGCCTGGCGGCAGCATCGCCCACGGAAAGATCCGGAAATAATCGTCGAAAATCTCGCGGCGCTGCTGCGCCGAAAGATGGTCCTCGTCCTGGCGGAAGGTCGACCACTCCTCGCCGAAGCCGCGGGCGACAGC
>Ga0335069_10010465_pt1 | contig 13139 bp, 10 predicted proteins | sample Lox_Sample_11_FD_206714 | JGI IMG/M metagenome (GOLD analysis project Ga0335069, IMG submission 206714) | Soil microbial communities from Loxahatchee National Wildlife Refuge, Florida, United States - Lox_Sample_1.1 | ecosystem: Environmental > Terrestrial > Soil > Wetlands | place: USA... | reverse complement strand
CTTCCACCCTACCAGTTCAGCTTCAACGCAAACTGGAACTGCCGCGCATCGTAGGCTGCTGTTGGTTGGCCGGCGTTCGTCCACAGCGGATTCACGTCCGCAACGTTGAAGCGGTTCGCGATGTTGAACATGTCGACGATCCCATCGATCGACCAGCGTTCCGTGATGTTGATCCGCCGCGCGACGCGGAAATCGTTGAATACGTCCCAGGGCTTCACGCCCGCGTTACGCGCAAGATTCCCGTCGAGAGAGAGCAACGTCCCGTTGAACCCGTCAACGTAGCAGGGCAACTGGAATGCGCCTCCGCCCGGGGCGTACTTCGAAGGTACCGTCGGCCCGCAGGCATTTGGCGAAGTATTCGCCGAAACCACATTCGGCCGCGCCGAGCTTGGCGAGAACTGGAAGTTCGTATTTTCCCCGGTGATGATCTGGAACGGCCGGCCCGAGGCAACTTCGATGATCGGAGCAAACGTCCAGTTGCTCAGCATCACGCTCTTGAAGTGGCTTCCGCCTACGCGCCCCGATTGGTAGACACCACTGAACACGAAGCGATGCCGTTGATCGAAGAGCGAGTTCGACCGCTCAAGCGCGGGATAGAAACTGTCTTGTGGTGCGAGCGGTGATTGCAAGTCCGTTGAGTCGTCGATCGCGTGCGACCACGTGTATGAAGCGAGAAACTCATAATTCCTGCGGAAGCGCTTCTTCAAAGTCGCGGTGAATCCATGGTAAACGGAGCTGCCGTTGGAGTAGTTGGCGTCCATGTCGCTGAACGGAATGATGGCGCACCCGCCACTTGCACCCAGCGGTTGCGTGTTATCGCAACTCTTGCCTTGTGCATTGAGTCCAAGGCCCAGTGCGTTGGCCAGGACCTGTGCGTCTTTCAAGCAAATGCCCGCTACTTGGGGTACTGCAAGCGATGGGTTCAAGCCGCCAGGCCGAAAGAAGTTCATCACCGGCGCGGGAGCGAACAATCCCGCGGGAAGCCCGAACGCCGACGAACAAATATTCACGTTATACGGCGAAGTAGGGTAATTGGGATCGGTGACCGGAATATGAGCCGCGTTCGCGACCTGAACCGCGCGTTGCCAGTTCGTCACCAGATAGTCGCCGCGTGCCGGATTCGAGTTGATAGGACGGTTCAGATGCCGGCCGCCGTTGTAGTTGTAGGCGAGGCTGAGTGCGAAGCCTCCACCCAAATCCCGCTCAATCGCGAAGTTCGCCTGTTGGGAATAGGCGTAAACAAAATTCTTTGCCTGCGGATATCCAAACGGCTGGAAGCCGAGTGGAAAGAACGTCGAAGGATTCAAGTAGCCCTGGTTGATGAACAGCGAGTTTGGATAGAACGCGTCGAATCTCTGCTGATCCGGTTGGTAGCCGAACAACGAGCCCGCGCTTGGCAGGCAGGCTCCCGTCGACAGAATCCCCTGAAAAATGTTCGTTGCGTTCAGAGCGGCCGGTCCGCCACCTGCCGGATTCGTGCTGCACGGCGACGCGCCGGAGAACAGCAACTGCCCGCTCTTCGAACCGTCAGAAGCGTCACCGAGGAAGTACAGCCCCAACAGCGGATGATCGTAGAACACGCCAAACGACGCGCGCACCACTGTCTTCCCGTCGCCTTTCGGATCCCACGCCAGACCGAGTCGAGGCTGGAAATTATTCTTGTCGGTCTCAATGCCTTTTTGCAGTCCAAGCGCGTTATACGCCTGCAACGCGAGCGCGTTCGGCGGTGTGAACTTGGGGGGAAATTCGATGTCGTACCGCAATCCATAATTTAACGTCAGATTAGGCTTAATCTTCCACGAATCCTGCACGAACAGTCCGAGCGGAATGTTGCGGAACGAATCTTTCGGATTGCCGATGCCTTGGATGAAGTCGCTGGGAATGCCTAGACCGTAGGCCTGCACCGGAGAGAAGTCAGGCACTCCACTCGGGAAGCCGAAATTATTCGCGCCCAGTCCGCCGAAGTCATAAACACCACCATAATTCACCGTGAAGGTCGCATCGACAGGAATGTAGTTGAAGTCGACACCGAATTTGATGTCATGCGGTCCCTTGTTAATTGAAAAGTTGTCCGCTACCTCATATCGCTGTTCCGTTCGTTGAATGTAGCTGTACGGTTCACGGCCAAAAAACGCAAATCCAGGTATGTTGATGGCCGCCGCGGAGCCACCCGGCGCGTTGGAATAAAAGTAAGAAAGTCCGCGATACGCGTACTGGAACCGGAACTCATTGATCTTGTTATTCCCGAGCGTCCACGTGTCCTGCAACTGCCCGGCGACGTCGTGATAGTCCTGCTGCGAGGTACGCGAATAGGCATTCTGCCCGTAGGTTTGGTTCTCGCCGTTTACCTCAATTCCATTCAACCGGCTCGGGCTCAGGTTGGCGCGCAGCATCAAGCGGTTGGACGATGAAATATTGTGATCCAGCCGCAACGAGTAAATGTTCGTGTCTTCAAAGATGGGATAGTTGCCGGCCTGCGACTGTAGCGTGAGAAAGCTCGCAGGCAGTCCGTTGCAGAGAACGTTCGATGCGGCGGGATTCGCTGGATTGAAATTGCACGACGTGGGGAACTGGGTGAGCGGACTCGTTCCGTTGCTGGGAATCGGGATCGCTCCGAATTGCGCAAGCAGGCCGAACGAGGCGGGATAACTCCCATTCAGCGCGATGCCGGAAGATGCGCCCGCGAAAAACGCGTACGGCTGCGCGACCGCGGCCGGAAGGCCCGGCGTGCTCAGGAAGGCAGCCTGCGCCGGAGTAACCTGAATCGTGAAGGTTCCGGGAGGCGCCAATCCCGGCGCGAAAATGCTGGTCGCATCGAACGATTGAAGCCCAAAATTATTTTGCCCCACCACCGAGAAGCCGGTCTCATGCCGGTGGGTCAGTTCATACCCGAAGAAGAACCAGGTCTTGTCTTTCTTGATCGGGCCGCCAAAGGTCAGACCGGCCTGCACCCGCGTGTATGCCGGATTCTCCACCGTGCTGAACGGGTTCGTCGCCTGGATGGCGCGGTCGCGCAAATATCCGTACACATTGCCGTGATAATCGTTCGAGCCGGAACGGGTGATGATGTTGACCACGCCGCCAGACGCGCGTCCATATTCGGCGGCGTAGCTGTTCGAGATGATTTGAAATTCCTGCACCGCCTCTTGTGAAACGGTCGATCGAACGCCGTTCGTGGAGTTGTCGATCGCATCCGTGCCATCGACGTTCACAAGGTTCGACCGCGCGCGCTGCCCGCTGATATTCAGTCCCGAGGTCGGCGCGGCGCCGATGTTCGGTGCGTTATCCCGCAGAACCTGCGAATCGGTGAGTGCGAAATTAATGTAGTTGCGCCCATTGATGGGTAGGTTGTCGATCCGGCGCTGGTCCACTGTATTCGTCGTCTGGCTGCGCGTGGTCTCCACCAGTTCCGCTTCCGAACTGACCGTGACCACCGTCTGTGCGCCCGCGACTTTCAGCGTGATCGAAATGTCTCTCGCCTGTCCCACGGTCAGTGGAACGGCTTCCGCCTCGCCCCGCCCGAATCCTGGCGCGTCCACCGAAACCGTGTACGTTCCCGGCGGCAACTGTAGAACACGATACTCACCCGCGGTGTTTACGGTGGTCGTGCGTTCGATGCCCTTGCTCTCGTCCCTGGCGGTGACCGTCGCATTCGTAATCACGTTCCCTTTTTCATCGCGCACGGTCACGACGAAATCGCCGCTGCCGGAGCTTTGTGCGAAGGCGAGAATTGAGCTTGCGAAGACCAGGCATAGCACGAGGCTTCTCAAAATACGATTCATGGGATCTCCCGGTTGCACCGCGGCGCGGACGTTGTCGCACAGGCGGCAGAGGGCGGAACTCTGTTCGATAGCAGAGCTGCGAAAACTCACAGGGTGTTTGGAGGTGATCTTCCGCTGGTTTTTACATCAACCCATTGGTGGAAAGCAAGATCGAACGGTAAGGAGGATTCGCGTAGTAATGCCTGCGCCAACCCTCCGGGCTCCGAGGATCACTAATTGCTTGAACCGTAATCCGCGCCCCCGGCAGCCGGTTCATGCCCTGCGCTCGATGCCGGCGCTCTCCGACTTCGAGGTTCTGGCCGCCCAGGCCATGCGCGGCGTGTTATGTGCTATGCCAAAACGCCCCGTGGAGTCCAGCAGGATGATGCCGCCATGGCCATTCACGCGCGATTGCAGGTAATTCATGGCTTCTTTCGCAATCCACTCCGGGGCATTTCCGGCCAGCACGCGGTCCGCCGCCCACTTCGCGAGCACCAGCTTCATGATCGGCTCTCCCCACCCCGTCAGCGATGCGGCTGCACTCTCGTTGTCGGCATACACGCCGCACCCGATCAATGACGAGTCCCCCAGCCGGCCCGGCGCCTTGTTCAGCGTTCCGCCCGTCGACGTGGCCGCCGCAATATTGCCCGTCTGATCGAGCGCCACTGCCCCCACCGTGTCGTGCGAGATGGTGGGAGCAAATAAATCGGGCGCCTTATTCGCCGCCGACGCCTGCTGTTGATATTGCCGAAGCCGTTCCACCTCCCGCGGGATCACCAAATCACCGTTATCGCAGAGCGGAATGCCATGTTCGGCCGCAAAACGCTCGGCGCCTTCTCCCACGAAATAGACATGCGGGCTTTCACTCAGAATCTTGCGCGCGGCGCGAATCGGATTCCGAATGCGTTCCACCCCGCCCACGCCCCCGCCCCGCAGCGTAGAACCTTCCATAATGAAAGCGTCGAGTTGAACCCGGCCATCGCGATTCAGAAAGCTTCCGCGCCCAGCGTCGAAAGTCTCGTCATCCTCCAGGACAACCACGGCCTCTTCAACCGCGTCGAGCGACGACCCTCCCTGCTCGAGTACTCGCCATCCTGCGCGCATGGCGTTGCGAACGCCATTCAGATGGGCCTCGACCATATCGTCGGGAATCGCCCACGCACCGCCATGTACCAGCAAAACAGGATCTTTTGACACTGCATCCTCACGCAAACGACCGCTAGTCTAGCACCCGGACGGAAAAGGTTGCCTCGCCCGCCAACCTGACTCCCCCGAAGTCATCAAGAACTTCTCCTCGGCAGGCGGGTTTGCAAGGGTAATGGCACGGCAAGAATGGCCGAAGCCAAAGATCAAAAGAAAGATCATAGGGTGGATCGGAGGTTCTTATGATGGGCAAGACGTTGCGGGGGGTGATTCTGACCGCGGTGTTGAGCGTAGTTGCGCTGGGTTCGATGAGCTTCGCGCAACCATATGGTTATTACTGTCACGGGCCGCGCGCTGAGTGGCGCGCTCATCGTGAGTGGGAGCGGCGTGAGGCCTTTCGCCGCTATGAGTGGCGCGAACATCACTATTGGCGTGATGGACGCTGGTGGTGGCGATAAAGGTTCGCCCGAGCACTTGAACTGTCGGTCGAGAGGCTGGACTCGTTCCGGCCTCTTTTGTCCGTCTCAGGGGCGAGCCGCTTACTGCAACTGCTTTAGCTCTTCTTTCGCGTCCTTCAGTTCTGGATTGAGCTGAACCGCGGTACGAAGCTGTTTGCGCGCCTCCTCCTTCTTTCCTTCTTTTTCGAGAAGTTGTCCCAGCCGCCAATGAGCGGCCCCGAGCGGCGGCGAACCCGCCTCCGGAGGTTGGGTCAGATATTTCCGCAGCGATTCTTCCGCCAACGCAAACTCGTCGGTCGCTGCTGTGGCAAGAATGAACTTCCCCGCCTGGTAGCGCGGGGCGAGATTATCCGGCACACGCCGGTCGGCTTCATTCATTATGGCTGCCAAGTCCGGCCATCGGCGCTGCTTCACGTACAGAACAGTCAGCACGTTATAGGCGTCAATGCGATCCGGATTCAGTTTCATCGCTTTCTTCGCGAACTCTTCGGCCTCAGCAAAGCCTTTTTGATTTTCCAGGTTCAAGTAGAAGTTCGCCGTTGACGCAACAATCTCGTAGTCGGCCGGTGCACCCTCGGCCGCACGTTTATAAAGCTGCGCCGCCTCGTCCATGTGGCCTTCGTGCTCGGCGATCTGTGCTTTCAATTCATTTCCATGCGCTGGATCGATTTTCGCCAGCCGCTCCGCCACGGCCACGGCCTTCGCCTTGTCGCCGCCCGCGATCGAAGGCGCTTCAAGATAGAACTGCACCAGGTCGGTGCTGGCTTCCGCGTTCCCGGGATCCATTTTCAACGTCGACTCGGCTTCCGCTTGAAACCGGCGAGCGAGCGAGAGCCGCGCCAGAAATCCGGTGTCTGCGCTCCCCAGTTTCACCCCCAGCGCCGCCACGAGTTGCGCGTGGTAATCGGCTCGCGCGTTGTTGAGCCCAATCGCCTTCTCGGCTTCCTGCATGGAGCTGTCGATTCGCCCGAAAGCCAGCGCGACCTTCGACATCCAGTAATGAAGCTGCGGATCATTTGGTTCGCTTTTCAGCTGCTCCTTGATTTGGCGCTCGGCGCGCTGAAAGTGACCGTCGTCCACCAGCGATTCGATAGATGTTGCCGCGGTCTGCCCCACGGCCAAACTGCAGAAATTCGCAAGCAGCAGCGCCAGAAAAAGACCGAGCCCCGCGCCGCGGGTCGATCCTCTCCCACCTGTGAAGTCATCTTGCTCTTTTTGAATCTGGTTCGGACGCACTCAGGCAGCCGAGCGGCTCGAGTTGGAAAGTGAGGCGTCCATGAGCTCGGTTTGCTGCCAGGTGTAATAGATCCGGTGCGCCACCGTGATCGTCGAAAGAACGGCAATCACCCACAACACCGGCGCCATACGGTTGAATACGGCCCCAATGATCAGCAGCACCAGCCGCTCCGGGCGTTCCATGAAACCGACTTTGCACGTCCCAATGAGCGACTCCGCGCGCGCCCGGGTGTAGCTCACCATGATCGAGCTGATCATGGCCAGCGCGACCAGTACGACGTAGAAGAACCTTCCGCCGCGCGAGTAATACACCAGCAGGCCGAAGAACAAAGCCGCATCCGAGTATCGATCGACCACTGAATCAAAGAACGCTCCGAAGCGGGTCACCTGGTTGCTCGCGCGCGCCACGCGCCCGTCAACTAGATCGAAAAATCCGGCTCCGAAGATGACCAAACCGGCATAGAAGAACATGCGTGCCTGGTTGTCCGCTGTCGCGTAGCCGAAAAGAAATGCCGCGACCGTATCGATCACCAGGCCGAAAAACGTCAGAAGGTTCGGGCTGATTCGGGCGAGCGCCATGCGGTTTACGATGACCCGCAGTAGTTTCCCGCATGCGCTGCCGAAGGCGCTCGTCCAGGTCATGAAGCCTCAGCCTCGTCGTGAATGGTGGTCAGACGCAGAACCTCTAACTCGCGCTTCCCGTTCGGAGTTACTACGATCGCCGAGTCCCCAACCTTCTTATTCAGAAGCGCCCGGCCAATCGGCGACGTCGTCGAAATCTTGCCTGCCGCCACGTCCGATTCCTCACTCGTCACCAGCTTGTACTCGATTTCCTCGTTCTTGTCGTTGTCGTAAACCTTCACCGTCGAGCCCAACCCCACTTTGTCTTTGGGAATGTTGGCCATATTGATGAGGGACAGATCTGCCAGGCGTCGCCCTAACTGGCGAAGGCGCGCCTTCACGAACTCCTGGCGCTGCTTGGCCATGTGATACTCGGCGTTCTCGCTCAGGTCCCCGAGGGCGACGGCCTTCTTTAATTCGGCGGGAAGCTCGTGGCTCAACTCATGTTCCAGGGCGTTGATCTCGTCCTGGAGCTTCTTCTTGATGTGCTCGGTCATCTTTCGGAGATTATAAACCCCTACTCCCAGACGAGGGTGGCTGTCGGCCTGGCTGGGATTTGATCAGCAGGCAACCGGCCGCACTGCCACGCCCACTTCGATGCTCGCCCAAGCCCCGTCGGCTTAACACTTTGCACAAGAAATAGTGCCCTCGCGATAGTCCATCCGGTTCCCTCTCCCGCCGAAAACCCGTGCCCTAATTGCCTTTAGCCCGGCATTGGAGTACGATCTCGTTCAGTAGGTAAGTCGTCTCTCCGGCGCTGGTAGGTGTCTTTCCACATGATGAACGGCGACGGTTTCCACATCGGCGATAAGGTCGTTTACCCCAACCACGGTGTAGGCATCATCGAACAAATCAGCAGCCGCACGATCGGCACGACCGTGGAGCAGTTCTACCTCCTGAAAATCAAGGCCAGCAGTCTCAAGGTCATGGTGCCCTTCCACAACGTAAACAATGTGGGCCTGCGCCGGGTCGTTAAGAACGGTGAAATCCAGAAAATCCTTGATTTTCTTACAAATGAAGAGTGCCTCTCGAACGCAGACTGGAAAGACCGCTTCAAGGAAAACTCCGAGCGCATGCGCACCGGGTCTCTTTTTGAAGTGGCTGGCGTCCTCAAGAGTCTTTTGACCCTGCATCAGGCCAAGCCGTTATCATTTCGGGAAAAGAAGATGCTCGAGCGGGCCCGCTACCTGCTGGTCAGCGAGCTGGCAATGGCGAAGAACTGCGAAGAGCGCCAGGTTGAAGATCTCCTCGGGAAAGCGCTCTCGAAGCACAATCTCCGCCTGCCCGAAGCCTCCGAATTCGAAGCCTGATCTTTAGCTAACCCCAGCAAATACTACTGTTTCACTCCCCAAGCCATGCCCCCCACGGCCGCAGCGCTTCGATGTTGTCGAAGACGATCTTGGTAGCGCCCAGAATGGGAATCGCCAGCACCAATCCCATCCCTCCCCAGAACCAGCCCCAGAACAACAGGCCTATCGTGACCGCCAGCGGATTCAGCCGCAGGCTTCGACCGATCAGCTTCGGATACATCACGTTCAGGGCAAACACGTGCACGAAACAGACGGCCAAACAGAGAAAGATCATGTCTCCGGACGGAATCTGCCCCAGCGCCACCGTTGCCAGCGGCAGCAGCGCTAGAAACAGTCCCATATATGGCACCAGGCTCAGCAAACCGCTCAGCGCTCCCACCACCACAAAGAACGGCAAGCCATACAGGCCAAAGATCGCGATCGTCACCACCACCATGAACAGCCCGACCAGCAGGTTCGCCACCACGAACGCCTTGATCATCCGCGAGATCGCGCCCAGCGTTCGGTACGCCGTGTGCCGGTGCTCCATGCGAAACAGCATCACCGTCGCCGACCGCACGTGCTGCTGCCAGCTCAGCATGAAATAGATGAGGAACGGGGCAAACGAAAACGAGATCAGCGCATGCCCGACCGAGCCAAAACCCCGCGTCAGCAACTCGTTCACTGGCGACGGCTGCCGCACCGTCACAGCATTCTTGTCGTCTTCCGACGCCGTCAGCGGGTTCAGCGACTCCGCCTGCTTGCGGAACGTCATTACCTCTTCCCGAATGCGCGTTGAGTACTTCGGCAGCAGGTGGAGAAAATTCACGACCTGGTTGTACGACGCGTACGTGATCCCGTAGCCCACCACCATCAACAGGGCCACCGCGATCAGCGACGACAGGCTTCTCGGGATCCGGAATGTCCCGATCAGGAAATCCACCAGCGGCGCCAGAATGAATGCCGCCAGAATCGAAAACAGCAACACCACCAGAACGATTTCTGCCAGATAACAAATCGAAAAAATCACCCCGCACGCGATCACGATCTCCGGCCAGCGCACGCGCGACGGCACCGCAGCCGTATCCGACACCGCGCGCGCCTCCGCCACCAGCGCCGCCGGCGCCCCCGTCTCGACCTCGGAACCGCTCCCCGACATGCTCTCGGCCGTGCCCTCGGACATGCCCGATATCCTAGACGACTTCCGCCAAACTACCTATAGAATCGCGGCATGCGACCCAGCGGCCAAGGCCCCGAACCGCCACCACCCCCCGAAACCGAACCGTCGCCAGGCGGATCGTCGCCAAACGGATCGTCGCAAACAAACCCGTCACAAAGCAGCCCTTCCCAACCCGCCCCCTCGAAGATCGGCCGCCTCCTCGGCCTCGACGTCGGCTCGAAAACCATTGGCCTCGCCGTCTCCGACCTCCTCGGCATCACCGCGCAGGGCCTGCCCACCTACCGCCGCCAGAACAAGCGCCTCGACTTCGAATTCCTCGCCAACCTCATCGCTCAGTACGAAGTCAAAGAGATCATCGTCGGCCTGCCCCTGCGCATGAGTGGCGCCGAAGGCACCCAGTCCGAAAAAATGCGCCTTTTCGCCGACGACCTGCACAAGCGCTCCCAGCTCCCCGTCCACCTCTGGGACGAGCGCCTCACCTCCGCCGAAGCCAACCGTCTCCTCCGCGAAACCGAAATGTCTATCAAACGCCGCGGCGAGGTCGTAGACCGCATGGCCGCCGTCCTCATCCTCCAATCCTGGATGGAGCACAAGGCCATCGCCGCCCGCGTAGAAGGAGAAAACGCCGGGGATTTGTAAGGCAATCCACCGCATTCGCGGGATATTCACAGTTTTTCCAGCGCATCCCTTTACTCCTGGTTTGGCGAATTCCGCTTTCATCCCGCACAATCTTCAATAACCATGCCGACCGCCGACTTCAAAGACGCCCTCAAGCAGCAAGCGGACATCGTTCGCATCGTCGGCGACTACGTGCGGCTCAAAAAAGCCGGCGCGCAAAACTTCTCCGGCCTCTGTCCCTTCCACAACGAGAAGACGCCGTCGTTCTCCGTCCATGCCACGCGCCAGTTCTATCACTGCTTCGGCTGCGGCGCCTCGGGAGACGTCTTCAGCTTCGTGCAGAAAGTCGAGAACATCACCTTTCCCGAGGCCGTCCGCCTCATTGCGCAAAAGTTGGGCGTGCCGCTGCCAAAGATTCAGTTCTCCAGCCCGCAGGAAGCGCACGAAGCCAAGCTACGCACCGCGCTGCTCGACATGCACGAGCGTGCTTGCGCCTTTTTCCAGGATTGCCTGAAGCGCCCCGAAGGCGCGCACGCCCGCGAATACCTCGCCGGGCGCGGCCTCGACCAGGAAACCATCGCCAAATTCCGCATCGGCTTCGCTCCTGACTCCGGATTCCTCCTCCGCGACCACCTCCGCCGCGACTTCGACGAATCCCTCATGAAAGAAAGCGGCCTCTTTTCGTGGAAGGAAGCGACCGACATCGGTCGTCGCCCGTCGGCCGTCGGCGAAGAACAGAAGTCGGCCAACTCACAAGTTCCAGGCTCAAGCTCGCAGCCCGCAGCTCGAAGCTCGCAACCAGCGGCGACAGCCGCTTCGCTCGCTCTCTACTCGAAATTTAGAAACCGCATCACTTTCCCGATCTCGAACGATCAAGGCCGCGTCATCGCTTTCACCGGCCGCACCCTCGCGACCGACGACAAGGCTGGACCCAAGTACCTCAACTCGCCCGAGACCGCGATCTACTCGAAGTCCCGCGTGCTCTTCAACATCGATCACGCCAAAGAGGCGATCCGCAAACTGGATTATGCGATCCTCGTCGAAGGCCAGATGGATTGCATCTCCGTCTACGCCGCCGGATTTCACAACGTGATCGCCAGCTCCGGCACCGCCTTCACGGAGCTCCAGGCCAAGCTGCTCGGCCGCTTCAGCAAGAACGTTGTTGTGAACTTCGATCCCGACACCGCCGGAGCAAAAGCCACCGAGCGCACTCTCGGCCTGCTGGTCGAAGAAGAGTTCCAGGTCAAAGTCATGACCCTCGATCCCGGCTTCGACCCCGACCTTTACATTCGCCGCAAAGGCAAAGATGCCTACATTGAGGCTCTCCGCCGTTCCCAACGCTACTTCGACTACCTGATCGAGCGCGCCCGCGCCCAGTTCCCCGTGCGCACGCCCGAGGGCAAGGTCAAGGCCGTCAACCATCTGCTTCCTCACATCCAGCGCGTGCCCAGCCGCATCGTCCGCGACGAGTTGGCGCACGAGATCGCCCAGAAACTCGGCATCGATTCCAACGTTCTCCGCCAGGAACTGAAGCACGTCGCCGGAACCCGCTCCGTCTCCGTTGTCAAAGCACCTGCTACCGCCCAGATCACCGACGCCGAGCGCATCCTGATCCGCGCTCTCGGCGCCGCCCACGAAATTTCTTCTGGCGAGCGCGTCTCCTCCCGGGAAGGCGCCGAAGAAGAGTTCGATCCCGCGCGCCAAGCCCGCTTCGCGCTTCAATCCGAGCGCCTGCACGAGGGCCTTGCCACCGAAGCACTGCTCGAGACGCTGGCTGCCGCCGGTCAGGAAGCTGGCGACGTCATGGATCTGCCACTCCCGGAGCCCGATCGCCGCGTGCTCGCCGATGTTTTGTTGAAGGACGCCGAAGAATTAAGCGCCGACCGCGTGGAAGGAGCCATCCGTGCACTGCGCCGGATACATCTGAAGCGGAAGCTGGATCAGGTGCAGGCTGAGATTCAGACGGCAACCGCGAAGCAGGATATGAATCGCCTACAGCCCTTGCTGCAGGAACGGGTACGGTTGAAGCGGGCGCTGATGGACCCCAGCCTCGCTGACGACAATGTCTCCTCGGGCCGGAAAATCGTTTGAGGGCTGTCGGGTCCGCTTTCGCCGTCGAAAACCGGCTCGGAAGCCTAAGTGTCAGCTTTGAAACAAAATAGCAGTATTGAACATCTAAATGTTCAGGCGGGAACGGGATCGGACAGCCTTTACAAGTTGGTACTCAGCAACCTTCAGGATGGGCGCGAAGGCGGTTGCCGTGCTACAATCGATAGGTTTCTGCGGACGCACAACTCTGCCGTAACACATCCCACCGCTTGCGCAGTACAGACGTGAACGACCGTCCTTTCAAGGACGATTTGAGGATAACTTTTCTTGGCATTAGAAGACAAGTTTGACGACATTAAAAAGCTGATCGACGCAGGGAAAGAGAAGGGCTATCTCACCTACGATCAGGTCAATGACCTGATCCCGCACGATGTGCACAGTGCAGAAGACCTCGACGACCTGCTGACCACGATCGGCACGCAAGGCATCGACGTGCTCGAAGGGCCCAAACTCCCTTCGTCCGCGCTCGATAAAAAATTCGAAGAAGTCGAAGAAGGCTCCGAAGATCTCGAACTGGATCTGACCCCCGGGGCCATGGAAAAAACCAACGACCCCGTCCGCATGTACCTGCGGGAGATGGGGACTGTGCCCTTGCTAACGCGCGAGGGCGAAGTCGAGATCGCGAAGCGAATCGAGCGCGGGCAGTTGCGCGTGCTGAAGGCGCTGTCGCGATCGCCGATCGTGATCCACGAACTGCTGGCCATGGGCGATGACCTGAAGAAGG
>Ga0335069_10010464_pt1 | contig 13140 bp, 15 predicted proteins | sample Lox_Sample_11_FD_206714 | JGI IMG/M metagenome (GOLD analysis project Ga0335069, IMG submission 206714) | Soil microbial communities from Loxahatchee National Wildlife Refuge, Florida, United States - Lox_Sample_1.1 | ecosystem: Environmental > Terrestrial > Soil > Wetlands | place: USA... | reverse complement strand
GGGCGGCACGGAACTCTCATACACCGCGCAGGCAGCGATCGGCGGCAAGCTCGCTCAAATCGGACAGCGTCTGATCGACGGCGCCGCCAAGCAGATCGCGGACGACTTCTTTGCGCGCTTTGTAGCAGCCGTCGTCGCGATGCCCGACATCGTCGAGGACGCACAGCAGCCGGCGGAACCCGCGGCATCCCCGCCGCCGAGGCCTGAGCCCGAGCCGGCGGAAAAGCGCACGGGCCTCGCGCCGGAGGTCTGGGTGGTGGCGCTGATCGCGCTGATAGCCGCTCTTTTGCTCGCTTTCGGCGTTTTTTCTGGCCGCGGTTGACGGATGCGGCTTCCGCCCCGAAATTGCTGAGAACCTCCATTTCCAGGATTGCGCACCATGCCCGCAGTGAATTTGACGGTGAACGGCAAGCGTGTTTCCGCCGACGTCGAAGAACGAACTTTGCTCGTCTATTTCCTGCGCGAGCATTTGCGCCTTACCGGCACGCATATCGGTTGTGACACCAGCCAGTGCGGCGCCTGCGTGGTCCATGTCGATGGCCGCGCCGTCAAATCCTGCAGCGTCTTTGCGGTCCAGCTCGACGGCAGCGACGTCACGACCATCGAAGGCCTCGCCAGGGACGGCAAGCTTCATCCCGTGCAGGAAGCGTTTCGGGAAAACCATGGTCTGCAGTGCGGCTTCTGCACGCCGGGCATGATCATGACGGCTGTCGACATGATCCGCCGCAAGCCGCAGCTCGATCGCGAAACCATTCGCCACGAACTGGAAGGCAACATCTGCCGCTGTACCGGCTACCACAACATCGTGAGCGCCATCGAAGACGCGTCCAAGCGCATGGCGGGAGGTGCTGCGTGATCACCTACCCGTTCACCTATCGCCGGCCGAATTCGCTTGCCGAAGCGGAGGCAGTGCTGAAATCGTCGCCGGATGCAAAGCTTCTCGCCGGCGGACAGACGCTGATCGCGACGATGAAACAGCGGCTCGCCAATCCGGCGGTCCTTATCGACATCGCGCGGTTGGGTGAGCTTCGCTTTATCCGCCGCGAAGGCGATGCCCTGGCGATCGGCGCGGGCGCGCGGCATCATGATGTCGCGACCTCGGACGAGGTTCGCAATGCTATCCCCGCGCTCGCCGAGCTCGCGGAAATGATCGGCGATCCCGCTGTGCGCCACATGGGCACGCTCGGCGGCTCGGTCGCCAACAACGACCCGGCAGCCGACTACCCCGCAGCCGTGCTTGCGCTTGGCGCAACCATAACGACGACGAAGCGCACCATTGCGGCCGACGATTTCTTCCAGGGCATGTTCTCGACCGCGCTCGAGGAAGACGAGATCATCAAATCAATATCGTTCCCGATTGCCGAAAAAGCCGCCTACGCGAAATTCCGCAATCCCGCCTCGCGCTACGCCATCGCCGGCGTGTTCGTCGCCAAAGGCAAATCGGGCGTGCGCCTCGCCGTGACGGGCGCCGGGCCGGGCGTGTTCCGCGTTTCCGAGATGGAAACTGCCTTGGCGAAGACATTCGCGCCGGACGCGATTGCGAACATCACGATTCCGTCTGACGATCTGAACTCCGACATTCATGCATCCGCGGACTATCGCGCCCATCTCGTGACCGTCATGGCCAGACGCGCGGTAAAACAGGCCCTGGAGCGCTAGATGAACGACGACGTGCTCGCGCAGGCCGAACAATGGCTGGTCGATGGCCACGGTGTGGCGCTGGGGACGGTCGTGAAAACCTGGGGCTCGGCACCGCGCCAAGCCGGCAGCCAGATCGTCATCCGCGACGACGGTGCATTCCTGGGATCGGTGTCCGGCGGCTGCGTCGAAGGTGCTGTCATTGAAAGCGCTCAGGACGCGATCCGCACCGGCAAGGCGCGTATGCTCAAGTTCGGTGTCACCAACGAAGACGCGTGGGCGGTAGGGCTCGCCTGCGGCGGACAGATCGAAATCTACGTCGAACCTGTCATATGAAACGCAAGACGCTCGAGGCCCTGAACCGCGCGCGCAAGGAAGGCCGACCGATCGTTCGCGTCGTCGATTTGGAGACCGCGGACGAACGGCTGTTCGAGCCTGGCGTCGAAACGTCGGTCATGGGCGTTGCCGCCACGGAGGCCGCTCGGGCGGACCGCAGCGCGCCGGTCGAGATCGACGGCTCGAACTGTTTCATCGCCGTCCACAATCCGCCGCTCGACTTGGTCATCATAGGCGCGGTCCACATCGCGCAGGTGCTGGCGCCGATGGCGCGGCTGGCGGAATACAGCGTGCGCATCATCGATCCGCGGACCGCGTTCGCCACCGAGGAACGATTTCCGAATGTCTCGTTGAGTCACGATTGGGCCGACGAGGCGCTCGCGAAACAGCCGCTGGGTCCGCGCAGCGCGCTCGTTGCGCTCACGCACGATCCGAAACTCGACGATCCCGCGCTTTCCGCGGCACTGCAATCGCCCTGCTTTTATATCGGTGCTCTGGGCTCGAAGAAGACACATGCGGGCCGGCTAGCAAGACTGAAGGCGCACGGCTTCTCGGATGACGAGCTGAAACGGATCCATGGCCCTATCGGGCTCGATATCGGCGCCAGGACGCCGGCCGAGATCGCCGTCTCGATCCTCGCGGAGATGACACTGAGACTGCGCACGGATGGCGGTTGGGAGCGATCCGCCACCCGTGCGACAGCCTGAGCATCGGGACTTACCGACCCGATCTCGCAACCCGCGCGCCGCCGGAGCGGCTGGTCCGGCTTCTCGACAGTTCGTCTTCGGTGATGACGCCGTCGCCGTTTTTGTCGAGCCGCGCGAAGAATTTCGCTTCGGACGCCGCGTATTCCTGCAGCGTCAGCTTCCCGGTGTAGCTCGTGTTCATGCGCTGGAAGATGCGCGCATCCATCTCGCGATAGCGCGCCAGCTCGAGCCCGTAGAGCTCGTCGAGGGTCATGAAGCCGCTGCCCTTCGTGGCCGCTTGGAACTGCTGATGCAGGCCCTGGTCGAGTTCCGCGCGCGTCACCTTGCCGTCGCGATTGAGATCGAATTCCGCGCAGAAGGCGCCGCGTCCGCGCGAGCCGCCGCTGCTCGAACGACTGCGCGGACGAAAGCCGGCATCCGCAGGATTGGCTTTGGCCGGCCGCGCCACGGGCTGGGGCTCGTCATCCGCCGCCCGCCGCACGGAGCACGGCACGACGCCGGTCGCGTCGCGATCCATGCGCTCGAAGCTCGCGCGAATGGGCGCGGCAAATTCGTCGAACGAGAGCTTGCCGTCTCCGTTCCAGTCGGAGCGGTGGAACATTTCCGTCACGCGCTGGCGAAGGTCCTTGGTGCGGGAGGCGATGAACTGGTCTTCGGACATCGTCGGTGCGCCGTGGGTCGCATCGTTGAAGTCTTTCGCCACGGCCTTGTTGAACTCGTCTCGCGTGACTTTGCCGTCGTGATTGAGATCGAATTCCGCCAGGAAGCGATCGGCGAAGCGCCCGCGGCTGGTTTCCGGCGTATCGCCGGGCAATTGAGGCTGGCGCGGCTCGCCCATCTGGGCCGCGGCCACGCCCGCGCCGACGACGATCGCCGCGCCGAGAAGCAATCCATAGCGAAGAAGGTTTTTCATCGAAGTATTCCCCAAGTGAGGCTCCCGTTCGTCCTGACGAATACTTGGGCGCCGTCCCGAAAATGTGTTCGAAGGGGCTTGAATTGGTCGCAAGTTTCAGCGGAGTCTCGGACATTCGCGAAAGATTGAGACAACTCTCTCGTTCCGTCCCCGCCGCCTTTGCGCGAAACTCGACCCCGTTGAAGTCCGCAAGCGGCCGGCCCGAAGGACCAGCACCATGACCAAGGAAGAGGCGAAGCCTCACATTCTGATCGTCGAAGACGCGCGCGACATTCGCGACCCGCTGGCGCGCTATCTGCGGGAGCACGGCTACCGCACCACCACGGCGGCGGAGGCCCAGAATGCCCGCCGCGTCATGAAAGGCGCGGCCATCGATCTTGTCGTCCTCGACATCATGATGCCGGGCGAGGACGGTCTCAGCCTGTGCCGCTACATCCGCGAGAGCTCGCAAATCCCAGTGATTCTGCTTACCGCGCGCGGCGAAGAGGTCGACCGGATCATCGGGCTCGAAATGGGCGCCGACGACTACATCGCCAAGCCGTTCAGCCCGCGCGAGCTGATCGCCCGCATCGCGGCGGTGCTCCGGCGCACGCAGGCTCTCCCGCCCCGGCAGCAGCCGCCGGAGGCCGAAAGGATCCGCTTCGGAGAATGGACCCTCGACACGGGCCAGCGCGAACTGATCGACCACGGCGGCATGGCGACGGCGCTCTCCAGCGGCGAATTCCGGCTTCTTCAGGCGCTTCTCGAGCGGCCGAAAATCGCGCTGACCCGCAACCAGCTGCTCGATCTGACCAAGGGGCGGGACGCCGATCTGTTCGACCGCTCGATCGACAACCACGTCAGCCGTCTGCGCAAAAAAATCGAGCCCGATCCGAAAAATCCCCGCTATATTAAGACCGTATGGGGCGGCGGATACATGTTCGCAGTGGATCCGGAAATGGCATGAAGCTTTGGCCGCGCAGCTGGTGGCCGCACACACTCAGTTCCCAACTCGTCGTTGTGACGACGGCGGTTGTGCTTGTTTCCAACCTGGCCGTGGGCCTGTGGTTTGAGACCTCGCAGGAAGCGCTCAACCAGTCCTCCCTGACCGACCGCATCGCCGACCGCGCTGCGACCACCGCCACGCTTCTGAGCGGCATCCCCGCGCATGAGCGACCGCAGGCCATCCGCGCCATGAGCTCGGGCCTCTGGCATTTCCATCTGCGGTCCGGATCGATCGAACCGCATCCCATGACGGCCGACGAGGCCAAGCTCGCCCAGCGCATTCGCGGCATGCTCCTGCCCCAGCGCGCCAAGCAGCCGGTGTCGGTCAATATCCATGAAGGCGCCCTTCCGCCTAACCCCGCACAGGGCCAACCCAAGCCCCGCTACGGTACGATCTACGAGGTCGTCCTGCCGGTGGTGCGGAACCAGCAAGTCGTGATGATGGTCCTGAGGCCCCCGCCGCCGACCTGGCCGACCGAGGTCCTGATCGCCGGTTTCGTCGCGTTTCTGGCAAGCCTGGTTGCGGCTGCCCTCGTTGGGCGCCGTGTGGTCAAGCCGCTCAGCCAGCTGGCGGCCTCGGCCTCCGAGGCTGCGCGTGGCGGACCCGCGCCGCGCGTGCCGGAAGAAGGACCCGACGATATCCAGCGCGCCGCCCGCGCCTTCAACGCGATGACCGATCAGGTGACGCGCACGCTGGAAAGCCAGCGCCAGTTGCTCTCCGCCGTGGGCCACGATCTGCGCACGCCCATCACCGCGATGCGCATCAACACGGAGTTCGTCGAGGACGCCGATATCCGCGCCCGGCTTGAAACCAATATCGAGGAGCTCCAGGAACTGACCGAAGCCGTGCTTTCGGCGGCCCGCGGCGTCGGCTGGGGCCAGATGCGCAAGATCGATCTGGCCGCGCTGATGGAAAGCCTCTGCAGCGATCTCGACGAATTGGGCGAGCCGATCAGCTGGCAACCGCATCCGCCGGCGCCGTTCAGCTGCCGGCCGAACGAGATCCGCCGTGCCTTGCGCAACCTGATCGAGAACGCGATCGCCTATGGCAACCGCGCCAAGGTGAGCATGCAGGCGCAGGACGCCGCCTACGAGATCGTCGTCGACGACGACGGGCCGGGCATTCCGGAAGCCGATCGCAAGCGCGTGTTCGAACCGTTCGTGCGGCTCGAAGCGTCCCGCAGCTCGGAGACGGGTGGATCCGGCCTTGGCCTCACACTCGTCAAGGCTATTGCCGAGGGCCATGGCGGCGCGGTGCAACTGGAGAACCGCAGCGAGGGCGGACTTCGCGTGCGTCTCAGTTTGCCGCGCGAAGCCCTCGCCACGTAAACTGGGCCGATGCAATTCGGACAAGTCCTCGTCGTCGACGCGATGGGCGCGATCCTCGCCCATTCCCTGCGTACGAAGAGCGGCACATTCAAGAAGGGCCGGCTCCTCAGCGTCAACGACGTCGAGGCGCTGGTGGCGGCCGGCTACCGCGAAATCACAGTGGCCGAGCTCGAGGCCGACGATATTCCCGAGGATGTCGCGGCACAGCGGATCGCGGCGGCGCTCGCAGGGACGGGTATCCGTGTCGGGGCCGCTTTCACCGGGCGCGCCAATCTCTATGCCGAAGCCGCGGGCGTCGCCCGTATCGACGCGGCGCGCGTCGAGAAGATCAACGCGATCCATGAGGCAGTCACGCTCGCAACCCTGGCACCTTATGCGCGCGTCGGCGCCCGGCAGATGGTGGCGACCGTCAAGATCATTCCCTTCGCGGCGCCACTGCGCGCCGTGGAAGCCGCCGAAGCAATGTTGACAGGCGAACGAGTGCTCGCAGTGGCGCCTTTCGCGCAAAAGCGCGTGGCGTTGATCTCGACCAAGTTCGCCGAGACCAGGCCGCAGATCCTCGACAAGAACCGCTCGGCCATCGACGCGCGCGTCGAGGCGCTTGGTTCGTCCGTCGTCCACGAAGCGCGCGTCGGGCACGACACTGCGGAGCTGACCCGCGCCGTCCGCGAGGCGAACAAGACCGGCGCCGATCCCATTCTCGTTTTCGGCGCCAGCGCCATCACCGATCGCCGCGATGTCATTCCGGCGGCGATTGTCGAGGCCGGAGGCGAGGTCACCCATTTCGGCATGCCCGTCGATCCGGGCAACCTGCTGCTGCTCGGAAAGCTGGGAAAAACGACGGTTGTCGGCCTGCCCGGCTGCGCGCGTTCGCCCAAGATCAACGGCTTCGACTTCGTGTTGGAGCGCTTGCTGGCCGATGTCCCTGTCGGCCGCCGCGATATCGCGGCCATGGGCGTCGGGGGCTTGCTATCGGAAATTCACACGCGACCTCAACCCCGCGATCGCGAGCCGGCCGCGCCGCACGCGCCCAGTATCGCAGCTGTCATACTGGCGGCAGGCCTTTCGTCGCGCATGGGCCACAACAAGCTTCTGGCCGATGTCGACGGAAAACCGCTCGTGCGGCGCGCGGTGGACGCAAGCCTCGCCAGTGCGGCGCGGCCGATCATCGTCGTCACCGGCAGCGAAGCGGACCAGGTCGATCACGCGCTGTCCGGCCTTCCCGTCACGATGGTGCGAAACCTCGATTTCCGAAAGGGTTTGAGCACGTCGCTGATCGCGGGGATCAACGCGGTGCCGGATGATTGCGACGGCGCGGTTGTGCTGCTCGGCGACATGCCGGATGTGACGGCGCATACCATCGACAGGCTGATCGCCGCCTTCGATCCGGAGGAAGACCGCTCCATTTGCGTTGCGACGCGCGACGGCAAGCGCGGCAATCCGGTGCTGTGGTCGCGCGAGTTCTTTCCCGACATCCGCAAACTCGAGGGAGACGTCGGCGCCAAGGGCCTGATCGGCGAGAATGCCGGCATCGTCTGCGAGGTGGAGATGGCCGATGACGGCCCGCTCCTGGACATCGACACGCCGGACGCGCTCGCCGCGTACCGGCGGCACCGCTCATGAGCGATCCGCTCTACAAGAAGGAGCTGCTGCGCCTCGCCGCCGACGCGCACGCGGCGGGCCGCCTCGTCCGGGCCCACTCCACGGGCCATGCGCACAATCCGATTTGCGGGGACAAGGTGGTGGTCGACATCGTCGTCGAAGACGGCCGCATCGTCGATATCGCCCAGGAGACGAAAGCCTGCGTGCTGACCCAGGCTTCCGCGTCGATCCTGGGAAAGACCCTCAAAGGCGCGGCGCGCCGGGACGTCGAAGATCTGCGGACAGCCCTCCAGGCCATGCTGGCAGCCAAGGGGCCCGTGCCGGCGACGCCGTTCGAGGATTACGCCGCCTTCGATGCGGCGCTGGCTTATCCCAGCCGCCACACCTGCGTGCTGCTGCCGCTCGATGCGGTGCTGGCGGCCCTCGACGACGTCTCAGAGACGCGCGAGCCAGACGCCATACGGCCGAAGGGCTAATGGCCCACCGGCCGCCGCGTCGTTTGCACCATCAACATCGAGTTTCTGCGCGTATGGACCTGGCGCATATGCCACTTTTTCGGCGCTCATGTTGAAGACACAGAGAATGCGCTCGTTCTCGAGGCGGCGTTCGAACACGAGCAGCGGCGCCGGCGCGTCCCTGAACACGATCTCGCCCCGGACCAGCGCCGGATGTTTCCTGCGTTCTACTAGGAAGCCGCGCGCAAATGTCAGCGTCGACTGCGCATCCTTCTCCTGCCGCGACACGGCCAGCGCGCGGTGTTCGGGTGCGATCGGCAGCCACGGCGTACCGGTCGAGAAGCCGAGATTGTGTTGATCCGCGTGCCACGGCATCGGCGTGCGGCACCCGTCGCGGCCCTTGTGCAGCGGATAGTACAGGTCGCCGACAGGATCCTTAAGCTGGTCGCGCCGAAGGTCGGCTTCGGGCAGTCCGAGCTCTTCGCCCTGATAGAGCAAAACGGTGCCTTTGAGCGATGCAAGCACTGCAAACATCAGCTTGGCAAGCGCTTGCGGCGCGTCTTTGCCGCCGAACCGCGTCAGCGTGCGCGGCACATCGTGATTGCAGAATGCCACCGACGGCCAATGTCCCTTGTGCCGCGCCAGCATCGCGAAATGCTTCTGCAGGAATTGCGGCCCCAATTCATGCGCGTGCAGCAGCGGGAAGCTGTAGCCCGAATGAAGGCCTTTGTCGGAGGCCGCAAAGGCGCCGCAGCGCTCCGGCTCCTCCGAGAACTCCCCCATCACGAAGCGATCCGGAAAACAGTCGACTGTGCGCCTGATCTCGTCCAGCACCTCAATCTCTTCCACTAAGTTACTGTCGTAATAGTGGTATTGGAGGTTCGGAGCATGCGCCCATTCGGCCGGGCCGCGTTCGGATATCGGCACGGGCGGATTATTGGTCAGCTTGGGGTCGTGCAGGTAAGCGTTGGCAACATCGAGCCGGAAGCCATCGACGCCGCGCTTCAGCCAATCGGTGAGCACCGCCAGCGCGGTCTTGCGCGCTTCGGGCTGCCGCCAATTGAGCTTGGGCTGCTGGCGCAGGAACTTGTGGTGGTAGTACTGCCGCCGCGCCGGATGGTACGCCCAGGCTTCGCCGGCAAACGCCGACAGCCAATTGTTCGGCGGCGTGCCGTCCTCCTTCGGCGGCGCCCAGACGAACCAGTCGGCCTTGTCGCCGCCTTTGAGGCTCTCGCGAAACCACTGATGCTCATCGGAGGTGTGTGCCAGCACCTCGTCGGTCAGCACCTTCAGTCCGCGCGCATGCGCCTCGGACAGCAGCCGGTCGAAATCGGCGCGCGTGCCGTATTCCGGATTGATGCCGTCATAGTCCGAGACGTCGTAGCCCCAGTCGCGATTGGGCGTCGGGTGGATTGGCGACAGCCAGATGGCGTCGACGCCGAGCACCTTCAGATAATCGAGCTTCGAGATCAGCCCCGGAAAATCGCCGACGCCGTCCCCATTGCTGTCGCAGAAGCTGCGGACATAGATCTGATAGATGACGGCGCCCTGCCACCAGGGCCGCGCGGCACTCACACCTCGTCGGCCCGGGCCACGATCTTGGAGACGAGCCCGTAGGCCTTTGCCTCCTCGGCCGACATCCAGAAGTTCCGGTCCGTGTCTTCCTTGACCTTCTCGTAGGACTGGCCGGTCTCCCGCGAGATGGTGCGGATGAGCCGCTCATGCATCTTCAGGATCTCTTCCGCCTCGATCACGATGTCCGAGGCCTGGCCCTGAATGCCGCCCAGGGGCTGATGCAGCAGGAAGCGCGTGTTGGGGAGGCAAAAGCGGTTCTCCTTGCGGGCGCCGAGATAGATGTGCGCGCCGGCGCTGGCCACCCAGCCCGTCCCGATCACCTTCACGCGCGGGCCCACGAAGCGGATCATGTCGTGGATGGTGTCGCCGGACTCCACATGGCCGCCGGGCGAGTTCACGACAACGCGGATGTCGCCCTCCCCTTCGGCCGCGTAAGCAAGAAGTTGTGCCGAGACGCGCTCGGCCATCTTCATATCGACTTCGCCAAAGACGAGGACCGTGCGGGACTTGAACAGCGCCTGGGCGACGGGCGAGCTTTGCGGCTCGGGCGGCGGCGGAGGATTTTTCGAATCGTCATCGTCGAGGCGGACCACTTGGCAACTCCATGAAATCGGGGGGAATCCGGAGGGCATACTAGCCATCCGGACCCTGACGTCCATGGGGTTAGATCGCGTCAATCTTGCCCGACTTCAACCGGAGCTCTTCAGCCGGCGGTAAGCCGCGCCACAGCCCCTTTGAGCGTAGGGCCAATTTCCGTGTGGAGCACGAGGTCGGCCGCATCGTCCTGCGGCGTCTCCTCGCGGTTGACGATCACGAGCCTGGCGCCGCGGCGCTTGGCCAGCAGCGGGAACCCGGCTGCGGGGTAGACGACCAGCGAGGAGCCGAGGACAAGGAAGAGATCGCAGCCCCGCGTGGCGCTTTCGGCGCGGGCCATTTCGGCGTCCGGCATCGCCTGGCCGAAGGAGATCGTCGCGGTCTTCAGCATGCCGGCGCAGAACTGGCAGTCGGGCGGTTCGCCGGTCTTCTCGAAATGCGCGCGGATGGGCTCGAGCTCGGCGCGCGCTCCGCAGTCGAGGCACTTCGCATAGCGCGTGTTGCCGTGCAGCTCGATGACCTGCTCCGCCGGCACGCCGGAGTCCTGATGCAGATTGTCGATGTTCTGGGTGATGACGTGCGTCGCGCGGCCCAGCGCCACGAGTTCGGCGACGGCCTTGTGCCCGAGATTGGGCTTCACGGTCGCAAACATCTCCTCCATCGCGAAGCGCCGCCGCCACGCCTCTTTGCGCATCTCGGGCGAGCTGACGAAGTCCTGGAATTCGATCGGCGCCATCCTGGTCCAGATCCCGCCCGGCGAGCGGAAATCGGGAATGCCGGACTCCGTCGAAATGCCGGCGCCCGTGAACACGACGACGCGGCGTGCGGCGGCGAGGAACCGGGCGAGGTCGGAGATGTCTGCAGCGCTGGTCATTTCAAGACTTTTTCTTCTCCCTCATGGGGTGCGGGCGTGCGATCTTCCCGGCGATGGGCGCGGCGGAAGAACAGAGGCATGCGATCCTATGGACCTCCGGCGAACGGGGCACGCTTTGCTTGCAGCCATATCGTTGGGGGGCTGCGCCAATCAAGGATATCAGGGAAACGACGTGGTCAACGTCACCTACGAGTATACCGATCGGAACCGCGAGGGCGCGGATCAGCGCGCCTTTCAGACGGCCGGGGACGAATGCTACTTCCGGGGCGACATGTATGCGCAGCCGGCCGGTCCGCCCAAGATCGTCAGCGAAGACACAGCCGGGCATTTCCGGGCGATGCGGACCTTCTATTGCATCGGCATGCGCGGCGAGGATTGAGCGCCGGCGTCGAGCCGTCATATCTCCGCCCGGTTCTTTCGGTTAGGCTCCCCTCCGGCATTCCAGGGGAGATGCGTTGTGGGCGGGATCTGGTTGGTGGCGCCGCTGGTCGCGGGCGTCGCGGGCGTTTTCATATTCCTGATGGGCGTCGGCCATCTGTCGTCCGGGCGCTTCGTCACCGGCGGCGGACATTTTCTGGTCGGCACGCCGCTCGCCGTGGTCGGCTTCGCGCTGGCGCTGCTCGGCTTTAACACGCAGACCTATGCGCGCCTCACCCATGAAGGCCCGGTCGCGGAGATCACGGTTTGGGCAAAGGATCCGAAGAACAACATATACAACGTCACGCTCCACCGCCTCGACGGCTCCGACACGCTGCAGACCTGCGTGCTGCAGGGCGACGACTGGGTGTTGAGCGGACGCGTCCAGAAATGGAAGCCGTGGGCGAATGTCATGGGCCTCGACGCCACCTACACGCTGAACCAGCTCTCGAACATGTATTCGTCCGCGGCGCGCGGCAACGGCAAGACGATCACGGCGTGCGATATCGGCGGCCCGCCGCCGGAGGTGAACAAATACGTCCCGCCGGCGTGGATCACCTGGCTGCAAAACCACGCCTACACGGTCGACCGCAAATTCGGCGACGCCAATTACATGCCGATGGTGGACGGCGCGACCTACAAGGTCATCATCACGCAATCCGGCTTCAACGCCGAGCCGACGAACGACATCGCCAAGAAGGCGAACGCGGCAGCGGGATGAGCGATCCTGCGGTGCGCCTCTCCGGATTCGTGGTGCTCTCGCTCTTGATTACGTTCGGATTGTATTTCGCGCTGGGTCACAGTCAGTACTTAGCGTCGTGGCCGCCTTTCGTGCTTCCCGTCGTCGTGCCATACGCTCTCACCATTGCAATCGCTAGCGCGTTCGGCCTTTGGCGCCTTCATTTCTCGTGCAGTTTTGTTACGGCGATACTCTGCGCGATCATCCCGATCATCAGCCTGATTTTCTCGGTAGCGTTCAGCTGCGGCTTTTTAAAGGAAAAGTGTTTGCTAATCTGAGCGCTCGCTTGGTCAAACCCGCTCCACCCGACGTCCCGCAGGATCTCCCGCGCCGCGTTGTGGCCCGGCGCGCCGGTGACGCCGCCGCCGGGATCGCGGCGGTGCCGCGCATGTGGAGGTCCCCGACGCAGAGTTGTAAGCTGCGCATACAAATTGGGCCGGGGGGAAATCATGAATATCGGAACATGGACGCTGTCCTGTGCGTGCGCGCTCCTGGGTCTGGCGATCGCATCCGGCGCGCAGGCGGCAGCGTGCGGCGATCTCAAAGCCGTGACCCTGCCCGGCATGGCGCTGAAGATCAGCAAAGCCGACGAACTGCCCGCCGGCCCGGCGCCGCCTCAGCCCTTTGGTCCGCCGTTGAAGGTCACCCTGCCGCCGCGCTGCGAGGTCGAAGGCACGATCAACGAGCGCACGGGCGCCGAGGGACGCACTTACGCAATCGGCTTCGCCGTGGCCCTTCCGGACAATTGGAACGGCCGCTTCCTCTTTCAGGGCGGCGGCGGTCTGGACGGATTCCTGCAGCCGCCGCTCGGCGCCATCGCCGCAGGAGACGCACCGGCGCTGGTGCGCGGCTACGCCGTCGCGTCGACCGACAGCGGCCACAAGTCCCAGAACGGATTCTTCGACCCGAGTTTCTTCGCGGACCAGCAGGCGGCGCTCGATTTCGAATATGCTTCGATCGGCACCGTCACCAGACTC
>Ga0335069_10010463_pt1 | contig 13140 bp, 10 predicted proteins | sample Lox_Sample_11_FD_206714 | JGI IMG/M metagenome (GOLD analysis project Ga0335069, IMG submission 206714) | Soil microbial communities from Loxahatchee National Wildlife Refuge, Florida, United States - Lox_Sample_1.1 | ecosystem: Environmental > Terrestrial > Soil > Wetlands | place: USA... | reverse complement strand
AGGCGGTGCTCGAGCGGGTGCGCGCGCGCGAGGTCGACATCCTGGTGGGCACGCAGATGGTCACCAAGGGCCACGACCTGCCCAACGTGACGCTCGTCGGCGTCGTCAACGCCGACGCCGCGCTGAGCATCCCGGACTTCCGCGCGAGCGAGCGCGCATTCCAGCTCCTCGTGCAGGTCGCGGGGCGCGCCGGGCGCGGCGACGTCCCCGGGCGCGTCATCGTGCAGACGCACGACCCGGAGCACCCGGCCGTCGCGATGGCGGCGCGGCACGACGTGGACGCGTTCCTCGAGCGCGAGCTCGCCGACCGTCGCGAGCTCGGCTACCCGCCGCTCTCGCGGTCGGCGCTGGTGCGCGTGGACGCCGTCGAGGAGGAGCGGGCGCGCGCAGCGTGTGCGCGGCTCGTCGACGTGGCGACGTCGTCCGAGGGCGCGCGTTCGGGCTCAGTCCTCGTGCAGGGCCCGGCTCCCGCGCCCATCGCCCGCCTGCGCAACCGCTGGCGCTTCCGCCTGATGCTGCGCGCGAGCCGCCGCGACGCCCTTCGCGCCGTGCTCGCCTCGATCGAAGCCGCGACGGGCACCCTCGATCGCGCCGTCCGGGCCGCGATCGACGTCGACCCCGTGCAACTGTTGTAGCGATACGACCGTTCAACATGGGCGTTCGCTCCGCGCATCCGCGCTCCGCTCACGCAGCATCTAGGCAGGCGATGCTCTCCGGGGGAGCGCGGCCGCTCCCCCGGCCCCCCACCCACAGGACCGGCCCCATCGGGCCTCCGACTGAACCGGTGGATTGGGTGGGGAGGTTTGGGGCGAGCGTCCGCGCTCCCCCCACTGGCATGGTAGGGACCTGGCCTGCGCGAGCGGAGCCCGCTATGCGGGCGGAGCGAGTGCCCATGTTGCAAGGGGACATCCCAACGTGAACGACCTTCGCGCTCCCTGGCAGGTGCCGCCCGTCTCGTCGCGCATCCTGACGGACAGGCTCGCGCTGCGGCCGCCGCGCACCACGGACGTGCCCGAGCTCCGGCGCGTGCTTCGCGCGAACAGCGAGCACCTGCGCCGTTGGAGCGCCGCGCCGTCGCCCGGCGAAGACCCCTACTCGCTGACCTCGGTGTCTCGCTCCGTGCTGCGCCACCGGCGCGAGTGGAAGCGCGGGCAGGCCTTCGTGCTGCTCGTGGCGACGCGGGAGAACGAGGACCGCGTCATCGGGCGCATCGCCCTCGGGGGCGTGCTGCTCGGCGCCTTCCGCAACGCCTACCTCGGCTACTGGATCGACGCCGAGCACCAGGGCCGAGGGCTGATGACCGAGGCCGTGCGCGCGACGACCACGTTCGCCTTCGCCACGGCGGGCCTTCACCGGGTGCAGGCGGCGGTCATGCCGCGCAACGCGGGCAGCCTGCGCGTGCTCGAGAAGGCCGGGTACCGCAAGGAGGGGCTGGCCGAGCGCTACCTCTGCATCGCCGGCAGCTGGGAAGACCACGTACTCTTCGCCGTGACGAGCGAGGAATGGGTCCCCCCGGCGAGGGACGCGACCACCAGCACGCAACCGACATGGGAGGGCAGCCGATGAGGGGGCATGAGCACCCGCATCGCTTCGGTCGCGCTCGACCTGGTCGCCTCCTTCCTGGCGCCGCCCCGATGCGCCGCGTGTGACCACCCCGTTGCGCGTCTCGCGGTCTTCTGCGCGCCCTGCGCCTCCACGGTGCAGCCGGCGGAAGACGCTGACGACCGGGCCCTCGCGGCATTCGTCTACGGCGGGGCCATCGCCGACGCGATCACGCGCTTCAAGTACGGCGCCCGCCCCGATCTCGCGCGTCCTCTCGCCGACCTCCTGTGGCGCGCTCTCGCGGCACGCGCCGGCCTCCTTCGGGGCTGCGTGGTCGTCCCCGTGCCGCTCCACCCCATCCGCCTCGCCGAGCGCGGGTTCAACCAGTCGGCGCTCCTCGCGCGTCCGGTCTCGCGCAGGCTCGGCGCCCCCTTCCTCCCTCTCGCTCTCTCACGCGTCCGCGACACGCCGCGCCAGGCCTCTCTGGGACGGGAGGACCGCCTTGGCAACGTGGGCGCCGCCTTCGCGGTCCGGCAGGCGAGACGGCTTCGCGGCCGTCCCCTCCTCCTCGTCGACGACGTGCGTACGACGGGGGCGACCCTCGCGGCGTGTACGGAGGCCGCTCTGGAGGCCGGCGCCGGTGCGGTGACCACGGCGGTGCTCGCTCGGGCGGGCTGATGCCTACGAGAGGCCTTTTTCTTCGCGGGGGAGTATCATCCAGACCAGTCCGTGAGCGCCGACAAGGACAAGCCGGATACCCCGCCCAGCGGCGAAGGGAAGCCGGTCACGAAGACGGTCGTGGGCGTGCCCGCGCTGCCCGCAGAGGTGCCGCCCGACACCCCGAGCGATGCGGCGATGACGCATCAGATGCCGGCCTTGCACGCCGACGACACGGCGCCGCGCGAGGGGCCCACCGCGATCGACGTGAAGGCGATGGGCAGGGCCGAGGCCGAGCGCGTCCTGGCCTGGACCGGCTTCACCCAGGAGGAGATACCGACGGCGCAGGGCGGGCCTCCGCAAGGCGGGTCGCCGAAGGCCGGCCCTGCACCGAAGGACGGCGCCGCCGCGGGCAAGGCTGGCACCGCGGGTGCGCTGCCGAAGCCCGCGACCCTGCAGGGGGGCATGCGGGTCAAGACGCCCCCGCCGGGGGATGGTTTTCCGGGCCTCGGTCGCCCGCCGACCGGCCGCGCGATGGAGCCCGAGAAGCCGACCCGCGCCGGCGTCGCTCCGCAGGCCCCCGTCGCTCCGCACGGCCGCTCCACGCTGCTGCTCGACAACTCGGCGCCGGCTCAAGGCGGCGAGAACGAGGTCGAGGCCCCGCCCATCGTGGTGCCCGCGTCGGGCAGCCCTCCGCCCAAGGCGGTGACGCAGCCGCCTCCGTGGGGCCAGGGCGCAGCGCACGTCGCCCCCGCGATACCGAAGGGAGCGCCCCCGCCGCGAGCGCCCGCACCCTCCGTCGAGGAGCTGAGCGGGTCGCTCCTGCTGCCCGCGGACGTCACGGGCGAGGTGCAGGCGCAGACCGTCGAGGAGCTGAGCGGCTCGGTGCTCATCGAGGACGCGCCGGACGGCAAGGGCGCGCTCGTCATCAAGCCGGCGGCGCCGGGTGGAGCGCCCTCTTCGCGCACGCCGTCCGTGAAGCCGCCGGTGCCGAAGTCCATCAAGCCGTCGGTGCCGACGCAGCGCACGGCGATCGGCGGCATGATGCCGGAGCTGCCCAAGGCCACCCCGGCGCCGAAGCTCGACTACGTGCCGAACGCCGCGGGAGGAGACCCGATCGCCATCCCTGTGCCCGACCCGGTGCCCGATCCGTTCGCGGACGTGCAGTGGATGCCCCCTCCGCCGCCGGGCGCGGAGCAGCCCGCGCAGCAGGGCAACGCGCAGACGACCGCGTCGCCGATGACGGGAGACATCGAGGTCACCAGCCTGCCGCGCGGCGGGATCCAGCCGCTGCTCGACGCGTCGAAGCGCTACGCGAAGCGGTTCGCCGAGCTGTCCAAGCGCGCGTTCGAGGGGTCCAAGCCGCTGCTCGCGAAGACCAAGCCGCTGCTCGACCGGGTGCAGGTCCTCGTGAAGCGCGCGCAGGCGGCCCTTCCCGAGCACAGCATGCTGCGGTCCGATTCGCGGCCGAAGTGGTTCCTGCCGGTGGTGGCGGTGGCAGGGCTCGTCGTGGGCATCGGCCTCGTGGGGCTCGTCGTCTCGGCGGCGCGCGGCGGAACGCGGGCGAGCGATCGGCCCTCGGCGTCGAGCTCCGCGTCCGCCACGCTCGCGACGAGCGCGCGCCCGGGGGCCTCGACGTCGCCCGCCGCGGCGCCTCCGGCGGCACCCGCGGTGCTCCCGGCGTGCACCGTGGTCGGTCCGCCTCACGTCATCGGACCCAACGCGACGGTGGCCGCGGGCGTCGAGGTCGTGCGCGCCGCCGACGATCTGGCCATCGGCTTCGCTCCCGGCGAGCACGAGGCGATGGCGGTGCGCGTCGACCCGTCGTCGGTGTCCGCCATCTCGAGCGTGCGCGCGACGTCGAAGGACACCGTGAAGCGCGTCACCCCCACGGTGAGCGCCAAGGGCGCGCTGTCGCTCGTGGTCGACGCCGACCGCAAGAGCGACAAGCTCCAGGGGCGACGCACGGTGCTCGCATCGCCAGCGGTGCAGGTGGGCGCCGTCGACGGGCACGTCGCGTGGTCGCGGCTGGGCGGCCCGCCCGCGGGTCAGCTCTGGCCGATCGACGGGGGCGACCCGGTCGAGGCGCTCCGCGGCGCCGTGGAGCGCGCGGGCTCGCAGACGATCGCCGTCGCGTTCCGCAGGTCGAGCTCGGTGTGGCTCGGAACGCTCGACGACTCGGGCAGCAGCCTCGCCGTGCGCGGCGACCTGTCGCACGTCGACGGCCTGGGCCCCGCCGTGGGCTCTCCGGTGATCGCGATCAGCGACGGCGTGGTGCTCGCCGCGTGGTCCGATCGCCCGTCGTCCGACGCGCCGTGGAAGCTCCGCTGGGCGCGCTTCCAGGCCGGCCAGGCGGCGGGAGCCGCGAACGCGTTCGTGCCCCCCGCCGGGGGCAAGGGCGAGCAGACGATGTCGCCGGGCATCGCCGCGCTCCCCGGCGGCCGCTTCCTCCTCGTGTGGACCGAGGGCCCGCAGTCCGGTCACGACGTGCGCGCGCTCACGCTCGGCCCGGACGGTTCTCCCATCGGCGGCCCGCTCACCATCTCGACGCCCGGCGTGAACGCGGGCCAGGGTCAGGCCGCCGTCACCGAGAGCGGCGCAGGCGTCGTCGCGTTCCTGCAGACGGGTGGCAGCGGCTTCGAAGTCGTCGCGACGCCGGTCTCCTGCGGCAAGCCCTGAGCTAGCAACCGGGGACGCCGGTAGGACAGAGCAAGGTCGGATCGATGTTGACGCTCGCTTTGCCGGTGCCGGTGTTGCCCGCCTGGTCGGTGATCTTCACGGTGATGTCGAGCGGCTTGCCCAGGAACAGGTGGTAGTCGGTCCCGTCGATGTCGAGCTGGTAGCGCAGCCCCGACAGCTTGCAGAACCCGCCCTGGTCCTGCTCGAACGTGAAGACGAAGGACATCTGCGGCCCGGCGAGGTTGGTGCCCGGCTGCACGCTGGTGATCGTCGTCGTCGACCCCTGCTGCTTGATGTTCTCCTGCCGCACGGCCAGCCAGATGTGGTGCCCGCCCTGCGGACCTTGCTCCATCTGCACCGTCTCGCCCGCGGTGAGCGGGAGGTAGTCCGTCTGCCCCTCGCCCACCTGCACGACCGGCGGGCCCGCGTTGAGCGGCCGGCACGCGTCGGGCGCGTCGTTCGCCCAGTTCGATTCGTAGGGCTCGAGCGCCGCGGGCGACACCGTATCGCTCGCGCACGTGCCGCCGATGCACGTCTGCGGCGCGTTGCACGTCGGCGCGCCGGGCGGACCGCCGGGCAGCGGGAGCAGACACTGTCCCTGCAGGATCACGCGCAGCAGCTTCGTCTCGTTCGGCACGAAGCTCGTCTCCGCGGTTCGCACCAGCACGGGCATCGCGGTCGACTTGGGCGTCCACCCCGCCTGCATGTAGGCGTCGATCTGCACGTCGACGGGCGCCGAGTCGTTGCCTCCCGGCGGAACCACCTTCACCTCGTGCGGCAGCGCCGACGGGTCCAGCGTCTCGTCGCTGTTCGTCTTGCCCCCGACCTTCGTCACGACGTGCAGCGATCCGACCGCGCCGTTGAGCGGTTCGGACTGGATGCCGACGACCACCTCGGTCGCCGGCACGGTCGTCGTGGTCGACGAGCACGCGGCGGCGACGAAGACGAGCGCCGCGCTACTGGACCGTCGCCAGTGCGCTCGCGAAGCAATCGGCGCTGACGAACTCGGTGAAGCGGCGCTGCTCCTGACCGTTGCTGTCGAGGAAGACGACGACCGGCAGCCCCTCGGTCGCGTGGTACTTCTCTCGGACCTTCGCGATCGCGGGGTCGTCGTCATTGGTGGCGTCCACGTGCAGAGCAACGAAGCGCGACCCCTCTTTCTGAACCTTGGGGTCGGGGAAAGTCTTCTCGTCCAGCTCTTTGCACGCCCCGCACCAGCTAGCCCCGAAGTCGACGATCATCGGCCGGTGCTCCACGGACGCCTTCTGCACCGCCACCGGCTCGTTCGTCTCCCAGTGTAGCTCCGGGGGGAGCTCGTACCACGTGATCACCATGAAAAGACCGGCGATCGCGGGGACGATCGAGGCGAGCTTCGTCGGCTTGGACAGGTGCGCGATGGGCGACTTGCGGCGCTCTGCGGCGATGTGCGTCCCGCCGAGGACGAGACCCGCGAGCAGGACGACCGCGGCGACGATGCCATACCCGGCCGTCGGGAGTGCCAGCTTGTGCACGAACTCCTTGGGCAGCGCGTCGCGGATGTAGCCGAGCGCCATGTACGCGAGGCACACGCCGCCGATCCACTTGATGCCCATCATCCACGCCCCGGCCTTCGGCAGGTTCACGGCGAAGGTGCCGACGATGAAGAAGAGGGTGCCGAGACCCAGCCCGTAGAAGGCCATCGCCGCCGAGCCGAGCGCCACGTTCTTGGTCGTCGCGATCCAGCCGAGCAGACCGAAGAGGAACGGACCCACACAAGGCGCCGCGACGAGCCCGCACACGAGGCCCAGCAGGAACGCGCCGCGATAGCCGGTGCCGCCGACGCTCGACAGCCTCTGGTTCAAGCCCGCGGGGAGCGCGATCTCGAAGGCGCCGAAGAGCGACGCGGCGAGCGCGGTGAAGACGATGGCGATCACCGCCACGACCCACGGATTGCCGAGCGCCGAGCCGAAGCCCTTGCCGGTCATCGCCGAGACGACGCCCATCGGCGTGAAGAGCGCCACGATCCCGAGCACGAACGTGAGCGACAGGAGCGCGCCCTGCGCGCGGCTCTTGGCTTCCTTCGCACCGAAGACCGACACCGTGATGGCGATCATCGGGTACACGCACGGCGTCAGGCTGGTGGCGAGCCCGAAGACGTAGCTCGCCCCCAGGGTGATGAAGGCGCCCTGGGCCAGGTAGCGCTGGAAGGCGCCGGTGTCGGATGCGCAGGAATCGTCGCCGGCGAAGGCCATCATCGGCCAGAGCAGCAGGACCAGGGTGGCGACCGACGCCAGAGCCATCTTCGTTCGCGGTTTCACGGGATTCCTCCGACCTGCATTCTCCGCGCCCAGCGGGACCGTTCGTTCCGCGCCGGCTGAAACGCAATATATCCGGGGCTCAGTTTGCAGCCATCTTCGCCAAGGTGGATCGTGCCATCTCCACCTCGGGGCCCAGGGCGATGGCCAGCGGGCCGCGCGAAGATTGGGTCCGTGTAACGAACGCCTCGAGGTACCGGCGGGCGACGGTCCATTCGCCGGCCGCGTAGGCGAGGTGGCCGAGCACGAAGCGTCCATACCCTTGACCACATGGCGCCGAAGCGAGCTCGTCGATCACATCCTGGAGCCCACTGACGCGGTCCCCCGACGCGATGCGCGCGAGCGCGAGGTGGGCACGATAGAGCGGCTTGTCGCGCGTCCCCCAGCGCACCGCGCGCTCGAGCGCAGCGATGGCCTCGGCGTAGCGATGCCCGAGAAACAGAGCGCTGCCGAGCGTCCACCAGTGGAACGGCCGGCGCGACGCCGGACCGCGACGCGCGGCGACACGCAGGTGAACCACGGCGGCGTCGAGATCCCCCGCGCCGATGGCCGCGCGCGCAGCGTCCTGCTGGAGCACATCGACCATGACGCCGAGCTCTATCGCTTGCAGCGCGATTTCACGGGCGCGCTGGAATCGCCGCGCCTCGTACGCCGATAGATAGAGCTGGCGCAGCAGCATCGCCTGCGTCGTCTTGTCGAGCGGGGCACGCGTCGCGAGCCCCTGGCGCGCCCAGCGCGCACGAGCCGATGCGGATCGGGCCGCCATCGCCTTGTGAAGCAGCTCCTCCGCGGAAGGCGCCGCGCGGTGCTCCCCCGCTGCTGCGCCGCGCCGTACTGCAGTCACCTCGTCCTCGCTTGGGTCCGCACTCTTCGAGCCTGCGGCACCCTGGCCAGCGTACCATCCGCTCTGCGGTCCGGCCAAAACGTGCTACGTCCGCGGGCGCGTGAAAACGCTTGCGGCCGCCCTGGTGAGCCTGGCCGTCGCCTGCTCCCTCGCGGGGTGCGGGCGTCGCGCGACGGAAGCGGATTGCCAGCTCATCGTGGACAAGAGCGTCGAGCTGCAGATGAAAGAGATGAGCGAGACCGACGCCGCCACGATTGCCGAGCGCGAGACCCACATCCGGTCGGAGCTCGACGAGCAGATCCAGTCGTGTCAGTCGCGGCGGGTGACCGACCGGACCATCGCGTGCGTCAAGGCCGCCACGGCGACGCAGGAGCTCGACCGATGCCTGCGGTGATCCGGACGGCGATCCTCGCCGTCGTCGGCGCTGCGGTCGCGGCGCTGCCGGCGTGCAAGCCGAAGATCACGCCGGCGCAGTGCGACACGCTCGTCGACCGCTACGCGCAGCTCGTCGTGACCGAGAAGCTGCCCGACGCAGGTGCTGCGACGATCAAGGCCGAGCAGGAGCGCGAGCGCGGCGAGGCCCGCGGGGACGACGCGTTCAAGAACTGCACGTCCGAGGTGAGCCGCGCCGAGTTCGACTGCGCGATGCGCGCTCCCACGGCCGACGCGCTCGAGAAGTGCCTCGAGTAGCGTAGGTCACTTCGAGTGCGCGGCGCGTCCGTGCATGCGCTGGCGCGTGCCGCCCGTGCCGGGATCCGGCTCGGCCGCGGGGCCGTCGACCTGCCAGAGCGTGTCGCCCCCGAGGAGGCACACCTGATCCTCCAGCTCGCGCAGGCACGTCTCGCGCGAGTCGTCCTCGGCGCACGAGGCGGTGACCGGCCCGATGTTCTCGCTGCCTCCGGGCGGAGCGTTGGGGTAGACGCGCACGTCGCACCCGCGCTGCCCCGATGCCGGCGCGGCGTGCTTGGTGTGCGCCGCGTGCGCGACGAGGACCGTCGCCGTCAGCGCGTTCTGCGCCATGCCCCAGACGACGTCGCCGCCGCGCGCGCAAACCGCGTCCATGAGCTGGCGCTCGCAGGTCCCCCCGCCCTGCGCACACTCGACGCGCACGCCTCCGAGCTCGTCGACCGGCACGACGGGGTTGCCGGGATACGCCTTGACGGGGCAGCCGGCATCGCGCGCCGGGTAGCGCGCGTCGGGGGCGCTTCCGCCGCAAGCCACGAGGAGCGACAGAGGAGCGAGAAGAAGCGCGACTCGCGATCGGCTGCGCATGGTGACCGTCACTCCGCCGCCGCGCGCGTCTTGAGCATCGGGAAGCCGAGCGCCTCGCGCTGCGCGAGCCACGCCTCGGCGACGCCCTTGGCCATCGCCCGCACGCGACCGATGAAGCGCGCGCGCTCGGTGACGCCGATGGCCCCGCGCGCGTCGAGCACGTTGAAAGCGTGCGCGCCCTTCACGACGAAGTCGTACGCCGGCAGCACCAGCTTCTTGAGCGGGTCGTCGCCGCCGAGCGTCAGGAGGCGCTTGCACTCGCGCTCGGCCAGGTCGAACGCCGCGAAGTGCGCCTGCGTGTCGGCCTGCTCGAAGTTGTAGGTCGACCACTCCCACTCGGCGCGCTTGACCACGTCGGCGTAAGACACGCCCGGCCCCCACTGCATCTCCCAGAACGACTCGACGTTCTGCAGGTACATGCAGATGCGCTCGAGGCCGTAGGTGAGCTCGCCGCTCACCGGCTTGCAGTCGATGCCGCCCACTTGCTGGAAATAGGTGAACTGCGAGATCTCGAGCCCGTCGAGCCACACCTGCCAGCCGAGGCCCCACGCACCGAGCGTCGGCGACTCCCAGTCGTCCTCGACGAAGCGCACGTCGTGCTCCTCCGGCTTGGTGCCGAGCGCGAGCAGCGACTCGAGGTACTGGTCCTGGATGTCGATGGGCGACGGCTTGAGGATCACCTGGAACTGGTGGAACTGCTGCGTGCGGTTCGGGTTGTCGCCGTAGCGTCCGTCGGTCGGCCGGCGCGAGGGCTCGACGTACGCGACGTTCCACGGCTCGGGTCCGAGCGAACGCAGGAAGGTGGCGGGATTGAACGTCCCCGCGCCGACCTCCGAGTTGTACGGCTGAACGATGAGGCAGCCGCGCTTCGCCCAGAACTCCTGCAGCGCGAGGATCACTTCCTGGAAGTACATGGCCGGAGCCAAGGAGTAGCACGGCTCGTCGGAGACTCCTTTCGGCACTTCGTCATCGTCGTCAGGTACTTCGGCTGTTTCTTCACTTCCTTCCGCTGTGGCTACTGGTTCTTCCGCTTTGTCGTTCGGTTCTTCCGCTTTGTCTTCAGGAGTTTCCGCTTTGCCGTTCGCTCCAGCCGCAATGACCAGAGGCGGAGCCGCTTTGTCTCTGGATGGAGCGGAAGAACCATCAGGTTCTTCGTCACTGACTGTCGGCGGTGACGAAGAACCGAACGACAAAGCGGCGATTGTTGTCGGTCGAGCGGAAGAACCGAACGGCACTTCGTCACTTCCAGTCGACTGTGACGAAGTGTCTGTCGGCGAAGCGGCTTTTTCTGTCGTCCCTTCCGCCTTTGCTCCCGTCGGAGCGGAACTGCGCGAGACGACTCCTACTTTTTCAACGCGGAGGGCGGCGGCGCTCGTGAAACCAGGCGCGGTAGCTCTGCATCTTGGCCTGCTGCTCGCTGGGTGCGTGGGCCTGACAAGTGGAAAGTTCGTCGCTGCCGGCGGGCGCGCCCCATCGCTGCTCGACGCAGTCGTTGGGGTTGTAGGCGACCTCGAGGGACGCGGCGCGATCGACCACGTCCTCTAGCGACAGGGTCCACGTGGAGCCGTCGGTGCGCACGTAGGTGAACTTGCGCGTCTTGAGCTCCGTCGCGAGGCGCGCCTCGAGGTCGGCGCGCACCTGGTCCGGCGTCTTCCCGGCGGGCATGGCGTATCGCTCGGGGCGGCGGGCGACGCGCGCCGGGATGCCGCGCGCCACGTCGATCGCGATGAGGATGCGGAGGTCGCGCGACGGCGTCGAGAAGTCCTCCCACTCGCCGGTCGTCTCGAAGATCCTCGCGCCCTCGGGCATGTCCGCGGCGGCCTTGGCGCCCGCGAGGAACTTGCGCCCGTTCTCCACCGAGTTGACGCGCGTCTTCACCTGCTCCTCGAGCGCGTCGATGATCTCGAGCAGCGCCTGCATCGGGTCGAGAGGCGCCGGCGAGAGGACGTCGTCCATCTTGTCGTAGAAGCCCTCGACGCCGCCGTCCCACTGGGTCGTCGCGTAGTCGGGCAGCTCGCGGTTGAGCAGGTGGCGCCACTTGAGGGTGATGCGATCGCGCACCACCGGGCGGAAGCGCTTGAACCCGGCCGCGCCGAGCGCGGGATCGATGGCGAAGAGGAAGTTGCCACGCCAGAAGCGCTTGCGCGCGACCGTGCCGTCCGGTTGCCCGTCGACCGCGTAGAGGATGCCGCCGCTCGTGGCCGTCTGGGCGATGCGCTTCGCGAGGACGAGGACGTGCCCATAGGGGTCCGCGTAGATCGTACCCGGCCGCAGCTCCTCGGCGGAGAGCGAGACGGGGTAGTAGTCGCCGGTCTCGTCGTCGGCCGGCGTGCGCCCCGCGCCCGACTGCGCCGCGTCGGCGAGCGTCGTGCGGAAGAATTCGCCGAGCCGCTTCACGTTGTTCTCCCACGGGCCTTCCTTGTCGCGATCCGGATCGGCCCACGTCGGAAGCACCGGCGGCTTGGCGTCGGCGCCGGCGTCGGCATCCGGCTTGGGGAACGGATCGCTCTGCGACGCGAAGTCGGTGCACGTCGGCGGCGTGCCGTTCTCCCCGCGCGAGCAGTGCGACCAGCCGAACGGCAGCCCCAGCTTGAAGGAGAAGTACGCGCGCAGGAAGTACGGCAGGTCCGCGCAGTCCGGACGCACGATGACGCCCTGCTCGTCCTCTCCGGTGCCCAGGTGATCGAAGAGGAAGTTGCGCCCTTCGTCTCGAAGGACCTCGTGCAGCGCCGGCCAGCTCGGTTGCGCATCCTCGGGTGCATCGAACATGTGCTGGATCCACGCCGAGTAGAGGTTCTCGAGCGACGGGGTCCACGCGGCCCGCGTGAACCAGAGCGACGTTCGCGGCGTTCCCGGCGGCGGCACCCCGAAGGCGCCCACGGTGACGTCGCGGCTCGCGATCTCGGCGCTGCCGCAGGACGCGTCGCGCGCGAGCGTCGCCTTCCACTTGCCCCTCGCCGGCGCCTCGACGCGCGCGACCCACGCATAGGGCGGTCCGCCTTCGCGGGTCGCCGTGACGGGAGGCGTCTTGCCATCCGGCGAGCGGAGCTCGAAGTGCGCGTCGACGACGTGATCCGCCACCGCCACGACGCGCATCGGCTGCCCGCGCACCGGGTGCTCCGGCGACACGAAGAGCAGGACGTCACCCGGCGCTCCGCATTCGGGCTCCGGCGCGGGAGGCGGGCTCGGGGCCGCGGAGGCGATGGCCGAAGGCTGCGGCTCCGGGGCGCTTGCGACGCTGGGCGTTGCCTGCGGCGTCACCGGAGTCGGACTCGCGTCGCTCCCTCCCCGCTGGCACCCCGCCCCGGCGAGGACGCCCAACCCCGCGAGCAGCGCGACCTTTCGCACGGCACGAGGCGCGAGCATTGGCGCTGACTTTGGCCAGGAAGCGATCATCCCCATGTCCGAGCAACGCGCACACGCCCTCGAGCGCGTCCCATGCGTCACCATCGTACGAGCCGATCCGCGGTCTTGCGAGCACAAGCACGGTACATCCGCGCATGTCGCTCGGCCCGGCCGAGCGCCGTTCCCGGGGGTCGGGTCCGCGGGGGCGCGCTTCCTGGCCACTGCTGTGGCGCTCGGATACGCTTGAGCGGGAGCATGCCGAGCCCCGGCGCCGCGCGGCAGATCGGGCGATACGTGCTGTTCGGCGAGATCGCCGCCGGCGGCATGGCCACGGTGCACTTCGGCCGCCTGAACGGGCCGGCGGGCTTCTCGCGCACCGTCGCCATCAAGCGCCTGCACGCCCAATACGCGAAGGATCCCGACTTCGTCTCGATGTTCCTCGACGAGGCGCGCCTCGCCGCGCGCATCCGGCACCCCAACGTCGTGCCCACGCTCGACGTCGTGCAG
>Ga0335069_10010462_pt1 | contig 13141 bp, 11 predicted proteins | sample Lox_Sample_11_FD_206714 | JGI IMG/M metagenome (GOLD analysis project Ga0335069, IMG submission 206714) | Soil microbial communities from Loxahatchee National Wildlife Refuge, Florida, United States - Lox_Sample_1.1 | ecosystem: Environmental > Terrestrial > Soil > Wetlands | place: USA... | reverse complement strand
GGGCACACCACCAGGGCCTGATCACCATCACCGGAACCGCCACCGCTCTGACCGTCACCGACAGCGCCGGGCGAGTCCTCAGCCCGGCATCACTGGCGCGTCCACCCACCCAACCCCCACCCGCGGTGCCGCCGTGCCCCGGGCCCACCGGCGAACGCGCCGACTGGTGGTGGTACGAACCCTTCCAACCCCAACCACCACCACCCACCAACTAAGTTGGTTAGCTAATTTGAGCCAAATCGGGCCATAGGCGGGCAATCCACGCCCGTCGTAGCCGAGGATGTCATCCGCGGTCCTGGTGTCAAGCACCGGCACGCGCAACGCGGCGGATGACTCAGATTGGATTGCTGAACTGAGAATTGCCGAGTGACGTATGCCATGACTCGTCCGTGATCATATGCTCAGCGTCGGGCGCAGCGAGCCATCGTTCGGCGCTGCAGTGAACGGAGGCCAGAGATGAGTCCTCGTCCCCTGCGGCTCGGCTTAGCCCTTTCCGGCCAAGCCGCCGTGGCGGAGATGACAGAGCAAGCACGCCGCGCCGAGGCCATCGGCTTTGATGTGGTGCTGTTGCCTGACCACCTCGGTCTGACGGCACCGTTGCCACCGCTGGTCGCGATAGCAGCATCTGCACCATCGGTGCAGGTAAGCAACCTCGTCCTCAATGCCGCCTTTTACCGGCCCGCGCTGCTCGCCCGCGACTTGGCCAGCGTGGACGGCGCTACCGGGGGTCGGTTGATCGTCTCGCTGGGTGCGGGTTACGCCGAAGAGGAATTCGCCGCCGCGGGACTCGCGTTTCCCGGGCCCGGCGCCCGGTTGGGGCTGCTCACCGAACACGTCACCACGATCCGCGCCCTGCTGTCAGATCCGGACTACGTTCCGCGGCCGGCGCAGGCCCCGCCGCCCATCATGATCGCCGGGGGTGGTGACCGGCTTTTGAAACTCGCCGCCCACCGGGCCGACATCGTCGCGATCGCCTCGCGGGGCACCGAAGCCGATCTCGCCGAACGCGTCGGCTATGTCAAAGCCCACGCCGGGCAGCGCCTCAACGAGATCGAGCTTGCATTCAGTTTCTTTCAGGTTTCCCTGGACGGCCCGACCGACTTTGCGATGCTCCGCCGATTTGCGCCCGCCAGCACCGAGTCCGACCTTCGCCGGCTGGCTACCCTCCTGGACGGGCCGGTCTCCGCGGCCGCCGAACGCATCCACCGCTTCCGCGACGAGTTGGGCATCACGTATTTCACCCTCAATTACAGCCCTGGCGCGTCGTGGGAAAGCCTCGGAAAGCTCGTCGCGGCCGTCAAGTGACCTCACTGGGCGGCTAAAGCGGCCCGGAAGCGCTACGGAACGGGTAGGCCGGAAGTAGCATCAACCCGATAGTCGAAACGGGCCACTGCTCTGGCGTGAGGGGAGGTCATGACCGACGCATTCGTATGGCCGCCGCAGGTCGATGACGCGCGGCTCACGGAGGCAATGCGGTGGTTTGGCCGGGCACGGGGCCGCAGCCTCAACGAAGGTGAGTGCCAGACAAGCTGGCAGACGGTCGCATTCACCTACAAGCCCGACCTTCGCCGCGTTCCGCGCCCCTACCCCGAGACCGGCACATGGGTCGCCAGCCTGCACTCGAGCGGGACCACCGCCGAGCCCGTATTTTCGCCATGGTCGGAGGTCGACCAGGCGGTCGCCGACGCCACCACACAGCAGATTCATGAGCGGTGCCCGTCGATTCAAGGCGCACGGTGCGCGGTGATCGCGCCGGCGCCGCCGCTTGCCGCCGCGCACTTCATGATGCGCGAGATCGAGCTGAGTGACGGGGTGCCCTTTCTGATCGAGCCGGGCGAGCCTGAAAGGACATGTCGGGCCTTGATTGACAACGGCATAGAGGTGGTGTTCACCCTGCCGCTGATCGCCTCGCGTCTCGGAGAGTACTTGAACAATGCGGCCCACCGACGCCGCCCCGTTGCTGTCTCGCTCGTCTTCTGCGTTGGCGATGTGCTGGCCCCGGCGCGTCAGTCGATGCTGACCGCGCTGTGGGAGGCCCCGGTGCTGAACATGTTTGGCTGTTCTGAATTGTTCGGACCGGTGGCGGGGCCCGCGGAGGCTGGTCACCCACTGGTGTGGTGTTGCGAACCCGTGGCCGTCGAGGTGATCGATCCGGTCTCCATGTCGCACTGCCAGGTGGGGGAACGCGGTGTGTTGGTTCTGACCACGCTGTGGCCCAAAGCCTCTCCGCTGCAGCGGTATTGGACAGATGATTCCGTGGAGGTAACCCAGGCCTGTCCGGTCCACGGCTGCTTTGCCTTCCACTACATCGGCCGCCCAACGTCGACGTTGCAGACGCCCTGCGGCCACGTCGCGTTGCGTACCATCGACGAACTGCTACTCGGCAGCGGATTGTGCGGGTCGGAATGGTCGGTGCGCCGAACCGCGGAGGGCATATGCGTCGAGGCTGAGATGCTCACGCGGTCACCCGGTGCCACGCGCGAGGTCCGGGATGCATTGGTCGAGATGATCGGTGAACCAATGGGGTTCGTTGCCAGAAAACCAGGTTCGTTGCCGCGGATCGCGCCCAAGTTCCGTGTCGTCACAGCATAGGGTGATACACCGCATGCCCTCCCCCGAGACGCCGCGCCTGCTGTTCGTGCATGCCCATCCTGACGACGAGACCCTCACGACCGGTGGCACGATCGCGCACTATGCCGCGCGGGGCGCGCAAGTCCACGTCGTTACGTGCACCCTCGGCGAAGAGGGCGAAGTCATCGGCGACCGCTATCGGCTGCTAACAGCAGACCACGCCGACCAGCTCGGGGGCTACCGCATCAACGAACTGACCCGAGCGCTGCACGCGCTTGGCATCGACGAACCGATCCACCTCGGCGGACCGGGCCGATGGCGTGACTCCTGCATGCCCGCCAAGCCGAGCGGCCGTCAGACCCGATTCGCCGATGCCGGAGACGACGCTGTTCGTGAGCTATCTGCGGTCATCGACCGATTGCGTCCGCATGTGGTCGTCACCTATGACCCTGAAGGTGGTTACGGCCACCCCGATCACGTGCAAACTCACCGTGTGACCACGGCCGCGGCGCGGGCCAGCGAGTGGACGACGCCGAAGTTCTATTGGACAGTGCTGGCGTCCAGCGCATTGAGAGCCGGCCTGAACAGTTTGGGCGATATCCCCCCGGGCTGGACGAAGGTGCCCAATCTCGCCGACATGGGTTTCTGCCACCCCGATAGCGCCATCGACGCCGTAATTGATGTAGCAAACGACTTACACCGCAAGCTCAATGCGCTGTCCGCGCATGCCACCCAGGTCAGCCTGGCGCCCGACCGGCGCTGTTTCGCACTCTCCAACAAGGTGGCGGTGCCGATCCTGACCCAAGAGCATTACGTGTTGGCGGCCGGCCGTGCCGGACCGCGGGACCGCCGGGGGTGGGAAACCGACCTGCTGGCCGGGCTGTCGTTCGGCTGACGCCTACACCCGGACAGCGGGTTCCTGGCGCAGCCGCCAATAGCGGCGATCCGACTTGTTGAAGAACGGCGCAAATACCTGCCGCACCGTCAAATCTAGTTCCCGGTAATACCTTTCATCCAGGTTGTAACGCGTGTCACCATACGGGTAGTAATAGTCATTACGGAAGTAGCCGGTGGTGAGCATTGTGCGCGGCTCGTCGGTGGGGTTGGGCGTGCCGCGATGCAACATGCCGGGATCGCGGATCATCAGGTCTCCGGGGGCCAGCTCGATCAGTCTGGATGGAATCTGGCTGGCAAGGGCCTCGACCGATGGGTTCGCCTCGTCCTGTATGAATAGGTCGAGGTTGAATCTCTCGAACAGCTCAGCGCGCCAAAGATGGCTACCGCCGGGCCAGACTTCGATGGGACCATTCTGCAGAGTGCATTCGGTGATCGCGATGTTTACCAGGCAGCCGGGGATGCCGTTACCCTCGTAGAAGCCGATGTCGCGATGCGGCGCTTGCTTGGTCGATCCCTTCAGGCACGTATCGCTGGACACGGACTTGCAGTAGTAATCGTCGCCCAACGTCTCCGCGATGATCGAATGCGCAAATGCGTTGCGCACGACGTCGGCAGCCGCGAATGGCCCTGTCAGGCGAGGGAATATCCGAAGCCGTGAGCCTCTCTCCCAGAAGACGCCATCGGTACTCCAGGCCTCGCCTTCCGGCGTCTTGTGCCGGCCTGCCCGCATCTGCCGCGTGACCCGTCCGTACAGTTCCTGAAAGCTCGTTTGAAGCTCCGCCAGAAGTGAATCTGGGATCGCCGCCCGAAGGATCACGTATCCGCGGGTGTGCAGCAGCATCGTTCCGAGGCGGGTGTTCTCAACGGAGAGCTCAGCGTTGCGAAGCTCTCGACCGGAGATCCGGATATCTGCTTCAGACGGATTCATCGAAGCACTCATTTCGACCTCGATCTTGCCGTTGTGCGGCGGCGACGTGTTGTGGGCCGATGGTACGCCGGCCGGCCCGTTCGGAAGCGGAATACGAACACGAAATCAAAGATTCACGGTCCTCAATCGCGCTGATCCCTCGATCTTTCCGCCGATGTGGGCGGCCAGCTGAGCGGTCGCGATCAGGGCCTCGCGGCGTGCGCCGCCCGACATCCCGGCAGCGTCCCACGCGAGTTCGCATATTCGGCGATACAGGCGAACATCCACCGACACGCGGTGGTAGTGATACTTGTTGAGGTACGACGACGCGACCCCGTACTGGCGCCATTTTCCAAGTGTGGCGGTCAGCGAATCCGGCATATCGCCGACCACAACGGCATCCGCTGTGTACAGGATGCGGCCCGCACCGGCGTCCAGCACCCGGAACATCAGATCGAGGTCCTCGCCGAAGTTGGAAAATCTCTCATCGAATCCGCCCACCTTTTCGAGGACGTCGCGTCGGTACGCACAGTTGGCGGTGACCAGCGCGCCGTCGAGAGTCTTAGCGGTGATCTGCCGGGATTCGGCCGTGTGGCACAGGATTGCGTCCAACAATGTCCTCGCGCTGACTTTTTCGAAGAGACTGACCGGCTCGGCGGTGAGTCGGCCGCCCACTGCGACTACGTCGGGACCGCTTGCGGCGGCTGCCATTAACGCCTGCGCCCAGTCCGGAGCCGGCCGGCAGTCCCCGTCGGTGAAAAGTACCCAATCGCCACTGCAGCGCTCGAGCGCGACATTGCGTCCCGAGGCAGCATGCCGACGGGGGTTGTCAACCAAGGTCACCGCCGGGTCTGAGGCGGCGATTTGGCGGGTCCCGTCGGTGCTGCCACCATCGGCGATGACCAGCTCCTTGATCGAATAGGTCTGACAGTGAAGTGATTCCAGAAGCGGACCGATGCCCGACGCCTCGTTGAGCGTTGGCACCACGACAGAAACGGAAGCGGTCATCCCGATTGATCCGATGCTAAGTCAGGTCATAGCCGTACGCGGACGCCACCATCGCGACGTCCTTGTCGGCCAGCGCACGCAGGGAGGCCGGCAGTTGGGACCAGGTGTGTAGTTCTCGATCCAATGGGCCATACCCCCGGGTGTCGTGTACTCGTCGGTCGAAGACGGCATGGTCAAATTGATGGGCATCGAGCTCACAATGCTCGGCGATCGCGGCGCTCCAACGGCGGGTGTCGGCGATCAAGTCCTCGTAGCGTACGGTGAGAATCAGTCTGCGCAGAGAGGAATCCTCTTCGCTGCCGATGAAACTTTCGGCCACCGTGCGCCAACACCCCACTGACGTCTCGGTATCACGACGCGTCCAACCAGGGTGACGCTCCCAGTCTTCGAGGCTGCACAGCACGTCTCGCGGATCTCGCACGATGTGGATGACTCGAAGTCGCGGAAACAGTGTCAGCAGAGGTTGTATATCCGGCAGCCCGTATCGAACCTCCTTAAATCCCCAGATTGGCCGGCCATTTCGGTGTGCGGGCTCGGCGAACAACGTCTCGATGAAGGCGCGGCCGGCATCGTCAATGCGGGCGCGTTCGGGAGTCAGGTTCGCGATGAACCCCTGATAGTCGCTGGCAGCCCACTCATCTCGAGCCTTGGCCCCGTGATGTCCAGTCCAGAGCCGGAGCTGCTCGACGGCAGCCAGCACGGGCCGCAACTGCCCGGCGTGTTCTCCCCAGATCATCACGTCGGGGTGCGAGCACAGCAGCCGCTGCACCAGGGTGCTGCCGCATCGCTGGCCGGCCCCGAGCACCAGCAGCGGAGTGGCCACTTCGGTCATGTCAGGCACCAACCGGCGCCGAAGACCGAACGGCCACAGGGCTGTTGCGATGTGTAGGGGTGGATTATGGGACCTCCTTTTCGCGGCTTACCGCGCTCGCCGCAGAGGTCGGGCCGGGACACTCGTTCCTCACGTCGGCCGTGGCGCACCGGCGCCGCTTGCGTCCCGCTGTGGTCGGGCCCCAGCGACATCTCTGTACGGAAAGTTCACCGAATCGCCGGCCGGCACATCCGTCGGCTCCTTTTCGTTCGGCGGCGCAAGCGGATCGGTGTCGGTCGGAACTCGGGTGCCGAGCACTGCGAGCTGCCGGTCGTAGGCGTCCCCGGCGAACTGCTCCGTCGCGGCGTCGCAATGTTGACTGAATTGAGTCTCACCGGTGGTGTTAGCGCCATGAAAGACGTAGGTGTACAAGCGGGGCGCGTCGAGCATGACAACGCGCCGGGATCGCCACAAGCGGTACCCGATTGCGATGTCTTCGCCGCGATGCAAGTGTCGGTACGGCGGGAACTTCTCCCGTGCGCAGACAAGGCTTCCCTCCCACATCCGCCGTATCGAAACCGCGAAGATGCGGCGGGCCGGCCACCAAAGTTGCAGTCGCGCGAGAAAGCACGCGTCGGCGCCCAGAAACCTGATCGAGCTCATCTGGATGCTGAGACGGTCCGGGTCATAGAGATCGTCGTCATCCCAGATGCACAGGTATCGACCCGACGACTTTTCCACTGCGAGGTTGCGCAGCTCTCCCATCGATCGGTTTGCCTGCCGTTCGGCGTAGATCTTGACCGGTGGATAACAAAGCGCGTCGATGCCCTGTTGCAATTCGTCGGACCCGCCGCCATCGATAACGACCAGTTCGCGGTTCGGGTAGGACTGCGCCAGGAAGCATTCGATGGCACGCGCGGCCATGGCCGGCCGGTCCCGCGTAACCATGAGGCATGACACCACGGGCATATCGCGATCATCGTGATGGGCTTGTGGGTCGATCGCGATGTCCCCGGCCGCGATGTTGCGGCCGCTGTCACTCAGCGTGAACGGCGTGGCGGTCGGGACGCACCCCTCCGGTTCCGATCCGTTGCTGGCCATCGACTCTCCGCGATGAGCGGCCGCGCCGGACTAGACCCGGCTCTTTGTTTCCTCCAAACCCCAGGCGGCGTCGGCCGGGCAGGCCGCAGCAGGACGTCGGGCCACGAGCATCACCATGCCGTCAGAGACGGAATCGCTGAGCTCTACATCGGTCAAACCGGCGAGTCGAGCCCAGTTGGCCACACGGTACGGGTCGGTGTGAAAAAGGTTCCGGACGTTGAGGAAGTGGCCGCCCGACGTTTCGTCGAAGCCAACCAATGCGTAGAGATCGCTATCCTCCTGACCGCGCCGGGGAAGCCACGAGGACCAGGCGTTCCGCCGCCCTTCGTGCCCATCGGCGAGGTGCTCGGACAAGCGCGCCCGGTCGCATAGTTCGGCTATCAGCGTTCCGCCGGGACGTAGATGCTCCTTGGCGCGTCGCAGCACACTCACGATATCTTGTGGCGCCTCGATGTATTGGAGGCAACCGTTCATGCACACCACGGCGTCGAACTGCTCGTCCAGGAAGAATGAGCGGAGATCGGATTTGACCAATCGGGCCTCAGGCACCTTGCGGGCGGCGGTGGCCAGCATCGCGTCGCTACTGTCGATTCCGCTCACCCGTACGCCGCGGTCGGTCAATAACCTGGCAAGCGATCCGGTATCGACGGACAGATCCAGTACCGACGGTTGCGCCATGCCATCGAGGTGCTCAAGCACGAATTCGGACTGCCCGGCGTACACAGCGTCGTCGCCGAAGATGCCGTCGTAGATCTCGGCGTCGGAAATCTGGAGATCGTGCTCCGGCAGGCGCTCCGCGGTGGGTGGCGGAACAGGAAGGGACGAGCGCAGCGGGTCGTCATTTCCGGCCGCACCGGACATGTTGCGGTCCATCCAGCCGAACATGTCCGACAAGGACACCAGCAGGTCCCGGACACCGTCCTGAAACGTCATCACATCGACTTCCGAGGCGACGTAAAGGCTTGCGGCTTCCAGCAATTGGTCGGTGTGCTCGGGGTCAAGCTCGCAGTGGATCGGGAAGTACTCCATGGTGTGCTCGTCGAGTCCCGGGAAAATCTTGGGGAGTCCTTGGATGTACATCGTGAACACACCCGGCAAGATGCGCTCGATGGCCGCAAACCGGCCGAGCGACCAGATGATCGGCTCGTTGTCTTGAATCTCGAATCGCTTGAAGCGCAACTCGGGTACGCGAAAAGCACCGTCATCTTCGTGGACATCGATTCGCGAACAGCCGATACCGCCCATGAACCGCATAAATAAAGCCACATGCGCTTCGTCGGGGTTCAGATTGCCGTGCTCGGAGTGCACGTTATTGAGAAGGAGCGTGCGCATTCGGTAGTCCTCGACGCGCGCGGTTACTTTGAGGAAGGCCTGATTGAACCGGTTGCTGCCCGGCAACATCTTGATGGCCCACCAACGAATGGCGTCCTGTTCGAAATCGCCTGCAGCAAAGCGCTGCAAGAACGGGTGGCGTTCCAGGGGCCACTCCGCGACCGCTTCTTCTAATGCCACCATAAGTTGACGCTTAATTGCATCCGTGTCGGTCTGGGAGGTCATGGTTATCCTTCGCCTCGTCGAAATATTGAGGATGTCTGCCTCGATGTCACAGCGCACAACCGTGAGGACTGGAGGGATGCTAACACCGAGTGGGCGTCCAGCGGTATGCTCGGGAGCGGTTTTTCCGGTAATAGGTACGGTATTGGGTGGTAATTCTGGTGCAGGAGAGATAGCAGGGACGCAAGATGCCGTTCAGAGGCTTGTTGACTCACCGGAGCGAGCGTCTATAGCTCGAATGAGCTAACCAGCATCGTTCAATCCGCGGTCGACTTTGTTTGGTAGGAGGTCGCCATTGACGCCGTAGTTCAGTTGCCCTTCGACGAGGTGCATCCGTTAATGGTGGCGCCCGGCCTGCGCGAATTGCAGACCAGCGGCGTAGTCCATCGTGTTCGTACTCCCGTCGGCGACCCGGCGTGGCTGGTTACCGGCCACGCGGAAGTGCTGCGGCTATTGGACGACGACCGGCTCGGCCTGGCCCATCCGGAGCCGGACACCGCCCCCCGAATGAGTGAGTCCGCGCTGTTCGGTGGACCGGCGCGCAACTTCGCCACCGAACACGCTGACCACGCGCGAAAACGCGCCCTGCTGCAACCGCACTTCACGCCAAATCGCTTGCGGGCCTTGCGGCCTGAGGTAGACCGTCTGACTGCGCAGTTGCTCGATGAGCTGAGCACTAAAGGACCGCCGGCGGACCTGCACGCAGCCGTGGCATTGCCGCTGCCGGTATTGGTGATCTGCGAATTGCTCGGCGTGCCGTACGAGGACCGTGATCGGTATTGCTCGTGGACCGCGGATGCGGTCAATACGCACGACCGCACCCGCTCGGAATCAGGCCTCGATGGGCTCCTAGCGTACTGCCGGCAGCTGGTCGCCATGAAGCGGCGGGACCCTCAGGACGATCTGATCTCCCGGTTATGTGCGACGGAGGGCACCTCCGACGATGAGATCGCCAGTCTGTCGAGAGTGCTGCTATGGGCGGGCTACGAGACCACGGTGGTCCAAATCGGGCTCGGCGCATTGATGTTGTTGGCCAACCCAGAACAGTGGCGCGCACTCGTCGACGATCCGGCTCTGGTTTCGAGGGCAGTAGAGGAGACCCTGCGGGCCAAGCCGCGAAGTGCGATGCCGCGCTATGCGCGAACTGATCTGGAAATAGGTGGGTGCACCGTCATGGCGGGGGAGCTTGTGCTGTTGAGTCTCGCCGCAGGCAACCACGACCCTTCGGTGTTCGTCGACCCGCACCGGTTCGATATCGGGCGGCAGGCAGTGGGGCATCTCAGCTTCGGCCACGGCTCGCGGTACTGCATCGGCGCGCCGCTGGCCCGTATCGAGCTGGGCGCGGTGTTTTCTCAACTGGCTTCTCGGTTCCCGAGAATGCGCCTCGCCACCGGCTTGCAGGAGTTGACATTCCGACACGGCACTCTGTTCGGCGGGCTGACCGAACTCCGGGTGCAGTGGTGATCGCGATCTTTCACCCGGCGCGGTGAACGGCCCCTGCATCACACCAGCTTGGGCTCGACCGGGGCGGCGCGATTTGCCACCGCCGGACTGACCTTCTGGGCCTCGTAGAGCTTCTTGTAAAGGCCGCCAGCCGCGAGCAGAGTCTCGTGAGTACCCTCCTCCTTGAGCTGCCCGGCATCGAGCACGATGATGCGATCCGCAACCGCCGCAATGAAATCCATGTCGTGGCTGATGACAATGCAGGTTCGGTCGCGGGCGTACTCACGGATGACCCACGTCAGCCGCGTTCGCTCATCCGCATCCAAATTCTCGGTCGGCTCGTCCAGCAGCAGCACTTCGGGCTTGCGCAGCAAGCAACGCGCCAACGCGATCAACCGCTTCTGGCCGCCGGACGGAACTTGGACGTCGACGATCGTGTCGTAACCGTCGGGAATCTTGGTAGGGTCGACGATCACGCTGTGCACGTGGGCACGCTCGCAGGCCTCCTCGACCTCGGCGTCCCCGGCGCCCGGCCGGGCGATGCGGACATTCTCGCGGATGGTGTCGTGCAAGAAGAACGGAAATTGCGCCAGCTTGCAGACCTGATCGCGCAGTGAGCTGAGTGTCACGTGGCTGATGTCGTTGCCGTCCAGAGTTATCCGGCCGCGCTGGGGATCGATGAAGCGGAGCAACAGGTTGAAGATCGTCGTCTTGCCGGATCCGATCGGGCCGACCAGCGCTACCGTCTCACTCGCTTTGATCGAGAACGAGAGCCCATCCATCAAGGTTTGCTGCGGTGAATAGCTGAAGGCAACGTCCTCGAAGGCCAGGTTGCCTCGCACTGATTGCAGCGCCAAGGCGTCCGGGCGCTCCCGGACGGTCGGCTTCGTGTCAAGCAACTCGAACGTCGCCGCGACGTTCGGGGCAATCGAATGGTATGTCGTATAGGCGTGGATGATCCGCTGCACCCCAGCGAACATCGTCGGCACGAACCCGGCAAAAACTACCAGGCCGGCGAAAGTAAGACCGAAACGTGCGCCGAACGCGACACCGGTGATGAGCACCAAAACGGTGCTCGACGCGATGAAGACTTGCGCTCCGCTGGTGCCCGCCTGGGTCCAAATCTTCATCAGTGTCGTAGTTTTCGCGGCCAGCATGGACGCCCGGTGGAATCGCTCGCTTCGATGCCGCTGGGCGTTGAAGACCTGGATCTCGGAGATGCCGCTGATCGTTTGTTCCAGCTCGACAGCCATCGCGCGCTGTGCCATGACCATCCGCTGCGTAGCCGATTGCAGGCTATTGCCCGCGACTCGGAGCGTCATCAACGCCAACGGCGACAGCACCAGCGCGACGATCGTCATTTGCCACGACAGCGAAAGCAGGTACAACAACGCGATCAGCAGAACCGCAATGTCGACGGACGGTGGAATGACGCAGTCAGTGAGTAGCTGTTGAACGCAGGGGGCCTCCAGCAGCACACGCTGCATCACCGCGCCGACATGCGTTCCGGTGAAGAAGTCCAGTGAGAGCGCCTGGATGTGATCGTGGACGCGCTGGCGAACCGCCGTCCGCAGCTTCCAATGAACCTGCGCGTCAATCCAGGCGTTGACAAAGCCCAGGACCTGAGCGAGCACCAACGATACTGCCCAGATGGCGAGTAGGGCGGCGAACGGCAGCGGTGTCGCGAGCCGGCCGAACAAGCCGGACGTCGCGCCACCACTGGGACTCAGCAGCGAGCCGTTCAGCCCCCATGCCCGTGCGAGGTCTCCGGCCCTACCCGCGTCTGCGACGGCCTTCATCAACGGACCGAAGGCCGCGCTGGCGACGAACGGCAAGGCCGCCGCGACGAACGCGATAACGATCGAGACCACTACCGGCCCTCGCACCGGACGGAGCATGGGAAGACTGCGCCAAAGATAGGTCCTCTTCATCCCTAACTCCCAGAGCAAACCCGCGCGGTCGAACAAGGTAGTCGACAGCACCTCAAGGGAGTTTGCCACGAACGCCACCTTCTTCGAGGGCTTCCGCAGTTGCGGCATCTCGGGCGGCTCGAGGAAGCCCTTCGCCGGATCAAGCTGCTTCCGCCGCCGGGCGATACCCCAAGCTCTCCGGCATCCTGGATTCTATATTCCAGGCATACGCCTCGCGCGAACCCCAATCATTCGCCGACGCAACGGCATTGGCGACCGTGATCGGCCGAATGGCGGGCCCTGCAGGCGCGCGATGCGCAACGTGCCGGCGATCAGCACCGCGGCAAGCGGCAGTTCCCCCAGCCCGGCGGTGAGCACGGAGACCACGAAGTCGCCACGCTTGGCGGTCAACACGTCGAACCACGCGTCGCACACGAGGAGCACCCCCGTTGCGAAGGCGAACAGCGTCAGCAGCGGGTGCTGGACGAATCCGAGCACCGCGGTGGCGATCATGAACGCCAGCAGCAAGACGTCGAACCCGACCCAGGTCGCCTGCCAATGCTGCGCGGTGTAGCTCTGCGGCAGGGTCAAACCCAGATAGACGGTCCAGGGGATCAACGCGATCGCTGCGCACAGCGCCAGCCACTCGCGGAGCCGACGGATCTGAACCACACGCCGTGACCGCATCACCGTGCAATTCAACCAAGCGCTGCGCCGCCGCGCTTGCCCGCGGCGATGCAGCCAGCGCCAGCGAGATCGACCCGAGGTCCGGGCTAAGGGCCGCTCCCGCGCGGATGTCCTTGCTCCGGGACCTCCGCCGATTCTTCCTCGCGCTCGGCGTCGGCCACCGTCAAGGGCAAAGCCAGCTCTTCGAGGGGGCGTCGTTCGGCCGCGACGCCGAGCCACAGCTCGATCAGGCCCGCGGTTGCCATCACCACC
>Ga0335069_10010461_pt1 | contig 13141 bp, 17 predicted proteins | sample Lox_Sample_11_FD_206714 | JGI IMG/M metagenome (GOLD analysis project Ga0335069, IMG submission 206714) | Soil microbial communities from Loxahatchee National Wildlife Refuge, Florida, United States - Lox_Sample_1.1 | ecosystem: Environmental > Terrestrial > Soil > Wetlands | place: USA... | reverse complement strand
ACCTCGGCGCGCTGCAACGCGGTCAGCGCATGCAGGAGAAGGCCGCGCGCGTCGGCTTCGACTGGCCCGCGATCGACGGCGTGCTCGAGAAGCTCTCGGAGGAGCTCGAGGAACTGGCGCAGGCGCGACGCGAGCGCCAGGACGACTCGCACGTGCGCGAAGAGCTCGGCGACGTCTTCTTCACCCTCGTCAACCTCTCGCGGGCGCTCGGCATCGACGCCGAGACGGCGATGCGCGAGGCGAACGAGAAATTTTACCGGCGTTTCGCCTTCATGGAAGAGCGCGCCGCCGCAAACGGGAAGAGCCTCTCCGATCTCTCGCTCGACGAACTCGAGGAATTATGGCAACTGGCGAAGGCATGACGTCGATCCTGCGCGTGCGGATGAGCTCGCAGGACGGCCATTACGGCGGCGGACTCGTGGACGGAGCGCGCATCCTCGCGCTCTTCGGCGACGTCGCGACCGAACTGCTGATCCGGCTCGACGGCGACGAAGGGCTCTTCGCGGCCTACTCCGAGATCCGGTTTCTCGCTCCCACCTACGCGGGCGATTACGTCGAAGCCGAGGGGCGCATCGTCAAGGTCGGCAAGACGTCGCGGCACATGGAGTTCGAAGCGCGCAAGGTTATCGCCGCGCGTCCCGAGATGAACGACAGCGCCGCCGACGTGCTCGATCCGCCGATCGTCGTCTGCCGCGCGACCGGCACGTGCGTCACGCCCAAAGACAAGAAACGCAACTAGTTCTCGTCGCGCGAGGCTCGACGTAACGCCTCAGAAACGCTCGTCGCTCCGCATCCCGCTGCGCTCCTGCTGCGCGGCCTCCTCGGCATTACGTCGAGCCTCGCCGCCGTCCGTTATCAGCGCGCGGGGTGTGGGCTGCCGAGAAGGCTCCAACTTTTTCGGCCATCACAGGATGTGATCTTCAAAACTTCGTTCTGCCGAAAAAGTGGCGCAGCAGGAGCGCCACAGGAGGTGGCGCGACGAGCGTCTTCGAGGCAGCCCACACCGCGCGCGATGCGCCTAACGCGGCGACTACGCGAGGCGTTCGTGCGTCTTTTTCTTCCAGACGAATTCGTAGTAGCAGAACTGCAGCGTGAGCGCGGTGCAGAACGCGATCGGGTAGCCCATCCAGACGCCGTCCAATCCGAAGCGGTGCATGAGCAGGTAGGCGGCGACGACCTCGACGCCGATGGCGAAGATGCCGTTTGCCGTCGGCACGATCACGTCGCCGCTGCCGCGCATGAGGCCGCTGAGCACGGCGGAGTTGCCGAAGACGGCGTAGCTCCAGAGCGTGATCATGAGCAGTTCGTGCGCGATCTGCAGGGTGTGCCGGTCGGTGATGAACCATCCGAGGATCACCCAGGCGAAGATGTAGCACGAGCCGATGATGAGCGCTCCGACGGCGTAGTTGAGACCGACCGCCGAGCGAATCACGCTGCCGAGCTTGTCCTCGCGGCGCGCGCCGATGCACTGCGCGCCGAAGATTGAGGCGGCGATGCCGATCGAGATCGCGGGGAATTGGACGTAGCCCACGACTTGATTGACGGCGCCGTACGCGGCCGTCGCGCTCGAGCCGAAGCGATTGACGAACGAGATGACCGCGAGCTCGGCGAGCGAGACGACGATCACTTGCAGCCCGGTCGGCAGCCCGATGCGGACGACGGATCCGAGGATCTTCCAGTCCGGCAGCATATCGCGCAGCGTCTCGCGGTCGAACTTCAGCGGATGGTCGTGCCGGTCGAGATAGTAGACGAGCCACGCGAGCGCCGCCAAGTTGGCGATGCCGCCGGCCACGGCGGCGCTGACGACGCCGAGCTTGGGCAAGCCGAAGATCCCGAGGATGAAGAACGGCGTGATCGCGATCGCGAGCACGGCCGAGACGATCAGCGCGTAGAAAGGCGTCGTCGAGTCGCCCGTGCCGCGCAGGATCGTCGCGTAGACGAAGTAGACGAAGAATATCGGCATCGTGAGGAAGATCACGCGCGCGTAGGCGTCGGCCTGTCCGACGATGTCGTGCGGCGTTCCGAGCCAGCCGAGCATCGTCGCGGAGCAGAGCGATCCGACGACGGCGACGACGATGCCGAGGTAGAGCGCGGCGCCGAGCACGGTGCCGGCGATCTTCTTCACCTTGTGGTGATCGCGCGCGCCGAAGGCTTGACCGATCAGCACGCTGCTGCCGCTCGAGACGCCGAAGACGAACGAGAACAACAGGAATATCACGGGGAAGACCGCCGAGACGGCGCCGAGCGCCTGGGTCGAGATCAACCGCCCGATCCAGATGCTCGCCATCGTCTGCGACGCCGATTGCAGGACGTTGCTGAGCATCAAGGGCACGAGAAAGACGAGGAGGATCTGCCACATCGGCTTCCCCTCCTCGAATATGTTCACTCCGTGGCGACGCGGTTGAGCCTGTGCCATGCGGCGACGCTTACTCCTCGGCTAGCAGTTTGTAGATCTCTTTCCGGGCCGTGTCGAGCACGTGGGATACGCGTTCGATCGTCTCGGGTTTCGATGACGGACCGAGCTGTGCGACCGCCTGCATCAGCCGTCCCGCCGACGAGCGGAGTTGCGTCGGATGGTCGTCTTCCGCCTCTTCGTCGTCGCCGGCGTCGTTGAGCAGGCGCTCCAACTCCGCGGCGTGTTCGCCGAGCAGCCGCCGTCCCTGTTCGGTAATCTCGTAGATGCGGCGATCGCCCTCTTCGCGTCCGGCGATCAGGCCCGCGCTCTCGAGCGCGGCGAGCAGCGGATAGACCGACCCGGCTCCGGCGCCCCAGCCCTTATCGCGAATCTCGCGGATCAAATCGTATCCGTGCCGGGGGACTTCGGAGAGCAGCTTGAGCAGCGCGAACTTCAAAATTCCTCGCCGCAGGCGGCGCAGGCCGCGCCGGTGATGAGGCCCATGCCCTCCCCACCACTCCGAACGCGGACCTTTAGCCCAGAAACCCATCTCCATAGCGCTAACCTCCTATCGTTCCCGATAGTATTCGATATATCGAAACTATGTCAAGAGGCGGGCGGCCTCGAGCGGCGCCCGGCGAACTCTGGGCTCGTGCGCCTCGATAAGTTCATGAAGGTCTCCCGGCTGGCCAAGCGGCGGAGCGAAGCGCACGAGGCGCTGGAGCACGGGCGGATCGCAAAAGACGGCCGGCCGCTGAAGCCGGGGTATCAGGTGAAGCCCGGCGACGTCCTCGAGATTCATTACGCGACGAAGTTCGTCACGGTTCGCGTGCGCGAAGTGCCGCTGCGCGTCACGCCCGCCGTCAAGCCGGCGGATATGTACGAGGTTCTCAATTCGCGCGCCGATGACGACGATTGGCTGTGATCTCCGCCGACACGAAGGACGCGCTCGCGCGCGACGTGCCCGCCGCCGACCACTGCCGCGAGGCGTTGCTCGCCGGGCTCGCTCTCTATGGCGGTAAGGGCGGCGAGTTCGTCACGCATCGCAACGCCGTCGCGCGGCTCTTCTGGTCGCTGCTCGACGAACGCAAGTCGCATCCGATCGAGACCCGCGCGCCGACGCGTCTCCAGCGCCTCCCTACGTTCGCGATCGCGTTGCCGGAGCGGCTGCGCACCGTTCCGCGCAAGCCCGTGCGCAAGTGCGATCGGCTGATCGAAGTGCGCGCGGCCTTTCTCGCCTGCGGCTCGCTCGCGGCGGGCGCGCACGGCTACCATCTGGAGTTCGTGGCGCGCACCGAAGAGGCCGCGCAGCGTCTGAAGTGGATGTTGCGCAGCACCGGCGTGCCCCCGAAGCAGTCCAGGCGCAAAGGCCGGCTCGTTCTCTACTACAAGGATTTCGAGGCGATCGCCGAGTTGCTGACGCACGTCGGCGCGTTCGCCGCGGTGCTGCAGCTCGAGGACGTGCGGGCGCTGCGCGAGACGAAGAATCGCATCCATCGGCTCGTCAACACCGAAGCGGCGAATCTCGAACGCACCGCCGCGGCTGCGGCCGCGCAGCGCCGCGTCATCGAGTATCTGCGCAGCGCCTACGGCCTCTCGCGGCTGACGCCGGCGCTGCGCGAGATCGCCGAACTTCGTTTGAAGCATCCCGACGAGTCGCTCGCGGAGTTGGGGCGGCGCTGCAAGCCCGCGATCGGCAAGCCAACCGTGAGCAGCCGCCTCGGCGCCCTCAGCCGCCTCGCCGACCAGCTCGGGGCGGGCAGGTGAGCGCGCAAGCGGCCCGGTAAACGCGCCTCATGCGCATCGGGATCAACGGCTTCGGCCGCATCGGACGAAATTTCACCAAAGCAATCGTCGAACGCCATCCGGCCATCGAGATAGCGGCGGTCAACGATCTCATCGACGCGCGGCAGTGCGCGCAGCTCTTCAAATACGACAGCAACTACGGAATTTACGAGGGCGAGGTCGGCTCCGGCGACGCGACGCTCACGATCGACGGCCGCCGGATCCGCGTCCTTGCCGAACGCGACCCGGGGAAGTTGCCGTGGAAGGACCTCGGCGTGGACGTCGTGATCGAGTCGACCGGACTCTTCACCGACGCGGCCAAGGCTCGCGCGCACATTGACGGCGGCGGCGCGAAAAAAGTTCTCATCTCGGCGCCGGCCAAGGGCGAGGACATCACGATCGTGCTCGGCGTGAACGAGAAGCGGTACGACCCGGCGCGCCACGACGTCATCTCGAATGCGTCCTGTACGACGAACTGCCTCGCGACGGCCGTCAAACCGGTCGTCGATGCGCTCGGCTGGGTGAAGGGATTCATGACGACGGTTCACTCGTACACGAACGACCAGAACGTTCTCGACGGGCCCCACAAGGATCCCCGGCGCGCGCGCAACGCCGCCACGAACATCATCCCGACGTCGACGGGCGCGGCGAAGGCGCTCTTCTTGACGATTCCGGAAGTCGAAGGGAGTTTCGACGGATTCGCGCTTCGCGTTCCGACGCCGACGGTCTCGATGATCTACCTCGTCGCGCAGACGAAGCGGCCCACGACGAAAGACGAGCTCAATCAGATCCTGCGCCGCGCCGCCGAGGGCGAGCTGCGCAAGTACGTCGCGTACACCGACGACGAGCTGGTCTCGAGCGACTTCAAGAAGAACCCGCACAGCTCGATCGTAGACTCGCATCTCACCAACGCCAACGGCGACCTCGTGCAGATCGCGGCCTGGTACGACAACGAATGGGGCTACTCGTGCCGCCTCGCCGAGCTCACGGAGATGGTGCTGGCCTCGCTCCCCGCGCGCGTCTAGGAGTTCGCGACCGCAGAGTGCCCTTTCGACGGCTGACGGACCTCGACGTTCGAGGCAAACGGGTGCTCGTCCGCGAGGACCTCAACGTACCGCTCGGCGACGGCAAGATTTTAGACTACGCGCGAATCGACGCGGCGCTTCCGACGCTGCGCTGGCTCCACGACAACGGGGCGCGCACGATCGTGCTCTCGCACCTCGGGCGCCCCGACGGCAAGCCCGATCCGGCGCTCTCGCTCCGCCCCATCGCGCAAGCGCTTGCGGAGCGGCTGCAGCGCCCCGTCGCATTCGCGGACGACTGCGTCGGCGCCGTCGCGGAGCGCGCCGCGAACGCGATGCGCGACGGCGACCTGCTGCTGCTCGAAAACGTGCGATTCCATCCCGAAGAGGAGCGCAACGATCCCGCATTCGCGCGTCGTCTCGCCGCGCTCGGCGATCTCTACGTGAACGACGCCTTTGCGACCGCGCACCGCGCGCACGCCTCGACCGAAGGGCTCGCGCATCTCTTGCCGAGCGCTGCGGGATTTCTCATGGAAGCCGAGCTGAGCGCGCTCGCGCGCCTCACCGAGCATCCGGCAAAGCCGTTCGTCTGCGCGATCGGCGGAGCGAAGGTCAAAGATAAGATCGCGCTGCTCGAACGGCTGAGCGAGCTCGTCGACGGCTTCTGCGTCGGCGGCGGAATGGCGAACACGTTTCTCGCGGCGTCGGGTGTCAACGTCGGACGCTCGCTCCGCGACGACGATCTCGAGCCGGCGCGCCGCGTGCTCGCGTTGACGAAAGAGCGCGGCGTCGCGCTCGCGCTTCCGACCGATGCGGTCGTCGCACCTTCGTTCGACGCCGAGAGCGCCGCCCGCGTCGTCTCGATCGGCGAGGTCGGCGACGAGATGATCCTCGATATCGGTCCCCAGACGGCGGCCGCGTACGCCGCCACGATCGAAGGGGCAAAGACGATTGTCTTCAACGGACCGATGGGCGTCTACGAGCGCGAAGCGTACCGGCGCGGAACGCAGGTCGTCGGCGAGGCGATCGCTGCGGCAACCGCGGCCGGCGCGGTGAGCGTCGTCGGCGGCGGAGACGCGGCGGCCGCGGCGCATCTGCTCGGATTCGCCGCAAAGACGACCTTCGTCTCGACCGGCGGCGGCGCGACGCTCGAGTTCTTGGAAGGCAAGACGCTGCCGGGGGTCGCCGCGCTTGAGCGATAAGCGGCCCCGCACGATCGTGGCGGGCAACTGGAAGATGCACAAGACGGCGGCGGATACCGTCGCCTATCTCGAACGCTTCCTCGTGAGAGCGCCCGCGCTTCCGGCCGAGATCGAGATCGTGATCGCTCCGCCGTTCCCGTCGCTGCCTGCGGCAGAGGTGATGCTCCGCGGCACGCGCGTGCGCCTCGGCGCACAGACGATGCATTGGGAGCTGCAGGGAGCGTTCACGGGCGAGGTTAGCGCGCCGATGCTGATCGAATTCGGCGTGACGCACGTCATCCTCGGCCACTCCGAGCGGCGCGCTCACTGCGGCGAGACCGACGCAAGCGTGAACAGCAAGGTGCGCACCGCGCTCGAGCAAGGCCTGACGCCGATCGTCGCGGTCGGAGAGACGCTCGAGCAACGCAAAGCCGGCCGCACCGACGAGCGCGTCGTCGCGCAGATTCGCGCGGCGTTCGCGGGCGTTCGGAGCGACGAGCTGCGCCGCGTCGCGATCGCATACGAGCCGATCTGGGCGATCGGCACCGGAGAGAACTGCGACCCGGCGGAGGCGGATCGCGTGATGGCCGCGATTCGCGGCGTCCTCGACGGTCTCGACGCGACCCCGATTCTCTACGGCGGGAGCATGAACGCGGGGAACGTCGCGTCCTACATGGCGCAGCCCAACGTCAACGGCGGGCTCGTCGGCGGCGCCTCGCTCGATCCCGACGGCTTCGCGGCGCTCGTCGCCAACGCCGCGCTCGCGTAAGCATGCGCTACCGTCCGATCGTCCTCGCGGTGCTCGACGGATGGGGCTGCCGCGACGAGACGCGCGGTAACGCGATCGAGGCCGCGCGCACGCCGCATTGGGACGGCCTGCTGCAGCGCTATCCGCACGCGACGCTCGCCGCATCGGGCGAAGCCGTCGGCTTGCCGAAGGGCGTGATGGGGAATAGCGAGGTCGGCCACATGAACCTCGGCAGCGGACGGGTCGTTCCCCAGGGCGTGACGGTGATCGACGCCGCGATCGCCGACGGAGAGTTCGCCAAGAACGAGACGCTGGCGCGCGCGATGGCGCACGTTGCCAAGACGGGCGGGACGCTCCATCTCATGGGTTTGCTCTCGGACGGCTGCGTGCACAGCTCGATCCTCCATCTCTTCGCGCTGATCGACGCGGCGGTCGCCGCAGGCGCGCCGATCGCGATCCACTGCTTTCTCGACGGGCGCGACACGCCGCCGCGCTCCGCGCTCGGGTTCGTCGAGCGGCTGGAAGAGCGACTCCGCGATGCCGGGCGCAGCGGGGCGATCGCGAGCGTCACGGGGCGCTTCTACGCGATGGATCGCGACCGGCGCTGGGAGCGCACGCAGCGTGCCTACGATCTACTCGCGAACGGCAACGCCGAGCATCGCGCTGCCGACGCGGCGACCGCGGTGCGCGACGCGTACGCGCGCGGCGAGGACGACGAGTTCGTCCTGCCGACCATCGTCGGCGCCGCGCGTCCGATCGAGGACGGCGACGCCTTCATCTTCTTCAACTTCCGGCCGGACCGCGCGCGCCAGCTCACGACCGCCTTCGACGCCGGAACGACGATCTATTTCGACGACGGCTTCGGCGTCTTCGAATCGAAGCGCTACGCAAACCCGCTCTTCGCGACGATGACGAAATACGACGAGGCGTACACGAACCCGGTGCTCTTCGGGCCTCGCCCGCAGTACGACACGTTCGGCGAAATTCTCGCGCGCGAAGGGCTGCGCCAGCTTCGCCTCGCGGAGACGGAGAAGTACGCGCACGTCACCTACTTCTTCAACGGCGGGCGCGAAGAGCAATTCGACGGCGAGGACCGCGTGCTGATTCCGTCGGATCGCTCGGTGCCGACCTACGATCTCGCACCCGCGATGCGGGCGCCGGAGATAACCGACGCGGCCGTGCGGGCGATCGAGGGCGGCACGTACGACGCGATCGTGATGAATTACGCGAACGCCGACATGGTCGGGCACACGGGTAAGTGGGAGCCGACGATCGAGGCGATCGAGACGATCGACGCGTGCCTCGGCAGGCTCGCGGACGCGGCGCTGCGCGCGAACGCGCTCCTCGCGATCACCGCCGACCACGGCAACGCTGAAGAGAAGATCGACGCCGACGGAAACCCGCTCACCGCCCACACGACGAACCGCGTGCCGTTCGCGCTCGTCGCAAACGGCTTGCGCGGAAGCCTTGCGAGCGGGGGAAAGCTGGGCGACGTCGCCCCGACGCTGCTCTCGATCCTCGGCCTGCCGATTCCGGAGCGGATGACCGGAAAGAACCTCTTCACGCCCTCGTAACCGCCAAAAATTCAGGGGACTCCCAGGCTCCTCTACGTTGCCTATCAGGCTCGTATGAGAGAGTGACGCAAGAGGAGGGCATCCCCATGCAGCGTATCGACAACGTCCACGACGTAGTAATGCTCACGCGAGCGCTGGTCTCGTTCGTCTTCATCGGCGCCGCGACGGTCGCGGTCGCCGTCCTCGCGCACCTTCTCCCACTCTTTCCCTACACGTCCGCGCGGTAGCAGCCGCTGGGATCGAGATAGACGCGGCGATCGCCGACGACGATGCTTCGGACGCGGTGATCCCAGAACGAGAGCACGCGAATCGCCACCGGCCGCAGCCTCGCAACGATCTCGCGAGCGCGTTGTGAAACGGCAACGGCATCCTTGACCCAGCGCGGCTGGTCGTGCGGCAGCAGCGCCGTTTCGAGTTCGGCCTCGGCGACCGCGGGAACGATTGCTTCCGAACGGCCGGCGCCGGGCGCGAGCGGGAGAGCGGCAGCGCCCTCTTCGGGCTCAAGGCGGCGGAGCATGCGCGCGTTTGAGCTTGGCGAGCGCGCTGACGTGCAATTGCGACGCGCGCTGCGGCGAGACGGCGAGCCGCTTGCCGACCGCTCGCAACGACGTGCCCTGGTAGTAGTGCAAGAGCACGACCTCGCGCAGCCGCTGCGGCAGACCGTCGATCAATTCCGCAAGCATCGCGCGCTCCGCACGCCGCTCGACGATCCGCGCGGGATCGTCGCTCCAGTCCTGCACGAGCGACTCGCCGAACGGCAGCGGCGCATCGAGCGAGAGCGGTTGCCCGCGATAGGCGGCGGCGATCGCTCGCCGGTAGCCGGGGCAGCGCCCCTCCATCTCTCGCGCGCTCGGAACCTCGCCGCGCGAAGCCGCGAGCGTGTAACGCTGATTCTCGCCGTCGCGTACGATGCGCCGCGCCCGTTCGGAGACCGGATCCATGCGGCGCACGCCGTTGAGCATCGCTCCGACGATCAGGCAACGCGCGTACTCGGCGAGGCGCGGCCCTCGCAGCGGGTCGAACGAATCCACGGCGCGGATGAGGCCGACGCAGCCGTCGCCGAAGAGATCGTCGCCGTCGAGCGTCGGAACGAGCCGCTTCAGGCGCCGGGCCAGCCTGCGCACGAGCGGAAGCAGCTCGCGAACCGATTCCTCGCGCGCGGTCGAATCGGTCACGGCTCTCGCTCGAGACGCTCGGCGATGAGCTCGGCGAAACCGTTTCGCTCGTGCCGCGCGATCTCGTGGGCGAGCAGATCGAGCTCGTAATCGCCGATCGCGCCGGCGCCCGCGATCATCGGTCGCAGGATCGGCGTCAGCAGAAAGCCTTCGATCATCTCGCCCGCGCGGCGCGCGGCGACGCTATCCACGCTCGCCAACGGCCGCAGCAGGGGCAAAGTCGCGACGGCCGAGAACGTGAGTCATATCGAGACTCTAGCGCCTAATCGTTGCCGGATCGTCACGCGGAGATTACGCGAAGGCCACGCCCTTCGAGGAGAGCACGATGAACGACATGACGAATCGAGAGCTCCAAACGACGCTCGACGCCCTACGTGAAGCCTGGAGGAACGGCGACGGCCACGCCTTCGCGCAATGGTGCACCGGCGACGTCGACTTCATCAACCTGCTGGGCATGCACGTCAAAGGGCGGCCGGCCGTGGCCGCGTTGCACGATAAGATTTTTCACGGCCCCTATGCGGGCAGCACCGTCACGTTCGAAATCGAAAGCATTCGAACGATCGCGCCGAACGCGGTGTTGGCTATCGTTCCGTCGCGCCTCGACATCCCCTCAGGGCCGGTGCAGGGGATCGTTCTGAGCGTCGCAAGCGTCCTCGCCGTGCGGGACGGCGGCCGCTGGAAGCTGGCGAACTTTCACAACACTCGCCGCGAGGCGACGCAAAGAGACCACCTCTCCATCATGCAAGAGGCGATCGAAGACTAAGCGCGGTTACGAGCGGGCACGGCAGCAGATTCACGCTCGCTCGAGGTTATTAGCGATGCGCAGCATCTCGTCGGCGGCCTGGACGCCCTTCGCATTCGCTTCGTAGGCGCGCTGGGCCGTTAGAATCTGCATCATCGCGTCGATGATCGTAACGTTCGACTCTTCGAGCATTCCGAAGTGCAGCTTCGGGCCGCCGTCGCCGCCGGGCGTCACCGTTCTCGGCTTGCCGCAAGCGGGCGTCGCGGCGAAGAGCGCGCCGTCCACGAAGCGCAGGTGCTGCGGCGACGGAAACTCGGCCAAGCCGATGCGGCCGATCGTGCGCTTCCCGTTCGAAAACGCCGCGACGACGCTCCCGTCGGGCGCGACGTCGAGCGAGAGCGCGTCGGCGGGAACCCGCAGGCCGTCGAGGCGATCGTCGCGCGCGTCGCGCAGCGTGCCGTCGGCGGCACGGGAGAACTGACCGTCGCGCGTGTAGAGCCGGTGTCCGCGCGCGTCGACGACCGCGAAGAATCCCGGGCCGTCGATCGCAAGATCGAAGGGACCGGGGCTGCGCGCGAGCTTCCCTTGCGAGAAGAGTATCTGCGGTCCGAGCGCGACGGTGCCGATGCCGCCTCGTCCGGGCGCGATCAGCTCGGCGAAGCGTTGCGCCGAGCCTTTGAAGCCGACGACGCTCGCGTTTGCGAGGTTCTCGGAGATCGTCTCGAGATTTCGCTGCTGAGCGGCCATGCCGCTGGCGGCGGCGGCGAGCGCGCGATCCATCGTGGCCTCCTAGGTGAGGTGCGCGGCCTGCGCCGCCTTCTGACGCGCTTGATCGATCGCGGTCACGGTCTTCTGCGCGCTCTCGAACGAGCGCTCGGCGGCGAGCACGTCGATCATTTGCGCGATCGCGTCGACGCCGGCGCCGGTGCGCGACGCTTCGCGTTCGATCGCGACGCCGCGCGCGGTGAGAGAACCGCGCGCCGTGACGGGCCGGAAGCCGGTCGAGGAGACGTTCGCGAGATTCTCGGTCGCGATCTCGAGCCTCGTTCGAGCCGCGACCATCGCGCTCGCGGCCCATGCAATGCCGTCCACGCGACGAGCGTAGCCGCGGCGCGTGGCCGGAACGTTGCCGCGCGATTGACGGCGTGCGGCGGCCGGCGGTCTAGAGCCGCGCTTCGATCGCCTCGGTGAAGGCGCGCGTCGTCAGCGGGGTCTCGCCGGGTCGCGCGAGTTCCGCCGTGCGCGCGCCGTCGGCATACGCGCGCTCGACCGCGCGTTCGATCCGGGCCGCGCCGGCGGCGTCGTCGAGCGAGTGGCGCAAGAGCATCGCGGCGGAGAGGATCGCGGCCGTCGGATTCGCGGCGTCGCGGCCCGCGAGGTCCGGCGCGGTTCCGCCGATCGGCTCGTAGAGGCCGAACTGCCGTCCCGGCGTTCCCTTTGCGCCGAGGCTCGCGCTCGGCAGCGTGCCGATCGAGCCGGTGAGGATCGCCGCTTCGTCGGAGAGGATGTCGCCGAACATGTTCTCGGTGACGATCACGTCGAACTCGCCCGGCCGCTGCACGAGCTGCATCGCGGCCGTGTCGACGAGCAGGTGCTCGACGGCAACGTCGGGATAATCGCGCGCGATCTCGTTCACGATTCTGCGCCAGAGGCGCGACGTCTCGAGGATGTTCTGCTTGTCCACCGAGGTCAGGCGCTTTCGCCGCGTCCGCGCGAGTTCGAACGCGATCCGGGCGATCCGCTCGATCTCCGGCGCGCGGTAGATCATCGTATCTACCGCCTCGTCGACGCCGTTGATCTTTCGCTGCTCCTTCGGACGCCCGTAGTAGATGCCGCCGGTTAGCTCGCGCACGACGAGCAGATCGAGCCCGCGCACGATCTCCGCGCGCAACGGCGACGCGTTCTCGAGTCCGGGAAAGACGCGCACCGGCCGAAGATTCGCATAGAGCTCGTAATCGCGGCGCAAGAGAAAGAGCGCGTACTCCGGGCGCTGCTCGAGCGGTTTCCCTTCGTATGCGGGAAGCCCGACGCTGCCGAAGAGAATCGCGTCGCTCGCGTCGCAGATCGCGCGCGTCTCGGGCGGAAGCGCGGGCAGGCCGCGCTCGAGCGCGGCGCCGCCGGCAAAGCCTTCGTCGCACGCAACGTCGGGACGCACGCGGCGCAGCACGCGGACGGCGGCATGCGTGACCTCGGGACCGATGCCGTCCCCCGCGAGGACGGCGATGCGCGGCCCTGTCATCCGAAGCTAGGCGGCGACGTTAGTAGACCGTGATGCGGGTCGTGTCGTCTTTGGGCGGCTCTTTTTTCGGCGGCTCCTTATCCTTCGGAGCCTCGCTCTTTGCCTTCGGCGCGCTCGGCGTCTCGCCGTTGCCCGCAGCCTGTTCCGCGCCGCGCTCGAGCAGCGCGAGGTGCGTCATCAAAAGGCTGCGCAGCTCGCTGCGCGTCTTCTCCGAAGCCTCGAGCGAACGCTGATGCTCGCGGCGCACGTCGGCGATCGCTTCGTTGTAGCCGGCGATCTC
>Ga0335069_10010460_pt1 | contig 13142 bp, 12 predicted proteins | sample Lox_Sample_11_FD_206714 | JGI IMG/M metagenome (GOLD analysis project Ga0335069, IMG submission 206714) | Soil microbial communities from Loxahatchee National Wildlife Refuge, Florida, United States - Lox_Sample_1.1 | ecosystem: Environmental > Terrestrial > Soil > Wetlands | place: USA... | reverse complement strand
TGCAACGGACGGTATCGCTTCGAAGTACCTCGTCAACGATGCCGCAGTCTTGTGCCATAAACCGTTCTCCCACGCCGGTGTCCTGGCCTTTCACGGCCAGACAATGACCGTCATACCTGGACGCACCGCCTGCGTGCGCTGCCTGTTTCCAACGCCCCCCAACGCGGATGAAATACCGAGCTGCCAGGAAGCGGGCGTGCTCGGACCCGTGGCTGGTAGCATAGGCATTCTGCAAGCAACCGAAGCGCTCAAGTACCTGCTCGGCGTTGGCAACCTACTCACCGACCGGCTGCTCACCTACGATGCACTGACGGTACGCTGGCGGACGATCAGTCTGGCGCGACGCCTCGAGTGCCCGCTATGCGGCGAGCAACCGACGATTCGCAGCCCCCTCCCCGTGCGGGAAGACCCTGGTGAAGGATAACCGCGGGCTTTCGTTACGGTTGACATCTGGCTAAGAAAGGGAAACGCCACAGACGGCTGTCTCGGTATGTGACGGTCGTGCGATGGCACCGACAACGGACAGACAGAAGGAGCAAGAAAACCATGAGCGTGCGTGTGCGCATTCCCACTCCGCTGCGACGATTCACGGCAGGCGCCGAGGAGGTCGGGGTCAGCGGCAGTACCATCACCACGGTGGTCGACGACTTGGAACGCAAGTTCCCTGGCATCAAGGAGCGTCTGTGCGATGAACAGGGACGGGTGCGTCGGTTCGTGAACATCTACGTCAACGGCGACGACATTCGCTTCCTGAGCAGCTTGGAAACGCCGGTCAAGGACGGCGACGAAGTCGCGATCGTGCCCGCCATCGCCGGGGGATGAACGACGAATGGTGGCGCCTACGCCCGTTGCGCCGCGCAGCGACGTGACGCTGACGACCACGCCCAAGCGTGTCGCGTCAATTCTCGATCTCGTCGGCAACACACCGCTGATCGAGATCCGACAGCTGACACGCGACTTGTCGCCGCGCCTGCATGTCTACGCCAAGCTGGAGGGCTTCAACCCGGGTGGTTCGGTGAAGGACCGCCCCGCGGTCTGGATGGTACGCGACGGTTTGCGCACCGGCAAGTTGCATCCAGGAAAGACGATCATCGACTCAACCTCCGGCAATACCGGAATCGCGTTGGCAATGTGCGGCGCAGCGCTCGGCTACCCGGTGGAATTGGTCATGCCGTCGAACGTCAGCGAGGAACGCAAACGGACTGTGCGTGCTTATGGTGCCAAGGTAGTCTACAGCGACTCCCTGGAAGGCTCCGACGGCGCCATCCGGCTGTGCCGCAAGATCATCGATGCCGACCCCGACCGTTACTTCAAACCCGATCAGTATTTCAATGAGGTTAACCCGCTGGCCCACTACGAGAGCACGGGACCAGAAATCTGGGAAGCCACCAACGGCGGCGTGACGCACTTCGTGGCCGGGATCGGTACCGGCGGAACGATCATGGGAACAGGGCGCTACCTGAAGGAACGGAACCCGCGCGTCCAAGTCATCGCCGTCGAGCCGGACGATGCGTGGCACGGGCTCGAAGGCCTCAAACACATGGCAAGCTCGATCGTCCCGGGCATCTACCACGAGGAGCGACTGGATGGAAAGATCAGTGTGGCGACGGATGCCGCCTACGAGACGGTCTACCGCCTGGGCGCCGAGGAAGGGCTCGTGGTCGGCCAGTCGTCGGGTGCCGCGATGGTCGGTGCGCTGCAAGTCGCCAGAGAGCTCGACGAAGGGGTGATCGTGCTCATTTTCTGCGACTTCGGTGATCGCTATCTGAGCACAAATCTCTGGGTGGGCTGGAGCGAGTGGCGCCAACGTCAGGCGGCTGGCCGCAGCGTCGTACGGAGTGCGGTCGGCTGACGCCGGCGTGCGTCGCATGCTCAGCGAACAGCAAGTCGAGCGCTACAGCCGCCAGATCATCCTGCCGCAAGTGGGCGGTCGCGGGCAGCAAAAGCTACTCTCTGCAGCGATCGCTGTCGTCGGAAGGCGGGATTTGAGCGCCACCGTGGCACTGTACCTCGCCGCCGCAGGAATCGGCAGGCTGATACTATCGGCGCCTTCGCCACTGTCGGAAGCCGCTGGGGTAAATTCCGACTGCCGGGTCAGCCCGCTGCCCTCTCCGGTCACCCGTGATGTCAGCGTAGACTTGGCGCACCACTGTAGCGTGATCGTCGCCAGTGGTGCATCGCCCGAGGTCTGCGACATGCTCAACGCCGCTTGCGTCGCGCGCGGCACGACTTTGGTATGGGCCGATACGGCTGGGTCGCTTGGTCTGGCGACCGTGTTCCGGCGTGACGCTGACCAGTGCCCCTGCTATGCGTGCGTACGTACACCGCTGTCGCACTGGCTGGCAGCGGCCGCCGCACCCGATGCATTCGCAGAGGCTGTCGCGGCGTTCATCGGTACGGTGCAGGCAACAGAGGCGATCATGCAGGTGGTAGGATTGGATCGCCCGGCGACAGCACGAGTGATGGCCTACGATGCCGTCGCCGGCATGATGAACGACATGACCATCGCCAGGAACCCTCACTGCTCGACGTGTGCCGCGGTGCATGCATGAGCCCAGAGGATGCGGGCTGCAATCCCGGCCACCTCAAAGTGGAGCTCGCGGCGAGAGGCGTCCGCCTCGATCGGACCCTCCGCACTCACGCTGACGCCCCTCGCACAACCGACGACGGGTCGGTCCGCGATGTCGAGTTGGTACTCCCGCACGGCGTATTCGTCACCGCGCCGGTTGACGAAGGTGATTCACCCTACGTGCTCTCCGGCGAGGGCGAGCACGCGAATGTGCGCAAGAACGGCACGGCCGTCGAGGTCCGGGTCGTACCGGAGCCTGGCTTCTATCGCCGCGTGACAACGAGCGGGCTGCCCATGCGCCGCGTCGGGGAGGTGCACGGCAGCTTCATCGCCGTCAATCCCGGATTCGCGTGCGGCTACAGCCTGCGCGGCGCGCCCTGCCGCTTCTGCCGCACCGGCAGCGGCATTGCCCTGAGTGACGGCTTTCCAATGTCGGTCCAAGACGTCACTCAAGTCGTGCGCGCCGCCTTCGCGGAAGGTGCGGCAGATTTCGTGTACTTCAATTCGGCGTACGTCGGAAGCGAAGACGCAGGTATTGCCTTCCTCGAACCATACATCCGGGCAGTGAAGCGCCAATTCAATACGCTGGTGGCCGTCCAACTTCATCCGCCGAAGAGTGACCGATGGATCGATCGGACCTACGCAATGGGCGTCGATGCGGTCAGCTATGCGATCGAAATCCATGATGCTGAGATGCTGGCGCGGCGCTGTGCCGGGCGCGTGCGGTACATCGGTCGCGAGCGCTACTACGAGGCGCTCACATACGCTGCGACGGTTTTCCCGAGCGGTACCGTGTGGAGCGATCTCATCGTCGGCATGGAATCCATCGACTCGACGATGCAGGGCATCGACGCGCTGACCGCCGCGGGAGTCCTGCCGGTGCTGTCGATTGTCCGGCCATCGCAGGAGACGAGCGGCAACGTGCCTCGTCCGGCAGCGCTCGACGCTGTCGCACCGGCATACACGCACCTGTATCGTACGGTTCGCGATGCGCGCATCAACATGGGCTGGATTCGCGACTTGAGTTTTGCGATCACCCCGCTGGAGGCGCGCTTCTTTGCCGGCGCCGACGCGCGGGTAGCCGTTGCGATGCAACAGTTCTACCGCTCCAGGCTCGGTTCCGTAACGACACGCAACCTGTCGCGTCTGAGACGCCGTCTGCGCGTGCGCACCGTAAGCGACTCGTTCGACTCATCACATTTGTGAGATGCAGCATGCCGACCGGTTCTGTGACGGCCAAGCTGACGGTTGAGGGCTGACCGCTATCTTCCATGGCGCACGAGTACGAAGTTGTGGTCGATCGGCGGCCGTTGTGGGTCATCCTGCTGGGTCGTAGTCAGCAAACCGGCGTCGTCATCGTCGGAGCCCTGCTGTATTGGCTGATTGTTTCGGTGCATCTTCCCGGCGACATCACGCCGCAGGGCCAGAAGGCGCTCGGGGCATTCGCCCTCTGCGTCTTTTACTGGGTGCTCAATGCGCTGCCGTTGATGGTGACCAGTCTGTTGGCGATCATCCTCCTGCCGCTGAGCGGGGTGATCCCGAGCAACCAGGCCTACGCGCTCTTCGGCAATGAAGCCGTGTTTTTCATCCTTGGCGCCTTCATTCTCGCTGCCTGCCTGATGAAGTCCGGGCTGAGCACGCGCATCGCTCTCAGCATGCTGCACCGCTTCGGGCACACCCCGAGGCGCCTGTTGCTCAGCATTTTCCTCCTCAACGTCGTCATGGCGTTCTTTATGTCGGAGCATGCCGTGGCGGCCATGAATTTCCCGATCGTCGTGGAAATCGTGTCGGTGCTGGGACTGGCGCGACAGCGCAGCAACTATGCCCGGGCGCTCTTTCTGGCAATGGCGTGGGGCAGCAGCATCGGCGGCATCGCAACCCTGCTAGGCGGCGCGCGCGCACCGTTGGCGCTCGGGATCCTGCGTGAAGCGACCGGTGCCTCGTACAGCTTCTTGGAGTGGACGTTGCTGGCCCTGCCCCTCGTGCTCGTGCTGCTGGTGGGCGGATATCAAATCATCCTGCGCTTCTTTCCCATCGAGATCGATACCGTCCAAGCCGCTGACACGGCCCTCAACGAACGCTGGCTGAAGCTCGGGCGTGCCTCATTCGAAGAGTGGGCGATCGGCTTGGTCATGGTCGCAACCTTCATTGCCTGGTTGATCGGCGGCGAAGAGTTCGGCCTCGCGAATATTGCCATCGCCGCGGTGGTCCTTCTCTTCGTCCTGCGCGTCGTAAGTTGGCGCGACATCGAACGCTACGTCAACTGGGGTGTCGTGTTGATGTATGGTGGGGCGATTGCACTCGGCGCGGCGATCAACAAATCTGGCGCCGCCGGGTGGCTGGCACACATGACGATCAGTCAGTGGGCATCGAGCGGTGTCATGGTCGTACTACTGACCTCGCTGGTGTCGATCCTGCTCACCGAAGCGATGAGCCATTCGGCGGTCGTCGCGTTACTCATGCCCGTAAGTATCGGTGTCGCGCACGAGTTCGGCCTGGACGCGCGCGTCATGGCGCCGATCGTCGCCATACCGGCAGGCCTGGCGTTCACCCTGCCGATCGGCACACCGGCAAACGCCATCGCCTTCTCGTCAGGCTACCTGCGCATCCGCGACCTGCTCATTCCCGGAGCGCTATTGGAACTCCTCGCATGGGTTTCCTTCAACCTGCTCGCTTACTGGTACTGGCCACTACTCGGCGTGCACATTCAGACGCGCTAAGTGCAGCAAGATGACGAACGTGTTGCTCGTCACACCCGCCGGCAAGGACCCGCAGCGTGCCGTCGGCGCGACCATCGAGATCGCCAAGCAGCACGGAGGAACGCTCGTCGTGCTCGCGGTCATCGACCCGAGCGTGCCAACGTACGCCGCCAGCACACTCACCGACCTGGCCTTCATGGGCGAGGAGGTCACCGAGCGAGTCAGTGACACCATTGCACGCGAATACCGCACCTGTGCCTCGACACTCTTGCAAGCAGTGGCAGAACGCGCCAAGAAGGAGGGTGTCGACGTCACGCCCATCATCGAACAGGGCGATACCGGCGAGATCTGCAGACGCGTCATCCGCACGCATCAAATCGGCATCGCCGTGCTGGTTGCCGAGAAGCGATCGTGGTTTGCGCGGTTTCTGTCGCACAGCGCCGCAGGGCATTTGCCCGCACTATCGGGCTGCGAGGTGCGCGTGATGGAGGAGGATTGAAAGGAGAAAATGAAGCATGCCTGATTTGGTTCCCGTTCACGGTGGCCTGGATGTACCGGTGTCACGTACCGTTCCGCTGTCGCGACGCAAGCAGTTCCTCTCCGAGGCCGCGGCGTTGCCACGCGTCGAACTCACGCGCGCCGACCTGTCGACCGTTTACCGCATCGCCGATGGGACGCTGTCGCCGCTCACCGGGGCGATGGATGAGGAGACGTGGCACGACGTCCTCGACCACGACGCCCTGGATTACGGCTTTCGCCACTACGCCTGGACCGCACCGATCTCGTTTCCCGTGACCGATGACGAGGCCGAACATTTGCGCATTGGCCACTCGGCCGCTTTGGTACATGGCGGTAGCGTCGTCGCCGTGCTGCACGTGTCGAGCATTTTCGATTGGGACAAGCCGAAGCACAATGAAAAGTTTTACGGCACGACGCGCACCGACCATCCCGGCGGCCACATGATCATGGACGACCCACGAACCGTCTTGGTGGGAGGCGAGATTTGGGCGCTACCGCAGGACGTCGACCCGGAATACGGCGAGTTCGTACTGACACCCCGGCAGGTGCGTACCTTGATCGCTGAACGGCGGTGGGAGCGCGCCGTCGCGTTTCAAACACGCAATCCGCTGCATCGCGCACATGAGTACGCCCTGGTTGCCGGCGTGGAACGGCTGACGCGTGAGGGGCACTTCGCCGGCGTAGTACTCAACCCGCTGATCGGCGAGTTGAAGGGCGACGACGTCCCCGCGCGTGTACGCATGCGGTGCTATCGCGCCCTACACGAGCAGAAACTGCTTGGCAAAGGCGACAAGGATGGCGCGCTGTGGGAGTCGCGGGGCTACGACCTCACCGACGTGTTCGAGCTCGTCGGGCTCGACATCAAGATGCTCTACGGCGGGCCGAAGGAAGCGGTGATGCACTCGATCTACCGTCAGAACCTCGGCTTCACCGACATCGTCATCGGCCGCAAGCATGCCGATGCACCGTTCGACGATGGCAAGCCCATCTGGGGCGACTTCGACGCGCAAGAAATCTTCAACAACCTGAAGGGCAATCTGCACATTCGCCCGTGCAATATCGGCTTCGCCGCGTACTTCGAAAGCGCCGGCCGCGTCGAACTGATGGAGCAACATCCGAATGACAAGCCGGTCACCATCTCGGGTTCGAAGATTCGCGAACTACTCGGAAACGGCGAACGCCCCGATGCGCGCATTCTGCGCCCGGAAATCGCCGACATCCTCATCGCCTACTACCGCGAGAAGACCGCCTGAGCCGGTCACACTCCGCCTCGCATTTCCCAGCGGTGGCCTGCAGCCTTCCTTCTCCACAGCGACGCGGAAGAAGGGAGGTTGCAGGTATCGTGCAACCTCGCAGGTCGTGGGTTCGTTGACTTAGGCGAGATTGATGTCGAACGAGACCCCAAAGACTTCGGTGAGCAGCAGGTACAGTATCATCACCGCCAGTATCAGTGTCCCGAGCGAGCCGACCGCGATGCCCGTGAGCAACGCCAGCATCAGAATCGAGGCGATGGCAAGCAGCGGTGCCACCAGAGCGGAAGCGTCGGTAACGGGCCCCCAGAAGGCAATCAGCCGCCGCGCCGTCGCAACCCCGAAGAGGGTGGTGTCGATGAGTTGCTGCAGTTGCGAGAACATCACGGCAACGTGTCTGCACCGATCGATAGGATCAGCACACCTTCATGCTGTCGCGGACCGCCAACCAGGAACGTCGCATGGTCGCGCAAGGACACGGCGGTGTCGACGATCGGGCGCGCCCCTTCAATCACCATGACCCGCATCGACACGCGATCGTTTTTGTACTCGCGCGGAATGACCATCACATAACGACCGCCGGGAATGTCGAACCCGACCTTGCCCCCCCACGGCACGCGTTGGCGTTCCTCTTTGACCAGGCGATACGACGTGTAGGGGAAAAGGGTGTTGAACTGACGGTGCATCGAGGCAAGGCGTGCGTCGAAGTCCTGGCTCGAGTTGCTGGCCAATACCGCGCCGATCCGCACTTCCACTGCATTCGCCGCGGGAGTAGCCACCGCTTCCGGTGGACTCTCCGCGGCCAACGCCACGCATTGCATCCCGAAGAGAGCAACAAACGCGCTGAGGGTCGATCCCGAAACCCCGGTCACGGCGTGCCCTCACCACCCGGTGGATCGTCACTCACCCACAGGACAGTCGTCCGTGTTTCGGGATCGTTGACGACCGTGACGGCATCGCCATCGCTCTCGAGCGAATCGATCGAGGCGGCATTGTCGAGATTGGCCACGACGGCCGCGTCCGGTTGCGGAGTCGATGCGGGCATGCGTGTCCACAACACGAATCCCAGCGCCGCGACAGCAGCGGCAGCCGCGAAGGCCGGCAACTTGATCATCCAGCCGTGCTCCCCCTCACTCCACCAGGCGCGGGCGCGACTCCACCATGACACGCGTACCGTCCCCAACCGCTGATCGATGCCGCGCCACAAGGCAGCGAAATCGACCTCGTCGATCGCGGCATTCACGTGGGTGCTCACCATCTCCTGCACCTGCTCCATGCGGCGCAGCTCATCTTCACAGTTGCCGCAGCGCGTGCTGTGCAGCGCGACCGAGCGCATCTGGTTGGCGTCGAGCTCGCCGTCGAAGAACAACGGCAACAAGTTCACTGCGTCACGACACGTCATCGCCCGCTCATGCATCCATTCACCCGTGGCGAGCGTTGCCGGAAGGCAATCGCGTCAAGCGATCGAGCCGGATCAGAGGCAGTCTTTGAGTTTCTTTTGCAGCTTCTTGCGAGCATAATGCAGCCGACTCATGACCGTACCCTTGGAGCACTGCATCACGCGACTGATCTCGTCATACGACAGCCCCTCGACTTCGCGGAGGAGTATGACGGCTTTGTGATCAGGGGTCAACTCGTTAATTGCTTCGGTCACCCGATCACCGATCTCACGTGCCTGCGTTTCTTGATACGGATCTCCGAGCCGTTCCTCCTTCAGTGTGTCCTCATATCCGTCTCCCGCGGGAGTGTGGTCCTCGAGTGCGACCGTTGGGTGGCGCCGCTCACGGCGTTGGAAATCGATGGCACGGTTCACGACGATGCGATACAGCCAGGTGTAAAAGCTCGACTCGCCCTTGAAGTTTCCCAGGTTCTCGAACGCTTTGACGAAGGTTTCTTGGGCGATTTCCAGCGCATCGTCGCGGTTGTGTACCATCCCCAGGGCTACCGACACCACCTTCCGCTGATAGCGTTCGACCAGGTCCCTGAATGCCTCCTTGTCACCGCGGCGGGACGCTCGCACCAATTCGCCGTCGCTAGCTTCCACGGTGACACCCTATAGACGGAGGCATTCGGTCGATATTCATCAAATCGCGGCGGGTCACGATCAATGCGCCTCAGCCCAAGTGTTCCCCCATCCCAGATCGACCTTGAGGGGTACCTTGAGGGGGTAGACGCCCTCCATCTCTTGCCGAACGACCTCGCCCACCCTTTCGCGCTCCCCGACCGCCACCTCGAAGACCAATTCATCGTGCACCTGCAAGATCAGGCCAGCGCGCACGTCCTCGCGCAGCAATCGGCGGTCGATTGCGACCATAGCCATCTTGATAAGGTCAGCCGCCGAGCCCTGGATCGGGGTATTGGCGGCCGCCCGTTCCGCCGCCTGCGCCACACCGCGGTGCGGGCTGGCGAGATCGGGAAACGTGCGCCGCCGCCCCAGGAGCGTGGTCACATACCCCCGCTGCCGGGCCTCGGCCTGGATCCGCGACATGTAGGCACGTACACCGGCGTAGCGAGCGAAGTAGCTGCTGATGTAGCGCTCGGCTTCGGCGATCGGGATCTCGAGCTCACGGGCCAGACGCTGTGGACCCATGCCATAAATGATACCGAAGTTGATGACCTTCGCCGCGCGCCGCATGTCGGCAGAGATCGCACCGGGAAGAACGCCGAAGACCTCCGACGCGGTGCGCGCATGGACGTCGTCGCCGTTGCGGAATGCGCTCATGAGCACGGGATCCTCGGACAGGTGCGCCAGCACCCGCAGTTCGATCTGCGAGTAGTCCGCCACCACCAAGACGCACCCCTCCGCCGCAATAAAGGTCGAGCGGATGCGGCGCCCCTCCTCTCCGCGGATCGGAATGTTCTGTAGGTTCGGATCGCTGGAGCTCAGCCGCCCAGTAGCAGCCACAGCTTGATTGAATGATCCGTGCAATCGCCCGGTACGCGGATTGACGGCGGCAGGCAACGCATCGATGTATGTCGATTTCAGCTTCGCCAAGGCGCGGTACTCGAGAATCTTCGCCGGCAATGGATGATCAGCGGCCAGACGCGTCAGTACATCGACGTCGGTGGACAACCCGGTCTTGCCGCGACGGACACCCTTGCGTGACATTCCGAGCCGGTCGAAGAGGATCTCGCGCAGCTGCTGCGGTGAAGAGATGTTAAACTCGCCGCCGGCGAGGGCGTGGATCTCCTGCATCAGCGTCGCGAGACGGGATTCCATCTCGCAGCCCATGGCAGCCAATGCCACGACATCGAGACGGATGCCGCGGCGCTCCATCGCTGCCAACACAGCGACCAGCGGCATTTCCACTTCGTGGAACAAGCGGGTCATGGCACTCTCATCGAGCCGTGTCGCAAAACGGTCGCGCAGTGCCCCCATGATCGCCACCCCGCTGGCGAGACGCCCCACACCGTCACGGAACACCGGAAGATTGACGCCCAACTCGTCCGTCGCAAGGTCTTCCAGGCGATGTGTTGCAGACGCCTCCAGCAAGTACGAGGCAATCATCAGGTCAAAGCCGCCGCTCAACCGACCAGGCACGGCATCGGCGAGGAGCAGCAGATCGCGCTTCAAGTCGTGACCCACCTTTTCGACTTGCGTCTCCTGCAGCAACGCTCTCAACGTTGCATGGATCTGCGCGGCGCAGGGCAGCGTGACGTGCAGGGGCGCATCGGCATCGACGCTGAGGACGATGCCGTTCGCATGGATGCCGTCGGGTTGGTGACTGCCGTCGCACGCCAACGCGATGCGCCCACGCTGGCGGGCGGCTGTCACGAGGACATCGAGGTCACCAGCGTCTCGTGCCTCCCGCACCGTGACTGTCGATTCCGGCGCCGTCGCCGACAGGTCGCGCACGAGCGACTGAAATCCGAGCCGCGTGAAAAGCGGCCGGAGGGCGACGCTATCTGGACCGGTGTAGCGAAAGCTCTCGAGCCTGTAGTCGAGCGGTACGTCGTCGCGGACGACGGCTAGCGTGCGGCTGAGTCGGGCCACCTCAGCCTGCTGGCGCAGCGTCGCTGCCAGCTTCTTCGCGCCGCGGATGTCACGCATCGTCTCCAGCTCGTCGAGGCGTGCCAGGAGGTGTTCGATGGTGCCGAACCGTTGCATGAGGGCGACGGCGGTTTTCTCACCGATTCCCTTCACACCAGGAATGTTGTCGCTCGCGTCGCCCATCAATCCAAGCACGTCGACGACTTGGTCCGGGCTCACCCCGAAGCGCTCGCGCACGGCAGCCGCGTCGCAGCGGCGGTCGCGCATGGTGTCCCATAGGGTGACGTGCTCCCTCACCACCTGCATCAGATCCTTGTCGCCGGTAATGATCACAGTATCGACGCCTTGGGCGGGCATTTGCGCCGCCAGCGTTGCAATCACGTCGTCTGCCTCGACACCAGGAATGCTCAGTGTGCGCAGCGCAAACGCCTCGACCACCTCATGGACGAGCGGGAACTGCACCCCGAGGTCGTCCGGCATCGCCGGTCGGTTGGCCTTGTAGTTCGCGAACAAATCGTCGCGGAATGTAGGCCCGGGTGCATCGAACACCACGCCGATGTACTGCGGCCGCGTTTCGCGCAGCAGCTTCAGCAGCATCGTCGTGAACCCGTAGGCGGCATTGATCGGCAAACCGTTGGGACTGGTCAGTGGCGGCAGTGCGAAGAAGGCGCGGTAGACGTAGGAACTGGCGTCGATGAGGTAGAGGACGGGTCGGGCTGTGGGCATCGGGTCGGCGCCGCAGGCGTTGCCGGTGCGCATTCGGAACGCTAACAAATGGCCGGCATCAAGTCCAATTCGTGTGACGCGCCCGCACCCCGATCTCCGCCGGGAGATGCAGGCGGGGCGCTTTCGCGCCGATTTGTACTATCGCATCTGCGCCGCCTTGATCCGCACGCGTGAACAACACCTACCAGTGAAGCACCACCGGCACGCCGCCCGACGGCAGTGCGTTCACGGATTTTCTGGCACGCTTGAGCGGGACACTCTGTAGCACTAGCCCGTGCAACGGTCTGGGCGGACGCTGTGACTGGCGGCTCCCAACGGCCATCGAGTGGCAATCGATTATTGACCTGACCGCGCCGGGCTGTGGTTCTGGAGGCGCGTGCATCTACCCGGCGTTCAATCGCACCCAGGCGTGCGTCTATTGGTCATCGAGCGAGGCGAACAGCAGCCCGGCGTTCGCAGCCACCATCAACTTCGGCGACGGCAGCACAAACGACCTCCTCAAGATACGCGCCTTCTTCGTGCGGGCGGTACGGGGTCCAATCCCGTTCCCGTGATTTGAGGGAGTGTCGATAAACAGCAAGCGAGCCCTTCGAGACGGCCCCGAAAAGATGGGGCCTCAGGGCGAACCGCAATCTTCTTTGAGCCCCGTCGAAGGGGGCGCGGGCGCGAGAAAATCGACAGTCCCTTGTGGCGGTGGTTGCGGTGCCGTTGCACGGGTCATATTGACAAAGCGGCAGGCCGTGGGTAAACACCGCCGCGTCGATGCTACGTCGATGTGAATTTTCAACGTGCGAACCCGTCTGACTGCGCAATGATCGAAGTTCGTAACCTGACCAAGCGGTACGGTGATCTGCTTGCCGTTCGCGACATCAGCTTCAGCGCCGCAACCGGCCAAGTGCTCGGGTTCCTGGGACCAAACGGCGCCGGCAAGACCACCACGATGCGGATCATTACGGGCTTCATGCCCGCTACTTCCGGCACCGTGAAGGTCGCGGGTTACGACATCTTCGACGACTCCTACGAGGTGCGCAAACGCATCGGCTACTTGCCGGAAAACCCGCCGCTGTACTTGGATATGAAGGTGACCACGTACCTGCGCTTCGTGGGGCGCATCCGCGGTATCGCCAAGGCGGAGCTGGACGACAGTGTCGACCGGGTGCTGCACACCTGCGGCTTGACGGAGGTCACCGACCGCGTCGTCGGACATCTGTCGAAGGGCTTCCGCCAGCGGGTCGGTCTCGCCCAGGCACTCATCCACAACCCGAGCGTCCTGGTGCTCGACGAACCGACCATCGGACTCGACCCGCGGCAGATTATCGATATTCGGACGCTCATCCGGCAACTCGCCGGTGATCGGACGGTGATCCTGTCAACCCACATCCTGCCGG
>Ga0335069_10010459_pt1 | contig 13142 bp, 11 predicted proteins | sample Lox_Sample_11_FD_206714 | JGI IMG/M metagenome (GOLD analysis project Ga0335069, IMG submission 206714) | Soil microbial communities from Loxahatchee National Wildlife Refuge, Florida, United States - Lox_Sample_1.1 | ecosystem: Environmental > Terrestrial > Soil > Wetlands | place: USA... | reverse complement strand
AAACGCGTGAAGTTCGCGGCGCGCTCGTGCCGCTGCTTCGCGAGCACCGCTCGCATCTCCGCCGGCGGCTAAGCCTTGCGAAGCGGCCCACCACGCGTACTGCGGCCAAAACGCGCCGTCGAACGATGCGGCGCCGATCGAAAGGAGCTCGCGCGCGGTAGCGAGAGCTTTGTCGCTTCGGCCGGTTGCAACGTATGCGAGCGTGAGGTCGGAGAGATCGTCGACGAAGTCTCGAGGCTCTTGAAGCGACCGGCGAATCGCCAAGCCCGCCTCCATGTGCTCGATCGCGGCATCCACCTCGCCGAGGGCGAGTTCCGCGTTGCCGAGATTGGCTAGGGCGGCGGCTTCGAACACGGGATATGCCATCTCGCGAGTGATTTCCACCGCTGACGTCGCGAAGGCTTTCGCTTCGGACGCGTTTCCCAACTGCAGGTTGACGAAGCTCGCATTGACTTGGTTGACGGCGAAGGTCCGCCGTTCTTGAACCGTTTCAAACAGCTTGTTCGATCGTTCGATGGAAACGAGCGCTTCGGCGAACATGCCCGTGCGCATGAGCAGGAGCGTCTTGTTCGCGTGCGCGGTAGCCAGCCCGCGCTTGTGTCCGAGCGCCTCGTAGATCGTTATCGCCGCGTCGAACTCGCGGAGCGCGACCGTATAATTGCCTAGCCACGCCGCCGTGACGGCCAAACGACCGCGCGACGCCGCCTCGCCCTCGCGATCGTTGAGCTTCAGATGCAACTCGAGACAACGTTCGGTCAACGATAAGGAATCGCGATACTCTTGGCGCAGCAACGCCGCAACGCTCGCGGCGGCCAACGCCCGCACCTCCATCGCCTGATCGCCGAGTAACGCCGCCCGTTCGCGCGTTTGGTCCAAGTAGGTGCGCGCGGCATCCAGGTCGGCGATGTTCGATGCATACTCGACGAGGAGGCAAAGGCACTGGAGCTGACCCTGCAGATCGTCGCGCTCTTCGTAAATCGCCAGCGCGCGGCGCGCCGGCTCGATCGCCTCCGACGATCGGCTGCAGTTTCCCAGGTGCGTCGCCGCCTCCGTAAGCGCGCGCGCTCGTGCCGCATCGCCGAGCAAGGCAGCCTGCTCCTCGAGCCGCGCGATGTATCGGCGCTCGTCTTCCGCATCGCCCAAAGCTCGAGCCAGAAAGACGCGCCGGAGCAGAACGTCGAATTGCGCCGCCGGATCGCCTGCCGCCAATCGTTCGAGCGCGTCGATATCCTCGCGTTGACCTTCACGATCGCCGCGGCGGCTGCGCGCGGTTTCGCGTATTTCGAGCGCCTCACGACGCACGTCGTCGGAACCGGCGTCTCGAAGCGCCTTTCCGGCGAGCTCGATCGCATCGCCGTGCGCGTGTACGGCCGCGGCGTCCCGCGCTGCCGTCAAATGCCAAAGCGCAGCTCGGTCGCGGGCGCCCGCCGCCTCGTAATGGCGCGCGATTTCGCGCGGGGAAGCCGATGCTTCCGATTCGTAGATCGCTTCGAGGCATTCGGCGGTTCTGAAATGCCGCTGCTCGCGAAACGCCGGCTCGATGCCCGCATACACGGCGTCGGCGATCAAATGATGGCTGAAGACGTAATCGTAACCGGTGCGGGCTCCCGCTTCACGGAGAATGCGCTGGTCCAATAGCTCGTCGAGACCGCGCGCGATCGCGGTGCTCGAGAGATTCGATACCTCTCGAATTAAGTGAACGCTGCAACCGGCGCCCCCCACGGCGGCGATCTCCGCAACCGACCGGCCATCTTGACTCAGTCGCTCGATGCGATCCGCGATCATCTCCGACATCCTCGCCGATTCGAGCTGCGATTCGCGATTCTCGAGCAACGCGTTGATCGCTCCCTCGAGGAACAGCGCGTTGCCCTCACATTGCGCGTACAGCGTTCGGGCGAGATCGTCCCCTCGTTCGCGCAGACCCTCGATGCGGCCGACGAGCTCGCCGACGTGCTCCTCACCGAGGCGCTCGAGCTCGAGTTCCTCGACCCCGCTGTGCGTGCGCAGCGCCCGCTGCAGCGCGCGCAGCGGGTGGCTGGCCGGCGTTTCCTCTTGCCGGCAGGTCGCGACGATGAGAATCGGCGACCGAATCGCGTCGCGAAATATGCCACCGAGCGCTTCGATCGTCGCCAACCCCGCCCAGTGCAAGTCCTCGAGCACGAGTAAGAGGGGACGCGGAAACGCGAGCCCTCGAACGGCAAACGATAGCGCTTCGTAAATTCGTGCCGTCGCGCGTTCCGGCGAGGTTTCCGAGAAGCGCACGTCGGGCACGTCCGGATCGCGCAGCTCGGGCAGCAGCGGCGACAATACCGTCCTGCGTTCGGCGGAGATCTGTCGCGCGAGCAACAGCGGCGATCCGGCGCGCAACGCCTCGACGATCGGCTGGTACGGCATCGATTCCGGAGCTGCGGTCGTTCCGACGAACACCCTCCCGCCTTCCGCTTGAACGGTGCGGGCCAGCTCCGCCGCGAGGCGCGTCTTGCCGACGCCGGCTTCGCCCGCGATCAGGACGAGCCCAGCCGGTCCGCGCGCCGCGCGCCGCCATGCGTTGCACAAAAACGTCAGTTCTCTCGCTCGCCCGACGAACGGAAGAATCGAAACGGTCCGCCGCCCTTCGTCGTTTCTCGCGGCCGAAACGCCGGCGGTGCCCGGTACGGCTTCTTGCCGCAAGATGAGCTGCCGAATCGCCACGGTCTCCGGCATTGGTGCGATCGTGAGCTCGTCGCGCAAGCGCTTCGCGAAGCGGTCGTACTCGGCAAGTGCGCCGGCCGTGTCGCCCGACTCGTATCGAACGGCCACGAGCGCGCGCAGTGCGTCTTCGCGCCAGGGGTCGCTCGAGAGCATGCGCTTGGCGCAAGCGATGGCAGCGCCAAAGTTGCGCTCCGAGCGATAGCGAGCGATCAGCTGGTCGAGCAGGGCGAAGTATCTCGCGCGCAGTCGCTCGCGCTCTTCAAGAACCCAATCGTCGTATACGTTCTCCAGCAGATCGCCGGCATAGAGATCGACGGCGCGCTGCTGCGTTTGCGGATCGTCGGCCAAACGCTCGAACTCGACAACGTCCACGAACGCCTCGTCCAGGCCGTTCCAGCGAACCGTTTCGGCATCGCTGACGATCCACGGGTCGCCGTTTCGGGCCGGCAGCGCCTTGTTTGCGAGATACAAGTAGCGGCGCAGCTCCGCGAGGGCATTCGCTTCGTCGTCGTCGGGAAAGAGCGTAAACGCGAGCGACTGGCGCGAAAGCGCGCGTCCGCCTTTGAGCATGAGGAGGGCGAGCATGGCGATCGTCGCGGACCGCTTGGCGAATTTGACGGGCGCGCCGTCGTAGCTGATCTCCGGCTGGCCGAAAAACCGAATTTCCAGCATGGGCTGTGCCCGGTTTGCCGTCAAACGCGAAGGCTCCCGTCGCTCGGTCGCCTGCTCTTTCGCTCTCGCACGCAGGCGGCACGCCCGCGGCCTATGCTCGGAGCATGGACTCGAAACGCCAGGAGGTGACGTTCCTGGTTCGGATGTGGCTATCGGAAGAGACGGACGGCGACGCGCAGTGGCGCGGCTCGGTCGTGGAGGTGGCGTCGGGTCGACGCTTTTTCGTGACGCAGCCCCGCGACGTTGCAGATTTCATCACCGCCCACCTCGCCGAAGCGCGGATTCGAAAGGCGCAAACGACGTGACGCAGCGCGCTAGCACGCGGATGGCACGCCCCGCCGTTATGCTCGGAGGAATCGAAGCCGATAGGAGCACCGTGATGAGAAAACAGACGTATATTTCGATCGCCTCGGTTTTGGCGGCCATCGCCGTCGCAAGCGGTTGCGGCGCGCAGAACGGATCGATCGCTGCGCTTCCCAATCGTGGCGTTGCTTCCTCGCGAAGCGCCGGGGCGCCGACGGTGCAACGGCTCGCGTCGGTCAAGCGCGCAATTCGGCTGCACTCGAGGATGCTGCCCGCTGCCGGGAAAGGCAGGTTGCTCTACGTCGCCGATCCCTGGAGCAACGAGCTACTGGTGTACACGTATCCGCAGCTCTCCGGCGCCGGCGTAATTTCGGGCTTTGCATCGGTCGACGGCGTCTGCACCGACCGCCAAGGGTACGTGTGGGTCGTCGACACGAGCGACGTCGTCGTGTGGGAGTTCGCGCACGGCGGCACCGAGCCGATCAACTACCTCCAGCCGGGCGACACTAACGGCAATCCGGGTGTCAGCTACGGGTGCGCCGTGAACGAGCGCAGTGGCGATCTCGCCGTCGCCGGCTTTGGGGGGCTCACGGTGTTTCGTAACGGTCAACAGAGTCATGCGACGTATTGGGATTATAATTTCTTGGACTTTCACTCCGTCGGCTACGATGGGAGCGGCAATCTGTACGCCGACGGCTTGCTTTCGTACGGACTGAAGTTCGGGCTCGTGGAACTGCCGGCAGGCTCGTCGAGCATCAACGAGGTGACGCTCTCCGGCGGTACGCTCGCCGGTCCCGGCGGGATTCAGTGGGATGGGAAGTATCTCGATATCGGCGACAGCGCGTCGGGCACCATCTATCAGACGGACGGCGCATCGATTCTCGGCAGTATCGGCACCGCCGCCGCCTGTCAGGGGCAGTTTTACATACTCTCCAACCACAAGCGCGTCATCGTGCCCGATCCGTGCAGCGCTCGGACGGGAATCTACGCCTATCCGGCCGGCGGGTCCGCGATCAAGTTCGCGTCTGGAGGTCAACAATCTCCCGACGGCGCCGCCATCAGCATGGCGAGCCGCTGAGCCCTATGCGAAAGGCGGGCAAAACGTCGTCAGCGCGCAGCAGTGAGACTCCGAACGGCGCGGGCGCTGACGCACGTGCGTATGCTTACCTAATGATGCTGACGGATATGCCGCCCGCTTGGGACGCGATGGTCTTGAAGGGGTCTTCGCTCTTCGGGTAGCGCCAGAGGCGAAGGTCTGCGCTGCAGAACTCGTTTGCGCCGGCGATCACGTTGCCTTGCTTGTCGTTAACCGGCGTGTTTTTGCGCCCGACGATGAAGGGCGAAACGACGTGCGTCGAGCCGCCGTCGCAGGTGTCGTCCAGCGTGCTTTGAGAGTGATAGGTCAACGTCGAGCCCGAGAGCGTCACGTCAATGACGCCCGATTGCAGGCCGCCTCCGATCTGTTGATCGCCGAGCGCGATGTACTTGCCGTCCCACATCGTCGAGGCCGGCGAGTAGATCGCGAATCCCTTAGCGGTCAGCGTGGTCAGCGAGTTCGATCCTTTGAGCACGCCGCAATACGTGACGGCTTCCGACGCCTCGTTCTCAGCGCTCGCGATAAGGTTGCCCCGATCGTCGTAGCCCGCGGGCCAGATAAAATAGCAATCGGCAGGGTCGGAGTAAACGGTTCCTTTGGTGGAGCCTTTCGGAAAGACCGTGATGCTTCCGGCGCTATAACTCGGGCCGACGAAATCCGTAACGGCGAGATCGCCCTTCTTGTCGACCGAACAGCCAAACGCGCCTCCGCTCGTCGAGTACGTGTTGATGGTGTTCGTTCCGCCGTGCGCGTACTCGTCCACGGACCCGTCGCCGTTGGTTACGTAGACGTCGCCCTGCGCGTCGACGCACTGGCCTGCCGGCGAGGCGAGGCCGGTGAGCATCCCGACCTGACTGCCGCTCGGGTAATCGTAGACGTTGACGGACGTTCCGTTAAGCACCGAAACGTAGAGCAGCTTCGATTTCTTACTCGCCGACGGGCTCATCCAAGACCTCTGCGGGGCGGAACCCATCGGATGCGCGGCGGGCGCCAGCGCGGGGTTCTGATTGGACCCGGCGCAACCCGCCAGTAGAACCGGAACGAAAAAGAGACCGCGGATCGCAGAGGCAGTGCGTGTCGTCATTTGTAGGCCCCGTATTGCAACGAAAAATTGCGATGGAAGACGATTCTCTGCACGCACGAAGAGGCCTGGCCGCCCCCGGTGAAAAACGCGGTCATCCACGATGAAAGCACTCGTATCGCTCGCCCTGTTTTTCTGCTTCCCGGTCGTCGCCACGGCACAGCAGCCGGCGGCGCCGATCGTGCATCACGCCGTTTCGGCGAATGCGGCCGCGCAGGCGGCGTTCGACCGGGGTTTGCTCGACTACTACGCCTACAATCCCGAGGCCGCCGAGCACGAGTTCTACACGGCGTCGGACCTCGATCCGAAATCCGCCATGGCGTGGTGGGGCATCGCGCTGAGCAACGCGCCGAACCTCAACGTGCCGGCGACCGACGGTCGGAACGATCAGGCCCAGGAGGCGATCGAGCAGGCGAAGGCGCTTGAAGCCGGTGCGTCCGCCGAGGATAAACTGTTCATAGACGCGGCGGCCGCGCGTTTCGACGACAAAACGAAGGCGTCGCCGGCCACCCTGCTCGTCAACTATCGAGATGCGCTGCAACGCATCGCCCAGGCGTACCCCGACGACCCCGACGCCGCGGCGCTTTACGCTGAGGCCGCGCTCTACGTCGCCGTCGGCGACGTCGGCGAGAATCGCGAGGGCTGGACCGCCGCTCAACGGGCGGCCTTTGCCGCGACCGTCGCCGCGCTGCTTCCATACTTCCAGGCGAGTCTCGCGAAATTTCCAACGCACGTCGGGCTGCTGCATTTCTACATCCATGCGGCGCAGTTCGCGAACCAGTCGCCGGCCGCGGTCGCGGCGGCAACGCAGCTCGCCGGGTTCACCCTCCCACCGGAGGACTCGCACCTGACGCACATGCCGGGTCATACGTTCTTCGACGTCGGCATGTACGACGCGGCCCTCGACGTCGGCCGGCGGTCGGTCGCAATGGATTACGCGGCGATAGACTGCTGCCATCCGGGGTATTACAGCGCGCCGCGTTACTATCACGCGCACAACGTCTCGTTCTTGCTCTACGCGATGGCGCAGACCGGGCACGCGGCCGAGGCGGTTGCGATCGCGCGTCGCGCCGATATACCGATCCTCACCGCGCGCGCTCTCATCGCCGCCGGGCAGTGGCAAGCGGTCCTCGATATTCGCAACGACGGCGAGGGCGGTCCGACGATACCGTTTGCGCGCGCTCTCGCATACGCAAAGCTCGGCGACGTAGCGAAGGCGCAGGCCGCGCTCGGCGGGTTGCCCGCGGCGTCCGCAGAGCATCCGGCGAGGGGCGCGATCCTGAGCGCGATGCGGGATATCGTGCAGGCCCAGATCGCGCTCGACCAGAGCAACGATTCGCAGGCGCTCCAGTTACTGCAACGGGCCTCCGACGAGGCGACGCGCGGCGACGCGGGCGGCGTCGAAATGCCGACGATCTACTACTACTCGCCGCACATGGCGCTGGCGCAACTCGCGATCAAGATGGGCGATACGAGCGTCGCTCGGAGCGCGCTCGAAGCCGAGCTCGCGGCGAGTCCGCGCTCGAAGGCGGCTACACAAGCGCTCGCACAACTTGGAGGATCGAAGTAGGGGAGCTCCGGGGCGCTCGGTGCGGCTAGGGTTCTCGCCTCGTCCGCGAGCGCAGCTCGACGAGCAATCGAACGAGCATCGCACAGGCGAAGAGTATCACGACGAGCGCGGCGACGTCGGTAAGGAGCAGGCCGGCGCGCACGTGGCCGTTTTCGTCGATGGCGCCGCACGCCCGCGCGGCGCGACCGGCACCCGATCGCAGTTGCAGGACGAACCGCTGCCACCAGTTCGATGCGAGGCCCGATGCGTCGCCGACGTCGGCAACGACCTCCTCGGGGCGCCACGAGTTGCCCGGCACGATGATTCGCACCGTTCCATCCGGGTTGACTATGGCGACCGCCTCGGTGTGCACGATTGCGTTTCGCCCAATTCGGCTGATGCCGATTCCGAACTCGAGCGCGATGCGGCGCAGAGCCGACGCCGTGCCGGTCGCCAGCGTCCAAGGCGGATCGGCGGCGCCAAACAGGGCGCCGTACCGCGCGAGCACTGCAGGCGTGTCGTAGTCCGGATCGAGCGTGAACTCGATCATGCGGGCGCCGGGTGGGATGAGGCGCTGCATGGCGGCGAATTTTGCCGACACGAGCGGGCACATCTGCGCGTCGCGGCAGCGGGTGTAGATGAACGACACGACGACGACGCGGCCGCGAAAGCTTCGCCACGACAGAGCGCGGCCTCGTTGGTCGACGAAATTTGCATCGGGGACGATGGACCCCGCTCGCAATTGCGGAACGAAGGGCGCAAACTCGGCGCGGGACGGCGCGGTTCTCTCCGCGGTCACTCGCAGCGTCCAGGGCTCCGACGTCTCGTCGACGACGCCGGTGACCCGGTCGCCAGGCGCGGGCTGTAAGCCTCGGCGGTCGATATCGAACGTCATCGTCATCGCCGGCATGCCGGCGAATGCGTCGTGATGAATCGTCGCCACGTGGTTCCGCTCGTCCACGCCGAGCACGGTGCCGTGTAAAATGACCGCTGACGCTAGGATCGGCAGCATCGGTGTATCGTCAGTGGATCGTGATGGGGACGATCCGCACATCCATCACGCCCGCCGCGTTGCGAGCGATGAATCGAAGATCGTACGGGCGGTGATACTGCGGTATGACGTCGAGGACGTTCTGCGAGAACTCGAAGAGCCCGAAGTCGCGACGGTCGGCGGTGAAGGAAAACGATTCGGTTCTAATTTCGACGCTCGCAACATTCGTCGAGGCGACGATGCGCCCCGTCCAGGGCTTGCCGGGCCGGACCGTTGTGTCGTTCATCCATACCGTGACGATGCGCGGAGGCGCGCCCGGCGGCAGCGCGGGCGGCGTCGGCCACACCGCGGGAGCCGTCACGACGTCGGCCGGATCGAGCCTGCGCCCGTCGGTCGAATAGAGGAAGCGGCCGCAGGCGACCGCGACGTTCTCGAGGGTGGCCATCAGGCCGCGCGACCAGAGTTTCAGTCGGTCGAACGGGCTATTCGGCACGCCGAGCGTCTGCCGCACCTCTGCCAGCGCTTCTTCGGGTTGCCAGTCGTTGCCCGCGTTGTATGAGACCAGGCGTTGTCGGGCGTCGAAAATCGCCAACACCTCACCGTGCTCGAGCTGGCCGTTCCCCTGCGGCGAGACGGCGATCGTAACGTTCAGCCGGCGCGCGAACGTTACTATCGCGAGCGGGTTGCCCGTTGCGAGCGTCCAGTAGTTGCGATCCTGACCGAACATCGCCCCGTAGCGGCGGAGCACTCGCGGCGTATCCTTCAGCGGGTCGAGCGTAACTTCGAGCAGCCGGCTGCCGGGTGGGAGCAGATGCTGCATGTACGCGAACTTGGCTGAGAGCGTCGCACATTCGCGGCTGTCGCGACAGTGGGAATAGAAGAACGCGAGGACGACGCATCGTCCTTTGAGGGCGCTCCATCGAAACACTTGTCCGTCCTGATTGACGAACTCTTGGTCGGGCGGCAGGTCTGCGTCGATTCGCGGCGGCGGCTTGCGGAAGCTGGGCGACAGCGCGATGCCGGCCACGACGAGGATCAGCGCCGCAGCCGACAGGAGGAGCGCACCGCTACGGTGAGGTCGTCGTAACGTTCGAATTCACCTCGATCGTGCCCGCATGGCGGAAGTGCAACGAAACCGGAATCTTGTCGCCCGGCTTCAGGTCGCGAAACAGGCCGATTAACATGATGTGATAACCGCCCGGCTGGAGCTGCACGGAGCCGTGCGCGGGTACGGATATCGCCTGCACCTGATGCATGCCCATCATCATGCCGCCGGCCATCGACCCCATGGGGCTCGGCATCGACCCCATGGCGCTCGGCATCGACGCTGTACTCTCGTGCATCTCGGCGGTTTTGCAGACGGGCGAATCTACCCCGATAAGGTCGTCGGCAGCGGATCCGTCGTTGCGGATCTTCGCGTAGACGACACCGGTGCCGATCGCCGGTCGCGACCAGACGCCGGTAACGACGATCGTCTGCCCGGCGTTCGCCGGCAGCGCGCAGAACAGTAGCCCGAGCGCGGCCGGTCCGATGCTCGTCCATCTCATCATTTCGTCAACTCCTTCATATCGTGCGTGAGCGATCGCAGACTATCGTGCCAATCGTGGAGCACGCGCAGGCGGCCGTCCGGGGCGATGAAGTATATCGTCGAACCGTGGGCGACGAGGTACCCGGTTGCCGGACTGCCGGGCAGCTTCTGATGCCAGGCGTGATACGCGGCGTACACCGGGTCGAGCTGTGCCTCCGTTCCGGTGAGTCCGTAGAACGTGGGGTTGAAGATGCGGACGTAGCGGCGCAGCGTCGCCGCATCGTCGCGCTGCGGATCCACGGTGACGAATGCCACCCGGACGCGCGCCCGCTGCTCCGGCGCGAGCTTTTGCAGCGCTGCCGCGAGCGCCGCCAGCGTCGTCGGACAGACGTCGGGGCAGTGCGTGTAGCCGAAGAAAAGGATCACTTCTTTACCGCGTTGCTGCGATAGGGTAAAGTGCTTACCGTCCTGATCGGTGAGGGTAAAATCCGACGCCGGCATGTCCACTGCGTTTCCGGCGAGCGAGTATTGGCGTGCCGCCGAGCACGCGGTCAAAAGGGCTAACGCCCCGATGGCGCAGATGCGCATCGCGCTCACTCCACCCACAGCGTAGCTCGCTCCGTTTCTTGCACGCCTGGAGTGTTACGCGCGATGATGTAGAGATCGTACGGATGCCGGCGAGCGAGAGGGGGGAGCTCCAAAATGCGCATGTGAAACGTATAGATCCCGGGCGCTGCGTGTACGCTATTGATCGAAAACGATGCGGTCCGCACCTCGACGGATGCCACGTTCGAGCTGGCTACGATCGTTCCGTCGAACCAACTGCCCGGCCGAAGCCGGAGCGTCGAGAACCAGACCTTGACGATATGGGGCGGCGCGCCCGGCCGCCGGATCGGCACCGCCGGCCAAGCTTCGGGCCGTTTCGCCGTAACCACGAGATTCGACGGAGCGGAAGGGGCGGAGATAGTGTCCTCGGCCAGCAGTCGCCCGCATGTAATCGCCACGTTTTGGAGCGCCGCAGCAACGTGACGTGAGAACAAGGCAAGTCTCTCGAACGGATCGCTTCGTCTGCCTAGAGCGTGCCGGACCTCTGCGAGCGCTTCGTCCGGCTGCCAGTCGTTGCCGGCGTTCAACGAAACGAGACGCTGACGGCGGTCGAAGATCGCCAACGCTTCTCCATGTGCTAGTTGTCCGGCACCGTTCGGCGATACGGCGATCGAAATATTGAATCTCCTCGCAAATTCGAGAACGCCGACCGGATCGCCGGTCGCCAGCGTCCAGTATTTGGGATCTTGTCCGAACGTGGCGCCGTATCGGCGAAGCACGTCGGGCGTGTCGTACGTCGGATCGAGCGTCACCTCGACCAAACGGCTGTCGCGAGGAAGACGGTGCTGCATGTACGCGAACTTTGCCGATAAAAGGGAGCATTCGTGCGAGTCGCGGCAACGGGAGTAGAAGAATGCCAGCACGACGCATCGTCCCCCGAGCTCGCTCCATCGGAACGGGCGTCCATTCTGGTCGAGGAATGCTTGGTCGACGGCGAACGACCGGCCGCCGGGAAGTGCGGTCGACCAAGCCTTCAGCGCCAAACTTAACGTTGCGATCGCGACGATCGCCGCGCAGAATCCGACGCGGGCGAACCAAATGCGCACGGGTTATGGCCGTTGCACCGCCGAGCGGCGCGACGAACGAGAGACCAAGTGTAATCCTCGCTAGAAGAGTTGTGTCGGCTGTAAGTTGGCTTAGCTAGCGAGAACCGGCGGTGCGCGCTTTCCGTGAATTTGCGAAACGTCCCAGACGTAGTCGAACGTCGTTAGCGCAGCCCGCTTCGCGAGGGTCGTAGCGGCGGCCGTCGGATAGTGCGCTCGTAAGAGGAGCGTAACGACGAAAACGAGGCGCGCGTGCGCGCTGGCCAGCCAGCCGCAAAAGGCTCCCGCCAGCGCGTTGAAAAGCGCACCAATTGCGAGGATTGCTCCCGCCCCCGCGAGCGGTACGCTGCCAAAAGCGCTCGCTACCCCATCGAAGCGCCCCGACGCTAACTGCTCGCCGCTCTCCATCGCCAGCAAGACGAGAGAGGCGCACAGCGACGTCGCGAGGATCGATCCCGGGCCGATTAGCCCCCTAAGGGAGCGAGCGAGCGATGGCAGCGACGCATCGTCGAGGCCCGCGAGATACGCTCCGTAGAGGAGCATTCCGCAGAGCGCGAGCGCGGCTGCGGCCAAGCAGACCGGAAAGACGGACGCATGCTCGTGGCGCGCGTAATCGCCGCCGAGCACTCCCGCCGATTGCGCGATCTCGAGGAGCGCATGAGCCGCCAGTGCCGTTGCGAGCGCTATGGAAAGAAATCCCGCCGACGCGACGGCGACGTAGAGCCTGCGCGTGGTCACCTAACCACCTTGCACGCGCTCGCAACATCGGCCTGCCTCGCCGACGACGGGGGGCCGCTTAGCGCCGCGTCGAAGCCGCGCGCGTTATGCGACGCTTCCCGGGCGCGATCGCGCTGGGTTTGTTGACGGCCTTTTCGGCACACGCGATCCTTTACGGAAACGGTCACGTCATGGGCGGGTCGTATGGCGCTGCGCTCCGCGCTCTCGCAACGGTGGCCGCGCTCGGTCTCGGCGCTTTCTGGTTTGCGATCTGTTGGGCGAGCCGCAAGCGGCTCTGCCAGGGAAGCGTGCTGACGGCCGGCATCGGCGAACTGTTGCCTTCGATGAGTGCGACGTTCGCAGCATCGGTCTGCTGGTTTTGGCTTGCAGAGTCCGTCGAAGAGGGCCACGCTTGGGCACCGAATGCCGCCATCGTCGCAGCGCTCTTCCTGGCGGCGGCGATCGTGCGATTCGTCGCATTTTCCGGACTGCGCGAGCTTGCCCTGATCGCCTTCGCCTGCGACTCCGGCGGTTTCCAGAATCGCGTGCCGTCGTGGATTCCGATCGCAGACCGTCCGATCGCGAGCGTTCCGCTCGCGCACGCGCTGCGGCTCTTCTCGCGTCCCCCTCCGATGCGCTTCGGCTCGTAGATACAGAGCAGCCTTTCTCTCGCGTTCGGAGGTTTTTCTTTTTGCCCCCATTCCGCAGGGCGTTTTGCGCCCTTACGCTTCTTTGGCTGTCGTCCACGGCCGTCGCGGCGGCACACGCATACGTCGTGGGCGCGCAGCCGCCCGCCAACAGCGGCAACGAACGGTCGCAGGGTTGGGTTTCGATTTCGTTCGACGAACCGATCGACCTGATCGAC
>Ga0335069_10010457_pt1 | contig 13145 bp, 8 predicted proteins | sample Lox_Sample_11_FD_206714 | JGI IMG/M metagenome (GOLD analysis project Ga0335069, IMG submission 206714) | Soil microbial communities from Loxahatchee National Wildlife Refuge, Florida, United States - Lox_Sample_1.1 | ecosystem: Environmental > Terrestrial > Soil > Wetlands | place: USA: Florida... | reverse complement strand
GCTGGCCCGCTACGGCCGGGCAGAAGGCAACCTGTCGGTCACCATCGAATCCTTCGGTTTCAAGTACGGCCTGCCCACCGAAGCGGACATCGTGCTCGACGTTCGCTTTTTGCCCAATCCCTTCTTCGTCGCCACGCTCTCTCCGCTGTCCGGAGAGGAAGAGGCCGTGCGTCGCTATGTGTTGGACAACCCAGAGACTCAGCTCTTCCTGGCCAAGGCCGAGGAGCTGCTCACGCTATGCATCGCTGCGTTCGAGCGCGAAGGCAAGACCTACGCCACGGTGGCGGTCGGGTGCACGGGGGGCCGCCATCGGTCGGTCGTCATCGCAGCCGAGCTGGCGCGCCGTCTGAGGGCGTTTCGCACCGAGGTTCAGCATCGGGACATCGGCCGAGGCCGTCCCCCCGTGCCAGACGCACACTGATGGTGCCATAATCGGATATGCAAACGCGCAGCACAACGGAATCGCGTTCGTTCGCAAACCGAGTAAACTGGATTCGCTAGGATGGCTTCCGAACCCGCCAAGACAGTCAAGCCGCTCGTGGGCGTGGTCGTGGTGTGCCACGAACAGATAGCCTTCGCCATGATGGAAGCCGCCCGCCGCATGGTCGGTATGCTGCCCGGGGTCGCGATCGTTTGTGCGTCGGTTTCGGATGACAGCGCGACCATCACCCAGAGGGTCGCGCAGGCCTGCAGCGAGGTCGATGACGGGGCCGGCGTCCTCCTCATGGTGGATGTCTATGGCTCGACGCCGTTTCATGTGGCGGTTTCCATGCTGGACGGGACAGGGGCCGGTGAGGTGCTGTGCGGCGTGAATCTTCCGATGCTGCTCAAGCTGACCACGATCGATCGCGCGCACCTGACGCCTGGGGAGATGGCGCAGGAATTGTGCGAGGTCGGCCGTCGTTCAATCAGAATCGCTTCAGAGCTGACCGGCAAGGTCGTTGTGGGAGGGACACGCTGACGTGGGGGCCGGCAGCGAGGCTCAGCGTTCGGTCAAAATACGCAATCGGCTGGGAATGCACGCACGCGCGGCTGTGAAATTCGTGCAGCTTGCAAACCACTTCCAATCCGACGTCCAAGTGATCAAGGACGGTGCGCCGGTCAACGGGAAGAGCATCATGGGCCTGCTCACTTTAGTGGCGGGAACCGGCAGTGAGGTCATCGTGTCCGCCAGCGGCAGCGACTCGGAGCAAGCGGTGGAGGCGCTGGCCGCCTTGATCGACAACGGATTCGGGGAAGGAGTGGCAGATGCTTAGGCTGGCCGGGGTGGGCGCCTCGCCGGGCATCGCCATGGGCGTGGCGCATTTCCTGGGCGGCCGGGTGGAGGTGCAGGAGCGTCGGATCTTCAGCGATGAGGTGGGCAACGAGCTGCGCCGCTTCGAGGACGCCATCGCGCGCAGCGATGGGCAGCTCCGGCGTATCCAACAGCAGATCGCCGAGCAGGAGGGAGACGGTCAGGAGTACCGCATCCTGGAAGCGCACCGGATGATGTTGGCCGACGTGCACCTGGTCGAGGAGACGCGGCGGATCATCACCACCGACCAGGTGTCGGCCGAGTGGGCCTTGCGGCGGGCCCTGGAGCAAATCCAGTCGGTGTTCGCCCGCATCGAGGATGCCTACTTCCGCGAGCGGCGCAGCGATATCGACATGATCGGCGAGCGCATCCTGCGCAACCTGCTGGGCATGACACCGCCCGGGCACGAGGGTGTGCCCAAGGGCGCGGTGGTGTTTGCCCACGATCTCTCGCCGGCCGACGTCACGCAATTGGGCCGCGCCGGGGTCAGCGGATTCTTCACCGAGGGCGGCGGCAAGACCTCGCATGCGGCGCTGGTGGCGCGCGCCCTGGGCTTGCCGCTGGTCGCCGGTGTCCAGGGGTTCATCAAGCACATCCGCACCGGGATGACCGTGATCGTCGACGGCGGGCGGGGCGAGGTGATCCTGGAGCCCGACACCGAGGTGCAGGGCCGCTTCGCCGACCGGGCGGCGCGGGATCTGGTACAGGCCGAACGCCTGGGGCGCGCCCGCGAGGCGCCCGCCATCTCGCTCGACGGCGAGCGCGTGCACCTGGAAGCCAACGTGGAGCTTTTGGAAGAAGTGCCCATCTCGGTCGAGCTGGGCGCGGATGGGATCGGGTTGTTTCGTACCGAGTTCCTCTACCTCGAACGCAGCATCCTGCCCACCGAGGAGGAGCAGTACCAACACGCGCTGTCCGCCTTGCGCGCCATGGGGGGACGCAGCGTCTGCTTCCGCACCTTGGATCTGGGCGGCGACAAGCTGCCCAGCTCGGTGCGCATCCCGGCGGGCAACAATCCCGCGTTGGGCTTGCGCTCGATCCGCTATTCCCTGTGGCGGCGCGACGTCTTCAAGCTGCAGCTGCGCGCCTTCTATCGGGCGGCCGCGGTGGGACCACTGCGCATCATGTTCCCGCTGATTTCAGGCGTGGCCGAGCTGCGCACCGTGCGGGAAGTGTGTGCCGGCGTCTGCGCCGAGTTGCAGCGCGAAGGGCTGGAGTACAACCCCGACGTCCCGCTGGGCGTGATGGTCGAGACCCCCAGCGCGGCCCTCATCGCCGACTTGTTGATCGAGGAGTGCGACTTCCTTTCCATCGGCACGAACGACTTGATTCAGTACGCGTTGGCCGCGGACCGGCAGGATGAGCACGTGGGCTATCTCTACCACCCGCTGCACCCGGCAATCTTGCGCGCGGTCAAGCAGGTGGTGGTGGCCGCCAAGCGCGCCGGCAAGCCAGTGTCCATGTGCGGCGACATGGCCGGCGATCCGCGCTTCTGCTGGGTGCTGCTCGGGCTGGGGCTGCGTTCGCTCTCGATGGCGCCGCGCCAGATACCGATGGTCAAGTCCATCGTGCGCGCCACGCGCATGGCCTCCGCGATCAAGCTGACCGAGGAGATCTTGGGCCTGCGCACCGAAGATGAGGTGGAGGAGGTGGTCCAACGCGTGATGAAGGAGCGCTTCCCCCTGGAATTCGCCGACGAGACCTCGTAGCAAGACTTTGTTCGCAGTGTGTGACGGAGCGCACACCCGTGTTGTCTCGCCGTCCGCCGGTAATTCCGCTACACTCCCAGAAGTCGGCCGCCCCATGTCGCCTGCACGTTTCGCACTCGTCTTCTTGCTTGCGGCCGGGTGTCTGCAGCCCGGGTCTCTGCCCGAGGGACAGAAACTGTTTTCTGGCCGCGACGTCGGGTCGGCGGTTTTTCTCCCTCCCGGGGGGACGCCATGGGGCGTGGCTTTCAGTCAGCGCAAGGCCCCGGCCACGCCGAGCAAGGGCGCGGTGTCTGACCTGTGGCTCGCGCCCGTGCCGGACAATGTGGTGATCGCCGCTACCGGGAACCCGTCGCCGGTGCCGGCGCCCATCTCCCAGCCGACGCTGGTGATTGCCAATCGCTCCGACAGGTGGTCGCCGCAAGGGGCGGGGCAATCCATCCTGATCATGGTCGACGAGCGGCAGGTCACGAGCGGGGGCGCGGGCAAGGGCCAGACGGAATCCATCGGCACCCTGGTGCGCCTCAATTCCCAGTTCCAGGCCGACCTGCGCTTCGAAAACATCTCCGACTTCACGGCCGGCTCCGAGACCCGCCTGCTGTTCCGCCAGGTTCCCGAAGACAACCAGACGCCGGGTCTGTTCCTCTGGGACAACGGCGAGCAACGTCGTCTCGGAGACGTGGCCAACGTCAGCCTGCTCGACATCGCGTTTGGCCTGAGCAGTGGCATGGCCTACTTCATTCTCGGTGACGATCGGGTCCTGAGCCGTCTTGACCAATTGACCGACACCGTCCAGGATCTGCACGCCCATGTCAGCCGCTATCTCCTGCGCGGCGATGAGAAATACGCGGCGCTCGCGCTCTCGGACGCGGGCGCGACCAGCACGGTGGTGCTCGATCTGCAGGCGGGCAAGGAGATCCAACTGGCGCGTCCCAATCCCTGTTGCTGGATCGGATTCTTGTCCGACGCGTTCAGTTATTCGCAGAGCGCCGGTCCCGATGCGCCGGCCGAGTATCACACCCTGGATCTGGCGAGCGGCACGGACACCGTTCTCGTTCTGCCGGCCCCTCTGATCGACTTCGCGTTCCCCCCACTGAATCGGCCCAACAGCGACGACGTCTTGTACCTCGACAGCCAGGGCCATGGCGTGTTCTTCGGTCAGAACGACCTGCAGGTGCGACGAGTCCTGCCCGAGACCACGCGCATGGTGACCGCCACATTTTCGCCGGACGGCCAGTATCTCCTGTACATCGATCCACAGCCGACGACTGCGCTCGACCCAACCCCACACGGTCCCTTGATGGTTCAGGACGCGGACTACGCCCAACCACCGCGCCAACTTTCCACCCCGGGTATGAAGGTCCACCAAGGCGACTTCTTCTTCATCGCCGGTCCGAACGGCCCCATCCTGGTCTTCTGGGCCTATGTGGTGCGTGCGTCGGTTGACCTGTACTTCGCCAACCACGTGACCGGCGAGCTGCAGGTCGTGGCCGGGGCCATTGGCAGCGTGACGGTGGATTCGAACCGGATTTTTGGAACCGTCCATCTTTCGGATCAGGATGCGGTCGGCGACCTGGTGGTGAAGGACGTCCGGGACAATGGCGGCCGCACGATTGCGCATGCGGTGCCTCAGTCCGAGTTTGCCCAGGCCTACGGCGTGGTCAGCTACGTGGTGCGCGGTCGCGCGCCCTCCGACTATGATGGCCTGTGGGTGACCACCCTGGCGCCGCCAGGCCAGGATGGGGGCCGCTAGCGTGGGGGGCGCGATCCTGGCCGCCCTCTTGCTGGCGGTCGCTGGCGATTCCGGAGCCGACGCCGGGGCTGATGCCGTGGGCGAGGCGGTCGGCGAAACGAGCGACGCAGGAGCCGAGACCAGAGACGCCCGTCCTGGCGCGGACGGCGGCGCGCCGGTCGATGCCGAGCAGGCCGCAGCCACGGCCGTGCTGAGCGGTCGCATTCTGGCGCGTGGCACGCGCGAGCCCTTGGCGGGGGCGCAGATACGCGTGACCTCGGGCAACGGCAAGAGCCACGACACCGAGAGCGACGAGAGCGGCGCTTTCACCTTGCCGGCGCAGCCCGGTCCCTGCGAGCTGCTCGTGCTCTTCCCGGGCTTCGAGCCGTTCACCCGCAAGCTGGAACAGTGTGAGCGGGGCGGCCGAGACCTGGTGCTTCGCCTGCAGCCCCGCCTGACCGGCGACCGCTACGAGACCGTGGTGAAAGCCGCGGCGGAGCGCGCGCCGGCCATCCCCGTGCAGCGGGACGAGCTGACCCACACCCCGGGCGCCTTTGGCGATCCCTTCCGCGTGGTGGAATCCTTGCCCGGGGTGGTGCAGCCACTTTGGCCCATGCCCATGTATGCGGTTCGCGGGGCCAATCCGGGCGACACCGGGTTCTTCATCGACGGGGTGCGCGCGCCGGCCTTGTTTCACTTCGCCCTTGGCCCGTCGGTCATCCATCCCTTCTTTCTCAACGACATGCAATTCTATCCCGGCGGCTATCCCATCAACTTCGGCCGCTATGTTTCGGGCGTGGTGGCGGCCAACACGGCCGCGCCGGCCACCGATCGCTTGCATGTCTCCGCCGACGTGCGGCTTTTCGATGCGGGTGGGATCGTGGCCACGCCCTTTGACGAGGGACGAGGAACCATAGCGGTGGCTGGGCGCTATTCCTACACCGGTCTTGCCCTCTCGCTGTTCTCCAGCGACTACAGCCTGGACTACTGGGACTACCAGGTGCGCGTCGAGCACCGCCTGGGCCCGGGGCGACTGACCCTGTTTGCCTTTGGCTCCGGCGATACCCTGCAGCAGAAACACCCTGATGCGAGCCCGTGGCCCACCGACATCCCCAACGGTTTGACCCAGCTCATGTTTCACCGCGCGCAATTGCGTTGGGATGGCGGGGTGCTCGGCGGACGCTTGCAGGCCAGCGTGCTCGTGGGATACGACGACTCGACGGTAAGCAACACCCAGTTGTTCGATCTGCCCATCGGCAGCCGGGCCCTGGTGGCGGCGCCCCGGCTCGGGATGAGCTGGCGGCTGGGGACGCGCTTGGACCTGGACGTGGGTGGCGACGCCGAGGCCCAGCGCTTCTGGCCGAGGTCCACCCTGGCGTACCTGGGCGGTGGGCTGGGCAACTACTATCAGACCGACATGTTCCGCGAACGCAACTCCGTGCAGGGCGGCCCCTATCTCGGTTTGACCATCAAGGCTTCCGAGCGCCTGCAGATCGTGCCGGGCGTGCGTTACGACGCCTATTTCGAGGAGGGCACCAGCACGGGGCAAGTGAGCCCGCGCCTCTCGCTGCGCTGGCGTGTGGCGTCCGAGACCTGGTTGAAGGCCCAGGTCGGTCAGTTCTCGCAAATGCCCGCCTTGCCGGTGGGGGTGCCCGGCTTCGAGAGCTTCGGTCTCAAGAGTTGGGGGCTGCAGCGATCCCGTCAGGGGAGCGTGGGCGTGGAAACCGGCCTGGGCAGCCGCGACGGGCTCGACCTTTCGCTCGATGGCTCGCTCTTCTATCAGCGCCTGCACGTGACCGACATGCGCAGCTCGCTCAGCCTCGACCCGCAGGAGCGCGACTTCCTCGAGCCGCGCGAGGGCGAGAGCTACGGAGCGGAAATCATCATTCGTCGGCCCATGCGGCACCACTTCTACGGCTGGCTGTCCTACACCCTGTCGCGCTCGTTGCGCGTGGTGGACGGAGTGATTGCTCCGTCGGATTGGGACCAGCGCCATGTGCTGAACCTGGTGGCTGGTTACCGACTGCCGCGCGGTTATGCCGTCTCGGGGCGCTTCCACTACAACACCGGCCGGCCCTATCCGCTCTACGACTTTCACACCGGCTTGGTCGACTACCAGCGCCTCCCCGCATTCCCCCAGCTCGATCTGCGTGGTGACAAGCGATTTGTTTTCGATCGCTACGTGATGGATGCCTACGTGGAATTGGTCAACACCACCCTGAGCCGCGAGGTATTCGACGAAAAGCGCCAGCCAGACGGCAGTGTGGTGGTGCGCAGCTTCCGTTTGGTCCTGCCGTCCATTGGCGTGCACGTGGAGTGGTAGCGCCAGGCGGTGCCCTTCGCCTGCGCGGGCAAGCCGCTGGCCCGCCCTGGGTGTATGCTTGCCCCATGACACGCACACCTGTGACTCTTCTGTGTTCCGCCCTGCTCGCCATCCTGGCCGGGGCGACGGTTCGCGCGGACGATGCGGCCGTTCACTACAACATGGGCCTGCAGCTCAAGCGGCAGGGCAAGACGGCGGAGGCCATTGCCGAGGTCAAGCAGGCCCTGCAGGCGCGGCCGAACTACGCGGCGGCCTGGTTTACCTTGGGCACCCTCTATCGCACGCAAGGGGATCTCGAGAATGCCGCGCAGGCGTTGCAGAAGGCGATCAAGATTGAGCCCGACTACGGAGATTCGCACGCCAACCTGGGCGCCATCTATGCGCGGCAGAAGAAGTGGAACGCGGCCATCCCGGAGTTGGAACGCGCCGTGAGCCTCATGCCGGAGGACTACGAAGCGCGCACCAGCTTGGGCGCGGCCTTGCGCCAGATTGGCGACTATCCCAGGGCCATTCCCCACCTGCGCAAGGCGACCGAGCTGAAACCGGGCGATGCCCTGGGCTGGTCCAACCTGGGCGTGGCCCTGGCCAAGACCAGCGATCGGGAAGGGGCAATCGTGGCGCTGAGGAAGGCGGTGGAATTGGATCCGAAGAATGGTCAGTTCCATCTCAATCTGGCGGTGGCCCTGCGGCGGCAGAAGAAGACCGACGCGGCCATCAACGAGTACGAGACCGCGGTCTCGCTCGATCCCGGGCTGGCGGGAGGCTACTACGACCTCGGGCTGCTCTATTCACAGGACAAACGCTACGACGAGGCGCTGGTCGCTTTCAGGAAGTACCTGGCTTCCAGCGAGCAGCTCGACCCCGAGTCGCGCCGCGACGCCGAGGAGCGAATCAAGTCCCTCGAAGGCGCCGGCAAGAAGAAGTAGGACCGATTTTCACCACAGAGGTCACAGAGACGGAAGAGAAAGGAAAGGGTTCGGATCGGGATCCGCGAAGATCTCTTGGTGACGAGCGTTCGAGATCTTCACCACAGAGCGCAAAGGAGACGAAGACCGCAGAGAGAGGTTGGGCTCAGGGTCCGCAACCTCTTTCCTTCCGGCTCCGTGTCCTTTTTCATCCTCCGTGCTCTCTGTGGTTAGTCCGGCCCCCTGTGGTTGATTGCTAGAACCTGATTCCCAGGAACCCGCGCAGAACCTGGGACGCGGTCGCGGTCCCGTAACCAGCGGGGAAGAGCTCGATGGGCCGATTGAGAGCGGCAAAGGGCCAGAACACGCCCCAAATCAAGCCCGCGTAGAATTTTTCGGTGATGTTGCGGTAGCCGAGCGAGAGATCCAGCTCGACGCCATAGTTGATCGAATTGCCGGGCGTCGACACGGGAACCGGCGCCAGGCTGTAGACCAGCGAGAGGGATCCGCCCAGTTGGCGTGCCTCGGCCACGTCGAGCCAGTACGCTATGGAAGGCTTGAAGTAGATGGCATTCGTGATGGTGCCCATGATGCGACGGAAGAAGATCTCGTCGACGTGGTACTCGGGCGAGAAGTAGAAGTTGTGCAGCGAGCTGTCGCCCAGGGGCTGGGGCACGAACTTCCAGCGATAGTTGAGGTAGGGGCTCGGGTTGAGTTGGTTGGAATCGCAGCCAAAGCTGGTGCTGCTCGCCGAGGACAGGGGCGTGATGGGTTGGCACGCGGTCTCGGCTTGATCGCCGGTGGCGCCACCGGTCTCGAGCCCGATGAAGAGCGCGTCCTTGTAGAGGTGCAAGTCGGCCGCCAAGACCCAGCCCAGTTGCAGAATGTTGAGATGGTTGTCGCCGCCGCCCGCTTCTTGCAAGCGCAACGGCCCGGCGTTCGCCATGCGTCCCACCAGGCCCGTGCTCTCGAACTCCACGGTGAGAGCCTTCCAGCCCAGCTTGAACCACAGGCTCGGGATGACCAGCCAGGCGCCGATGTGCTGGGTGAGCGAGCTGTCGCTATTGCCAGTCAGGCCGCTCAGGTCGGTGCGGGAGATCGAGCCGTTCGCGGTCTGGTCCCCCTGGGCGGTGCGCGAGAGCTTGAACACCTCGTTGTTCTGGCCTCGCCATACCAGTTGCACGCCATAGTTGAGCACCAGCTCGCCGTTGTTCACGCGTTCGCGGAAGCGCCGATCGTCGTCCAGCATGGTCAGGGCGCCGGTGAACTGGACCACCTCGTCGTTCTGCGAGAGATCGAGCGGCCACCCATTGGGATCGGCGCGGCCCGCATCGGTCATGCCCCAGGCGTAGCCGGAGGGACCGAAATCCCAGGACAGCGCGAGCTGGTGGCCGTAGATCTGGGTGAGGACCATGAGCCGGTCCACGGTCGTGCCGCCGTCGCAGTCGGGACAGTCGCCACGGTTGAAGTAGATGCCGCGGCCAAAGTGCCAGGGCATGCGGCCGAACCGCAAGGAGCCGAGCTGGCTGTCCACTTCGCCCCAGACCCGTTTGGGCCTGATAGACGAGGTGTAGGAATTCTGCCCGTACTCGGGCGACACCTGGGAATTCGATAGAACGCCGGTCTGCGCCAGATTGGTTCGCAGGTCGGGCTGCGCGAGAGACACCAGGGAGTCCGGCGTGGAACCGAAGATCACGTTGTCGAGCACATCGAACTGGCCCATCACCCGGACCTGGTCCGAGATGTTGATGGTGGGCTCGAGGCGCAGGCGCATGTTGGTATCGCCCAGGTTTTTTTGCGGGCACGAGCCCACCGTGGTGCCACACTCGAGCGGGGTGGGGAACGGGGGATAGCCATCATTCGGCGCGGCGCTGTTGACGTAGCCCAAGCCCAGGTTGAAGTTGTGAAACAGCTCGGGGCGCACGCGGAAGTAGCCGTCGAGCTCGATGACCTGGGTATGGCGCCGGCGTTGGTTGGCGTAGCCGGCTTCGGGCTGGGCCTCGGTAGCCGGCTTGTTTTCTTCTTCGGGAGCGGCCTCGGCCGGGCCTTCCTCGTGCTGCTCGCCCTGGGGTGGGGGGGCCATGCCCCCTGGGGACATGCCTCCCGGCATGCCCATCTGTGCTTGGGCCGTGCCTGCGCCGGTCAGGAGGACTGCGAAGCCGAGAGACGTTGTGGTGATAGAAGGCTTGGTCATCGCCTGGTCCTTGGGTAGGCGCACCTTATAACAACAGGTTGCCCGATCGGCCAGCACGCATGTGTTCCCGATCCGCGATGGGCGGGTAGGGGCGTGGCCGTGGCCGTGGCGGCGTGCGGAGCCTGCCGGCTTTGCCGGCGGCGAAGCATCGCCCCCTGCGGGGGCTAGGGCCTGCACGCCCCGCACCTACCCCACGCGCGCTTCGCGCGCGCCCGTCGCGGGAGGGCGTGGCGAGGCCGAGCGAAGCGAGCGCGGCAGGGGCTGGCAGGTGGGGGGCCGAAGAGCGTAGCGAGCCCTCCCAGGGTTCCCATATTGACGTATTATTCCGGGGTGACTTCCCCCAGCCTGGCAAGCTTGTGCGGCCAACTCTTCTCCGTCGGCTTTGAAGGGCCGCAGCCGCCTGCCCACCTGCTGGGCCGCATTGCGCGATCAGAGGTGGGAGGGGTCATGTTGTTCCGGCCCAACATCGTCGAGCCCAGCCAGGTGGTTGACTTGGTACGAACCTTGCGCGCGGCCAGCCCGGTACCCCTGACGGTCTCCGTGGACCAGGAGGGCGGCTTGGTGCAACGGTTGCGCGCTCCGCTTACCGTGTGGCCTGACATGTTCTCGGTGGCGGCGGCCGGCGATCCGGTCCGCAGCGAAGCCGTGGGACGCGCCCTGGGCGACGAGCTGGCCGCCTTGGGCATCGGCTGGAACTTCGCCCCGGTGCTCGACGTGCACACCAATCCGGCCAATCCGGTCATCGGCAATCGCGCCTTCGGCGTCACCGCGACGGCGGTGACCACGCACGCCCTGGCCTTCTGGCGCGGATTGCGCGCGGCTGGCGTGCTCGGTTGCGGGAAGCATTTCCCTGGCCACGGCGACACGCGGACCGATTCGCATCACGAGCTGCCGGTGGTGCTGGTCGACGAGGCGCGCCTGAGGGCGGTGGAGTTGGCGCCTTTTGTCGCGGCCGTGGCGGCGGGCGTGCCCGCGCTGATGACCGCGCATGTGCTGTATCCGGCCTGGGATGCGCACCTGCCAGCCACCCTGTCGCCGCGAATCGCCCGCGAGATTCTGCGCGGGCAGCTCGGCTTTTCCGGTCTGTTGGTCAGCGACGATCTCGGCATGCGCGCGGTGGCGGACCGCTGGCCCATCGAGGAGCTGGTGCTGGAGAGCCTGCTGGCCGGGGTGGACCACTTCCTGGTGCGCGAGCCGCAGGAGCGGCAGGAGGCGGCCTTCGCCGCCCTGGTGCGGGCCGCCGAGAAACGGCCGGAGGTGCGCGGCCGCGTGCAGGAGAGCGCCGCCCGGGTGGCGGCGTTCAAGACGCTGCTCAGCTCGCGCATGCCGCTGGAAAAGTCCGAGCTGGCGGCTCGCTTGGGTACGCCCGAGCACCTGGCCCTGGCTGCGTCGTTTCCGCGGGTGCCGGCCAGCGCGGCGACCGGCTCGCCGGTCGCGGATTCGTGATCGGGTGACTGGTGCGTGCACCGGACGTCGGTATCGGCCCGCGCGCCACGCGGGTGGGCCGACCTACCGCCGGCCGCCAACCGTGATCTCGGTGACCGCCGGGCTGCCGTTGGCGGCGCGGATCTCGAAGCGCACGTACTGTGCGGGCTTCGGGCCAAAGAGGGCGACCTTCATCCGGCCGTCGGCATCCCACGCTCCGGCGGCGGCCTCGGCGAAGTCGCTGCCGTCCGTGCTGGTGAGAATCCGGTACCAGGTGACGTTGCCGTCGGTGCTGCTGGTTTCGTTGCGGTAGCGCGGAACGCAGCCCAGCCAGCCCACGTCGGGCCGAACTTGCCCGAGATCGAGGGTGATCGACTGCGGTAAGGCGCCGCTGGGCTGCCACATGGTGATGGATGTCGTGTCGTTCTTGCCGTCAATCGCGTCGTTCGCGTTTCCACTGCTGGCCGTGGCTGATACCGGGGTGTACGGCCGTTCGTTCTGGGGGGGCTGCGCAGGCAGGGCAGGGCGGCTGCGGTTTGCGCTCCAGGCCGCGCCCACCTCTCGTAGGCGGCTGACGATAGCGGCGTCCAGGGTGCCGTCGCGATTCGGCGGGCAGTTGAGCAGGAAATTGGTCCACTTGGTTTCCAGGTCGGAAAGATGCCGGCTGGCGATGTCCGTGACGGACATCAGGTCGTCGATGTCGGGCGCCCAGAACCAGTCATTGCCGCCGCTGGCATTGATCTTCTGGCCTTGCTGGGCCGGATAGCTGTTGCCCGGCGGCGCCCAGGCGCCCTTGGGCTCCTCGAAGCTGACGATGTCCACGTCCCAGGGATCGGCCAGGTGCGTGTGGTCGGTCAGCAGGCAGTTTGGCTGTAAAGCTTTCACCAGGCTGCGGATCTCTTGATAGGCCACGGCGTGGTGGCCCATCTGCCACGACCAGCCGTCCATCACCAGAATGGGGATGGGGCCGTAGTTCGTGAGCAGCTCGCTGATCTGGGTTTTGATGTAGGCCAGCTTGGCGGGCGTGAGCTCGGCGCTGGTCACGCCCTCGGTGGTGTCCCAGATCGAGTAGTAGAGCCCGGGCAAAAGACCGCGGCGGCGAAACGCCGAGACGTATTCGGCCACCACGTCGCCCTGGCCGTTGCGCCAGGGAATGTGACCCACGTTGAAATGGCTGGCGCGGCTCGGCCAAAGCGCGAACCCGTCGTGATGCCGGGCCGTGAGCACTCCGTAATTCATCTTGGCGGCAACCGCGGCGTCGGCCCATTGACCGGGATCGAGGCCGGTGGGGTCGAATTGCGTGATGTCCAAATTCCCCTGCGCCCACTTGCCGGTGTAGGTGAGGATCCCGAAGTGGATGAACATACCGAAGCGCAGCTCGACGAAATCGCGCTGGAGCTGTTCCAGAGGTCTGGTCGAGGCGCTTTTCGCGACCCGCGCCGCGCCGGCCGGGCTCGCGCTGCGCTCGCGCGCGGGCTCGTAGCAAACCTCGGGACGCCTGGCGCGGTGGCCACAATCAGACACGGCGAGCAGGGCGAAGAGCGTGAAGGAGAGGGTTGCGCGACC
>Ga0335069_10010456_pt1 | contig 13146 bp, 11 predicted proteins | sample Lox_Sample_11_FD_206714 | JGI IMG/M metagenome (GOLD analysis project Ga0335069, IMG submission 206714) | Soil microbial communities from Loxahatchee National Wildlife Refuge, Florida, United States - Lox_Sample_1.1 | ecosystem: Environmental > Terrestrial > Soil > Wetlands | place: USA... | reverse complement strand
CCTCGGTCTCGAGGTCGCGGTTGGTGGCGGCGATGATGCGCGCGTCGAAGGGCTGCTCCTGGTCGCCGCCGACGGGGCGCACGGTGCGCTCCTGAAGGGCGCGGAGCAGCTTGGCCTGCATGCCGGCGGGCATCTCGCCGATCTCGTCGAGCAAGAGGGTCCCCTTGCTCGCCTTGATGAACAGTCCCGAGCGCGAGTTGCGCGCGTCGGTGAACGCGCCCTTCACGTGACCGAACAGCTCACTCTCGAGCAAGTTTTCGGGCATTGCCGCGCAGTTGATCGCCACGAACGGCCCGTCTCGGCGCTGGCTGCGTGCGTGGATGGCCTTGGCGACGAGCTCCTTGCCGGTGCCGCTCTCGCCGGTGACCAGGACGGTCGTCTCGGTGTCGGCGACGCGCGCGACGAGGTCGTACATCTTCTTCATCGCCGGGCTGGTGCCGAGGATGTCGTCGAACCGCTGCTGGTCGACGACGACGCGCCGCAGGCGCTTGACCTCCTCGTGCAACGCGCGGTGCTTCAGTCCCCGCTCGAGCGTGAGCGAGAGGTCGTCCATCTCGAACGGCTTCGTGACGAAGTCGTACGCGCCGGCGCGGATGGCACCGATGGCCGCCTCCATGCTCCCGTAGGCCGTCATCACGACGACCGGGATGTCCTCGCGGCTCTCCACGATCTGCCGGCAAAGATCGACGCCGCTCATCCCGCTCATGTTGATGTCGGTGAGGACGATGCCGAAGTCGTCCTCGTTGAGCTTCCGGACCCCCTCGTCCGGTGTCGTCGCGGTCGTTGCGCCGAAGCCGCGCTTCTCGAGCTCGGCCTGGAGCACTTCGCACATGCTCTTGTCGTCGTCGATGATGAGGACCCGTCGTTCCACGGTGGTTGGACTCCCGGTCGAGGCGCCTTTGGTGGCGGGCCGCGTGCTGCACGCCGTGTGCCGGATGGGCTGTGACACGCCCTCATCCGCTCCAAGGCCCCGTGGACGAGGAGTCTTCATCGGCTCGGACGCGTGAGCAGTGCAAAAGTGCCACGGTCGTGGCGGGCTGCGACCCAGCCGTCAGCAAGCCCGGTGCGAAGCGGGGATAGCCGCTCGGCATGGGCGTCGCACAGGGAGACGACGCGCCATGACCACGACCGCTTCGGCCCCGAGCGTCGCACCACCCGTTGCACCACCCATGAGCCGGCGTCGTGCGATGCCGCGAGAGCCTGCGCCGTCGCCGCCGATCGTTCTCGATGGTCGAGCGAGTCCGCTTTGGGCCATCGCGAGCGCGGTGCAGCGGCGCGTGCACGAGCGGCCCCTGACGGCGGTGGTCGCGGCCGTCGCCGTAGGGCTCATCGTCGGCGGCGGGCTCTCCTTCCGGATGGGCCGGCTGCTCCTGGCTGCCGCGTCGAGGCACGTCGTGCGCGAAGTGCTGAAGCAGGTGCTCTAGACGACGAGAGGAGAAGGGTCAGATGAGGATGCGCAAGATCTTGAGTTACGACATGGACGACGCGCTGGGGCTCATGGGGCTGCGGCGGCGCCGTTCGGCCCTCGGCATCGTACTGCCAGCGATGGGGCTCGTGGCCTTCGGCGCGGCCATCGGAGCGTGCGTCGGTCTGATGTTCGCGCCGGCCTCCGGGAGGCGGCTGCGGCAGGGTGTGAGCGATCGGATCGATCAGATGCGCGAGAAGATGAAGGTCGAGGCGCGAAAGCAGGGCCTCATCAACGCTGCGCCGGAGCAGGCGCGCGTGAACGTGCAGACCTGAAAGGCCCGTACCGTTCGCTCCTTCGCGGCGGTCACGGCACTCGAGACCCGGCGGCGCGCTCACGCCGCCGGGTTCTTTGCTTTCTACCAGACGCCCTACTTCGCGGTCGCAGACGCTCAGGAGCTCGAGCCGGGCTTGGCCCCTTCGTCGCGGGCTGCGCCCATGCGATCGCTGCTCGGCGGACGCGGGTCGGTCAACGGATCGCGGACGCGCTCGAGCTTCCGGTAGAGCGTCCGGCGGTCGAACCCGAGGACTTGAGCCGCCAGCGTCTTGTTTCCGCCGACCGCCTCGAGAACACGCAGGATGTAACGCCGCTCGACCTCTTCCATCGACAGCAGCTCGGACGGATCGTTCGACTCGAGGTTGATGCGTGCCGTCCGGTAGTCCCTGATCTTGTCCGGCAGGTCATCGACGCCGATCTGGTCGAACTGCGCGAGCGCGACTGCACGCTCGATGCAGTTCTGGAGCTCGCGCACGTTGCCGGGCCAGGAATAGTTGAGGAGCCGGTCGGCCGCCGCGCTGGTCATGCCCACCACAGGCCGGCGGCTCTGCGCTGCGTAGCGCTCGAGGAAGTGCTGGGCCAGGAGCAGGATGTCGCTACCGCGCGCCCGCAGCGGCGGAACGTGGATGCGCACGACGTTGATGCGATAGAAGAGGTCCTCGCGGAAGCGTCGCTCGGCGACCTCGGTCTCGAGGTCGCGGTTGGTCGCGGCGATGATGCGCGCGTCGAACGGCTGCTCCTGGTCTCCGCCGACGGGGCGCACCGTGCGTTCCTGCAGGGCGCGGAGCAGCTTCGCCTGCATGCCGGCCGGCATCTCGCCGATCTCGTCGAGGAACAGCGTGCCCTTGCTCGCCTTGATGAAGAGGCCCGGGCGCGCCGTGCGTGCGTCGGTGAAGGCGCCCTTGGTGTGCCCGAAAAGCTCGCTCTCGAGCAGCGGCTCGGGCATGGCCGCGCAATTGATCGCGACGAATGGGCCGTCGCGGCGGCCGCTCTTGCCATGCAGCGCCTTGGCGACGAGCTCCTTGCCGGTGCCGCTCTCGCCCGTGACCAGCACCGTCGTCTCGGTGTCGGCGACGCGCGTGACGAGCTCGCACATCTTGGTCATCGCCGAGCTGTTCCCGAGGATGTCCTCGAAGCGCTGCGTGCCGTCCACGGCCTTGCGCAGCCGGCGCACCTCCTCGCGGAGCGCGCGGTGCTTGAGCGCACGCTCGATCGTCAGGGCGAGCTCGTCGACGTCGAAAGGCTTGTTGACGAAGTCGTACGCGCCTGCGCGAATGGCCGAGATGGCGGTCTCCATGTTGCCGTACGCCGTGATGACGATGACCGGCATGTCCTCGCGGCGCGCGACCAACTGGCGGCACAGCTCCACGCCGTTCATGCCGGCCAGGTTCACGTCGGTGATGACGAGGTCGAAGTCCTCCCGCTCGAATCTCGCGAGCGCCTCCTGCGGCGTCGCCACCCAGCTCGGCTGGTATCCGCGCTGTGTGAGCTCCGTCTCGAGCACTTCGCAGAGGCTGCGGTCGTCGTCGATGATGAGGATGCGGCGGTCCATGAGCTCGCTAGGGGGGGTACGGGAGGTGTCGAATGTATGGCGCCCTCGCGGCGCTCGCTACCCCCGGTCGTACTTGACCGTCCGATTCGCGATGCAAGATTCACCTCCACCATGCGCCCCTCCTTACTTCCCGCATTGCGCCAGGCGCGCGCCGCTCTCGACGGGGCCGACACGGTCGAGGCGGGGGAGGCGGTCGTGGCGAGAAGGCTCTCGCGCGAGCTCGACGAAGCCATCGCGCGGCTCGAGGGCAAGCCGGTCGACAAGGACCTGATCGCCATCATTTGCCACGACTTGAAGGACCCCTTGGCGTCCATCGTGATGGGGGCCGGCTTCCTCAAGAAGACGATCCCGACCGAAGACGCGGCAGCCCGGCGGGTCATCGAGGCCATCGCTCGCTCCGCCGACCGAATGTCCCGCATAGTCACCGACTTCCACGATCTCGCGAAGCTCGAGGCGGGCACCCTGCCGCTCGAGGTGCGGCCGTGCGACGTGGGGGCGGTGCTCCAGGCGATGGCGACGGCGATCGAAGCGGAAGCCCGCGAGAAACAACTGAGATTCGAGCTCGACGTGCCCTCTGGGGCTCCCGCGTGCGTTGCCTTGTGCGACAGGGCGCGGCTCGGAGACATCATCGGCAAGCTGGTGGGCAACGCGTTCAAGTTCACGCCTGCGGGCGGGTCGGTGACCATTGCGCTGGCGCGCGCCGACGGAGGAATTCGCGTGTCCGTGCGCGACACGGGCAAGGGCATCCAGCCCGACCGGCTGGCCGACATCTTCGATCGCGCCGCCAACGCCCGCCGCTCGCCGCGTGACGGGCCGGGCCTCGGCCTGGCGATCGTGCGTGGGCTCGTCGAGCGTCAAGGCGGACGCGTCGAGGCGAAGAGCAGGCCCGGCGAGGGAAGCGAGTTCTCGTTTACCCTGCCCGCAGCCGCCGTGTGAGCGGCGTGCCGCGTGCGCCTCACTGGGGGGCGAAGGCGTAGAGCTTCTTCGCGCTCGAGCCGAAGCCTAGCCTCCCGAGCGGGTACCCGGCGCCCCAGTAGACGACCCCTCCGGAGACCGCGGGACCGCCGTACACCGTTCCGCCCGCCGCGAAGGACCAGAGCACCGCGCCCGTCTTCGCATCGAGCGCGTACATCGTGCCCTGCGCGTCCATCGAGCCAGCGAACATCACGCCACCGACCACGGTAACCGGGCCATTGACGCTCGCGCCGTTCAGCGGCTTGGGCAACGCAGGGTCGGCGATCTGCCAGAGCACGTCGCCGCTCGTCGGATCGAGAGCACCCCACGACCCCGTGGTCACGCTCTGGCCCGACTGCGAGCCCGAACCTTGGAGCGCGTACGAAGAGCCGTCGTTGTCGTTCACGCCAAGGTAAAGGCGAGCGCCGTCGTACGCCGTGCCCCAGTGGATGCCCCCGAGGTGGCCTCCGGGGCCGGCCTTGGTCTTCCACACGGTGTCGCCCGTGTCCGGATCGAGCGCCCAGTAGGTGCCGCTTTTCTGCCCGGCGCCGACGAGGTCTCGCGTGACGCCGCCGATCGATCCCTGGAACAGGTTGGCGCCGCAGCCGAAGTCGTAGTCCGGGCCGCTCTGTTCGGTGAAGGTCCACACGTCGCCGGTCGTCATCGACCGTGCCCAGACGATCGCGCCGCTCGCCATGTCGAGCGCCACGATCGACTCCACGTGATCGCCCGCGGGTGGCGTCGAGACCCCGCTCGGCATGGCGTAGTTGTTTCCGGTCGTGACGTAGAGACGCTGCCTGTGCCGGTCGACCGTGGGCACGCCACTCCACACGGCGGCGCCGGCATAGCCAGCTGGTGTCTTGCCGTCGCTCTGGAAGTAGGTGGCGTCGTCGATCATCGGCGTCTTCCAGACGATCTGACCGGTCGCTGCGTCGAGCGCGACGACGCTGCCGCGGAACGTGCAGCACTTGGCGCTGGGGTTCAGCAGCGTGATGGCCTCCTCCAGCGACGAGACGCCGACGAAGATCCGGTTGCCTTCGAGGACGGGCGAGCCAGTCATGACTGCCGCCGGGTGGTCGTCGAGCAGGGTCTTCCAAAGAAGCGCGCCGGTGTTCGGATCGACCGCAACGAGGTAGGCGAGCGACTGGGCCGACGAGAAGCCGTCGCGTGTGATGCCGAAGACGACGGCGCTGCTGGTGACGAGCGGGGTGGCGCGCACCAGGACCGGGTCCGGCGGCCCGCCGGCGTCACCCGCGTCGCCCGTCGGTCCCCATCCCGCCAGCTCCGCCACCGACTTCGACCACACGGGCTGCCCGGTCGTCGCGTCGAGCCTCGCGAAGGTACCGCCCCAGTCGCCCACGTACACGGCGTTGCCGACGACGGCCGGCGTCATCGTCACTTCGCCGGATGCGGCATAGGTCCACTTGACCGCGAGCTTGGCCACGGTCTGCGTCGAGATGCCGCTTGCGGTGCTGGGCGCGCGCGAGTTGCAGACATCATGGTTGTACGTCGGCCAGTCTGCGTCGTCTTGCGAGCAGTCGAGGGGAGGAGCGTTGGACGCGGCCTCGGCCTCGGCCCCGGCCTCGACGGGATGATGCTCGACGTCGCCAGCCCCGGCGTCGTGCGTGCTCGCGCCGCTGTTCGTCGTCGACGACGAGCTGCTCGAGCAAGCGAAGAAGAAGAGAACCGCGAATCCCAGCTGCGCGCGCATGGCGTCCCCTCCGGCGGAGGCTGGCGATGCTACGCCAGCTAGTTGGGTGTGGGCGATAGGCGAAGGCCCACCGGGACGAGGACGCGCGAAGCGAGCGCGAACGCGCCATCGACGGCCAGCGCGAGAACCGCCGCGGGTACCGCACCCGAGAGGACACGCGAAGGATCTCGGAGGGCGATGCCCTGCAGGATGGGCCCGCCGAGGCCTTCGGCGCCGACGAGCGCTGCGAGGGTGGCCGTCCCGACCGCGATGACGGCGCTCGTCCGGATGCCCGCGAGGACGTGAGGCGAGGCGATCGGCAGGAACACGCGAAACAGTCGTGCACGGGGCGGCAGTCCGATGGCCTCGGCGGACTCGGCGATGCTCGCGGGGATCGTCGTGAGTCCCGTCTGCGTGCCACGGACGATCGGCAGCAGGCCGTAGAGCACCAGCGCCGTGAGCGCCGGCTTCGCCCCGATGCCGAGCAGCGGTACGAGCAGCGCCAGAAGTGCGAGCGACGGAACCGTTTGCACCACGCCCGCCGCCGAGGTGACGATCGCGCCGAGCACGCGCGAGCGAGCGGCCGCGACGCCGAGTGGCACGCCGAGGGCGATGGACACCAGCAGCGCGAAGAGCACGAGCTGCACGTGCTTCCACGTGTTGCGAGCGATCTCACGCGCCGGAGAGTCGGCGGCGGGAATGAGGACGTCGCGGCCGAGCGAGTCTGCGAGCAGACCGCGGGCCGCCTCCTGCACGCTCCGACCATCCAGAACGAGCCGAGCGTTCGCGCGGCGCATCGCGGTGGCGTCCACGTGCCCCGCCATCCGCATCATCGCTGCGTACGCGTGCGGCGCGCGCGCCGGCAAGTCGGCCCGGAAGAGCAGGACCGCCTCGTAGCGTGGGAAGAAGCCCAGGTCGTCGTCGAGCAATCGCAAGCCGAGACGGTCGATCTGCGCATCCGTCGTGTACACGTCGGTGACGTCGAGCTCGCCGTGGGCGAGCGCTTCGAGGGCCATCTCGTGCTGCACGCCGCGTACGTCGCGCGAAGGCAGACCGTAGCGAGCGACGAGGCCGGGCCACCCATCGGCGCGGCCGAGGAACTCGTGGTTATACCCCATGCGCAGGTCGGGCAGACGGCGCAGGTCGGAGATGGCATGCAGCCCCAAGCGCTGCTCGTCGCCTGCCGTCGTCGCCAGCGCGTACGAGTTGTCGAATCCGAGCGGGTCCGACATGCCGACGCCGCTGCGAGCGAGCTCGCTCCTCAGGGAGTCGAGGCTCGACCCGCCAGCCCCGTGCAGCAGTACCTCGCGTATCGTCCCCGTGTACTCGGGATAGACGTCGATGGCGCCCGAGCGCAGAGCCGCGTACGTGATCTCGGTCGCGCCGAGGTTCTGGCGGTGGTCCGTTTCCGCGCCGGCCGTCCTCGCGAGCATCGACGCCGCTTCCCCGAGGATCCACGACTCGGGGAAGGCTTTGGACCCCACGACGACGTGCTCGCTCGTTCCCCCCGCGGCGCACGCTGCGAGCGCGGTGAGCAGCAGCACGGCCGCAGCCCAGCCCCTCACGACAGTCCCAACCAACGTGCCGCCGCCGATCCCATGATCTCCTCACGATCGGCTGGCGAGAGGAATTCCAGCGCCTCGGTGAACAGGTGGATCGCGTCCTGGTACGAGCACGGCAGGCGCGAGTAGTCGCTCCCGAAGAGCATGCGCGACGGGCCGAATGCATCGAACACGCGTCGTAGGTGCACGTGCAGGTCGCGGAACGGGTAGCGCTCGCGCGAGTGGCAGGGGAGCGCCGACACCTTCACGGCGACATTCGGGTGCGCAGCGAGAGCGAGGACGTCGTCGAGCTCCGTGAACGCGGCGTCGCCGGTGAGCTCGACCGGGATGGCGAGGTGGTCGACGACGATCTCGAGCCCGCGGTGTCGCTCCGCCACGCTGCCGAGGGAGCGCGCGCGCCTCGGGGCATAGACCATCACGGGCAGCGACGCGCGCTCGGCCTCGGCCCAGAACCAGTCGACGGCCCCCGCGTCGAATGCTTCCAGCCAGGGAGAGCGGTGCAGGGTCACCCGCACCCCGAGCATCCCCGGCTGATCACGCCACGCAGGGAGCCGGTGCGCCTCCGCACGGGTCTCGACCGGAATGCGACCCATCACCGAGAAGCGGTTCGGGTACTTCGCCGCGGCGGCCAGGGCGACGTCGTTGCGGTCGCCTTCCCACGACGGCGGCACGATGACGGCGCGGGCGACGCCGGCGCGGTCCATCGCGGCGACCATCTCGTCCGCACCGACGGCGGGCACACGATGAGCCTGCGCCGTTCGACCCGGCGGCCACGGCCGTGCGGGCGAATCGTCGCCCCAAACGTGCACCTGCGAATCTAGGATGTGCATGCCGTGAGAGAAGAGAAGGTCGCATTCTACAGTGACGGGTCGAAGCTCGACGCCTCCATCTACCGCGGAGACTCTCCGCATCCCCAAGGTGGCGGCGCCAATGGCGCCGACGCGCTGCCGGCCGTCATCACGTGCTCGGGCTTCCAGGGCTTCAACGCCACGCACCCGGCGCGCTTCGCTCGTGCGCTCACACCTCGTGGCTACACCTGCTTCGGCTTCGACTATCGCGGCTTCGCGGCGAGCGAGGGAACGCGGGGAGCGGTCCACGTCGAGGAGCAGATCCGCGACATCGCGAACGCGGTGCGCTTCGTCCGGTCCGTCGTGAAGCCGCGTGCTGTGGTGCTCTCGGGCTGGGCAATGGGCGGAGGGCTCGTCCTCGAGGCGGCCCGCATCGCCGAAGGCATCGACGCCCTCGTCGTCATGAACCCGATCGCCGACGCCGTTCGCATCCAGCGCGCGGTCCGGGGCGAGGACGGCTACCGGACCTTCCGCGCGTGGCTGGACGAGGAACGCGCACGCCTCGTCGGCGGTGGCGAGCTGCGCCTGGTCGAGCCGTTCGACATCTACCCGCTAGACCCGGAGACGAAGCGCTACTGCGACGACGTGCTCGCGAAGAATCCCGAGTTCGGTCGCCGCGTCTACCCCAGCTTCGCGGACTCGCTGCTCCGGCTGAAGCCGGAGGCGTGCCTCGACCACCTGGTGCGCACTCCGCTCTTTCTCGCGCACGGCGACCGCAACGCGCTGCACCCGCCCGAGGAAGCGCGCTCGCTCTTCGCGAGGTACCCGGGGCCGAAGCACATGCACTGGGTGCCGGATGCCGGCCACACCGAGTGGATGCTGGACGGGCACCCGAAGCTGGTCGCGCTCGTCGATGCGCTCGATGCATGGATGCGCCGGCTGCCCACCTCAGGGTCTATCCTTCACGCGTGACGCAGTCGGCCGTGGCGGTGCGTGTAGGAGCAGCGGCGCTTTTCGTCGCATGCGTGGGCGGCGCGTTCTACCTCGGCACGAGGGCGCCGCAGGGCGCCGGTTCTCCCGCGGGAATGCGGCCGACCCCCACGGTCGTGCTCGCGGTCCGGGACCTGTCGCGCCTCGAGAGCGAGAGCTACCACGTCGAGAAGGTCGTCGAGCTGACCGACGCGCAGTCGAAGCTCTTCGGTCTCGTCGAGGCGAAGGATGCGATCCTCCTCGTGGCCGTGGGCGACGTCGTGGCAGGCGTCGACCTCTCGAACCTGTCCGACGCCGACGTGCGAGCGGAGGACGCGACGCACAGCGTGCACGTGACCCTGCCCGCACCGGAGGTGTTCTCCGCTTCGCTCGACGAAGCGCAGACTCACGTGTACGAGCGCCGGACGGACGTTCTCGCGTCGCGCAACGAGAAGCTCGAGGGGCTGGCCAGGAGCGAGGCGGAGAAGCAGATGAGCCAGGCGGCGATCGACGAGGGGATCCTCGCGCGCGCAAAGGCGAACGCCGAGCGGACCGTCCGCGGTCTCCTGCGCTCGCTGGGGTTCACGAGCGTCGACGTGCAGTGGAAGGGGTGACGCTCAGCGTCCTCCCCGCGGATCGCGGACGATCTCGCCAGCGGTCGCGGCGTGAGAGGCGGCCGTCGTCCGCGCGCTGTCGTCGTAGGCGAGCGCGGGTCGCTCGTCGCGCTGGTAGAAGAACTCGCTCACGACGTCGCCATCGGGGTCGTAGACGATGATCTGGGCGCTCCCGTCACGGCGTGCGAGCTCCTTCGCGTGCGCCACCGCATCAGCCTGGGTGCGCATCCGCTCGGATGCGCTGTGGTCGTCCCGATCGAACACTTCCCAGCCGCCGTCGGCGCTACGGACGCGATAGACGCGGTCGTGCCGTGGGGTCCTCTTCGGGTGCTTCATCGCACGTCTCCTCGCAGCCCTGGTCACGCAATCCGTGAACCAGACGGCTCGGCCGGAGGCGTGCGCGTTACGGGCAGGTGCCTGCGGCGCAGTACGTGGGGACCTCGCTGACGCAGATCTTGTCCCAGAGCACCGAGCAGCAGTACGGGTCCTTCGCGCACACGTCGCCTGAGCACGTGCTGCACGTCGAGGTGAGCTTGCTGCCCGAGGTGCAGACGGAGTGAGCGCAGCTTCCGCCGCCGCCACCGCCGCTGCTGCCGCTGCCGCTGCTCGAGCCGCCGCTGCTCGAACCACCGCCGCCGGTGCACGACTGGCCGCAGTAGGTCGGGACCTCGCTCACGCAGATGCCGTCCCAGAGCGTGTTGCAGCAGTACGGGTCGTGGGCGCAAACGTCGCCGGCGCACGTGCTGCACGTCGATTTGAGCGCCGAGCCCTGCGAGCACACCGGGTGTGCGCACGTGCCGCCGCCGCCACTGCTGCCGCTCGAGCTCCCGCTGCTGCTCCCGCTGGAGCTGCCACTCGAGCTGCCGCTGGAGCTACCGCTACTCGAGCCGCTCGAGCTGCCGCTGCTGCTCCCGCTGGAGCTGCCACTCGAGCTGCCACTGGAGCTGCCGCTGCTGCTGCTCGATCCACCGCCGGATCCCGAGAGCGCCGCGCCGTTCGGGGTGCCCCAACCAGTCGGTCCGTCGTATCCGGTGCCCGCGGTGCAGAGGTACGACGGGCTGCAGCTGCCGTTGCTGCCGGAGGTCACGTCGTAGAAGTCCGACGTGTGCGAGTAGACCCACGACGGCCCGCCCGCGTCGAGGTTGAGGAGCGTGAAGATGCTGGCCACGAGGGGCGATGCCACGCTCGTACCGCCGTACACCGCCCACCCGTTCGCGCCCGTGGTCTGGTACACGGCGACGCCGGTGTTCGGGTCGCCGACGGCCGAGACGTCCGCCTCGGTGCGCATCGAGCAGCCGGTGTCCGTCTGCCAGCTCGGCTTGGCGATGTACGCGCTGCAGCCGCTGCCGCCGCTGTTCCACGCCGTCTCGGTCCAGCCGCGCGTGTTGCTGGCCTTGTTGAGCGTCGTGCCCCCGACGGCGAGAACGTACTGCGAGGTCGCGGGGAACTCGGCGCCGTACGCCTGGTCGCCGGAGCTCGCGGTCACCAGGATGCCCGGGTGGTTGTAGTACTGGCTCGAGGAGCTCGTGACCGACGAGTCCTCCCCGCCGCCGTAGCTGTTGCTGATGGCCGAAGCCCCCAGGCTCGCGGCCGTGTTGACCGCGGTACCCAGGTCGGCGTCCGTGGCGCTGTTCGCCTCGACGAGCAGGATCTTGCAGTCCGGACATGCGGCGCTCGCCATGTCGAGGTCGAGGGAGATCTCGCCGGCCCACCCCGTGTCGGTCGCCGGCAGCGGCGATGCCTGGCCGCTCTGGTTCACCTTCTTGAAGCAGCCGTTCGCGGTCGTGCACGCCGGCAGGCCGTACGTCGAGCGGTAGACGCCCATGTCCGCCTCGGCGGTCGGATCGTCGTTGGAATCGACGATGGCGATGGTGCGCCCGTTCCCACCGCTCGCCGGCAGACCGTACGCGGAGCGCAGATCAGGCGGGCCATAGCCCTGGGGCGTGGCGGCGGTCTTCACCGTGCCGTCGGGCTGGATGACGACCTTCGCGTGGCACCTGAAACCGCCTCCCCCCGGGCGGACGCGCCCGCAGACGTCCGTGTAGAGCTTCTGGTCGACCCCGGGAGCTCCGCTTCCGGTCCCGTCGGACATGAACCCGTTGGGCGTGGTGGTCATGCACGCCCCCAACGCAGCGATCGCCCCCAAGGTCAGCGTGGCCTTCCACAGACGACGCAGCTCCGACATGGCGAGCCTCCTACGAGGTCAAGCCGTAGTGACCGAGTCGGCGTCGTTCAAAGAAAAAGCGACACGCAGCCAGCAGATAGAAGCAGCGATGAAAAAGCCGCGATTCACGCGGATGAATTGGCGACCACTCACTCACACCCTGCGTCTCTGTCGCTGCGCAAGGGGGCTGGAATGTTGCAATCAGCCGGGGGACACCATCTTTTCGGGGCGCACGTACTTGTCGAAGTCCTCGGGCTTCACGAGGCCGAGCTCCGCGGCCGCGGCGCGCAGCGTGATGTTCTTGGCGTGCGCGAGCTTCGCGACCTTCGCGGCGTTGTCGTATCCGATGACTTCGTTGAGGGCGGTCACGAGCATCAGCGTGTTCTCGACGTGACGCGCGATGACGTCCCGGTTCGCTTCGATGCCGACGACGCAGTTGTCGACGAAGCTGTGGCATGCGTCGGCGAGCAGCCCGCAGCTCTCGAGGACGCTGTGCACGATGACGGGCTTGAACACGTTGAGCTCGAAGTGCCCGCCCGCTGCGGCGAAGCCCACCGTCGCGTCGTTGCCCATCACCTGCACGCAGACCATCGTCATCGCCTCGGCCTGCGTGGGGTTCACCTTGCCGGGCATGATGCTGCTGCCCGGCTCGTTCTCAGGCAGGTGCAGCTCGCCGATCCCGCAGCGCGGCCCGCTGCCGAGCAGGCGCACGTCGCTGGCGATCTTGAAACAGGCGACCGCCAGGGTACGCATCGCACCGCTGGCCGACGAGAGTGCCTCGTGCCCGGCGAGCGCTGCGAACTTGTTCGGCGCCGTGCGGAAGGGAGTGCCGGTCAGGTCCGCGATCTTCTTCGCGACGGACTCCGCCCACTTCGGGTGCGTGTTGAGCCCCGTGCCCACGGCCGTCCCACCGAGGGCGAGCTCGTGGAGCCCGTCGAGCGATCGGGCGAGATCCTTCTCGCAGAACGCGAGCTGCGCGGCCCAGCCGCTCATCTCCTGGCCCAGCGTGAGCGGCGTCGCGTCCATCAGGTGCGTGCGTCCCACCTTCACGATGTCCGCGAACTCGGCGCTCTTCTTCTCGATCGCGGCGCGCAGCTTCGCGACGGCCGGCA
>Ga0335069_10010455_pt1 | contig 13146 bp, 10 predicted proteins | sample Lox_Sample_11_FD_206714 | JGI IMG/M metagenome (GOLD analysis project Ga0335069, IMG submission 206714) | Soil microbial communities from Loxahatchee National Wildlife Refuge, Florida, United States - Lox_Sample_1.1 | ecosystem: Environmental > Terrestrial > Soil > Wetlands | place: USA... | reverse complement strand
GATAGCCGAGTAAAGGAACATAGTCGCCGGGACGCGCGCAGTAGACGACGAAGAAGACACTCAACCAGAAGAATGAAGCTTTGGTCGGGTCCGAGACCTGAAAATTAAGGCGCCGGCCGGACCCATCGGCCGCCGTTGCCGTTATTTCGTTGCCGATCGCCACAAAATCCTCGATTTTCCTTTATGCCATGCGCGCCGTAACCGCGCCTTCCGATTTCTTGTCCGCCACTGACTGCAGAACTTCGCTGAACCGCTGACCGATGGCCGGCCAGTTGTAACGCGCGGCAGTCTCCGCGGCTGCATTCTCATAGCGCCTGCGCAATTCGCGATCCCGCAGCAGCATGATTACCGCCTGCGAGAATGCCTTTGCATCGTCGGCCAGCATGATGTCGCGCCCCGGATGAATATCTAACCCTTCCGCGCCGACAGTAGTCGAAACAACTGCTTTCGCGGCGGCCATCGCTTCGTAAATTTTCAAACGTGTGCCGCCGCCGATCCGCAATGGCACAATAACCACGGCCGATTCGCGCAGATATTCAACGACCGATGGCACGCGTCCAGTCACTTCGATCGACTCCGACACCCACTTCTGCACCCGACGAACCGGATTGCGCCCGACAATCCGGAAGCGCGCCTCCGGCACCTCAGCTTTGATTGTCGCCCAAATCTCGCCACAGAAGTACTCCACGCCATCGACGTTCGGCTCCCAATCCATGGCGCCGACGAACGAGATGACCGGCTCTGGCTCAGTCGCTCTCAATCCATCAGGCGTAAAGTGCGCGAGATCCACTCCCGTGGGGACAACCGTAATCCGCTCGCGATCTACCCAGCGCATCATTAGCTCGCGGTCGTTTTCCGAGACCGCGATCACGTGCTGGAACTTGCGCACAGCCGCCTCTTCATAGCGCTGCATCTTGCGAAACTCGACCCCGTACATTGCTTTCTTTAGCGGACTTGATGCAGTCTCGGCGTGACGCCGCCAGATTTCAGCTTCGACGTTGTGCTGGAAGAGCACGCTCGGAATATTCAATCGCCCGGGAAAATTTACCGCCGCATCGAGGAAGTCGCAGACCACAACGTCAAACCGCTCGTCGCGGAACCAGAGTGCGAGGTCATGCTGAACTTTCTCATCGGCAAAGCGGCTGACGGCGTATGGCGCGCTGTTGCCTACGTGCTTAAGGTAGTCAATCCCACGAGGCACACCGGACAACTCAGCCTTGCCCGTACACACAGCAACCGATCCCGGCAACTGTTCCTGCAACGCGCTCTCGTAATTTGGATCGGGATTGCCGCCGTAGTAGGAATAGAACGTCAGCTGATGACGCGACGAGAGATAGCGCAGCACGTGGTAGGTACGGATGTTGCCGCCGTTCTCTACCGGCAGGAGCTTATCGGCTTTGACCCACAGGATGCGCATGGCCGCTCGGGCTTGGATTACCGGACCCAGACCGCCTTTCTGCCTGTGACAAAGTTCACGAACGCCACCATGGCGGCCGAATTTAATATGACGAAAGTCCGCGCTGGATCGGCAATGCGCGAGAGCGGGCCGATCTTTATCCCGCCGAGCGCCACCAAGCTGAGCACATAAAAAGCGAGCTGCGCGAATAAGACAACTCGATAAAAAACGCCGCTCACAGACAGCGAAGCGATCAACAGCGCCAGCAACGCAAACGGCACCACGAGCCGCATCAGCTTGTGACTGACGAACTCAAACCGAATGGCATTGCTCGACCCAAGGAGCCAGGGGGCAATCTGCAAGAGCTGATAATTTCCGCTCAAGGTTCTCACCTTGCGGTCAAACTCGCGGCTCGAACCAAGGTCCGGCGAGTCCCATGCCCGCGCTCGCGAATCGAAGATCACGCGCGAGCCGCGCCGCACCACCTGCATCGGCAAAAGCACATCGTCGAGAATCGTTCCTTCCGGCAACGGATCGAGCAGTTCACGGCGCGCGCAATAGATCGCGCCCGTCGCTCCGGCAACGGAACCGGACGCCGACTCCAGCTCACGAATCTTCTTCTCGATGCGCCAGTACAAACCCATTCCCTTTCCCGTCTCTCCGCTCTCCGGGTCCCCCAGCATCAGTTCCCCGCTTGCCGCGCCCACCGCCGGATCGGCAAAGTTCTCGATCAGGAGTCCTAACGCCTGCGGCTCAATCTGCTGCCGCGCGTCAGTGAAGAGCAGCACTTGCCCGGTCGCCGTCGCAATCGCATCGTTCAACCCGGCAGCCTTCCCTCGCGACTCCGTCTTCATTACTGTCTGTAGTCGCGAATCGTGTCTTGCAAATTCGGTCAACGCCGACACCGTTCCATCGGTTGAACCGTCCGACACCACCACTACTTCCAGCTTCTCAGGGGGATAATCAAGCGCCAGCAGATTGTTGAGCTTCTGCCTGATATTCCCTTCCTCGTTCCTCACCACCATCACTGCAGAAACCCGGGGGGCGTCCGCACCGTGCATCACAGGGCGCGGGGACCACCAACTGCGCAACCACAACAGGAGCGGGTACCCCACATAGGCGTAGGCGATAACCACCGCCGACGCCCAAAACACAAACTTCATTGCGCGCCCCGTTTGAGCAAAACCGTCTTGACGGTCTGGAACATGATTAATAGGTCCAAACCGATGGAGGCGTTCTTGATGTAAAACAAGTCGTACTGCAACTTTTCGCGCGCGTCTTCCACGGTGCTTCCGTACTTGTATTTCACCTGCGCCCAGCCGGTCAGTCCCGGTCGAACCATGTGCCGCATGCCGTAATACGGAATCTCTTTCGAGAGCCACTCCACAAATTCTGGACGCTCCGGTCGCGGCCCCACAAACGCCATTTCGCCCTTGAGCACACACCAGAGCTGTGGAATCTCATCCAGTCGCGACGAACGCAAAAACCTTCCGATGCGGGTCACACGCGGATCGTTGTTCCCCGCCCACTGCGGCCCGCCGATCGCCTCGGCATCGGCCCGCATGGTGCGGAACTTGATCACGTCGAAGGTTCGTCCCGCTTTGCCGACTCTCCGCTGCCGGTAAAAAATCGGGCCCTTGGAATCGAGTCGAATGGCCAGCATAATCAGCGGGCAGAGCGGCAGCGCGATCACGAGTCCTACCAGGGCGATCACCACCGAAATCAGCCGGCGCACAAGACGAAAAGTAGAACTCCGCCGGAACCCCTCGCCAAACACCAGCCAGCTCGGATAGAGATTATCGACCTCGATCTTTCCTGAAATTCTCTCCAGCCAGCTCGCCGCTTCCTCAATCTTCACACCCTGCATGCGCAGATCGAGCAATTCCTGCATCGGGATCGTATTGCGCCGGTCCGGCATGGCCACGATGACCCGATGCACCTTTTGCCGTTTGACAATGTCAAGCAGATGGGTCGCGACGGATTCGCGCGTAACTGCGCCCTCCAGTTTGCCCGTCCAGCTTACGATCTCTACGCCAATCTCAGGATTTTGCCGCAGGCCTTGCACCAGCCGTTGCGCCCGCTCGCCCGTCCCCAGCACGTACACGCGTTCGATCAGGATCGGCAACTGAATCAGCCAGGTGAAGCCGATCCTCCATCCGATCAGCGCGACCGTCAAAATCACGAGCCCGATGGCCGAGGATCCGTTCCCGAGCAGGAAGTCCGGGCGAATGTAGGAAACTCCGGCGAGGACGAACGCAAGCAGCCCGGGCACCATCAGCAGCCGGAAAAACAATTCGCCCCGGCTGGTCAGCCGGGCCGTGTCATACAGATCAAACCAATGTGAACACAGAAGGACAAGCAACGTAACGATCAGGATTTTGAGGTACCCGCCTTCATAGTTCAGTATCAGGTAGCTGTCCTGGCGCCATACGAAAAACGTCCCCAGCAGGAACGAGGTCCAGACAATCAGGGCCTCGCCCACCAGGAGCACCAGCGTGCGTACCGGATAATAAACATTGAACAGCCGGATCAAACTTTCCCTCCGCTCCGTTCAGCTAACGGGCTGATGTGGCTACTGCCTCGCCGTAGTAATACTTCGATTGCGACAGATTGTCGGTGGAAGTGCCATTGAGCACGATTCCCAGGAGCAACTTGTCGGGAAATTCTTCACGCGCCCGCTTGGCCAGCGGCGAAGGCGTCACGCCCGCGCGCACCACCATGACCACCCCGTCGCAAGCGCCCGCAACGATGGTCGAATCGGACACGGGTATAACCGGCGCAGAATCAAGAATGATCCAATCGAACAGCGGCTCGACTCGCTGCAGCAGAAGTTTCAATCGGCCATTCGCCAGGAGTTCCGAAGCTCCCGGAACAATCCGTCCGGCGGGCAGGAAGAACAAGTTCTCCATCGACCCGCGCTGCATGCAGCCGAATTCGTCGCACTCACCCATCAGGTATTCCGAGAGGCCAGGTGCCGGCGTTGTCCCGAGATGACGATGCAATCCGGGATTGCGCAAGTCGGCGTCGATCACCAGCGCACGGCGTCCGTGCTGCCGGACCAGAACCTGTGCCAGGTTGGCAGCGACGAATGACTTGCCTTCCTTGGGCATGGCGCTCGTCACCAGCAGGCGCTTCAGCGGCATCTTCTCGCGGATCTGGTAGAGCCGCGACCGCAAAGTGCGGAATTCTTCCGTCCCCAGGCGCGTCTCGTCATCCTGAAAGAACAGCATGGTGGTCGGATCCGGATTCCACGCCATCGACTGAACCCGTGCCAGCAATGAATCCTGGCTGAAATCCGATACCACGGGCATTCCAGTGGCGAGCGAGCCCTGCAATGGCGGCATGGGTACGGTAGCGACCGGTTGCTCAAGCGAGGGCTCTGCGTGCGTCCCCAGGGACGTTGCTCTTTCTTGCTCGGCGCGTTTTAAAGCGTCATGGATACGGCTCATAGTTTCCTTTCCTTGGGGAGTTCTTGACGTTCGGACTCGCGCAGCTTGTCGGCCAGCGTCGCGAGTGTCCGTAGAGCTTCAACCAGATCGAACTTGCTTTCCGCCGTCGGCGGCGCGGCAGGCATCATCGCCCCGGCAGTTCCGTCGGCCAGGTCGAAGTCGCGCGCGACCGAGTCGACGATCTCTTGCTTGACGAGTTTCTGCTGATCGACAAATGCGCTGACCAGGCAGTGTTCGCACAGCAGATTGATCACGCGAGGAATGCCGGTCGAATACCGGAAGATCGCGACTGCAGCTTCTTCACTGAAGACTGGCTCGCCGTTCGACCCGGCAATCCGCAACCGCTGTTTGATATAAGACTTCGTCTCTTCCAGGTTGAAGGCATGTGTCTTGGCGCGCAGCGTCAACCGCTGGCGCAACTGCCGTAACTGAGGTTGCTTCAACCGCTGCTCGAGTTCGGGTTGCCCTACCAGGACAATCTGGAGCAGCTTTTCCGTGAAAGTCTCGAGATTCGTCAGCATGCGAATCTCTTCCAGCACTTCGTCGGAGAGGTTCTGCGCCTCATCCACAATCAGCACCGCAGTTTCGCCGGCGCGATAGCGGTCGAGCAGCCAGTTATAGAGCCGCTGCAGGATCGCGCTCTTTGACTTCGTGTCGCATGGTATGCCGAAGTCCGCCATCATGAAGTCCAGCATCTGCGGCACATCCATGCGCGAATTGAAAATGAACGCGGTCGCCACCTGCTGCAGTCGCAGCCACTCCATCAGCTTATTAATCAGCGTGGTCTTGCCCGTTCCCACCTCGCCCGTCAGCAACACAAAGCCTTTGCGGCTCTGAATGCCGTAAGTCAGGCAAGCCAGTGCCTCCTCCGTATGCCGCGTCAGAAACAGATAACGCGGATCCGGATTGACGTTGAACGGGTTTGCCCGCAGTCCAAAAAACTCTTTGTACATACTTTCTTAAACTCCAACCTCGTCGTGATGCTCGGTGCGTCCCCAGAAATGGCGCTTGCCGTTGCCATGTCCGTTCACCGAGACATGCTGTTCTTCGCCAACCCATGGCACGGAGATCAGGAGCGGCAGGTCCATTGCCACCGCCGCATCGCGCTCAGTGCGAATCGACTTATCGCTGAACTCAAGCCAGATGGCGATCAGACACCCCAGCCCAAGCCCTGCTCCCAGGCCGCCCGCCATGAAGAAAAGGCGATTGGGGAAGGCTGGCTGGTCAGGATGGCTGGCCGGCTGGCCCACGTTCAGCTGCTCGCCTTCCTGCGTCGTTTCCATCTGGACGCCGAGGTCGGCCGAGCTTTTCTTAGTCAGCAGGTCGTTGTAGAACTTCTGCGCGCTTTCGTAGTCGCGGTTCAGCACCTTCCATTGTTCTTCAATATCCGGGCTCATCGAGGTGCGCGCTTCATAGCTGTTGATCGACGCCTGCAGCCTCTTCTGCTCGCCAGCCGACTGCTCAATTACCTGCTGGTACTGGTGGATCTGAAGTCGCAACTGTCGAATCTCGGCTGGCTCATTCACGTTCGCTTTATCATTCGACGTGCTGGCGTTGCTCGATTGTTTGTCGATCTCATCTAGCTTGGCCTGCACCTTGGCAATGTCGGCCTTGGTCTTGATCACGTCCGGATAGTCGTCGGTGTAGCGCGCCTGTAGTTGCAGCAATTGGGACTGCAGAGAGGTAAGCTGCTGCTGCAATGTTTGCGGGTTCGCGCTCGACTGCGAACTCTTCCACGCCGCCAGTTGCTGCGCCAGCATGCTCTCGGCGTATGCCTTGTCTTGCTGCGCGCGATTCAGGCTCTGGGTCGTCGCATCCAGCTGCGTGTTCAATGAAGAAAGCACGCGCATGTTGTTTTCGAGATCGCCCGGCAGCTGTCCGGCATAATGCTTCTTGAATTCCGCGATCCTCGCATCCTGGTCGTTCAGCGCATTCTTGGCATCGTCGACCTGGCGTGAAAGAAACGTAGTGGTCTGTTTAGCGATATCCGCGCGATTCTTCAGATTTTCGTTGATGATCGCCTGTACCATCGCATTGCAGATCTTCTGCGCTCGATCGGCACTGCTGTCGCTATAGCTGACGTTCACCGAAGGCATCGAAACATCGGCGGTCGTCTTCTTTTTCCCCGACAGGCCCGCCGTCGTGGCTGCCTGACTCATCGAAGTGACTCCCGGCGTCAACTGCAGGTTGCTCCGGATGTCCTCGATGAGCTTCCCTTCGTCGGCCGGCTTGGCCAGATCGAGATCCTGGATCATAGGCCGCAGCTTGGTGGTGCTCACCATCTCCGCGCTCAGCGTCTGAACACGATGCGCGAAATCGGCCGTGACTACCGGCTCCACGAAGCTCGACGGCACTTTCTGCCCCTCAACAAGGATGACCGCCTGCGAGTTGTACTTGGGCGTGAAAGCGTACGAAATCAGAAAGCCCGCCACGGGCGCAATCAGCAAGGGAATCAGGACGACCTTTAGTCGCCGGCGTACCATTGCCAGGTAATCGTCCATCGTCAGTTCACGTACGTCAGCCATACTGTTTCCACCAATCCGGCCGCTAGTCGCGGCCAAAAAATTATTCGAGCCGTACCGCCTTCGGGTGCCACTCGAGGGCGATCGTTCCGATCATCCGGTGATTCGTCTTGCCCGTCGATCCCTCAAAATCAATGGTATTGTCGAAATTGATCACCGAGAAACGGTATGCGGCCAGCGCATCCCAGCTTCGCCCGATGTGCTTGCGCAGCACCGCTCCTCCAAAACCCTGATTGAAGAGGCTAGCCCCTGACGCGCCGGATTCCGACGATTGCAGCCGCTTCTCTCGCGAATACCCCGTTTCCAGCAGCAGCTCGTACGTGCGCCCCAGCGGGCGGCGCGCGGTAAACTCCACGATCTGTGCGCTCGCGCCGGCAAAGAAACCCGACCCCTGCGACAGGAACTTCTCGTAGCTCAGCGTCAGAAATGTCTTTGGGAAGCGATAGCGGAGCACTCCGCGCCCAGTTGGCGACCAGCGGATGTGGCTGCCTGAGAAACGTAAATCGGTATACTGCGGACCCGCTTCGGCGATAAAACTCATTCGTCCGCTGATCACATGGCTGTAGCGAATATTGACGATGTTGTTGTAGATCTCGCCGCCTTCCGACAACGGAAAGCGGAAGAGTTGGAAGGCATATACCACAGCCATCTGATCGTGACGCGACACCAGGTGGCTCCAGCCACCCTCCACCGTCGTCTCGTCGCCGTTGATCAGCTGATTGCCCTCATTGTGATAGAAATGATCGTTCGCAAAGGCCCCCACCACCGTGATCGCCGAGCGCGGCGTAATCGCCTGTACCACGTCCAGCGACGCCGTATTTGAGAAGCGCGGTATCGTTCCCACCGACGCCTCTTCCAAGTGGAAGATACCCGGCAATCCAAGTCCCAGGTGGCCCGTCGCAATGCCGAATCCCGGTAGGCCACCCGCCGACGACGCCGAAAAAGACCCATCCGGCAAATAGCTCGCGCCGTCGCGCAATGTCGCCTGGCCGGTGCGCCAGCGCGTCACCGCTTCCAACCCGAGCGCCTGCATCTGCCGCACAAAGTCGCGGTCGTCGCTGACTACCACGCCCCCCAGGTACTCGAGGAACAGGTCACTGCGCGGCCAGAACTTCTGCAGGTCGCCCGCGCCCAGCACGTGTGAAACCGCGTTCCCCCGCGATCCGCCCAGGGTGTTATTCGCATTGCTGTCTCCCGACTCGCCTACCTGAATGGCCGCCGAAACAAAGCTGCGGTTGGCGACTCGCATCTCAAGGCTCGGCTCGTCAAGGCCAGACAGGGGCGGATTCTCGGGGCTAAGAATCGGCGCGCTTTGCCCGAATGCGGGCGCCGGCGGCGTCGCTTGAGATCCGCCCTGGGATCCGTTCTGGGTCGTATTTTCCGTCTGCGAAGTTGGCGGAGCCTGGTTGTTGCCCCCGGCAGGGGACTGCGCCACAGCCGCGATGCTCAGGCCTCCTAGCAGCATCCCCATCCAGATTTTTCGCATTATCGACATGTTCTTCTTCCGCTTTGTCCTCTATCGGGACAATGTTTTACGGCATAACTGCTTTACGGAATACAGTTCTACGGGACGACGATCGTGTCGCCCGGCTGCAAAGTGTAATCGTGCTCGATCTCAAGTCCCTTGATCAGCTTCTTATACGGCACGGGATACTTCACCTTCTTCCCATTCTCCGTCCGCAGGAGGTAAATCTTCTTGGTGTTGGCAAACTGGTTGATACCAGCGCTCGACAAGGCTTGCATTACGGTCATGTTCGGAGTAATCGACATGGCCCCAGTGTGCCCAACTTCGCCGATCAGATAAACCTTCTTACTGTTAATTGCAGTGACCACGACGGTGACTCGCGGGTCGGCGACAAACTTCTTCAGCTTTTCGGTCAGCGACTCCGCCAGTTGCATAGGCGTCAGGCCCGCCGCCTGCACGTCATTGAGCAAGGGCAGCGAAATTTTGCCATCCGCGCGCACCGGCTCCGACACGGTCAGGTCCGCCTCTTTCCAAACCGCCACATGCAGCACGTCTTCCGGTCCGATGATGTATGTCGAGTCGGCCTGGTTGGTTGGTGCGACTTGTGCACCGCTATCCGCAGCGGAATTAACGGCGGCTTGCTCCGGCGCTTTTTGCGCCAGCACCATGCTGCCGGCCAGGAGCAGCGCCACTGCCACCGCTTTCGTTTTCAAGTTCATATCCTCTCCTCAAACTCCTTATAGCCTCGTGTGCGTGAGCATTCTTGCCCGCGTCTCTTATCCGTGTACTTAACAGCCTGAATGCTCCAAAACACCGACTCTTCAAGATCCGTACTCTTCACAGCCAATCTGCTTCAACTTGTACAAGAGAGCCTTGTAGCTGATCTTCAACTCCTCCGCCGCACGCCGCCGGTTCCAGCGAGTACGCGTCAAGACTTGCAGAATCAGCTCGCGCTCTGCCTCGCGGGAAGCTGCCCGCGCTGCGTCTTTCAAAGAGATTTTCTCGCCGTTGGTCCCATCCGCCCGCCGCAAGAGCGAACGCAGCCCGCCCATGGCAAGCGACTCATCGCCCAGCACCACAATGGCGCGCGCTGCTTCCTTCAATTCCCGTATATTTCCCGGCCAGTGATATTCAAGGAAAAAGCTCTGGGTAGCGCTGCTCAGTGAAGGCACGCTCCGTCCCAAGTCGCGGCCCGCTGCTGACAGAAACCAATCACGGAGAATAGGAATATCCTCCCGCCGCTGGCGCAGCGGAGGCAAGCGCAGACAAACGCCACTGATCCGGTAATAAAGGTCCTCGCGCACCTTGCCGGCACGTACCTCCGGCTCCAGTTCACAGGTGGACCCGCAGATGTATCGAGGCACGCGGTTTCTCGCCCCGTCATCTAGGCCGATCTGTCGCACCAGTTCCTTCTGCGCGGACGCAGAGAGTTCGCCAACTTCCTGGAGATAAATGGTCCCGCCGCTTCCCTCGCACCCGGCTAGCAGAGGCTCGCTCACGTCACGCGCCTGGAAGGCTTGAAAGGCCTCCCCTGCTCGCCGTGAAAGACTGTGAATCCGGGCCGCTGCCGCTGCCTTGCCCGATCCATGCTCGGCGACCACCAGCACCGGGACGTCATTCTGCGAAAGCTCTCGGAGCACAGCCTCAACCGTCCGCATGCCCGGGCTGACGCTCTCCAGCCATACCTTTTCCGAGGCCGTAGCGGGCGCAGTGCCAGCGCTTTCCATCTTGCTGCTCTGGAGGTCCATGATAAAAACAAGTCCGTTCCGAGGCGGGAGGGACGCTGCTCGGATAAGGCGTGCTTGCTGATACTGCACAATAGTTGCCACTCGGGGAAGCAGATGCTCTTCCCACTAAGATCGCACATCCATTTCTTTCAATGAGTTGCGCTGATCGGATCTAGGGCAACGTGCCTTTTAAGGTATCACAGTGCGCATAAATGGGAAAACTTTTGCCCACACCTTCAGTAATGTTGGGTAAACCTTGGAACGACCGTTCGCGGGGACTTTCGTCGTTCAGGAAACATTAGGCCGGAGGCTGGTCCGACTCGCTCACCGTCTTATTATGCTTTGCCCCAGCGCTGGACTTCGCGTATTCTCAAATTCCAGCTTGTTATATGGGGAATTCTGTGCAAGTTGCCCCGCTCGCGGCGGCGAGAGAGGGTCGTCGTACCGTCTCCGTTTTGCTTGCCCTGCAATGCGGAGCGTTGCTTGGGCTCATCGGCTGGCTCTACCATTCCATCCTCTACGGAATGGTGACGCAGTGGGGAAAAGACTTAAATTTTCAGCACTGTTATTTCGTCCCTGCCTTTAGCCTGTACGTGTTATGGCAGAGCCGGCAACGGCTTAGGGCGACTCGGATTAAACCGGCGTGGAGTGGCCTCATCTTGGTTGTGGGGGCCCTGATCCTTCTTGTCCTGGGAGTACTCGGAATTGAACTGTTCACCGAGCGCTTTTCATTGCTCTTCCTTCTGGCCGGACTGATCATTCTCTTCTTTGGCTGGGAGTTCTTCAGAGCAGTCTTCTTTCCCTGGGCGTTCCTGTTCCTGATGATCCCTCTTCCCAAGCTCATCCTTCAGGAATTCACGTTTCCGCTTCAGATCCTCGCCTCGAAGATTGCAACTGTCATGCTTCGGATTGTTAATGTACCGGTCTTCCGAGAAGGCAATCGATTGGATCTAGCCCGGATGCCGCTCGACGTGGCCGAAGCCTGCAGCGGAATTCGTTCCCTCCTGTCACTGATTACGCTCGCCATCATCTATGGCTATCTTATGGAGCGGCGCAAATGGGTGCGCGTGGTGCTCGTCAGCGCGGCGGTGCCCATTGCCGTCTTTGCCAATAGCTTTCGGATCTTCGTCACCGGTCTGGTCGTGCAGTACTGGGACCCGGACAAAGGCGAAGGTTTCTATCATGAATTCCAGGGATGGCTCATCTTCATTGTCTCCCTGGCGCTGCTCTTCGCTTTGCACAGTTTGATCGGTCTGATCTGGAGGGACCGCGGCAAAGGAAGCCCGTCCACGCCGCCAACGTCTGCCGAGACCAGAGTTGGGTTCGCGTTCCCCGGGAGCTACTCCCGTTGTGTTGCCGTTGCGGTGCTCATGGCCGCGACTGGAACCTATCTCTGGGCCCATGCGCAAGATGAGGTGCTGCCCACGCGCCAGCCACTAAGCACCCTGCCTCTGGACATCAACGGCTGGAAGGGTACGGACGGACAGCTCGACCAGCAGAGTCTCGACATCCTGGGAAATCCTGAATATGTTCTGCGCGATTACGCGGATCCGAAAACGGAATCCTGGATCGATCTCTTCATCGCCTACTATCCCACGCAAAAAGCTGGTGAGACTCCACACACACCGGCCCACTGCCTGCCCGGAGCAGGCTGGATTCCCACGCAGCGCCACGTGATCTCCCTGACGCGATCCGATGGATCGTCTTTCCCTGTGAACCGCTACGTCATTGCCAAAGGCGGCGAGCGCCACCTCGTCCTCTACTGGTTTCAAGCCCAGGGCCGCGAGGTCGCCAGCGAATACAAGCTGAAGTATTACCTCGTTTCAAACTCCATCCGCCTGCATCGCAGCGACGGCGCACTCATTCGCCTTATTACGCCAATGGAGCACGGCGAATCCGCCGACGCTGCTCAAGCCCGCCTCATGCAGCTCGGCGGTCATCTCTTGCCCATGCTGGACAGTTACATCCCACGCTGATTCCGAGTGCCCTCTTTTCGGATGTCATTCTGAGAGGAGCGAACCATTCGCGAAGCGGATCGTTCAGCGGAGTCGAAGCACCCCTACTCGCTCAGCCAAACCAGGCTCGGGCCCATGCAACCCTGGTGGACCATGTGGTTAAGAATTCTCACGCTGGCAGCGATCCTTACGCGCCAAGCCTAAACTCGAGCGACCCACGCTGCGCCTTCGCCGCAGCAAAGGCTGCGGGCAAGAACCGCACCAGGTCGGTCGCCACCACTGAAATCTCGCCCACGGCATCGCGAGCCAAATCGCCCGCGAGTCCATGCAAATTTACCGCGAGCGCGGTGGCCTCTAGCGCCCGCAGCGGATGCTGCGCAACCAGTCCGGCAACGATCCCTGTCAGGACGTCCCCCGTTCCGCCGGTCGCCATTCCCGGGTTTCCCGTCGAGTTCACCCAGGTTGTACCATCGGCTGCGGCGATCAAAGTCCGATGTCCCTTGAGCACGACAATCAACTCGTGCTCGCGAGCAAACTGCCGCGCCACCTCCAACCGCTTCGCCTGAACCTCCGCGATCGTCAACCCCGTCAGTCGCGCCATCTCCCCCGGATGCGGCGTGATCACTATCGTC
>Ga0335069_10010453_pt1 | contig 13148 bp, 8 predicted proteins | sample Lox_Sample_11_FD_206714 | JGI IMG/M metagenome (GOLD analysis project Ga0335069, IMG submission 206714) | Soil microbial communities from Loxahatchee National Wildlife Refuge, Florida, United States - Lox_Sample_1.1 | ecosystem: Environmental > Terrestrial > Soil > Wetlands | place: USA: Florida... | reverse complement strand
ACCTAGCAGCTACTGGTAGACGAGCGGGTCGATCAGCCGGCGAACTGCGGACACGCGATCGGCGGGGATTCCGGCACGCCGTGCGTGCTCCCTGATGGTGTTCTCGTCGGGGGCCAGATAGACGCAGTAGACCTTGTCCTCGGTCACGTAGCTGTGCAGCCACTGAATCTGCGGACCCAACTGCTTCAGGGCATCAATCGAGCGAAGAGATACCTCTCGAATCTCAGCCTCTGAGAGGCTTCCGGCGCCTGGAATCTGGCGTTCAATGACGTATTGAGGCACGAAGGGCAGTGTACACCAAGCCTGAGAAATCCAGAAAAGGAGGCCGTCGGAAGCCTCCGCCCTGGGCGAAGACCTTCAAGCCTGAGATGGGTCCAGGCGCCGCTAGGCAATGTCTGCGGGGACTTCAAAGGTGACCAGCTCAGCCTTGAACCCGCGGGTGCGAATGGCGCCATAGGTCAGGCCAATGGCCATCCAGAGCGAACCGAGCAGGAGCGCAGGATGGCTGAGATGCAGCCAGATGAATCCGCAAATGGTGAAGCCGAGGATCGGGACAACGAAGCCGCTCACGTCTGCCGCCTTCCCATGCTGCAGGTGATTGGCAAACGCTGCAGCATTCACCCCCATGAAGGCGATGAATGCACCAAAATTGAGCGCCTGCGCGCCAATCTCGTAGGCGCCCCCGCCAAGCCGCGAAGCGAAGAATTCCAGGATTCCTGCGCCAATGAGCGCGAAGGCTCCGACGGCCATGATGTTATTGCGAGGTACGCGGTGCCGAGGGTCGATGGCGCCAAAGAAACGCTTTGGCAGCGCGTTTCCGCGTCCCATTCCGTACAGAAGGCGTCCCGCGGCGAGCTGAGCACCCATTCCGGATCCGATGTTTGCCACGAGGAGGGTGAAATTGATGACCTGGAAGAGAATCGCCCCGCCCGCCTGGCGCGACAGCACGGCAAATGCAGACTCGACCTGATCGCTGGGAAAGGGCTTAGAACCCCAGATCAACTGCGCCGCATAAACTTCCAACCCTGACAGGAGGCCGGTGATGAGACATACGAGAACAGTCGCAAGCAGTATGTTGCGCCTCGGATTTTCGACTTCTTCAGAAAATGTGGAGACGGCATCGAACCCGATATAAGTCAGCACGGCAACCGAGGTGCCCGCAAAAATGTTCGGCAATTCAAACCTGCCCGGCTCGTAGAAGGGGTGCGTAAAGAAACCGGGGTCGTGCTGGATATTCCAGACCGTGCGGACGACACTTGCCAGGAAAATCAGCACCACAAGCACCATTCCTGCGCACAGAGCTTCATTCAGCTGAGCAGAGGTCTTGATGCCGCGCAGGTTTGCCCACGTGAAGAAGCTTGCGAAGATCAGGATCCACGCGTAGTAGGGAATTCCCGGAAGAATGTTCATTGCAGCCTTGGCGCAGAAGGCCGTACAGATCAATGGATTCAGAAGGTAATCCATGACCATTCCCCATCCGACGACGTAACCGAGAGACGAGTGCAGCTCCTGGCCCACGTAGGTATACGCAGAGCCCGCGCTCGGATACACCCGCGCCATTCTTCCATAGCTGATCGCGGTGAAAAGCATAGCGATCATCGCAATGAGGATCGTTGTGACAACATGACCATGAGCCTTGTTGTTGATCACGCCGTAGATCCCCATCGGCGCGGTCGGCTGAATGATCACCATGCCGATGATGATCAGATTCCATAAGCCCAATGTCCGGTGAAGGCGAACCGCTCCGTTCGAGGAGGTTTGCGATTGAGTTGCGCCCTGCTGATTCACGGCATGCACCTGACTTCTTCGTCCGTAGGTCGCGAAAGAGCACTGCAACCTTCACAGAAGAGGGTCTTTGTTGATGATTCGAATTCTATCTCCCGGAGATTCGCAGGCCGCGGGGACTTCAACACGTTGAGCCGAGAAATGAGTCTACACTCCCATCCGCGGTTTGGTGTTTCGCACGAAATCCGTGTCCTGTCTCGGCTCCGACTCGCACTCGATGGCAATTGTCGTGATGGGCGTGTCGGGAGCCTTGGCTGGAAGGTCGGTGAAGCGCACTCGAAATTCATCCTGCTTAAAAGGGATCGACTGGCCTGTTTTGAGGAGCCTGGCTGACTTGACCTTTGTCATCAGACCTGCGATCGCAACGTAGTTGCCTGGCCAGAAATGCACGTGCATGAAGAGAGTGTTGCCTTTGCGCGTAAAGCTCGCGTAGTTTGAGCGGCGCACCTGGCATGGGTCTGATTCGTAGATGGTGTGCCCATTGACCGTCATCCACTCACCTACCTCCTGCAAGACGCGGATGGACGGCTCAGGAATGGAGCCGTCGGGCCTGGGTCCAATGTTCAAGAGATAGTTGCCGGAATCGCGAACACAACTGATCAGGTTCCGTATAACCGTCTTTGATGTCTTCCAATTATCGTCCGCGGCCTGGTATCCCCAGCTGTCGTTCAGGGTCATGCAGGCTTCCCACGCGCGGGCACCGGTTTCAGCGACGATGTGCTGCTCAGGCGTGGAGAAGTCTCCCGGGAGCTTGTTGCGATTGTTCACGATGATGCCGGGCTGCAGCTGAAAGACCATTTCATTCATGCGCTGCGACTCCCAACCGGCAGCGTCAAGGGGCCACGCGACGTCGTACCAGAGCACGTCGATCTTTCCGTAATTGGTCAGCAACTCGCGAATCAAACCGTGCGTGTAGTCGACGAAGCGCTTGCGGGAGTCTTCATTCCTTGCGCAGAGTGCGCCGTCGGGATGATGCCAGTCCATGAGCGAGTAGTAGAAGCCCACGCGCAAGCCCTCGCCGCGGGCCGCGTCGAGATATTCGCGGACCAGGTCGCGTCCGGGACCCTGGCGCGGAGCGCAGTAGGTCGTGAGCTTGGTGTCGAAGTTGCAGAACCCTTCGTGATGCTTGGTCGTCATGACCACGTATTTCATTCCTGCCTGCTTCGCAAGACGCACCCAGGAACGCGCCGATCCGGGTCGCGGGTTGAACGCTGCTGCGTGCGGCGCATATTCCATAACCGGAATGCCTTCATCCTCCATGACCCATTCGTGCCGCCCGATCGTTGAGTAGACGCCAAAGTGGATGAACATACCGAATCGCGCGGCCTTCCACCATTTCATGCGCGCGGCACGGGTCACATCGCCGGGTAGCGGTACCGCTGCCGCCGGTGCGTCTTGCGTCTCCGGCAGGGTGCTCACACCACGTGATCGTGCCGCCATAGCCAGTAACGACGCGCCGGTACCCTTCATTAAGTTGCGACGGGACAAAAGCTTTGGATCCATTGTGTGTCTCCCCCCGCCCTATTGTTTGCCCTTCTGGAGCTCGATGCTCATCACATATTCGGATTTCTGTCCCTGTCAGCGGAACACGGCGGTAATCTCCTCGTTGACACTCGAATCTCGCCCTGTCGAGAATGTCGCCTGAGCTTTTTCCCCGCCTATTGTTGTCGGGAAAACAGGGTTCATGCGGACTCGGGCACAGGCTCTCGCTGTTCATGACCTGAGTAAAGCTCAGGCGCAGGAAGGGGGCTCTTTTGTGCTTGTAAAGGGTTTGGTAGCGTCAATTAGTTTGAAGTGCGAGCAAAATCGATTTGGTGCAAAGAAACGAATCGAAACAAAAGGAGTCGAGACGATGGGTAGCAACCATTTTTGGAGGTCAGAAAACCGAGAGCACGAACGCGGCCGATTTGACCGTGTGCGGGGCTTGGCAGTCGTTCTGTTCATCCTGATTTGTGGTCTGTTGCCTGCCATGGCGCAGCAGATCACAGGTTCGATCAATGGAACGGTTAAAGATGAACAAGGTGCGGTGGTGGCAGGAGCTACAGTCAAGGCGACCAATGCCGAGACCGGGCTTCAACGGTCTGCAATGACAGACCCCAACGGGCTCTATAACATCCAGCACCTTCCGATAGGCAAATATGAGCTCACGGCCGATGCCTCAGGCTTCAAGAAATATGTCCAGCAGAACGTGCAGGTGACGGTTGATCAGGCTCTTACGGTGAACATGACTCTTGCCATTGGCGCCGAGAGCCAGACAATCACGGTGACGGAAGCCCCGGTGCTGGTGAATACGACAACCGCAGAGCTGGGCCGCACGGTTCTGCCCAGCGAAATCATCGAATTGCCGCTGGTGAACCGCAACGCGTATACCGAGCTGTCTCTAACACCGGGCGTTCAATCCAACAGCGCCAGTTCGCAATCGAATTCAAACGGCTCACCGAACTTCGTGATCGGCGTGCCCTCCACGCAGGTCGTTGTCAACGGCGGCATGGATGGCGGCGTGCCATCGGTCAGCTACTACCTCGATGGCGGCATCAACATGACCGGACTGCGTAACTATGGCAACCCCGTGCCCAATCCGGACGCACTGCAGGAGTTTCGTGTTGAGACCAACAACTTTGCGGCCCAGTACGGCCGCATGTCGGGCGCGGTGGTGTCGGTCGTTACGCGCTCTGGAACGAACACCTGGCATGGATCGTTGTTCGAGTTTGTCCGCAACACCGATTTGAACTCTTACACCTGGAACGCTCCGAAGGATCCAATCAGCCTGGAGCCACTGAAGATGCCTTACCACCGGAACCAGTTTGGCGGAACGGTGGGCGGGCCAATCATGCGCGACAAGGCGTTCTTTTTCTTCAGCTACGGCGGGCTGCGTCAAGTGGTTGGCCAGCAGCTTACCGGCGCGATTGTTCCCACAGCGGCAGAGCGGCTCGGTGATTTCACTGCCGACACGTTCAAGGTCTACATGCCCGGGACCAGCACCCAGGTGAACGGAACCAACAGCGCTCCTAACTGCGCAACAGCCAAGCCGAACTGCGTGCCGGCAGGCCTGCTGGATCCGACAGCAGCCAACCTGCTGACAAAGTACATTCCGCTGCCCAACTCTCCGGGCAACAAGTACAACGGATACTTCACGGCGCCCGTGAATCAGGACGAGTATCTGGGCAAGTACGATCAGGTTCTGTCAGACAAGGATCACGTCTCGGCCAGCTACTTCTACCTGAGCACGCTGCAGGATGCCTACGGCAACGGGAACATTCCGTACATGATCACCCGCTCAGAGAGCAAACAGCACGTCGTAAACCTGAGCGACATTCATACCTTCACGCCATCCGTGGCGAACCAGGCGTGGCTCACGTTTACCCGAGTCGCCGGTGGCCGCACCAACCTTCCGACCGAGAGCCTGGGGGACCTGGGATCGACGTTCACCATCCAGGGACCGCCAACCTTGCCGCAGCTCGCCGTATCCGGATACTTCAGCGCCGGTGGCTCGCTCGCAGGACCCGTCAGCACCACCAACTTCTACTCACTCCGCGACATGGTGAGCATGACCAAAGGCAAGCACACGCTGGCTTTTGGTGGCGAGATGTCGCTGGAGAGAGATTTCCTTTTCGGCAACCTGTACAACTTCGGCGTCTTCACTTTCAACACATCCGCTCCCACTACGACCAAGAACGCACTCTCTGATTTTGTGACGGGTCAGGTCACGAACATGGAACAGGACACACCGTACGAATCGCGTATCAACAACTGGTACTACGCAATTTACGCGCAGGATTCGTACCGGCTGCGTCCCAACCTGACACTCAATGTCGGGCTGCGGTGGGACGTGCAGACTTCGCCGACCGAGACGAATGACCACGCTGCAACCTTCATTCCCAATGTTCAGTCGACCAAGGTGCCTTCGGCGCCGCTTAGCATGCTCTTCCCTGGCGACGCTGGAATCCCGCGTGGCATCGCCCCCAATCGCTACCATCACGTCTCACCGCGTGTCGGCCTGGTTTGGGATCCGTTTGGAGATGGCAAAACGGCGCTTCGGGCAGGTGCGGGCGTCTTCTATGGAAGCGTGAGCGGCAACGAGTGGAACCAGCCGGCGAACGCCCAGCCTTTCGCGGTGCGGCAGACCTTCAACTCCATCACTTCGTTGAGCAATGTTTACGGGAATCCTGCTTCGTTCCCGAACGGAGATCCCTTCCCGTACACGTATGACCCGGCCAACCCACGCTTCCTGCCGGCAGCCGCCATTGAGACCATTGCGCACGATTATCAGTGGCCATACGCTTACCAGTTGAACGCGGCCGTTCAGAGGCAGTTACCCGGCGACATCAGCCTGACGACAGCCTACGTCGGCAATCTGTCGCATAATCTGCCGATTATGATCGACATCAACAATCCGGTGTACGCGCCGGGAGCCACCACATCGCAGTCAAGCATCACTGCCCGTCGTCCCTACAACGACAACGGGAGACTGGGCCAGGTGATTTACGGAGAGTCGAACCAGACCGCTTCGTATCACTCCCTTCAAGTCTCAGCAACAAAGCCTCTCTCGAAGAATTTCCAAGTGAGCGGCTTCTATGTCTGGAGCCAGACATTCCAGAGCGCCAATGTGTCGGCAATCGGTCTTGCGCCAACCGCTCAGAACTATTCCCATCTCGAGGAAGAGAGGGGGCCGAGCGATAACGACCGTCGCCATGTCGCCACTGCATCGGGCATCTGGCACATCGACTACTTCAAGGGCTCAAGCACTGTTGCGAAGCAGATCTTGAACGGATGGACCATTTCATCTGTGCTATCGCTGCAAAGCGGCCAGCCCTTCAATATCACCACGGGCTCCGACAAGAACCTGGACGGGTACAACAACGATCGACCGAACCTGGTTCCAGGGGTGAATGCGTTCCTCGACCCGAACAGAAGCCGTTCGGCGGCCGCGCTCGCCTGGTTCAACAAGGCAGCATTCACCGCCAACGCTCCGGGGACGGGTGTTGGCCCGGGCGGCGCCGATGGAACAACGCCGCGCAACTACCTGCGCGCACCCGGTTATCGCAATATCGACATTGGTGTGCTGCGCGACTTCCGCTTCGCCGAGCGATATACGCTCCAGCTCCGCGGAGAAGCCACGAACGCGTTTAACATGGTGAGTCTGAACACTCCGACCAGCACTCTCTCGTCTGCGTCGGTTGGTCAGATCACGTCTGCTGCCACTCCCCGGATCATCCAGGTTGGTGCGCGGTTCAACTTCTGACCTTGAACTTCTTGTTTCACAGGCGGCACGCTCTCTCTCGAATCTGAGAGAGACGTGCTGCTTTTGCATGCAGACCGAGTTGGCTTTCGGCGCTGCGCCTGTGCGCGAACAACCCATGAGGACGGATTCATGAAGAGACGGCTCTATTCGTTCGTACTTCTTGCCACGGTTTTGTGGTCAAAAACTGCTCTCGTAGCCCAGAATGTGCCTTTCAACGCCGAAGCAGAACGTGCCGCGGCGGGGGACCAACCCGACGACCCCGGGCCGCTTGCGAAGGACCTGTCGCCCAAGCTGAAGCGCGCTGCGATCCAGAAGGCGATGAAAAAGGTCGCGGACTGGCAGCTGAAGCAGTCAGAAGGCCGCTACAACATTCAATGGACCTATGCGGCGCTTTACGATGGACTCCTTGCAGCTTCAAAGACAACAGGCGACAAGCGGTATCACGACCGGGTCGTCGACGTAGCGCGCGAAAACCACTGGAGTCTCGGACCTCGTCCCGAGCACGCGGACGATCACGCGATCGGCCTGACTTATCTTGCGTTCTACTCTGAGAAGCAAGATCCCGGGAGGATCGCGCCCACACGGGAAGGCATGGACAAGCTGATGGCGCGTCCCGAGGACCCAAAGAAGATTCTGTGGTGGTGGTGCGATGCGCTCTACATGGCTCCGCCGGTTCTTGCGCAGCTAGCCATAGCGACCGGCGATCATCGATATCTCGATTTCATGGACCATCAATGGTGGATAACTTCGGGCGCTCTTTACGATCCGGCTGAGCACCTCTACTATCGCGACGATCGCTTTCTGACGATGCATGAAGCAAACGGACAGAAGGTTTTCTGGTCGCGCGGCAACGGATGGGTGCTTGCGGGGCTGGCGATGGTACTCGAGCGGATGCCGTCAACATACCCCGATCGCGCAAAGTATGTGCAGCAGTACAGGGACATGGCGGAACGGATTGCGGGACTGCAGCAGGCCGATGGTCTCTGGCGCGCCAGCCTGCTTGATCCCGGCTCTTACCCCAACCCGGAGATATCCGGCTCGGCGTTCTACACCTACGCGATGGCCTGGGGAATCAATCATGGCATCCTGGAGCGAAGGAAGTACCTTCCGGTAATCACGAAGGCGTGGAGCGGAATGCTCAGCCACGTCTATGAGAGCGGCAGGCTGGGATCCATTCAACCAATTGGCGGTGAACCGGGGAAATTCAAGCCGTCTTCGAGCTACGTCTACGGAGTCGGCGCATTTCTCCTGGCTGGATCAGAACTTTCCCAGTTGGCCGGCAAGTAATTGAAGCGATTCCAGAGCTTCCGCGTCCTCGCGGGGATCGTGGAAGGCGGCATCACCTTCGGGATCCAGCAACTCTGGAATCGCTATCGCCACCGGCCGAGGAACGCTGAATGTGTCAGTTATCGCGTCGCCGTTTTCTCATTCTGAGCAGTGCGGCCGCAACAGCTCCGGGCACAATCATCGGCTTCTCGCGGGATGTTCTACTGCATTCGCGCGCATGGGTTGCTGAGGTTGAACGGCCGCGCGTTCTGCGAGATGCGGAGGTCTACCTGAAGATGCCGCCGCGCACGATCGTCTCCGCGCCTGCTGCGCGCAGTGCCGGCGGACCCCACGATTACTACTCTGAAGGCGATTACTGGTGGCCCGATCCGAAGAATCCCAACGGCGCGTACATTCGCCGCGATGGTGAATCGAATCCGGCGAATTTTGTTGCGCATCGCGACTTGCTGATTCGCCTGAGCATTCAGGTGCCGGCTCTGGCAGCCGCATGGATGCTGACCAGGCGGCGGGAGTTCGCGGCGCATGCAGCGGCGCATCTTCGCGCGTGGTTCGTTGAGCCGGCAATACGCATGAATCCGAACCTACTGTACGCGCAGGCCATCCATGGCGTCGACACCGGGCGGAGTATCGGAATCATTGACACACTGCACCTTGTAGAAGTGGCGCAGGCTGCGATCGTTCTCACGAGAGATGGCGCACTCGAACCTGCGATTCGCGCTGGTGTGCAGGCATGGTTTGCCGCTTACCTGAACTGGCTCACAACCTCAGACCGAGGCCAGGAGGAGCGGGAAGCCCGGAACAACCACGGTTCCTGCTGGTTGCTGCAAGCCGCGGCATTTGCGTCTCTCACAAATGACGATTCGGTTCGCAGTGCGTGCCGCGAACGCTTCAAGAAGGACATACTCTCAACGCAGATTGCCGCAGACGGAAGCTTTCCCCTCGAACTCGCCCGCACCAAGCCCTACAGCTACTCGCTCTTTAACCTCGACGTGCTTGGCATGAGCGCCCATCTCCTTTCGAATCCGGCGGATTGTTTGTGGACCCTCAAGCTGCCCGATGGCAGAGGTCTGGAAAAGAGCTTCCGATTCCTGGTCCCCTATATCGCGAGCAAGGGCGCATGGCCTTATCGTCACGACGTTGAGTACTTCGACGCGTTGCCGGTGCGTCAACCAAGCCTGCTGTTTGCGGGTCTGGCCTATCGGGAAGACTGTTATCTGGATCTGTGGCAACACCTCAATCCCGATCCACAGGTCCAGGAGATCATCCGCAATCACCCCATCCGCCAGCCACTTCTGTGGATGCAGGATTGAACTCTCAGGCGCTCTGCAACGCCCGATCTGAAAAAGTTCCCCGGGTTATACTTGAGTTGTCCCCCATACATTAGAGCGATTCCTGGGAGATATGTCTTTTCGGACGTTAGTATGTCGCCGATTCCTGGGGGTCGCGTCGACTGGAGGGCATCGGCTTCGAGATGCAGCAATCCGGGAATCGCTGTACCGTCGAATCATTCTCGAAGCAGGCGGGCCGAAGAGGAGTCACAGGGATATGAGGTCAGTTTCGGCTCAAGTCAGTGCAGAAAATCCGCGGAATCCGGGCCAGGGGCGCGGAGTTCGCAAGCAGATCGGCAAGTCGGCACCGACTCAGGCGAAGCTGGAGACGGTGCAGACGGAGACCAGCAATGGATCGTCCAGCGCTTCAGCCGACGGCGATCGTTACAAACTCGAAGGGCTTGATCGCGTAGTGGCCATCATGGATCTGCTTGGCGAGAGCAATGATTGCCTCAGTCTTGCCGAAATCTGCAAGCGCATGGAGCTTCGCAAGAGCACCGCGCACCGGGCGCTGATGGCGCTCGAGCACACAGGTCTCATCGAGAGAGCGCCGGGAAATCGCTATCGCTTGGGACTCAAGCTTTATGACATGGGAAACCGGGCCGTGGAGCAGGTCGATCTGCGGGGCCGAGTCCACCCCTATCTGCGCAGGCTCGCTCTTCGAGTTGGAGAGACTGTACACCTTGGAGTCCTGCATGGGGCCAGGATCGTTTATCTCGACAAGATCGAGGCTGTCAATCGTCGCGTCTGCGTCAGTTCTCGGACGGGTACCTCTAACCCGGTCTACAGCACCTCGATGGGAAAGGCAATTCTGGCCTATCTGCCGCCCGACAAGGCCCAGGCTGTCATTGACGTGATTCAGTTCAAGGCGTTCACGCCCAAGACGATCACTTCGAAGGAAGAACTGATGAGCGCGCTGGAACGAATACGCAGACGCGGCTACTCCATTGACGACGAAGAGATGGAGATTGGAACACGTTGTGTTGGTGCGCCGATTCTCGACACGGAAGGGCGGCCCATTGCAGCAATGAGTGTCTCAGGCTCAGCAACGAGGCTGGCCGCACATTGTGTTCCGGGTATTGCCGCCCACGTCCTTCGCTGTGCGAAGGAGATTTCATCGGCGCTCGAGGGTCGCCGAGGAAACCTTGGGAATGCCTATTCGCCCAAGGCTCCCCAGTGATCTCTTTGCTCTCTGCAAGCGTTTTCAGCGCATGCTCTCGAGCGGCGCGGGATCCATGTCCGCATAGTCCTGGTTTTCGCCGCCCATGCCCCAGCAGAACTTGTATGCCTGCGTGCCCACGCCCGCGTGAATTGACCAGCCTGGAGAAGCGACCGCCTCCCGATTGCCAATGACGAAATGACGCGTCTCCTGGGGTGGACCCATCAGGTGAAAGACGCGGGCGTCCCTGGCAAGGTCAAAGTAGAAGTAGATCTCGGAACGTCGCATGTGCGTATGGGCAGGCATTGTGTTCCAAGCGCTGCCTTCGTACAGGTGTGTTACGCCCATCACAAGCTGGCAGCTTTTTGCGCCGCCTTCGTGAATGTACTTGTAGATGGTCCGGCGATTGCACATCTTTGCGCTGCCGATCTCCATTGGCAACGCTTCTTCCTTGTGAATCAGCGTGACCGGGTAGCTGGTGTGGGCGGGATAGCTCAGCAGATAGAATGCCGCCGGCGACTCCACCGACTTCGATTCAAATCGAATCTCACCATTCCCTTTACCGATGTAAAGGACATCGAGGTTGTCGAGATCGTACGATGAATCTCCGACAACGGCTCTGCCGGCTCCCCCAACATTCAGGGCGCCGATCTCCCGGCGGTCAGTAAAGCTCCTGGCACGAAGCTCCGGATCGACCGGAAGCGTAAGCGGGCTTTCGAGCGGAACGGCCATTCCTACGACGGCACGATCCAGATCCAAATAGGCCAGATGAATTGCGCCCTCCTGACAGATCCCGTCCATCAGAAAGGAATCCCGAAGCTCCCGGGTCGTCATCCGCAGATACCGAACGGGATCGGCCATCAAGATCGTCTTCATGACTCTTCTTTCCAACCTCTTTCTTCCTTCCAAGTCGAGCGCGGACCACCCCGAGCGCCCTACTTAACTGGTGTACTACAGCGATTGCCTGGTTGGGGCAATCACGATCCCCGATTCGTTCCGGCTGGCGGGATCAGAGATGCAAAGTCATCGTCTTGCCCTGATTTGGTGATGAGCAGTCAGGATTTCATTCGACGGCCCGGAGATTGTGCAACACTGGCCAAGGGCACGGCGGATCGGCTAACCGAGCCGAATGTCGGGGCAATATTGTGGCTGGATTGATGGTGATTGCCGACGATCTCACCGGCGCTGCCGAATGTGCAGCGGCATGTGCAGTGCGCGGCTTCAGAGCCACGGTCTTGCTTCATTCCCGCGGGGACAGGATTACGCGACAGCCCGATGCTGACGTTCTCGCCATTGATGCGGACACGCGCCGACTGTCTGCCGAGCAGGCCGCCGCGATAACGGCTGATCTGATCCAGATCTGGACGATGTCTGACGGATCTAGCGCAGGGTTCATCTTCAAGAAGCTCGATTCAACCTTGCGAGGCAACTTTGCGGCGGAACTCGCGGCCTTGCTTCGAGTGCGTTCCGACATGGCTTCAAACGCAAAAGAGGTTTCGATCGTGATGGCCCCGGCGCTGCCTGCGCAGGGCCGCACGACTGTTGGTGGCTTTCAACTGCTGCATGGCCGTACCCTGGAGGAGAGCGACATTGCTCGCGACGACACTCGGGGACCGCGATCGGATATAGCAGCGGCGTTGGCAGAGGCTGGCCTTTCCTGTGTCCTGATCGATCTTGAAACCGTGCGATCCGGTCTCAGCGGCCTTCAGAACGCAATGACAGATCTTGCACCGCAGGCAGATGTGATCCTCTGCGATGCCGAGACTGACGATGATCTTCACGCGATCGCACAGGCCTCGATGGTTCTAGGTGAGCGGATGGTGTGGGCGGGGTCCGCGGGACTGGTGGGACATCTTCCGCATGCCATCAAGATGGTGGCAAAGGGCCGTGACCAGGGACCCGTCGACATCGCGCCCGGCCCGACGCTGTTTGTTGTCGGAAGCTGTGCAGCTACTTCGCGCGAGCAGGCAAGGATGCTCACTGCGATACCGGATGTAGTTACCGCACACTTTGTGCATGGCTCGCTTATCGACGATCAAACAGCATGTGAGAGGATGCGCGGGGGGTTGCTATCCGGGCGTGACGTGCTGGTCGTGGCTGACGAGTACAAGCGGTTTTCCGGCGATGAGACGCTTCCGCTGAAGGCCCTTTCCAAAACCATGGCGCAGTGCGCGCCGATACTCGGCGGGCTCGTGATGACCGGAGGAGAGACTGCGCGTTCGATCCTCAACCACTTGGGCATTCGTCGGCTGCGCCAGTTGGGCGAAGTCGAAGCAGGGCTGCCGTTTTCGGTTGCTGACGGGTGGGCACGCCCCCTTCCTGTGCTCACCAAAGCGGGCGGGTTTGG
>Ga0335069_10010451_pt1 | contig 13149 bp, 12 predicted proteins | sample Lox_Sample_11_FD_206714 | JGI IMG/M metagenome (GOLD analysis project Ga0335069, IMG submission 206714) | Soil microbial communities from Loxahatchee National Wildlife Refuge, Florida, United States - Lox_Sample_1.1 | ecosystem: Environmental > Terrestrial > Soil > Wetlands | place: USA... | reverse complement strand
GTTCGTTCGTTATTCGCACAAGAACATGGCAGAGGGTGCGCAAAAGGCCGGGAAAGATCCATCGAAGCTGGCAATGGGATCAGTCATCGTGGGAAGCATTGGCCGTGATTCGAACAAAGGGAAAGAGGGTGCGCGCGAGCAGGCAGCCATGTATCTCGCCAACAAAGTTCAGAACATCAAGGGTTCGGCGGACGAGCTCCTGAAATGCGCGAACCTGACTTTTGAAGAGCTGCAACCGATCGCCGATGCGATGGAAAAAGGTGGCCGTAAAGCGGCTGCCAAGGCTGTCACCGACGATATCCTGCGCAAGGTTTGCGCAATCGCCGGCACGCCCGACGAGTGTATTGCGCGCATCGAAGAATATCGTGCCGCCGGATGCACTCACATCATGCTGGAAATCTGGGGCGACGATCGCACCGGACAGGCGAAGTTATTCGGCGAAGCGGTGCTGCCGCATTTCAAGCGATAGGTTTTACGCATTCGCGGAGATTGCAGAGACAATCTCGCGGAATTCCGTGTCGCTGACGAGGCCTCGCCTTGCGATGGCCCGTTTCTTAACCTCGGCCAGGATCGGTCCGCGCTGGTCCGGCGAGATTGTCAGACCCAGTTCTTTGCACTTCAAATCGACGCTGTCGAGCCCGCTCTTCTTCCCCAATACAATGCGTCGCTGGGCGTTCACCAACTCGGATGAGTACGGTTCAATCGCCTCGGGGATATGAAACTGACTCGCGACTGCTCCGCTCTCGCGCATGAAAAGATTGTCGCCGACTAATGGCTTCCACGCGTCGAGCGTGTAGCCTGATGCGGCGCTGACTGCTCGCGAAGCTTCGCGGGCTTTTTGCAGATTGATCTGGACTGGCACATCGTATAAGCATTTCAACGAGAGCGCGATCTCGCAGATGTCTGCGTTTCCGGCGCGCTCACCCATGCCGTTGATCGTGCCTTGAATCCATGTCGCTCCGCCACGAACGGCCGCGACTGCACATGCCGTCGCCAAGCCGAAGTCGTTATGGCCATGCCAGTGCACCGGTACCGATGGACCCACCCAACTGCAGACTTGAAAGACTAAGAATTCTGCCGCCTCTGGCCCGCAGGCGCCGATTGTGTCGACCACGACAATTTCTGCGGCTCCAGCCTCCAGCGCAGCTAGGTAAACCCGTTTCAGAAAATCAAGCTCGGTACGCGTGCCGTCCACCGCGAAGAATGCCACCGTAATTCCGTTCTGCTTCGCGATGGATAGCGCATTGGTCACACGCTTCAATAGTTCTTCTTTCGAGATGCCGTACGCTTTGAGTTTGATATCACTCGTTGGAGACTCGATCACCGAAGCCCGAAGTCCTAGCCGAACCAATTCCTCAACATCCGCCTGCACGGCGCGGGAGAATCCCCAAAGCTCGGCTTTGATTTTCGCCGCTTGCATCAATTGGATTGCCTCGGCATCTTCCGGAGACACTCGGGGGAAACCGGCTTCAATGCGGCTAATGCTCAGTTCATCCAGCTTGCGTGCGATTTCTACTTTTTGTTGCGGAGAAAGCACTACACCGACGGTCTGTTCGCCGTCGCGCAGAGTGGTGTCATAAAAATTAACTTTCCTCTTCGGGAAGGCCGAGCGAATCTCGGGACGTGCATTCAATTCGCTCACCCAGATTTTGGAACTATCGCTCACTCTGTGACCTCTATGTCCTCTGTGGTTATCTTTATTCTGACTTACTTCATGCTTTCCTGAGTCGCCAGCCCCTTCGGCTTTTCACCGTAGGCTTCCTCCCATGAGATCACGCGATTACGTAGTACACCGATTCTCTCAATCTCGCACTCCATAACGTCCCCCGGCTTCAAGTACCACGCCTTGGGATCACCGCTGAAGGCTGCCACACCAGAGACCGTTCCGGTTGAAACCACGTCACCGGCGCTATAGCCCATGGGGGAGTAGTGCGACAAAATCTCCGGAATCTTCACCGACATTTTGCCGGAGTGCGAGGTCTGCCTCGGTTCGCCGTTGACCCGTAGCTCCATTGCCAGGTTGTGAGGATCGGAGATCTCGTCTGCGGTCACAATCCAGGGTCCGAGCGGGCAGAAAGTGTCTATCCCCTTGCAGAAGCTGAACACCCCTGACTTCATCTCGCGGCGTTGAATATCTCGCGCAGTTATGTCATTGAATATGACATAACCTCCCACGTGCGCTGCTGCCACTTCGGGCGTGAAATGCTTTCCACCCGACTTCAATACCACCGCGAGTTCCAGTTCGTAGTCGAGTTCCTGGGTGAGGTGCTCGGGATAGATCACGGCCTCTTCGTGTCCAATGATCGCATCGACATTCTGGAAGAAAACGATCCATGGCATAACTGGATGCGAGAAACCTGCCTTCGTGGCCTCCTCATGATGCTCGCGAAAGTTGCCGGCAGTATGGAAAAACTTCTTAGGAACAATTGGAGCTTTGAGGCGTACTTCGCCTGCGGAATACGTGAGGAATTCGCCCTTCGGACCCGATACCGCTCCGTTCTGCACCACGAAATCGAACGCTTTGCGAGCGGCTTCCAGGCTGGTGTCGCCACCCTGAAACAGCGCGAGCATGTTGGGTGGAACAAGCGCATCTGCAAGGCGCTCGAAAGCACCTTCGTTTTCTACGTCACGCAGATAAAGCGCGCAGGCGGAATGCAAATCGATAATTTGATTGTCGGCTGTGACGGCGCCAATTCGTTGCCGCCGCGCCGGATCTTCAAAAGTTACGAGTTTCATAGGGTTAGGTCGCCCTAAAAGTGTATTAAGCAGGGCTAAAGATGTCCATCCGCCGGCCTGTAACTTTTCCCTCCCATCCGGACTCTAATCGAATACGTACTTGAACTGGGAGATCGATATGTCTCGTACTTCACGCATTTTCTTAGGATTGCTCGCGGTCGCCATCGTGTGGGCTGCCTTTGGACGGCGTGCCGCTGCCAGCCCTGCAGTTCCTCCAGCGGCAGTAGATACGCCTGTCGCCAAGACTCCGGGGCAGGAATCCGCGGTTGTGGCCGGTGGATGCTTCTGGGGTGTTCAGGCTGTATTTCAACATGTCAAAGGCGTCATCAGCGCCACGTCGGGGTACTCTGGCGGGGAATCCAAGACCGCCGAATACGAAGTCGTCAGTACCGGCGAGACCGGACATGCCGAGTCAGTGAAGATCGTTTACGATCCATCGCAGATCACTTACGGACAGCTCTTGCGGGTATTTTTCTCCGTGGCACATGATCCGACACAGTTAAACCGGCAAGGTCCAGATGAAGGCACGCAGTATCGGTCAGCAATCTTTTATAACAGCCCGGAACAGAAGCAGATTGCCGACGCCTATATTGCTCAATTGGGAGCAGCGAAGATCTTCTCGAGCAAGATTGTTACCCAGGTCGTGCCATTGAAAGGCTTTTTTGCGGCGGAATCTTATCATCAGAACTACGCCGCCAACCATCCTGACGATCTCTACATTCGGTATAACGATGCGCCAAAGGTAGCTCATCTTCGGCAACAGTTCCCGGATATATACCGGACAAAGTAAGCGAGCTTCTCATGTTTGATACGGAACTAGACCGAAGCAAGGGGAAAGTGGATCGGCGGGTATTTCTGGCAGTCGCGGCGACGGGCGCCCTGGCCGCCACTTACGAATGGCTGCGCCGTCCGCACATCGTTGCGGCTAGCGCCGCTTCAGCGACGCCCGGACGAGTCACGATTGTTCAATTTTCTGATTCGGGCGGGCGGTTGAAGAAGGCGCAAGTCGCCAAAGTGGTGAAAACCGACGATGAGTGGCGCAAGCAGCTTTCGCCAAATTCATATCAAATCACCCGGCACTCAGACACTGAACTCGCTTACAGCGGAAAATATTGGGACTTGCACGAAAAAGGTATCTTCCGTTGCATTTGTTGCGATAACGCTTTGTTCAACTCGGACACGAAGTTTGATTCCGGCACCGGCTGGCCCAGTTTTTGGGCGCCGATCGCCCAGGAGAACGTTCGCGTTATGCAAGATCTAAGTTTGGGCGTACCACGCGATGCGGTTTCCTGCACCCTGTGCGATGGGCACCTCGGGCACGTCTTTGATGATGGTCCACAACCAACCGGCTTGCGCTACTGCATGAACTCGGCTTCCCTCCGATTTGTGAAGCATTCGTGATTTCCGGCGCATCGAAGCAGGCATGACTTCCTATCTCCCGGAGTTTCGGGCGCCGGCAGCAGCCGAGCGGGTTTTCAATCGCATATTCGGATTTCTGGTGGGGATAGGTCTCGGTTTTTCCTACAACTATCTGCTGCAGGTCCGCGGGCGCAAGAGCGGCAAACTCTACTCGACTCCAATTGACCTGCTCGAACTCGAGGGCAAGAAATTTCTCGTTGCGCCTCGCGGGCGTACCCAGTGGGTTCGCAACGCCGAGGCAGCCGCAGAAGTTACGCTGAAAAAGGGAAGTTCAAGAGCCCGCTATGGGTTGCGCTCGCTTCCGCTTGACGAAAAATTACCAATCCTGAAGGCTTACCTCGATTGTTTCCGCAAAGAAGTGCAGCGTTATTTCCCGGTCCAGGCGGACTCACCCGCAGACGCATTTCGGGAGTACGCGAACAACTATCCTGCGTTTGAGTTGATCGCTAAGTAGGCTCTTCCAGAACGCTGTCATCCAGCTTTTTTCTTCCCCAATCTGCGGCTGCTTGTAAAAATGCCATCACGACTGGATGCGGTTGGTCCGGTTTGGAAGAGAGTTGCGGCTGATAGAGTGTTGCGATGAAGAAGCGATGCGTGGGAGACTCGATGGCGCGTATCTCGCCTTTATTGCCGCGCGCCACCACCGGGAATCCGGCTTCCATCGCGGCCCATTCGAATTCTGGATTTACTTCGAAATTGCAGAAGAATTCTTCCACCGCAGTGTCTTGGCCGTAAAACGATTGCAGGTAAGATCCCGGACGCAGCTTAATCTCCGGAATTGCCCCCGACAATTTGGGTGCGCCTTTCTTCTGATTCGGCACCGCGCAGGCCACGGGAAAAATGATGATGTTCTTCGAGCCGGAATTGTTTTCTGCCGAGTCAGCGTCTTTAATTCCGAGAATGTTGCGAGCACATTCAATCAGCGCGTACTGGAATCCACCGCAGGTGCCGAGGAACGGCCAATCGCGCTTGCGGGCAAACTCTATGCCCCTCAGCATGCCATCAAGACTTTTGTAGGGACTGCCGGGCGCGGCCCAGATTCCATCGAAACTTTCCAGGATCTTGGTGGCATTTGCCTCGACGAGCGATGGTGTGGGCAGCCACTTGGCTTCCACGGCAATGCCCAGTTTCCCAGAAGCATGTTGGAGCGACTTTTCGACGGCAGGAAGGGTTGGCGACTTGGGGTCGTAGTCTCCTAGTATTCCGATACGGGTCGCATTGCTCACCGGGTCATTCTAATGGAGAAGTGGTGCTGTTTTGGTATCTGCTGGTTAGAAGGTTGATAACTATTGATGCCGTAGCCTGTTAATCACAAGAATTGCGGTATTCGCATGTACAACAGAATGGAAAGCGGCAGGGTCACGATGAAAGAAATCAAGGCCTGGATTCGATGCTGCGGAAACACAAGATCTCTAATAGCAAAGACTACGGTCACCGGAGTCAAAACGAAGGAGAACATGAACGCGAATGCGATGACGAGGAAGGCAAAGTGGAAATGGTTACCGGCGTAAAAGACTCCGACAACTAGGAGATCCAATGTCGCCAGTGCCATCGAGCTGGCTAGCCATGTCATGTCAAACCACCTGATTTTGCGCGAAATCCTGAATGTTCCTCAGGATTTCTGCGGACAATTTATCTCGCTGCCCCAAAACTCATCTTGACCGGATCCCGGTCCGTCTCTTCCACCTTAAACATGGGTTGCGGCCGCAGATTCATAAACGCCGCAATCATGGTATCTGGCATCTCCTGAATGCGGATATTGTAGGCATTGACGCAATCGTTATAAAACTCGCGCCGGTCGGCAATCTCGCTCTCCAGTTCCGTAATGCGGTTCTGCAACTTGAGAAAATTTTCGTTGGCCTTCAGTTGCGGATAGTTCTCGACAACTGCAAATAGTCCTCGCAGGGCCGAAGTCATGTTCTGATCGGCTTGAGCCTTCTGACCCACCGACATCGCCAATTGCACCTGGCTGCGAGCCTGAGTCACTCTCTCCAAGGTCTCGCGCTCATGATTCATGTAGCCTTTGCAAACTTCGACCAGGTTCGGCAACTCATCGTGACGCTGCTTGAGCAGAATGTCGATGTTCGCCCAGGCTTTGGCGACATCGTTCTTGACGGTGATTAGCCCGTTGAAAATCATAACTACGTAAACCGCCAGCCCGACGATTGCGAAGAGGAACGCCAGAGAGATGATGTTGTCCACGATTTTCCTTTACAGCCAGCCATACTGCGCGGCCAAAATGTACACGCAAAACAGCGTCAGCGCAGGACCGCCCCAGATCATTGCCGCCGACTTCCAGCCTAATGATGCCAGGACTTCCCGTTGGCTCCGCCACGAGATATAAAGCGCTGGATTCTGCTTTCCCTTCATCAATACGGTGTGCGGACGCAAATCGAACTCGGTTGCAGGCGCGGCTGCGGCTCCGTTGGAATTTGCAGCTACGACTGGAGCCACCGGAGGCGTTGACCCGACGCCTGCCGCAGCCCATGCTGCGGGACTGTTAATTCCCGCCTTGGTTAGAGCTGCAATCACCTTTTCTCGTTGAGCCGGATCGAGCGGCGCATGATGCGCAACTACCTGTTCGGTCGCCTCTCGTTTAGGTACGAGAACACTCACACTGCTTTCCCAGGTTACATTCGCGAAGTTCCACGAAACTCGCCCACCGGAAGACATGCTGCGGACCGGCGTGGCGCTAAGAGTGGTGCCTGTGTTCTGCGCCAGTGTCCCCAGAATGAAAAGAGCGTTTTTCGGCTTGATGCAGTATTCCTCGACCTTGATCTTGTTGTCGGTGGGAATACCGTGCATCGTAAGGAAGGTAGTAATATTCGCCGGGGTCTGTAGACTGCTTGAAAACAGCGACGTGCTGAACTCGTCGTAAAAGTCGCGGTGTATGTCGAGTTCCGCGCCTTGCGGATTCACCAGCATGTGTCCGGTGCCGTCGTCGAGATAAAACGGAACATGATAGTGCTCGTCGGCAACTTTCACCCACGACTTCGATCGCCCGGCCTGCTTCCACTGCCAGACTAAGGTCCGATAATAGAAACAAGGTACGCCGGTGATCGGCGCTTGCAGAGTGTAGGGCCCGCAGGCGAGTCCATTCAACTCGACCAAGCCCATTGCGGCGCTGCGGATCTTCGAAGATGGAGTGTTCTCGATCAGGCGTTTTCGCTGCAACAGTTGGAAGCCGTGGTAGAACAGATAGACTCCGACGCCCACTCCGATTACCGGCCAGAAGAACGACGAAGTCGAATTGAGGAAAAGCGCCAGCATGCACCCTGGTCCCGAACACCATGCGTCGGGCCGAGTGTAAGGGAGAGGTTAGTGTTCTAGCAGCAGGAAATTGGTTGTAGCGCTTACGTCGGTAATGGGGCGCATTTATCGAATTGAAAGTTAATCCTGAAAATCCTTGGCCGGTTCTACTTTACCGCCACCGCCCGCTCTTTCAGGATTTCTTCGACCGCCGCGATTCCGCGCTCGACCTCTTCGTCTGTGTTGTAGAAATGCGGGGACATGCGCACGCCCGCCCGGGGACGCCAGTCGACCAGGATGTCGCGTTTCAGCAGTTCGCGTGAGACTTCCTGCGAATCGGGCATGTCTATGGAAACTGTTCCCCCGCGTTTCTCCGGGTCGCGAGGAGAATTGACGCGCCAGCCGTGGTGGTCTGCCAGTTCGATCAGGCGCGCTGTCTGCCGTTTCGATTTCTCGCGTATGCGATCGACGCCAACTTCACTAATAATCTTCAATCCCGGGCGTGCCGCTTCGAGCGCCGGAATATGCGTCGTTCCATTCATGAAGCGGAACGGAGGTTGAGCATAGCGAATTTTCCCCGGCTCGAAGGAAAACGAATTCTCGTGCGCAAACCAGCCGGTGAATTTCGGTTCGAGTTTCCTGCCGAGATCATCGCGAACATAGAGGTATCCAACCCCCGGCCCGCCACACAGCCACTTCAGGACGCCGCCGCAGGCGAAGTCGACGTCAAGCTTCTGAACGTCGACCGGCACCGTCCCAAGCGACTGGAAAATATCGAGCACAACCATTGCTCCGACCTTGTGTGCCTTCTCGATGATTGCTTTGGCATCTTGGATAAAAGCGCTGCGAAAGATGACATGCGAAATCGGCACCAGCAGCGTATTCTCGTCGATCGCATCGAGTAGCCGGTCGAGCGGCACGGTTACACCGTCGTCGGTTTTGACCATATGCACGCGCGCGCCGCGCTCGTACTGCGCCTCCCAGAAATAAGTCACAGACGGGAAATTCATGTCGCTGTAGACGACCTTGTTGCGCTTGCCCGAGAAGTCTAAACACGAAGCAACGATTGCCTGGCAAGTCGTCACATTCTGATGCACAGAAACCGTATTCTTGGGAGCGTTCATCAACGCGCCGATCTGGTCACCGACTTCGACCGCCAGCATCCACCAGCGCTCTTCCCAGGCACGCACGCCGCGAGTCGCCCAGGTATCGGCGTAACCTTTCATGGCGTCGTACACTCCGCGCGGCATCGCCCCAAGCGAGTTGCTGATTAGATACGTGGTTCGGTCAAGGATGGGGAATTCAGAGCGGTAGCGGAGGAGATCGGTCGACATAGAAGTATTGTACTGGCTCTTTGCGGCGAGGGACTCTTTAACCGGTTCTCCACGTTTTCTTCAACACTACATAGGCCACGCTCAACACGACTATGTAAAGCGCCCCGCTGATTGCGGTGAGGTGCGATTTCCATCCGGTCTCAACAAAGGCCACGACGATAAAGGTGATTCCAATCGCCGATCCCCAGGCTCCGATCGGCGAACGCAGCGGCAGGCTTTGCAGCTTTTCGCGCGAGAGACGACGGCGGAAATTGATGTGCGCAGCCAGGGATACCACCCACGCCAGCAGCATCCCCGTTAGAGCTGCGTCGAGAATGGACACAAATGCGTCAGACGGCGCCCATTTTTCGAGCACCAGTGCCACCACGATTCCGAAGGATGACCCGAGCAACGCCAGCTTCGGCGCGCCAGACGGATTCAACCGCCCAAAGGCCCGCGGTGCCCATCCGCTCCGTGACAGTGAAAACAACATCCGCGAAGAGACATAAAGGGCCGCATTTGATCCTGACAAAGCAGCGGTCAGCACGACAAAGTTCATAACGTGCGTTGCCGCGGGGAAATTCGCCAGCCTGAAGACTGTCACAAACGGGCTTTCGTTGACTCCAGCGCCATTCCAGGGCATCACCCCGGCGAGGACGGTGATGGCCGCCAAATAGACAGACGTCAGCAAGCCGAAAGTCAGCATCACCGCGCGCGGAATTTCTTTCGGCGATCGCGATTCGCCCGTCGTGATCGCGACCATTTCTATGCCGCCGAATGTGTACATGGCAAATCCCATCGCCAGCAGTGGAGCCAGTGCGCCATTCGGCAGAAATCCGCCATGAACCGAATACTGGGCTTGCACTCTTCCGCCGAACAGCAACGCCGCGCCCACGAAAACAAATCCGATGATCGTGACCAGCTTGATCATCGCGAACCAGTACTCGAATCGGCCGTAGTCGCCCACGCTGCGCAGATTAATGCCCAACAACAACGAAGAAAAAACTACGACCCACGCCAGAGCGGGGATTTTCGGAAACCAGTAAGCCATGTAAGTGGCCGACGCCACCATTTCCGCCCCGATTGAAATGGCAATCGCCGCCCAATAGCCGGCCCTCGCCAGAAATCCCGCCCATTGGTTCAGGTAGATATCGCCGTACAGGCCGAACGATCCTGCGGCCGGATGAACGCAAGAAAGCTCCCCCAAGGCCATTGCAACCGTCCAGTTGATGAAGCCTGCAAGCAAGAAGCTGAGGATCACTCCAGGGCCGGCGATCTGCATGGCAGCCGCAGAGCCGAGCAAAAGGCCGGTGCCGATCGACCCTCCTACGGCGACCATCGCCATCTGTCCGGCACTCAGCTGGTGCTTAAGTCCGTGCTCTTGATTGGTCTGCCCCGACTCTGCCATCTCCGGACGTATACCAGAAACTTCCACATTCCCAAAAGCTTGCGCGTGAGCGTTACCCCGGTAATCGGCCCGGGGCTTACTTCGTTGCTGGTTATGGGAACTAACTCCTAGAATTCAAGTGGGTTACTCCGCTCACGCGCATCTCTCATGGCTGAAAACGGCAAGCGAATGGACCGGGCTGAAATTAGCAAGCGCGTGGAGCGCGCGGAGAAATTCCTGCAAAAAGGCAAGGCGGCAGAGGCGCTCGATGAATATCTACAAGTTCTCGGCTCTGATCCTTCCAACGACACCATCTGCCAAATGGCAGCTGACCTCAGCCTTTCGCTGCAGCAGATTCCTCAGGCGGTAAAGCTGCTTGGCGGGATGTTCGAACGCCAGATCCAGGCTGGTGACGCCACTCGCGCCAGTCTTACTTACAAAAAGCTGGCGCGGTTTGTGAATCCAACCTGGGAGCAGAAGGTTCGTTTCGGCGAGTTGCTGGAAAGCAACAACCGCAAGCTGGCGCTGGAAACCTACGAAAACGCTCTCGATGAACTCACGAAGCAGGGGCGCAAACAGGAATCGCTGGGCGTCATGCAGCGCATGTTGCGCCTTGACGCCAGCGAGAAGAACTTGCTTCGCGTTGGAGAACTGTCGTCCGAACTTGGCGACAGCAAAGCGGCCGCCGCAGCATTTTTCCGGCTGGCGGAAATGGCGCAAGCAACCGGAGGAAATAGTTCACAGTGGACCGAGCGTGCTTTCGGGGAGGATCCTGACGATCCGCGCATTGCTCTGGCTTACAGCAAAGGCCTGATCGATCAAGGCCAGATAGGCGCCGCTATTTTTGTGCTGGAGGCGCAGGCGAACAAGGAGTCTGCCCCCGAAGACATACGCCAGACCTACGGCAAGGCGTTGTTATCAGCAAGCCGCTTCAATGACGCCGAACCAGTCTTTTGGCGACTCTTCGAAGAAAACCCGGCTCGGACTCAGGACGTTACCGCGCTCATTGGAATGTTTCTTGACGCGGAGCAGGATTCCGATGCCGTCGCGCTTGCCCGCAAACTTGAACAATACCAACGCCGCAAAGGCGATCGCCGCTCGTTCCTGGCGATGATGCAGGATCTGAGCGGGGCACATCGTGCTTCGGCTGAAATGCTGGAGTACATGAGCGAGCAGTTCAACTCCTCGAACCGGGAGACCGACTACTGCCAGACCCTGCTTAAGCTCTTCGATCTTTATTGCAGTAATGGAAACTACGAAAAGGCTGCTGAATCACTCGACCGCGCTGCGGAAGTTGACGCGTACGAACCGGGTCATCACAAGCGATTGGAGATGTTGCACGGCAAGATCGACGAGAACCGATACCGGGTCATCGCATCACGTTTCTCAAGCATGGCGGACACCACGGCAGTCATGGCTCATAATGACGAGAAATTGCTTGGCGCCGCCGCCCTGCAGGATCTTATGCTCCAGGCCGAAATCCTGGTGCAGTACGGGATGCGCACGAAGGCTCTGGAGCGCCTGCAGCGAATCCAGCAACTGTTTCCGCACGAGGAAGAGCGCAATCCTGCCCTGCAACAACTTTACTTGAGCGCAGGGCTGGTGCCTCATTATGCGGGGCCTGAGAATAGTGCCCCGGTTGCGCCGTCGCCGACTCTACCGGTTGCGGCCCCAACCCCGCAGACGGCTACCGACGTGAGCAGCTTTACCCGTGTTGCCGAAATCACCCGTAAGCTTTACCGCCAGAGCAACGCCGATGCTGTCCTCTCCACTGCGGCAAACGAAATCGGGACGCAGTGGAAGGCCGGGCGTTGCGTGATCGCCATGCGCAAGCCCGGATTGAAGCCTACCGCGTTGAAGGAATTCTGCGGAAACGGGAAAGTGGTGGAAGACGGCGCTCTAGAGAGAGTCGTCGGCGCAGTGCATGACCTGGCCATCAGCCATGGCGGCACGCTCACCATTGCCAACGTAGCCGCTACCTCTGAATTCCAGGGGCTCACCGACGTCTTCGATCAGATGGGTGCCGTATCCCTGCTCGCTATCTCGCTTACCGAGGGCACAGAGCAGCTTGGCGTCCTGCTCCTGACCCAGAACATGCCACTCGCGTGGAACCCGAACGACGTCGTCGTGTTGAAAACATTGTGCGAACAGTCTGTCATTGCCCTTAACAATGCTGGCTTGCGACGCCTGGTGAAGAGCCTCTCGGTCACCGACGAGCGGTCCGGGCTTCTGAAGCGCGCTTCCTACTTCGATCTCCTGATGGCCGAAACACGCCGCAGCTTGCAACAGAGCACTCCATTGTCGGTTCTACTCATGCAGTTCGGTGAGCGAGCTGCCATGATCAAAGAACATGGCGAAGCCGCGGTCGAAGCGGTGATGCAGCAGATCGGGCAGCTCTTCGCCGCAAATATCCGGCAGAACGATCTTGCATTTCGATATGAGCTCACCAGCATTGCCATCGTTCTAGGCGAGACCTCGGAGAAAGAAGGAATGCTCGCCGCTGAAAAGCTGCAACGCCTCGTATCACAAGTGAAGTTGCCCGAGAAGGACGACGGTGTCCGCTTCAACGCCGGTCTGGCTTCCGCGGTGGTGAAGGCCGAGTACGATCCGGTCGATATTGTGACCGAAGTCGCCAACCGCGCCGAGCAAGCTCTGCACAACGCCGTCACCCAGGGAGCGGGAAAGATTGCTACCCTGGCCGCGGCGGTTGCGGCCGCAGCCGTGGCTTAGGTTCTCGTCGCTCTTAGTACTCCCTCTCGATAGCGCAAGGTCCTTCCCGGCTGTTACACTACGCAGTCGGTTTCGCCACGCGAACCAACCCGTTCCACAATCATGTTGAAGCCCGGAGACATCGCCATCGTCAGCGGCGCGCGTACGCCGTTTGGCCGCTATTGCGGCAAGCTAAAGGACTTTACTGCACAGGAACTCGGCGCCATTGCGGGCAAAGAGGCAATTGCTCGCTCCGGCGTCGATGCCAAGGACTTCGACCACGTAGTCTTCGGCAACGCGCAGCAAACTTCCGGTGACGCGCTTTACGGAGCCCGC
>Ga0335069_10010450_pt1 | contig 13149 bp, 7 predicted proteins | sample Lox_Sample_11_FD_206714 | JGI IMG/M metagenome (GOLD analysis project Ga0335069, IMG submission 206714) | Soil microbial communities from Loxahatchee National Wildlife Refuge, Florida, United States - Lox_Sample_1.1 | ecosystem: Environmental > Terrestrial > Soil > Wetlands | place: USA: Florida... | reverse complement strand
CCGAATCAGCGGGACCACCGGAGTCCTGAACGTGACAACCGGGCCGGGTGGAATTAACGCGCTTAATGGTGTTTTCGGCGCCTGGACTGACTCGATCCCCATGCTGGTCATTTCCGGCCAGGTGAAGCGCGAGACCTGCATGCGCGCTCTCGGACTGAAGGGACTGCGTCAGCTTGGGGACCAGGAAGCCGACATCCTCGCCATGGTCGCCGGAATTACGAAGTACTCGGCATTTATCGGGGACCCGAAAACGATTCGTTACCACCTGGAACGCGCATGGCACGAAGCGCGAAGCGGCCGACCCGGGCCTTGCTGGCTCGACATACCGGTGGATGTGCAGGCGGCTGCCATCGATCCCGCTCAACTGCCGGGTTTCACTCCGGAAGAGCGACCTGCGCTTCACGCGCCCAGCCTTGCCGAGTCCGTCCGCGAGATCATGCGCCGCCTCGAAGCGGCACGGCGCCCGGTCATTCTGGCGGGAACTGGAATTCGAGCGGCACATGCGGTCGACGAATTCCACGCACTCATCGACCGCCTTCAAATTCCGGTAACGACCGCCTGGAGCAATGATCTCGTGGCCTCAGACGACCCTCACCACTGCGGCCGTCAGGGAACGATCGGCGATCGAGCCGGCAACTTTACCGTTCAAAACGCCGACCTGCTGCTTGTTCTTGGCTCTCGGCTCAACATTCGCCAAACCAGTTACAACTGGCAATCGTTTGCGCGCCGAGCATTCAAAATTCAAGTCGATATTGACGAAGCGGAATTCCGCAAGCCGACCGTGCGGCCGGATATGGCGGTGGAGGCGGACCTGAAAGGTTTCCTCCGGGAAATGCTCGCCGCCTGTGACCGCAGCTCCTATCACGCCGGGAGACATTCTGCGTGGCTCGGGTGGTGTCGGGAGCGCGTACGCCGGTACCCCGTCGTACAGCCACGCCAGCGCAAAGCCGGCCCACCTCTCAACCCCTATTACTTTCTGGAACAATTGTCGGCACGGCTCGCGGGCGACGACGTTATCGTTTGCGGGAACGCGACCTCCTGCATTGTTTCCTTTCAAACGCTCCAACTCCAGAAGGGCCAGCGGCTTATTTCCAATTCTGGCTGCGCCTCCATGGGTTATGACCTGCCTGCGGCCATTGGCGCCGCCTTTGCGCGTGCCGGAGAGCGCGTCATCTGCCTTGGCGGCGATGGCAGTCTCCAGATGAATATCCAGGAACTGCAAACGATCGTGCATCACCAGCTCCCGGTCAAGATCTTCGTCCTGAACAATGCAGGCTACCTTTCCATGCGGATGACCCAGACCGGATTTTTCGGAAGGCTCACCGGCGAAAGTGCCATAAGCGGTGCGTCGTTTCCGGACATGGTCAAAGTGGCGGAAGCCTATGGAATCCCCGCTATTCGCATCGACCGCGAATCGCACTTTGCTCGACTCGCGGATTTCCTGGCCGCGAAGGGTCCGGGGCTGGCCGATGTCGTGCTCGACCCGTCCCAAGAGTTCGAACCGCGCTCACGCGCTCGACAACTCCCCGACGGCAAGATTGTTTCCCCCAACTTGGAGGATATGTACCCATTCCTCGACCCAAATGAATTGCAGGAAAACATGGTCGCGGAATAGGCAATAACGCGCAGGCCGAAATGCCCTCGCGCTGCGTCACCAAACGGAATACATAACGGGATCATCATGACTGGCAAAGAAATATTTGACGAGTTATTCGTACTGGAACTGGCGAACAACCACCTGGGAAGCTTGCAGCGCGGGCTTAAGATCATCGGCGACTATTCCCAGGTCGTCCGCTTCAACAATGTTCGTGCGGCGATCAAGCTGCAGCTGCGCGATGTTGACACTTTCATTCACCGGGACTTTCGCGGCCGCGACGATATTCGCTACATCAAGAAAACCATCGACACCCGCCTCAAGGCCGAAGACTTCGTCACCATGGTGCAGGCGATTCGCGCCTCGGGCTGCATTCCGATGGCGACGCCCTTCGACGAGAACTCGGTGGATTTCTGCTGCGAACTGGGTATCCCGATCCTTAAGATCGCCAGTTCCGACTGTAACGATTGGATCCTGCTGGAAAGAATGGCGAAGACCAAAAAACCAGTCATCGTTTCCACGGGAGGGTCGTCCGTAAAAGACATTGACGATTTGGTTACGTTCTTCGGCAACCGGCATATCCCGCTGGCCATCAACCACTGTGTCTCGCTCTACCCTTCCGAAGATTCCGAGATCGAACTGAACCAGATCGACTTCCTGAGGAGCCGATATCCCAACCATACGATTGGCTTCTCCACGCACGAATATCAGGACTGGTCGGCTTCCATGTTGATTGCCTACGCAAAAGGAGCCCGGACCTTCGAACGGCACATCGATATCAAGACCGAGGGGATGAATGTATCTCCCTATTGCTCTCTCCCGGAGCAGGTTGACACGTGGTTTAAGGCATTCCACAAAGCCAAGCGCATGTGTGGCGCTCCGGGGAGCCAGAAAAGGCTGCCCCCTCAGCGTGAGATTGCCTACCTCGATTCTCTCCTTCGCGGTGTTTACGCCAAGCACGATCTCCCTGTCGGGCACGTGTTGCAGGATACCGACGTCTATCTTGCCATTCCACTGCAGCAGGGTCAGATCTCGTGCCGTGAACTCATGCGCGGCGAAGTAATTCGCAAAGCGGTGGCGAAAGACGAACCGATCGTGATCGATGCGATTGACAGCCCCTACGCCCGTATCCCCTCGCTGAAGGAAACCATCTACCACCGCGGGCTCGAAGCGAAACCTGCCGCACTGGCGGCAAAGGCGGGTGGAAAACAATAGAGTCACATCGACCCATGAAAGATAGTCGGCAACAACTCGTCGAGCTGCTCCAGGAAACGCCCTGCGATGCACGCGAACGCGAGCGCGCTGCGTTCACGGACGCCGCCGAAGAGTGCGATCGCATCGTTATTCTTGGCGCAGGCCGCCTCGGTCGCAAGGTTCTGCGCGGAATCTCGGACACCGGCCTCAAGGCAGTCGCATTTGCGGATAACAATCCCAAGATGTGGGGCCAGACCATTGATGGGCTGCCGGTTCTTTCGCCGGATCAAGCCGCCGAGTGCCATGCGGAAAACGCTGTGTTTGTCGCTGCTGTCTGGCATCCGAGCCGGTCGCCGCTACTCGCCGTGCTGCTCGACCAGCTCCGCAGACTGCATTGCCGCGCCATCCCGTTTCCGGTCCTATTCTGGAGCTATCCTGGCAAGTTTCTGCCTTACTTTTTCTGGGACCTACCAAGTCGTATCCTCGAGCAACGACACGACATTGCACCCGCCTTCGACCTGATCAACGACGAAGCTTCGCGACAGGCGTTTGTGGCGCAAATCCGGTTACGCCTGTCCGCAGACGTTGCATGCCTTGGACACCCCGACCGCAGAGAACAATACTTTCCCGGGCTGTTTCCTCTTCTCGAGGACGAGTGTTTTGTAGATTGCGGCGCTTACACCGGAGACACCATCCGGGCGTTCGCCGCGCAGGCGAATGGCAGATTTCGGCGGCTGGTTGCTTTTGAAGTCGACTCGGAAGTCCTGCAACACCTGCAAGAGACCGCGAGCAGCTTTGGCCCTCGCGTCGCCCTGCATCAGGCTGCTGTCGGCTCCTCCAGCGGCATAGTCGGTTTCGCTGGCGACGGCATGGGCGGGGGATGTATCGCAGGAAGCGGATCGAAGCAGGTTTCATGCGTCAGGTTGGATGACGCCCTGGCCGGAGAGCGTGTCACTTACATCAAGATGGACATTGAGGGAGCGGAAATCCAAGCGCTCGAGGGAGCTCAGAACACGATCTGGCGGGACCGGCCGGTCCTGGCGGTCTGCGGCTACCACACCCCAGACCATCTCTGGCGCGTCCCCGCGACGCTGAAAACGCTGGCACCCGACTCCCAGCTTTTTCTGCGCGCCCATTGTGCCGATGGCCTAGACACCGTCTGGTACTCCGTACCCCCCGAGCGCTTGCCGAGCGCGGTTTCGGCTTCGGCCATTTCTGCCAATAACATGTTGGCCCGCTCCCAGAAGGTCTCGTCATGAAAACAATCAGCGTCGTCACGCCGTGCTACAACGAGGAAGGCAATGTACGCGAAGTTTACGAACGGGTGCGCAGCCTAATGCTCGAGCTCGGACGATTTCGTTACGAACACATCTTCATCGACAACGCATCGCGCGACAACACATTTGCCGTCCTGCAGGAACTGGCGCACTCCGATGCCAACGTCAAAGTCATTCGTAATGCCCGCAACTTTGGGCATGTGCGTTCACCCATGCATGCGCTGCTACAGGCGCGCGGCGATGCGGTGATCGTGCTCATGTCCGATCTTCAGGACCCGCCGGAGGTCCTGGCCCAACTGATTCAACAGTGGGAACAAGGGGTGCCCATCGTCATTGCGGTCAAGCGTGCAAGCGGTGAGGCGGCATCGATGTTTCTTATTCGCAGGCTCTTTTACCATCTCGTCAACCGGTTGTCGGACGACATTGAGACCTACGAGAACTTCACCGGATTCGGGCTCTATGATCGCCAGGTCATCGACCTGGTCCGTCAGTTTGGCGATCCTTACCCGTATTTCCGGGGCATGATTGCGGAAATCGGCCTGCCTCACACGGAGGTTTTGTACGCCCAGCAACAGCGGAAGCGCGGGAAATCGAAGAATAACTTTTACAGCCTGTATGACCTGGCGATGCTCGGGATCACAAAGCTCTCGAAGGTCCCGTTACGCCTGGTGACGTTTGCCGGTTTTCTCGGCTCGTTGCTCTCGATGCTGAGTGGAACCGTCTACTTTGGCTACAAGCTGCTCTTCTGGAGAAACTTTACCGTCGGTATTGCCCCCATCGCCATAGGGATGTTTTTTCTCGGCTCGTTGCAGCTCCTTTTCATGGGTATCCTCGGTGAATACATCGGGAATATTCACACCCAGGTGCACAATCGTCCTCTTGTCGTCGAACGTGAGCGCCTGAATTTCGAAAGCGAGCCGGGAGTGCCACTCCCTCGCGGTCTTTTCGCTTCCGGCGCAGCGGGAGACTAGAACACGGTAACGCCTTCCATGCATGAGATCGCCCATACAAGAACTCTGATGGCCGGGACAGTTGCCCCCGGTGAGGCGAGTCCCTTCATCACCGTTCGGCTGCTACGGCGTCTGGCTGTTCTCATCGATACGTTCCCCTGGGTGGCTTTCGTTATTACCACGGCAGGCTGCGGTTGGATCCGACTCTCCGGATTCCCTTTCCATTTTCTTGACCACGACGAATTATTCACTTATTACATCGCGCAAGCCCCAACCTTAAGAAGACTTCTCGAACTGACTCACACCGTAGACTTGCATCCGCCCCTCTCTTACCTGCTGGTACGGGCGTCATTGGCGGTCTTCGGGCACACACAATGGGCGTGTCGCTTGCCTTCAGTCCTGGCCTTTTTTGCCGCAACTGCCTTGCTGTTCTGGCTGGTCACCAGACTGGTCACCCCAATGTACGGGCTCATCGCGATCCTGCTGATCTGGAATGTGCCGATCACATACAGTGCCGGAGAGGCTCGGCCCTATTCGTTGATGCTCTTCTCTGCCTCGCTGCTGTTAGTCTTCTGGTACCGATGCATTGCTAATCCCGACTCCGAGTCCACAAAGGCCCAGCGCACCCCTTGGCGGATTGCGGCCGTTACTCTCTCGAGCTTTGGCCTTCTCCTCTCTCACGTGCTCGGCTTGCTGTGCTTTGCAGCGTTCCTGGCTGCCGAATGTGTGCGCTGGGCGCTTCGCGGTAATAGCGACTGGAGACTGTGGCGAGCCTTGCTAGTGCCTCTGGTTTCCGTTCTTGCCTATGTTCCGTTGTTCCACACCAGCGCTGTCATTCTGTTCACCGACAAATATCGAGCCACACCTTTGCGGATAGCCGGGTTCTATTGGGAGTTTCTGCGCTTTGTTCCTGTGCCGCTGGCTGCGATCCTTCTGCTGGCAATATTCTGGCCGCGTTCTCAAGCCGATCTCGAACCTCGTACCGACCCGGAAAAAACAGGGCAGTGTTCTCCAAGTGTTTTCTGGCCTTCTGCGTGCCTGCTGGGTTGTCTCGCTCTCATTCCCCTTGTCGTCGGAGCCGTATTTGCCTACAAAGGCATGGCATTCTTCGACCGATATGGAGTCGTATTCTTTATCCCCTACTGCCTCATCCCTGCCTTGCTCTTGGGCCACCGTGCCCGACGCAACCCATTCGCAGGCATGATCGTTGTCTTGCTGCTCTTGGCCTCTCTTATTTTCAACACGATTGGAAAAGGCTGGCTGATCGAGAAGATGTCGGCTTTTGTGCCCCCGAGAATCGGGGCGGGACTGATGTACGCCTTAGCGCTACCATTGATATACGTCCCTTCCAATCCGCTTGTGCCGCCGCATCTCGGAGCGGAACTCAGCGCGGCGAAGCAGATCGAGGACCTTGACAGCATCGAGCCTTCCCTTCCCGTCGTCGCGAATACAGGGCTATCCTTCCTTGAACTCGACCATCAAGGCAGCCCAGCCCTCGTGCGCCGCCTTTACTTGCTGCAAGACAAGGACGCTGCGATCGCAATCGCAAAAGACACAGTCTTTGAAAACTACGACCGGCTCATTGGAGTATTCCCTCTGCGCGGATCCATCCGGCCATACTGTCCGTTCACTTCCGAGCATCCCCGGTTCCTTGCCATCGGAGCCTATAACCACCCTCAGGGATGGGTGTTGAAGAGATTGGATGCCGAACAGGCGCAAATGCGGATATTGGGCACCTACACCAAGACTACGGAGGAAGCCCAGGTCTATGAAGTGACCGTAACCGGATCACACTGCCAACCTGATTCCGTACGGCCCTGACGAAACCAAACTGCCAGAGAAGCTAAGGTTTCCAGTAAACGTGGAAGATTCCCGCCTGCACGCTTTCAGGGAACTTGCGTTCTACTTCGGCACGCACCTTGGGACTCATTTTCGCCAGGGGAAAGAACGGCGCTTCGTTAATCACGACAACCTTCACATCGTACTTCCGTAGCGCATCGAGAACTTCCTCGGGAGAGGCGCCACCGTCGTCCCGTGTGACGTTTTTCAGGCCAGAAAGAAAATACAATTCGGGACAGTCATTGCCTGCATACATCAGGCCATTCGTCGCGTGCATCTGGAGAAAACCGGCCAATTGCTCGAAATACGGGGCACCCTCGATTTCGATTCCTCCCCGCGGCAACGTCAACTTCTGCATTTCGCCCACTTCATGCGTTAACTCAACGATGTGAAGAGGCACTACCGACACGGCACCAAACACAAGATAGAGGCCCACCAAGCTCGCCAGAACGTAGGTTCCTTGTTCCCTCCGGCCCAGGGATACGATCCCAGCGAGCGCCAGGACCGTCAGGGGCAGCGTGTAGCACATGTAAATCGGTGCCGCAAAAGGAAACTGCACAAGACTACAGGTTGCCGCCAGCGCGACCATTAAGAAAGCGCTTTGCCTCTTGAGCCGATGCTGCTCGGTGCCGCGGGTTGAGAAAATCACTAGAACCCCAGCCAGGGTGACCATGGGCGTCAGGGATGCTACCGACTGCCAGACTGCAGAAAAGAGCCATGGGGTATGCGCCGCGCGAAACGCTACAACCAGCGCCAACAACCCCACCGCAATCCCAACTGTTTTTTCCTGGAAGGGCTTCAAATACATTGCACCTGCGATCAGCGCGACCAAGGGAGCCACGAAAGCAATCTGGTAAATCGGTGGAGGGCTCATCACGCCCAGCCCTCCGGCCCGAGCCATGGCGCTGGACGTAACCCCAGAAAGGAATTGAATCATCGACCCCGATCGCAGATAGGGCAAAAGAAAGATCCCGATCGGAGCCAGAATGCCCGCACCAAACACCGCGATGCGGCTCAGCAATGTCTTGAACCGCTGGCCGCCAGTCGCCATCCCGGGACGCTCTCCAAGGACAATGAGGCCAACAACTGCCGCCGCTGGCACGACAAAGTGGAGGATTTCCGGACCGCCCAGCCGCGAGCGCAGGACGTAAACAAGCACCCCAAGAAATAACGACAGCCCGCCAATGCAAAACGAGCGGTACGCCCACCGGCTACCGCGTCCAGTCGCCTCCACATTGTCGTCCTGTTCCAGGAATACAAGAAACAAAAGCACGCCGGCGATGTAGTACAGGCCGATCACCTTGATCAGGATTGAAATGCCTCCACATACTCCGGCAAGAAAGAGCCAATACGATGCGCGAATCCGAAGGTAGCGCATCAATGCCGCCGCACCGAACGTCGCAAAAAACAGGTTGTACCAGGACGGCATGGCTGCCGTGTAATTAGCATAGCCCCACACCGTTGCGAGCAGCGTCAACCCTCCCGCAGCCCATGGAGACACGAATCGAAGGGCAATGGAGTAGACGGCCGGGAGCCAGGCCAAAAAGAACAAGAAGGTACAGATACGCAGCGAGAGCAGGCTAACCCCGAATAGGCGGAAGGCCGCAGCGTGGATGAAGCTGAGTCCGCCGGTATAGATCTCGGCAAAGTCGCGTTGCGGAAGCTGCCCCTGCATCACTCGCAACGCACTCTGCGCGAGAATTCCGTCGTCTGCCGGCACCCAACCGCTTCTCAGATGCAGACCGACGTAAACCCCGCCGATCACCATGACAGCAGCCAATATCGCGCACTGCAGAGCGAAAGACGAGACGCTGAGGGAGGCTTCATCTGATCGGGCTGTCGTCTGCTTTTCTTCCGGTTCGTTGATACGAATCTCAACGCGAGGCACACTTTCGGAGGGTGCCTTAGCTCCCGGCATCAGAATTTTGGCGCTCATTTTGACTCCAACGCGGCTAACCTCAGCTTGGCATCGCTGCTTTCGTGATTCAATTGCAGGGTGCGCTGGTATTCGACTCGCGCTCCCATGGGATTACCGTTTTCTTCGAGGGCTTTGCCCAGCCAGTAGTGATAGTCCCAGACACTCGGATCCATCGTTGCCGCGGCCTCCAGATATCCAAGTGCCTCGCGATTACGCCCCTCTTGCAACAGAGCCCGCCCGAGAAAATGGCGTGGTCCGGCCTGATCTGGCGCCATTTCGACAGCATGCGCAAGTTGGCGAGTCGCTTCAGCGTATTGCCCGGCCATCAGATGGATATTGCCGCAGTTGTAAACCGCCGAGTACAGGTTCGGCTCCATCTGGAGAATCTCAGTGCACAGATTCAAGGCTCGGTCAAAATCTCCCATTCGCCCGTACATACCGGCGAGTGTCGCAATCCCTGTCTCCGTCTTTGCGTACTCGGGACTTACCGTCAAGAACTTGTCCAACCACTTCCGGCCGTCTTCAAAACGCCCAGCGCGGATGTAAGCCTCAGAGAGAGCCAGCGGCCCATAAGCATAGTCGGGATGTTCGCGCACAGCCTGCTCCGCGAACTCGATTGACTTGTCGAACGCCCCACGCTCGCCGTATTCGTTGGCCAAGCCAACCAGCGCGTAAGGGTTTCCCGGATACAGAGACTGGCCGCGAGTCCAGACCAGCAGTTCGCTTGCCCAATAGACTTGCTGCGCAACCGATGCCGTCGCGTACGCGAGGCAGAGCACAAGGACTGCACAACCCTGGACGGTTGCACCGCTCCATTGGCCCAGCGGCGGTAGTTTGCGCAGTGCTTTCGCGGCTAGGATTGCGAATCCGATGGAGGGCAGATAGATGTAGCGATCGCGCACAAAGTCGCCATTCCCAAAGTTTCGGAGATACAGTGCGGGAGCCAGACTGATCAGTAGCCAGAGGATGGCGAATACAACCACCTTGTTGTTGTCTTTTCGATTCCAGTACCAGATAACAACGCCCAGTCCGACCAGGAATAGAGCTGGCAACCAAACGTGGCCAACATCCAATGCCGTAGCGTACGGTGTGTAATACAACCCGGTGAGGCCCAGCGGAACTAGCAGTTGTTTGGTGTAGAGCGCCAGCACAAGTGGGAGCGTTCTGAGCACGTCCATCAACCCATGATGCTGGTCGAATTGTCCCGTGGCTCGAGCCAGAGCGTGCGACCGAACGAGCGCATACGCTGCCGTCACCGCCACATACGGCAGCGCCTCCAGCGTGACGCCGACAAACTTTCCGAGTCGATAGACCCTGCCTTCGCCCGGATGGAGCCATGCATAGACACTCACCAAAGCGAAGAAGGTCACCGCCATCTCTTTTGTTAACAAGGCGCAGGCCAGTAGTACCAGGGATGCAAGCCGCCAGGCGATGAAGTTCTTCCCTTGAGGATCTCGCCCCCGGATGAAGGCACCGAACGCCAAGGCAAAGAACAACGTCACCATGGAGTCGGACGCCGCTGAAACCCAAACTACAGGCTCGATGTGAACGGGATGGAAAGCAAAGATGATGGTGGCTAAGGCCGCCGTCCAGTACTCAAGCCCCAGCCTCAGGCAAAACCAAAAGACACCAAGAGTTGCCATCACGTGCATCAGGATCGCGCCGAAATGCCATCCCCAGGGCTGCAACCCGAACACGGCGTAGTTCAGCATGGACCAGACGACAAAAAGGGGCCGGTAATACACCTGATGTCGCGCCACGTGATACCACAAATCACTTTCAAAGGCCCGCGGAATATTCTTCAGGCTGCGCAGGATGGGACTATTGACGATCTGTGGTACGTCATCCCATACGAATCCGAAGGTAAGGGCTCCGCTGTAGAGCACCACCGTAGCAAGCCCCATTAGACAAATCAGGATCGCCGGATTGCCCAGATAAGTCGCAAGGGCTTGGCCGGCGTCGACGCGCTCGCTGTCGTTTGAGTTCTTCATACCTTACGCGACGGAACAATGTCCTTTCGTAACCCGCTGTCTGCGCTCGCAGCCGATGGCAGCATACTAGCCGTTTCATCCGTGCCGCCGCATGTTACGCAGGTTACCTGCGTGTCCCATTTCCTCCGTCGTTTACCGGGTTGATTTGCGACGATAAACCATGGGTTTCGCTGCAGGGACAAAGACTGCGAAAGCAGCCCCATCAGTGCTCTGTGTCGATCTGGATGGCACTCTCATCCGGGGTAATCTGCTTTGGGAGTGCGTTTTGATCCTGCTCAAGACGCACCCGGCAACTTGCCTACGGCTGCCTGTGTGGTTGATGCGGGGACGAGCCTATCTCAAGCGGCAACTCGCTGCCCGAGCTCACTTTGATCCAAGCCGTCTTCTATATCGACAAACAATGCTTGAACTGATCCAACGGGAAAAGAAAGCAAAACGCCGCGTCGCGCTGGTCACGGCGGCGGATCGTGAGTTGGCCGAAGCCGTCGCCCGCCACCTGGGCGTCTTCGATGAAGTTCACGCTACCGATGGCTGCCAGAACCTCAAGGGCACAAACAAGGCGGCTTTCCTGCTCGAACGCTTTGGCGAAAAAGGTTTTGACTATGCGGGCGATTCCGCGGCAGACGTATCAGTCTGGCGACACGCCCACGCGGCGTATGTCGTTGGCACACCGGCGCGCAGCGCGCAGGCAGCTGCCGTCACCACTGTCGCTGATTCATTTCCCGAGCCCAGCGTATCTGGTTTCCGCACTTGGCTGAACGCATTGCGCGGCCATCATTGGGCAAAGAATCTGCTTCTTTTCTTACCTCTCGCGCTCTCGCACAATGTCGCACTCGGCCCGATCATTCGTACTTTCCTCGGGTTCGCATTGTACGGACTCTGCGCCTCGGGTCTGTATATTCTCAATGACCTGCTCGACCTGCATTCGGATCGCGAGCACCCGTGGAAAAAGGCACGGCCCATTGCAGCCGGTGACATCTCCATTCCGTCGGGGTTGTTTGCCGCTGCTGCGCTGCTTACCCTGTCGCTTGGCTTTGGCTTCGCCTTCAACTGGCAATTTGGCCTGGCGCTCGCGTCCTATGCCACGCTGACCATGCTGTATTCGATCTATTTGAAAAAAATTGCCCTGCTGGATGTGTTCATTCTGTCCAGCTTCTACAGTTTCCGGATTCTCGCCGGCGCACTGATTTCCGGCACCATGCTTTCGCAGTGGTTTCTCGCCTTCTCCCTGTTTTTTTTCCTGAGTCTGGCCATGGCGAAACGCCACTCGGAATTGGTTCACGCGAAACAACTCGTCAATTCCGGGAACTCAGGTCGCGGATACCGCGCCGACGATCGTGAATTGTTGCTGGCGTTGGGGGTCGGCAGCAGTTTCGCCTCCGTCGTCATTCTCAGCCTTTACGTCCACAGCCAGGATGTACGGGCACTCTATTTGACGCCCGAAGTTCTTCTGATGCTTTGTCCCATCGTCCTCTATTGGCTCAGCCGGACGTGGATGCTCGCCCACCGCGGCGAACTCAAGGATGATCCGGTGACGCTGGCGCTGCAGGACCGCGTCAGCTATGGAGTCGCGCTGGCCTCGGCGATTGTGATCACCGCCAGCATGCTGAAACTGAACTAACGGCAATCGCGCGTATTTGCGTGACGCCGTAACAAAACGGTTCGAGTCCAACGGAATTATGTCGGCACAGCAAGCAACAGGCACACGCAAGTCCGAAACAGCCGCCCGGCCTACCGTCCGAGTCACGTCTTGGGGAAGATTCCCGAAAACGACTCACAGGCTGGTTCACAAGCCCGCATGGAATGATCAGATTCCGGCGATCCTCGAAACCGCTTCTCCCGCCTCCCTGCTGCCCTATGGCATGGGCCGTAGCTACGGAGATTCGTGCCTCAACGCGCACCGCGAATTGATTGATTGCCGCCGGCTCAACCGCATCCTCGGCTTCGACGAATCGACGGGCTTGGTGCGTTGTGAGGCCGGCGTCACACTCTCCGACATCATTTCTGTGTTTCTGCCCAAAGGCTGGTTCCTGCCCGTCACGCCGGGCACGCAGTTCGTGACGATCGGTGGAGCGATCGCCAACGATGTCCATGGCAAGAACCACCATTGCGCCGGAACCTTCGGCAACCACATTCGGCAGATGGGCATTCACCGCTCGAACGACGGCCTGATCGTTTGCAGCCCGCAGCAAGAATCCCGTCTCTTCCGCGCGACGGTTGGCGGTTTGGGCCTAACCGGTGTAGTTGCCTGGGCCGACATTCAGCTTCGGCCGGTCGCAGGCTCCTGGATTGACTCAGAAACCGTGCCGTTCGAGTCGTTCGACAGCTTCCGCTCACTGAGCCGCGATAGCGATGGCAAGTTCGAATACACAGTTGCGTGGCTCGA